>Ga0207720_100645_pt1 | contig 19757 bp, 19 predicted proteins | sample A23P2SouthBayCA_2_FD_187751 | JGI IMG/M metagenome (GOLD analysis project Ga0207720, IMG submission 187751) | Aerobic enrichment media microbial communities from Eden Landing Ponds, California, USA - A23 E3 (2) (SPAdes) | ecosystem: Environmental > Aquatic > Marine > Unclassified | place...
GAGGGCGCGAACCGAGTCTGGGAACGCGGCCACGACGACCGCGTCGTACCGGGTGACGGCCATGAGTGAGGGAACGCTGTACGACAAGGTCTGGGAGGAACACACGGTCTCGGAGCTTCCGACCGGCCAGACACAGCTGTTCTGCGGCCTCCATCTCATCCACGAGGTGACGAGCCCGCAGGCGTTCGGCATGTTGCAGGAGCGCGACCTCGAAGTCGCCTACCCGAACCGGACGCACGCGACGGTCGACCACATCGTCCCCACGTCGGACCAGTCGCGGCCGTTCCGCGACGACGCCGCCGAAGAGATGATGGCCGAACTCGAACAGAACGTCCGCGACGCGGGCATCAACTTCTCGGACCCGACGTCGGGCGAGCAGGGCATCGTCCACGTCATCGGGCCCGAGAAGGGACTCACCCAGCCCGGCATGACCATCGTCTGCGGCGACAGCCACACCTCGACCCACGGCGCGTTCGGCGCGCTCGCGTTCGGTATCGGGACGAGTCAGATTCGCGACGTGCTGGCGACCCAGACGGTCGCGATGGAGAAAAAGAAGGTCCGGAAGATCGAGGTCACGGGCGAACTCGGTCCCGGCGTCGAGGCCAAGGACGTCATCCTCGAAATCATCCGTCGCCTCGGCACCGAAGGCGGCGTCGGCTACGTCTACGAGTACGCCGGCGAGGCCATCGAGAACCTCGACATGGAGGGTCGGATGAGCATCTGTAACATGTCCATCGAGGGCGGCGCTCGCGCGGGCTACGTCAACCCCGACGAGACCACCTACGACTGGCTGAAAGACACCGAGTACTTCCAGGAGAACCCAGAGCGGTTCGACGAACTCAAGCCGTACTGGGAGTCCATCCGCTCCGACGAGGACGCCGAGTACGACGACGTCGTCACCATCGACGGCTCCGAACTCGAACCCGTCGTGACGTGGGGGACCACGCCCGGACAGGGTGTCGGCATCACCCAGCCGATTCCGGCCCCGGAGGACCTGCCCGAGGAGAAGCAGGACACCGCTCGGATGGCCCAAGAGCACATGGGCGTCACGCCCGGCGAGACGATGCAGGGCTACGAAATCGACGTGGCCTTCCTCGGGTCGTGTACCAACGCCCGCATGCCCGACCTCCGCCGCGCGGCGGGAGTCGTCGAGGGACGACAGGTCGCCGACGGCGTCCGCGCGATGGTCGTCCCCGGCAGTCAGCGCGTCAAGGCCGCCGCGGAGGCGGAGGGCCTCGACGAGATATTCACGGAAGCGGGCTTCCAGTGGCGCGAGGCCGGCTGTTCGATGTGTCTCGGCATGAACGAGGACCAACTGGAGGGCGACGAGGCCTCCGCGTCCTCGTCGAACCGCAACTTCATCGGTCGGCAGGGGTCGAAAGACGGCCGCACCGTCCTGATGAACCCGCGGATGGTCGCCGCGGCGGCCGTCACCGGGGAAGTGACTGACGTGCGCGAACTCAAGGAGGTGACCACCGCATGACCGACGAGATTCCCGAAATCGACTCCGCGTTCGGCTCCGGTGTGCCCATCCGCGGCAACGACATCGACACGGACCAGATTATCCCGGCGCGGTTCATGAAGGTCGTCACGTTCGACGGCCTCGGGGAGTTCGCGTTCTTCGACCAGCGCTACGACGAGAACGACGAACCCAAAGACCACCCGCTGAACGAGCCGCAGTTCCAGGACGCCTCCATCATGGTCGTCAACGCCAACTTCGGCTGTGGCTCCTCCCGGGAGCACGCCCCGCAGGCGCTCATGCGCTGGGGCATCGACGCCATCATCGGCGAGTCGTTCGCCGAGATTTTCGCGGGCAACTGCCTCGCGCTCGGCATCCCGACGGTCACCGCGGACCACGACACCATCACCGAACTGCAGGACTGGGTCGACGAGCACCCGGACGCTGACATCGACGTGGACGTGGAAAACGAGACGGTCACCTACAGGGACACCACCGTGGACGTGACCGTCGATGACGCACAGCGAAAGGCGCTCACCGAGGGTGTCTGGGACACGACGGCGCTCATGAAGTCGAACGCCGACGCGGTCGCCGAGAAAGCCGCCGCCCTGCCCTACGTCGATGACTGAGGAAATCGTCGTCATCCCCGGCGATGGCATCGGCGCGGAGGTCATCCCGGCGGCGGTTGACGTGCTGAAGGCCGTCGGCGACTTCGAGTTCGTCGAGGCCGACGCCGGCGACCACGTCAAAGAAGAGACGGGCGAGGCGCTCCCGCAGGAGACGTACGACCTCGCCGCCGAGGCGGACGCGACGCTGTTCGGTGCGGCCGGCGAGACCGCGGCGGACGTCATCCTGCCGCTTCGGACCGCGGTGGACTCCTTCGTCAACGTTCGCCCGGCGAAGGCCTACCCCGGCGTCGACGCGCTCCGCCCGGAGACGGACCTCGTTTTCCTCCGGGAGAACACCGAGGGCGTCTACTCGGGCCACGAGGACCGCCTCTCCGAGGACCTCTCGACGCTCACGCGCGTCGTCACCACCTCGGCGTCCGAGCGACTCGCCGAGTACGCCTGCGACTACGTCGGCGGCGAGGGTGGTAGTTTCCAGGTCGCCCACAAGGCGAACGTGATGCGCGAGACGGACGGCCGCTTCCGCGACGCCGTCGTCTCAGTCGCCGACGACCGCGGCGTCGAGACCGAGGAGGTCCTGATGGACGCCTTCGCGACGCGCGTCTGTCTGGACCCCACGCAGTTCGACACCATCGTCTGTGCGAACCTCGCGGGCGACGTGCTTTCGGACCTCGCCGCCGGCCTCGTCGGCGGTCTCGGGTTGCTCCCCTCGGCGAACATCGGCCCGGACGCCGCGCTGTTCGAACCGGTTCACGGCTCCGCGCCCGATATCGCCGGCGAGGGAATCGCCAACCCCGCGGCGACGATTCTGTCCGCGGCGATGTTGCTCGACTACCTCGACTACGAGGCGGAGGCCGACCGCGTTCGGTCGGCCGTCGAAGGCGTCCTCGCCGACGGGCCGCGCACGCCGGACCTCGGCGGCGAGGCCTCCACGGAGGACGTGACCGCCGCGGTTCTCGACCGTCTCTGAGCGTCGGCGACGCGCGGAAGCGCCGGCTCGATGCTCGTTTCGAACGCGCTCGTTTTCGTTTCTGTTCGTTTTCCCACCGACGAACCATCGGTTTTCGTTCCTGTGTGGTATCACTCTGTTTCGAACAGAGACAGTCGGAATCCAACATAAACAATTAACACTACTCCCCGACCTACCTTCCTCGTAACGAGGAATCGCCACCGATGTTACCAGCAGAGCGCAAACGCCGCATCGTCGAACTCGTCTCCGACTCGGACGGTCGGTCGGTCGAGTCGCTGTCCGAACACCTCGGCTACTCGAAGGCGACGATACGGCGCGACTTGCGCGAACTCGAAGACCGTGGGCTCATCGAGCGGTCCCACGGCGGAGCCGTCCCCGTGACCTCCGTCGGGCGCGAGCAGACCTACGGCCAAAAAGAAGTACAGAATCTCGAAGGCAAACGCGCGATTGCGGACCGCGCGGTCGAGGAACTGGCCGAGGGGCAGGTCGTGTTCTTCGACGCCGGGACGACCACGATGGAGGTGGCGCGGAAGGTCCCCAAGGACGGGACGATACTCGGCGTCACCAACTCGCCGCGACTCGCCATCGAACTGAACGAGGAGGACAACGAGGTCAAACTCACCGGCGGGACGCTCCGCCGGCGGACGAAGGCGCTCGTGGGGCCGACCGCGGAGTCGTTCATGGAGCGGACGAACTTCGACCTGCTGTTCCTCGGCACGAACGGACTCGACGTCGAATCCGGCCTCACGACCCCGAACGAGGACGAGGCGCGGATGAAGGAACTGATGGTCGAAAAGGCCGCGAAGGTCGTCCTCGTCGCCGACCTCTCGAAGCTCGGCCGACGGAGCTTCGTCCAGTTCGCATCGCTCGAAGATATCGACCTGTTTATCACCGACGGCACGCTCGACGCCGACTCCCGAGAGGAGATAGAGAGCGCGGGCGTCACCGTCGTCGACGGAGTTGCACGATGATTCTCACAGTCACCCCGAACCCAGCAGTCGACCACACGATTCACTTCGACGAACCGCTTCAGACCGGCGTCGTCCACCGGACCGACGACGCGGTGTTCACCGCCGGCGGCAAGGGCATCAACGTCGCCAAGTACGTCTCGGCGCTCGATGCCGACGCGACCGCCTCGGGCTTTCTCGGCGGCCACTTCGGGAAGTTCGTCCGCGACCGACTCGACGCCGACGGCATCGCCTCGGACTTCGTCACCATCGACGCGGACACGCGGCTGAACACGACCGTGCTCGCGGAAGACGGCGAGTACAAACTCAATCACAACGGCCCGCAGATTCGACCAGCCGACGTGGACGAGCTCGTCGAAACCGCACAGGCGAACGAGCCGGACACGCTCCTCGTCGGCGGCAGTCTCCCGCCGGGGATGTCGCTTTCCGACGTCGACAGGCTCGCCCGCGCGGGCGACTGGAAAATCGCGGTGGACATGGGCGGCGAGTACCTCGCCGAACTGGACGCCGACTACTACGTCTGCAAACCCAATCGCTCTGAGCTCGCGGCGGCGACGGGTCGAACGGTCGAGACCGAAGCCGACGCCGTCGAGGCCGCCGAGGAGCTTCACGCGCGCGGGTTCGAATATGTGCTGGCGTCGCTCGGCGGGGACGGCGCGCTCCTCGTCACCGACGACGAGGTGCTCTCCGCGCCCGCGCTCGACGTGGAGGTCGTCGACACGGTCGGCGCGGGCGACGCGGTCATGTCCGGCTTCCTCGCCGCGCGCGAACACGGGCTGTCGGACGCCGACGCCCTCCGAATGGGCGTCCTGACGGCCGCGCGCGTCGTCGGCGTCGCCGGGACCCGCGTCCCGCACCTCGAAGACGTGCTGACGAACGAAACGCGCGTCGAGGTGACGACCGTCCGGACTCGGTGATTCTCATATGAACGTTTGTTAACGACCAAAACGCGCAGTAACGTTCATATTCGAAAGGGTTTTTGAGCACATTTGCGTACGTTCTTTCGTAGGGGTGGCAACACTATGGCAAACGACGCAGAAGACGCGGTTCGGTCCTACCTCACTTCGGTGAAGGAGGACCTGATGACCGGGGTATCGTTCATGATTCCGTTCGTGACCATCGGCGGAATCTTCCTTGCGCTGGGCTACGCGGTAGCCTCGCTTTCGAACAACGTACAAGACGTGTTCAACAGCACGGGGACCGCCGGCTGGTTCCTCGCGCAGGTCGGGAACGCCGGGCTGACGCTCATGGTCCCGGTTCTCGGCGCGTACATCGCGTACGCAATCGCCGACCGGCCGGGCCTCGCACCGGGCTTCATCCTGTCGTACATCATCCAGCAGGGCAACGTCCTGCAGGCGGCCGGTGACGTCATCGGCCTTCAGGGCGGCTCCGCCGGCGCGGGCTACCTCGGCGCAATCGTCGCCGGGTTCCTCGCCGGTATCGTCGCGCGCTGGTTCAAGGAGCGCGACGTGCCGGAGTTCATCGCACCGATGATGCCCGTGCTCCTCATCCCGGTGGCGACGACGGCGGTCCTCACGCCCGTTTTGCTGTTCGTGCTGGGCGTTCCGATCTCCATCGCCAACGCGGGGCTCACCGAGTTCCTGAGCAACATGCAGGGCGGCGGACAGGCAATCGTTCTGGGGGCTCTCCTCGGGGCGATGATGGCGGCCGACATGGGCGGCCCCATCAACAAGGTCGCCTACGTGTTCTCCGTCGGCCTCATCTCCGAGGGCGTCACCGCACCGATGGCCGCGGTCATGATCGCGGGCATGGTCCCGCCCATCGGCCTCGCGCTGTCGAACTTCATCGCGCCGCAGAAGTACGCGGCCGAGATGTACGAGAACGCCAAGAGCGGCGTGCTCCTCGGCTTCTCGTTCATCACTGAGGGCGCGATTCCGTATGCGGCCGCCGACCCGGCCCGCGTCATCCCGAGCGTCGTCGCCGGGAGCGCCGTCGCCGGCGCGGCCTCGATGGCGCTCGGCGTGAACATGCCGGCTCCCCACGGCGGCATCTTCGTGGTTCCGCTGTCGAACCAGCCGTTCATGTTCATCGCGTGCATCCTCCTGGGCTCCATCGTCACGGCCGTCATCGCGACGGCCATCAAGCCGAACTTCGACGCCAAGGTGGCGGCCCAGAGCTCCGACGACTGACCACAACCGAACTAATCTTTCCGTACTCGAACGAAGCACCATACAATGGACGTCACTGACATCAGCACCATCACACCGCTCGAACTGATCTCGCTCGAAGAGCCGCCGGCGACGAAGGAGGGAGCCATCGAGTTCCTCCTCGACCTCGCCGTCGACGCCGGCCGCGTCGACGACCGCGACGCCGCGCTCGACGCCCTCCTCGAACGCGAGGAAGAGGCGACGACCGGCGTCGGCTTCGGCATCGGCATCCCCCACGCGAAGACCGACGCCGTCTCGAAGCCGACGGTCGGCTTCGCGCGCTCGACCGAGGGCATCGACTTCGACGCCATGGACGACAAGCCGGCGAAGCTCCTCTTTATGATTCTCGTCCCCGCGGCGGGCGGCGAGGACCACCTAGAGATTCTGAGCGCCCTCTCGCGGTCGCTCATGCACGAGGACGTCCGCGAGAAGCTCCTCGAAGCCGAGAGCAAACAGACCGTCCAGGACGTGCTCGCCGAGGTGGTCGAGTGATGGAGCGGACCGTCACGGTCGTCCCCGAAGACGGGCTTCACGCTCGGCCGGCCTCGCAGTTCGTCGAGACCGCGAACGAGTTCGACGCCGACATCCAACTCGGCCGCGCCGACGAGGACGACCTCGTCCCCGCCGCCAGCATGCTCGCGGTCACCGGTCTCGGCGTCGGCCACGACGAGTCCGTCCGACTCGTCGCCGAGGGCGACGACGCGGAAGCGGCACTCGACGCCCTAGAGGACATCCTTTCGACGCCCGAAGCCAAACAGTAAGCTATGACCGAACGAACCCTCTCCGGCATCGGCGTGACACCGCTTTCGGGCGTCGGCACCGTCGTCTGGTACCGACCGGACGCCGACCTCCCCGAACCGCCGGCCCCGGAAGACGTGGACGCGGAGGCCGAACTGGCGCGCTTCGAGGACGCCCGCGCGGCCGCCGAGAACGAACTCGAAGCCGAGCGCGAGCGGACCGCCGAACGCGTCGGCGAGGAGGAGGCCGCGGTGTTCGACGCGCACGTCCAGTTCCTCAACGACCCGCAGATAACCGACGGCGTCACCGACGCCATCGAGGGCGGGCTCCCGGCCGAACACGCCGTTCAGGAGACGTTCTCCGAGTTCGTCGAGCAGTTCGAGAACATGGGCGGTCGCATGGGCGAACGCGCCGACGACCTCCGCGACGTGCGCGACCGACTCGTGCGCGTCCTCGCGGACGGCGAGCGCGTCGACCTCTCGTCCCTGCCGGAAGGGAGCGTCGTCGTCGCGGAACGGCTCACGCCGAGCGACACGGCGCAACTCGACCCGGAGCGCGTCGCGGGCTTCGTCACGGTGACGGGCGGCCGCACCTCCCACGCGGCCATCTTCGCGCGCTCGCTCGCCCTGCCGGCCATCGTCGGCGTGGGTGAGGAACTCCGGTCCGTCGAGGACGGCGCGGAAGTCGTCGTCGACGGCGAGTCGGGCGACTTCGTGGTCGACCCGACCGACGAGCGCACGGAGGCCGCCGCGGCCGCCGCCGACGTGGACGTCCGACACGAGTCGGTCGAGACCGCCGACGGCGTCGAAATCGAGGTCGCCGCCAACATCGGCACGCTGGCGGACCTCGGGCCGGCCGTCGACCGCGGGGCCGACGGCGTCGGCCTGTTCCGCACCGAGTTCCTCTTTCTCGACCGCGAGTCGCCGCCGGACGAAGACGAGCAGTACGAGGCGTACGTCGAGGCGCTCGAATCGTTCGACGGCGGGCGCGTCGTCGTCCGGACCCTCGATATCGGCGGCGACAAGCCGGTCCCGTACCTCGACCTGCCGGACGAGGAGAACCCGTTCCTCGGCGAGCGCGGCATCCGCCGGTCGCTCGGCCCGGACGCGGACCTGTTCGAGACGCAGGTCCGCGCGTTGCTCCGCGCCGCGGCGAGCGCCGACGGTGCGAACCTGTCGGTGATGCTCCCGCTCGTCTCGACGGTCGAGGAGCTTCGCGCCGGCCGCGAGCGGTTCGAGTCGGTCGCCGCCGACCTCGATACCGAGGGCGTCGACAACGAACTACCCGAGTTCGGCATCATGGTCGAGACGCCCGCCGCGGCGTTCATGGCCGACCAGTTCGCGCCGCACGTCGACTTCTTCAGCATCGGGACGAACGACCTCGCGCAGTACGTGATGGCGGCCGAGCGCGGCAACGAGCGCGTCTCGGAGCTCGGCGACTACCGACAGCCGGCGGTCCTCCGCGCCATCGACGCCACCGTCTCGGCGGCCGAGGGCGAGGACTGCTGGGTCGGGATGTGCGGTGAGATGGCGGGCGACCCGGACCTCACCGAACTGCTCGTCGGGCTCGGCCTCGACGAACTGAGCATGAGCGCCGTGACGGTGCCGCAGGTCAAGGCGGCCGTCGCGGAGACCGACACCGCGGACGCCCGCGAACTCGCGGAGCGCGTCCTGCAGGCCGACACCAAGGCTGAAGTCACGGAAATCCTTACACTAGACCAATGAAACTCGTCGCAGTCACATCCTGTCCGACCGGAATCGCACACAGCCAGATGGCGGCCGAGAACCTCCTGCAGGCCGGCGAGCGCCTCGGCCACGACATCGACGTCGAGGTCCAAGGCGCGATGGGCACGCAGGACGAACTGTCCGCGGACGCCATCGCCGAGGCGGACGCGGTCATCATCACCTCGGACACCTCGGTCAGCCGCGACCGGTTCGACGGCAAACTCGTCCTCAAGGGGACGGTCAAAGACGGCGTCAACAACGCCGAGGCCGTCGTGAAGAAGGCCGTCGAACTCGCCGAGGCCGGCAAGACCGGTTCGGTCACGTTCGGAAGCGGCGACGACGGCGAGGACGCTGATGCCGACGCCGGCACCGACGACTCGTCCGGCGACGCCGCGACATCGGACGAACCCGTGCGCCGCGGCGGAGACCCCGAGAAAGGGCTGTTCGCCCGCCTGAAGAAGCTGTTCTCGTAACGCCGCCGACGGGGTTTCCGTTTTTCTCTCGTCTCTCAGCGGCGGCGCTCGGTCGGCCGATGAAAATTAACTCGAACGCGAACAAACGAAAACGTGCAGAATCGAAACTCACGACCCATACATTATTAGTCTCGCAGTCGTTGACGAAACCGAGGTGAACGCATAATGCCGTTCTACGGCGGGGAGGAACTCGCCACAGTGTACGACGAGGCGCTCGACGAAGGATTCGGCCTCATCGCGAGTAACATCGCGGAGCCGAACATCATGATGGGTCTCATGGAGGGAGCCGACCGGATGGACTCGGACCTCCTGTTGCAGATGAGCGGTGGGGCCTGTCGCTTCGCGGGCGACGGCGACGCCGTCGCGGGCCTGAAGGCCATGGGGAACTACATCGAGACCATCGCCGAGCGGTACGACATCGGCGTCTTCCTCAACATGGACCACCAGACGGACCTCGAGTTCATCGAACAGCAGATCGAACTCGACATCCCGTCGTCCATCATGATCGACGCCTCCCACGAACCGTTCGACGAGAACGTCGCCACGAGCCGCGAGGTCGTCGAGATGGTGGAAGCCGCGGGCTCCGACGTCCTCATCGAGGCCGAACTCGGCCAGATAAAGGGCGTCGAGGACGAAATCGAGGCCGAAGAGGCGTTCTACACGGACCCCGAGCAGGCCGTCGAGTTCGTCGATAAGACGGGCGCGGACCTGCTGGCCATCTCCGTCGGCACGCAACACGGCGTCGCCAAGGGCAAGGACCTCGAACTCCGCCCGGACCTCGCCAACGACATCCGGCAGGCCCTGCGCGACCACGGCCTCGACACGCCGCTGGTCCTCCACGGCTCCTCGGGCGTCCAGCCCGACCAACTGCAGGAGATGCTCAAACACGGCATCTGCAAGGTCAACAAGGACACGCGATACCAGTACGAGTACACGCGCACCGCCTACGACCGCTACACCGAGGAACCAAACGCCATCGCCCCGCCCGAGGGCGTCGCGGACGCCCGCGACACGTTCTTCAACGAGACCGACTGGTCGCCGAACAAGGACGTGTTCGACCCCCGCGTCGCGGGCCGCGACATCCGCGAGCGCATCGCCGACGTGCACGCCGGCCTGACCGAGGTCTCCGGTAGCGCCGGCCAGTCGCTGTTCAAGTAACGCCGCGCGGGCGGTGGCACTTCACCGTCGAGCGCTCGTCGCGTCCGCACTCGGACCGACACCGGCCGTCGTCTCCACCCGGCACACCGCCGGTTTTTTCGTTTCGATACGTGTCCCGCCCAGCGGCCGCGCTCTCGGTGCTCGGTGGCAGTCGAACCCGCCGCCCCACGTCGCTTAAGGTGTCACGCGGCGTGGGTGTAGGCATGCCCCAGATTCACCTCGACGACGAGACGGTCGCCCGACTCGACGCGCTCCGCGAGGAAGACGAGGAGTACGACGAACTCATCAACGAACTGATGAACATCTACGAGGCGAGCGAGCGAACGCTGTTCCACGCCGGCGACGAGTACTGAGACGCCGAGTGCGAGCGCAACCGCCGGAACTCCCCGGCTATTCGAGGTAGCTGACCCGGACCTGATTCCACTTGCCCTTCTTTTCGAGGTGGTCTTGGAGCGCGTCGGCGTACGCCTGCGTGAGTCGCTCCGCGTCTTCCAGTTTCTCCTGTTCGCCCTTTTTGCCGCCGCCGCCCATGCCGAGCGCGCCCTTGATGGAGTCGACGATGCCGCCGCCGCCGGAGGGCGAGTCGTCTCCCCCGCCGCCCATCCCGCCCATCTGACTGCGGATGTTGTCGAGTTCGGGGATGATCTGCGGGACCTTCTCGGTATCGGCGACGATGCGGGCCGCCTCGGGGTCGTCCGCGTTCTCGATTTCGAACTCCGTCGCCGTCATGATGAGACCCCACTCCTGACTGTTGAACCGGGAGTTCATCACCTGCTCGTTGAACTCGCGGTCCACCGTCATCCGGTCGCCGACGATGCTGTCGGTCCAGTGTGCCATGTGGACACGTCGTCGGCGGGCCGGTATCAGAGTTGCGGGGCCGACCGACCGTCGGCGGCGCGGCTCTCCGCCCGCGAGACGCCGCGGGGGAACCGGCACCCATGCGGGTTTAATGCGGTTGGGTGACGACCCCGAGTCATGGAGCGGTACGACCTCCTGTACAGACTGTACGGGAACTTCGACGCGGACGCGGTCCGGGACGCACAGGACTTCGTCGACCTCTTGCCGCCGCTCGGCTCGCCGGTGGCGCTGTCGCACTGGCAGGCGGTCGACGACGAGCTCACGGCGAAGAAAGACCGCATTCGCCGCGCGCTTTCGGACGGCGACCGCTACGCGGAACTCGCCGCGCGCGCGACGCGAGATCAGGCGTTCACCGCCCTCGACCTCTACACGAAGTACGGGCGAGAAGTGAACGCGCTCGTCCTCGACGTGGACGAGACGCTTCGCTCCGCGGGGCAGACGGACAACGAGATTCCCCGCGAGGTGCTACACCTCCTCACCCGGTTCCACGAGCGGGGCGTCCCCATCGTCATCTGCACCGGCCAGACCTTAGAGAACGTCAAGGGGTTCGCCATTCAGGGGCTGGGCAACGAACTCGTCCACTCGGGTGACGTGAGCATCGTCTACGAGGCCGGCACCGGCGTCTTCACGCCCGGCCACGGCTCCGACACGAAGCGCCTCCTCTACGAGACGCTCGACGACTCGGTGCAGTCGGTCTTCGAGTCGGTCCGCGGACGGGTCATCCGCGACCTCCCCGACGCGCTCCGCGGTGGCGTTCACCTGCAGGGCAACGAGTTCAACGTCACGCTCAAGCCGAACTTCGAGACCGGGAGCGACGACGCCGAGGCAGTCATCGACGGCGCGCTCGTCTACCTGCTCGACCTCCTCGGAGAGGCGCTCACCGACGACCCCGCCGGCCCCGACTGGGCGCGGGCGTACTTCGCGGCGCGCGACCCGGAGATACGCGACGTGCTCGACGACCGCGACGCGCTTCCCGAGTCTGACACGGAGATTCCCGAGGACGTCGAACGGACCCTCGAACGCGTGACGGTCGCGTACTACCACGCCGACGCCGCGGAACTCTCCGCGGTCGACCTGAACAAGACGGCGGGGGTCCGCGCGGCCCTCGACGTGCTCGGGGTGGACGACCCGTTCGTCCTCGTGATGGGCGATTCGAAGTCCGACCTCGACGTGATGCGGTGGGCCGAAGAAAACGACTGCGGGCTCGCGGCGGCTCCGGAACACTCCTCGCCGGGCGTGCTCGACCACGTCCGCGAGACGGACGAACTGGTGTTTCCCCGCGGCGACGCCGCGTCGGTGCTCCGGACCGCCTACGCCCTCAATCTCCTAGTCGACTGAGGGTTCCGGGTTGCCACGGTGGCCGGATTTCACACCGTGCACATCCCGATGTCGTCGCCCGAGTCGTCACCGGTCTCGTCACCGGCGTCGTCGGTCGAGTCGTCCGATGACGAGCCGGTGTCGTCGGTGTTCGAATCGTCAGTGTTCGAATCGTTGTCGGTCGAGGCGTCGGTGTTGTCGTCGGTGTTCGAGTCGTCCGCGCTGTCGTCGTTCGAGGCGTCGTCGCTCGAATCGTCCGAAGACGAGTCGTCGGACGAGCCGTCGTCGTCGTTCGAGATGCCGACCGGGCTACCGCGCGGCCTGGTCGTCCTCGTCGTCGAGTCGGTGTCGTCGTCGCCGGTCTCGACCGTCTCGAACGTCCCGCTCTCGCTTTCGCTCTCGTTTCCGGTGGCGTCGTCGCCCGAGTCGGCGGCCCCGTCGTCGTTGGCGATGACGGGCTCGGCTTCGATTCCGGGGTCGGGGTCCTCGGGCGGCGCGTCGTCCGCGCCGGCCTCTGTCACGTCAACGCCGATGCTTCTGTCGGCGTCGTCGGCCGGCGCGGGCGTCTCGGGCGTATTCACGCCGCCGGAGAGGAGTGCGAACACGACGATGAAGAGGACGACGCCGCCGACGCCGAGCTGGCCGAGGTTCATCGCCTGACCTCCCGGTGGTCGGAGTCTGTTCCCGGGGTTGGTACATCGGTGGGGGTCAGAGACATGGTTCGACCTGTTATTTGCGTTCCGAGGGCTTCGTTACGAATCGTCTACCGCTCGGCGTCGCGCTCCGAATTTCGCCCGACAGAGCGCGGCCCGAACCGCGAGGCAACGGCGCGAACCCGTCACCGGATGCGAACATTCGCGTTCCTAACCCGTGTTAATCCGCGAATACCACGCCAATCAGAGGGTCTATTTTCGACCGACACTCTCTGTGAACAGAATGTCTGGAAACCCTGTGGTTATCGTCGGGCTACGTGATATCGACCTCGGGTCGAAAGACGACGCGTTTCAGGGGCTCCGGCTCTGTGCAGTTATCTCCTCGGGACGCGTACAGTCACTGTATGACCGCCTCCATCGACAGAATCATCTCGCGCGTCTCGCGCTGGCCCGGCATCGAGACCGCGCCGCACCGCTTCGGGGGGACGGAGTTCGTCGTCGCCGGCAGGGAAATCGGCCACGTCCACGACGCCGGCGTCGTCGACCTCGCGCTCACGAGGCGCGTCCGCGACGTGCTTCTCACCGACGGGCTCGCGGACCCGCACCACGTCCTGCCCGACTCCGCGTGGGTGACTTATCGCGTCCGAAGCGACGCCGACATCTCCGACGCGATGCGCCTGCTCAGACTCGCGTATCTCTGGCGGCTCCTCTCCGCCCGCCGCCGCGGAATCGACCCCGACCCCGAGACGGACCCCGACACCGACCTCCGGCGGCTCGACTTCCCCGCCGAGCTCGACGCGCTCGTCCGCGAGACGTTCCGCGACTCGCTCGACCGACGCGTGCCGGTCTGACCTCGCTCCCCGGTCCCCCGAGTCCCGAGCGGAGACATGTCTCGTCCAGAAAACTTTACTAACGTTCGAGTAAACCACTTCACATGGGTAAGAACTACGCGGAGTTGCACGATCCGAACGCGGAGTACACGATGCGAGAGCTGTCGGCGGAGACGATGGGCGTGACGGCCAAGCGCGGCGGCGGCCGCGACGTCGAAATCACCGACGTGCAGACGACGATGGTCGACGGCAACTTCCCGTGGACGCTCGTCCGCATCTACACCGACGCGGGCGTCGTCGGCACCGGCGAGGCCTACTGGGGCGCGGGCGTGCCCGAGCTCATCGAGCGCATGAAGCCGTTCGTCATCGGCGAGAACCCGCTCGACATCGACCGGCTGTACGAACATCTCATCCAGAAGATGTCCGGTGAGGGCTCCGTCGAGGGTATCACGGTCACCGCCATCGCGGGCATCGAAATCGCGCTGCACGACCTCGCGGGCAAGATTCTCGACATCCCCGCCTATCAGCTTCTCGGCGGGAAGTACCGCGACAAGGTCCGGGTCTACTGCGACTGCCACACCGAAGCGGAGGCCGACCCCGAAGCGTGCGCCGACGAGGCAGAGCGCGTGGTCGACGAGCTCGGCTACGACGCCCTCAAGTTCGACCTCGACGTGCCCTCCGGCTTCGAGAAGGACCGCGCGAACCGCCACCTGCGCCCCGGCGAGATTCGGCACAAGGCCGAAATCGTCGAGAAGGTGACAGAGCGCGTCAAGGACAAGGCGGACGTGGCGTTCGACTGCCACTGGACGTTCTCGGGCGGGAGCGCCAAGCGTCTCGCGGCCGCGCTCGAAGACTACGACGTGTGGTGGCTCGAAGACCCCGTGCCGCCGGAGAACCTCGACGTGCAGGAGGAGGTCACGAAGTCCACGCTCACGCCCATCACGGTCGGCGAGAACCGCTACCGCGTGACGGAGCTTCGCCGCCTCATCGAGAATCAGGCCGTTGACATCGTCGCGCCGGACATGCCGAAGGTCGGCGGGATGCGCGAGACGCAGAAAATCGCGGACGTGGCGAACCAGTACTACGTGCCGGTCGCGATGCACAACGTGTCGTCGCCGGTCGCGACGATGGCGTCGGCGCACGTCGGCACGGCGATTCCGAACTCGCTGGCCGTCGAGTACCACTCCTACGAGCTGGGTTGGTGGGGCGACCTCGTCGAGGAGACGGTCATCGAGGACGGCTACATCGAGATTCCGGAGAAGCCGGGCCTCGGCGTGACGCTGGACATGGACACCGTCGAAGCGCACATGGTCGACGGCGAGACACTGTTCGACGAGGCGTAAGCCGAAGTCGAATCAGTCGAGCGAAGCTCGACACTATTCGACGAAGCGTACGCTTCGTCGAGCCGGCGAATCGCTGAGTCGCCACGTTCGACTCGCCGAACCGACCCCGAGCTCACGGACCCGCGTTCGATTTTTTGCGAGACACTACGCGGAGCCGTCGGCCCGCGCTTACTCCTCGCCGACCAGTCGAACGCCGGCGGAGGGGCGGCAGGCGAACACGTCGGCGTCGGGGCCGACGCGTTCGGGGGCGGCGGCTCGAATCCCGCGCGCGGCCCGGTCGAGCGCGTCGCCGTCGACCAGCGCGACCGCGCTTCCGCCGAAGCCGCCGCCGGTCATTCGCGCGCCGTAGACCCCCGGCGTCTCGGCGGCGAGTTCGACCGCCGCGTCGAGTTCCGGACAGCTCACCTCGTAGTCGTCGCGCAGGCTCTCGTGGGCCGCGAGCATCGCGTCGCCGACGCGGTCGAGGTCGCCCGCGGCGAGCGCGTCGCGGGCGCGACGGACGCGCTCGTTTTCGGTCACGACGTGTCGAACCCGGCGGCGATGAATCGGCTCCAGCGCGTCGGCGTGGGCGTCGAGGAGGGCGAGGTCCACGTCGCGGAGGGAATCGAGGTCGCGGTCGGCGACCTCGCGGAGGGAATCGAGCGCGGCCGCGCACTCGCGGACGCGGTCGTTGTAGCCCGACTCGGTCAGTTCGTGGGAGACGCCGGTGTCGATGACGAGGACGCCGACGCCGTCGCCGAGGGGAACCGACTCGGTCTCGCGGGTCCGGCAGTCGAGAAAGAGCGCCGAGTCGGCCTCGCACAGCGCCGCCGAAAACTGGTCGAGGATGCCGCACTCGACGCCGACGCCCTCGCGTTCGGCCCGCCAGCACGCCAGCGCGAGGTCGGCGGCGGGCAGGTCGCGCCCGGAGACCGCAAGGAGCGCGCGACCGACGGAGAGTTCGAGCGCGGCCGACGAGGAGAGTCCCGCGCCCGTGGGCACGTCGGATGCGATAGCGAGGTCCGCGCCGCCGACCGGGTCGTCTTCGCGGAGGACGCGCGCGACCGCGGCGACGTAGGCCGCCCACCCGTCAGGGTCGTCGTCGGGGGCGAGTTCAGCCGTCTCGTCGAAGTCGGCGGCGCGGACGCGGAGCAAGTCGTCGTCTCGGGGACGGGCCGCGACCGCGACGTGGCGGTCGACGGCCATCGGGAGGCAGAGACCGTCGTTGTAGTCGGTGTGGCCGCCGACGAGGTTCACGCGGCCGGGAGCGACCGCGACCGTCGGGGCCGCGCTCGCAGTCGGCTCCGAAATCGAAACCGACCCCGGGGCGTCGGCGGCTCTGAGCGCCGCGAGCGCGGCTTTCGAGCGCTCGACTGGGGTTCCGGCGGTCGCGTCGTCGATGTCGTCACCGCCGGTCATTCGCGGCCGCTCCCGTGCGGTTCCTCGTCGCTCGCCGCGGCGTCGTCGCCCGCAACCGCGTCGCCGCTGAGGCGGTCTGCTATCTGCCGGCCCAGTTCGCGCGGGTTCGCCTCGGTCACGCGGAGGTCGTCGCCGACCGCGACCCGGCCGGGTTCGAGCACGTCCGCGCAGATGCCGCCGCGGGACTCGCGGAGCGCGTCGCCCACGTCGTCGTCGCCGACGAGGTCCGCGAGGTGCGCGCAGGGCGGCCTGAGCTTCGTGCCGCGGAGTTCGGCCCCGCCGAGTTCGAACGTCGCGTCGAGCAGGGCGTCGAGGTCGACGCCGCGAACGACGACGTTCCGGCGGTGCTGGCCGGCCGCGAGGTCGAGATCGTACTCGCGCGCCGCGTCGTCCAGCACCGCGGCGTCGACGAGCGTCACCTGACAGCCGTCGGTCGCCGAGTAGAAGCCGTCGCCGTCGAAGTAGCGGTCGCCCTCGATACCGCCCGGCGCGACCGAAACGGTCTCGTGGGGGGCCATCGGCTCGGCCTTCGACGGCGCGGTGTACAGCGCCTCGACGCGCCCGCGAACCTCGGAAGTCATACCACCGGCTACCACTCGGGGACACGAATAGGTTGGGTCGGCGACCCGCGGCGGGCCGGGCGTTGCGGCGGCGACTCAGCAGAGCGGCTTCGGGTCGACGCCGAGTTCGGCGAGGCCGTCGGCGTAGTCGTCGTACGCCAGTTGGACGACGTACTCGGCGACCATCCGGGCGCGCTCCCAGTCGGCGTCGGTCGCACAGCGGTCGGCCAACAGGTCGAGGCCGGTCGTCAGCGTCTCCTCCGTCTCGGCTTTCAGGTCGCGAAAGAGGTCGGCGCGGGGCTCGTCCGCCTCGTTGACGAAGAAGCCGATGACCTGGGTGTGGGTGCGAATCGAGACGAGGCCGCGGCCGACCATCCCGGCGGCGGCCCGCTCGATTGCGTCCTCGCGCCCGCGGAGGTACGCGTGCATCACGCCGGGTTCATCCGGGAGGTCGATCTCCTCGTCGAGCGCGTCGAGGACGCGGTCGAGGTGGTGGGCCTCTTGGGCCGCGGTGGCCTTGAACGCGGCTCTCGCGTCGTCGTCGGCCTCGTCTGCGGCCCACGTCGCGAACGTCCCGCGGGCCGCGTGCTCGGAGTACGCGGCGGCGCGGAGCACCGCCGGCTCGGAGAGGTCCGCTTCGGTCAACGCTAACAGGAGCTTCGACGAGCCGAGCCGGTCGAGTTGCGTTCGCTTCGCCGTCTCGACTGACTCGCGGAACGAATCGGCGTCCATACCCAGTCTCCGCGCGCCAGACACGTGAACATTCGTGCCGACGCGCGGTCGTGAGCGTCCCGCGGCAATCGACCGGTATCATTCGTGATATCCCGCGGTGAGGGTTGATATACTGGTATCTGCTGAGGAGCGTATATGACGAGCACCTCGGGGCAAGTCGACGCCGGCGCGCGAGCGCGCGTCGACGGAGACGCGCTCCTCTCGCAGTTGGATATCGACGCGGCGGAAATCGACCGGCGGAAATCGTTCGTTCGGCTCTCGGCGGCCGATGAGCGTCGCCTGCGCGACCTCGAACCGCTCTTGGACGAGTTCGCAGACGAGTTCGCGGCGTCGTTCTACGACCACCTCGGCGAGCACGCGACGACGGAGTTCTTCGGTCGCTCGACGAAGACGACGGAGATGCTACGGGCCGACCAGGCGGCCTACCTCCGCGAACTCGGCCGTGGCGAGTACGGCGAGGACTACTTCGCCAAACGGGCGCGCATCGGGAAGTTACACGATATGATAGACCTCGGGCCGAAGTTCTACCTCGGCGCGTACTCGGTCTACTACGAGGGCATTCTCGGTGCCGTCGCGGACGAGGTGAAAGCCGAGTTCACCGGCGGCGACACGGCCGGGAGCGACGGCGACGCCCACGCCGACGGCGACGGCGACGGCGACGGCCGCGGCGGTCTGCTTTCGGGACTTCTCGGCGGCGCGTCCAGCGTTTCGGGCGGGCTCGGCGGCGGCGACGACCGGGTCGAAGCCGCCGTCGACGAGGTCGTCGCGCGCGTCCTCCCCGTGTTGAAACTCCTATCACTCGACCAGCAGGTGGCGATGGAGACGTACATCCACTCGTACAGTCGGGCGGCGCGCGAGGCCGCCCAGCGCCGGCGGACGCTCGCCAACGAGGTCGAAGCCGACGTGAGCGACCCCGTCGAGTCGCTCCTGCGGAGTTCCGAAGAGGTCACGGACCGAACCGACGACATCGAGGCCACGGCGCAGGCGCAGGCCGAGGACATGGCGACCGTCGCCGCCGAGGTGTCCGAGATGAGCGCGACCGTCGAGGAAATCGCGGCGACCGCGGAGGAGGTCGAGCGGACCAGCGCCGACGCCGCCATGCGCGCCGCCGAGGGCGAGGACGCGGCCGACGAGGCCATCGACGTGATGCGCGACGTGAGCGAGGCCGCTGAAACGGCCTCCGAAGACGTCCAGCGACTCCACGACCAGATCGCGGAGATCGACGAGGTGCTCGACGCCATCAACGACATCGCCGAGCAGACGAACCTGCTCGCGCTCAACGCGTCCATCGAGGCCGCCCGCGCCGGCGACGCGGGCGAGGGCTTCGCCGTCGTCGCCAGCGAGGTGAAGAACCTCGCCGAGGAGTCGCAGGCCCGCGCCGCCGAGGTCGAAGGCACGGTTGGCGACATCCAGTCCGAGGCCCAAGAGACCATCGACAGCCTCTCGCAGACGACCGAGCGACTGTACGACGGAATCGACCGCGGGGAGGACGTGATGCGGAGTCTCTCCGACATCTCGGCGGCGGTCGAACAGGCTACCGTCGGCGTCGGCGAAGTCGCTTCGGCGACCGACGACCAGGCCGCGAGCGCCGAGCAGGTCGCCGGCATGGTCGACGACGCGACCGCCCGCGCGACCACCGTGTCGGACCAAATCGGCGACATCGCCGACGCAAACCGCTCGCAGACCGAGCAGGTGCTCTCGATTCGCGACGCCGCCGACCGCCTCGGCGGCGGCGAGACAGACGACGCCGGCGAGTCGGACGACGCCGGCGAGCCGAACACT
>Ga0207720_100651_pt1 | contig 19507 bp, 21 predicted proteins | sample A23P2SouthBayCA_2_FD_187751 | JGI IMG/M metagenome (GOLD analysis project Ga0207720, IMG submission 187751) | Aerobic enrichment media microbial communities from Eden Landing Ponds, California, USA - A23 E3 (2) (SPAdes) | ecosystem: Environmental > Aquatic > Marine > Unclassified | place...
GACGAGCCGGTCTGGACGTTCGACGCCGACGGCGTCATCTCCCCGGGCGACGACCGCGACCAACACAAGTGGACGTGGACCGAGGGCATCACCCAACTGGCGAAGCGCCTGCTCGCGGAGACCGAGGCGACACTCGAGCGGGAGACCCGCGTCGCCGCAATCGACCACAACCCCGACAGCGGCTACTGGTCCGTCGTCGACGAGGCGGGGACGCGCCACGGCCCGTTCGACTCGGTGCTTCTGACGCCGCCGGCCCCGCAGACGGCCGCGATTCTCACGGAGATGGGCTGGGGCGACCAGTGTATGGTCGCGCTCCGAGAGGCCATCGGGAGCGTCGAGTACCGGACGATTCGAACGGTCGTCCTCCACTACCCCTTCGAGCGCGAGGAGCCGTGGTACGCGCTCGTCAACCCCGGCAAGAGCCATCCGGTCGGCTGGGTCGCCCGCGAGGAGTGCAAGGACGGCCACGTTCCCGACGGCGAGAGCCTGCTCGTCGTCCAACCGAGCCCGGAGTGGTCCGAAGCGCACTACGACGACCCCCTCGACGACGCGGCCGAGGAGGTCGCCGGGATGGTCGCCGACCTCCTCGACGACGAGCGCCTGCGCGACCCCGACTGGGTGGACGACCAAGGCTGGCGATACGCGCTTCCCGACGGCGTCGCCGACCGCGAAATACTCCGCCGCGGAGAGTCTCACGGCCTCTACTTCGCTGGCGACTGGACGGTCGGCGAGGGCCGGGTGCACGCCGCGCTCTGGAGCGGCGTCGAAGCCGGCGAGCGAATCGCCGAGCAGTAGGCCCGTAGGCCCGCCGTCGCAACCGTCGGCTTCCCGGGGCTCGTGACGCGGATTCGACGCGGTCCGACCCGTCAGGGACGCCGCGGACGAGCGTGCCGCGAGCTAGCACGATTCGGGCGTGTCTTTTTCGTCGCCGAGACCTAACGAGAAGTCGTGTCTGCGCTGACCGTCCGCATCGACCCCCACGTGCACTCGGAAGGCTCGTACGACGCGCACGACCCGGTGGAGCTCATCTTGGAGCAGGCCGCCGAAATCGGGTTGGACGCCGTCGTCGTCACCGACCACGACGTCATCGACGAGTCCCTTCGAGCGGCGCAACTCGCGCCGATGTACGGCCTCGTCGGCATCCCCGGCGTGGAAGTCTCGACGGCCGACGGCCACCTCCTCGCGCTCGGCGTGGAGGAGCTTCCGCCGCGGCGTCGCCCGCTGGACGAGACGGCCCGCTGGGTGCGCGAGCGCGGCGGCGTCGCCATCGTCCCGCACCCGTTCCAGCGGAGCCGACACGGCATCGGTCGCCGTCGGCTCGGCCGGTATCACGACGCCGCGGGCGGCGACGCCTTCGACGCCATCGAGACGTACAACTCGTGGCTCTTCACGGGCTACAAGAACCGCCGCGCCCGCCGGTTCGCCGCGAAGCGCCAGTACCCCGGCGTCGCCGGGAGCGACGCCCACAAAGTCGGGTACGTCGGCCGCGCCTACACGGAAATCGACATCTCCGACGTGTCGCGGGCCTCCCTCACCGCCGACGACATCTTGGACGCCATCCGAAGCGGTTCGACCGAGGTGCAGGGCCGCCGGACGCCGATTCCGACGAGCACGAAGCACTACGCCGGTGCGGCCGGCCGGAAGTCCGCGTACTACGCCAAGCGCGGGGCGCTCGGGAGCGCGCTCCTCGCCAAGAAGGGCGCGTTCAGGTCCGGCTACTACGCGAAACTCGGCGCGCTCAAAAGCGGGTCGCTGGCGAAGACGGGCGTCGCGCAGGCCGCGCGGATGCTCTACCGGCTGTCGCCGCTGTCGCGGTAGCGGACTGATGTGACGCGGACGGCGGCGCGGGCGTCGAAACGCGCGTTTTGTTCTCTACCTCAGTCGTCAGAACTCACGAGTTCCTCGTACTGCGCGCCGGTCTGCTTGAGCTTCGCCGTCGAATACAGTCGCTCGTGGTCGAACGGCAGGTGGTCGGCCGCGAGTTCGTCTATCTTCTCGTCGACGGCGTCGGCGTCCCGGCCGTGAATCATGGTAAAGAGGTTGTACTCCCAGCCCTGCTCGGGACGGCGCGGCCGGTGGTAACAGAGCGTGACGTACGGGAGACTCCCGACGGCCTCGCCGCGGGCGTCGAGCTCGTCGTCGGGGACGTTCCAGACGACCATGCAGTTGTTCCGAAAGCCCGTGACGATGTGGTTGACGACACAGCCGATGCGCTTGATACAGCCGTCCGCGAGCAGGCGCTCGACGGCGACGAGCACGTCGTCGACCTCGGCGTCAAGGGCGTCGGCCACGTCGCTGTAGGGCGTCTTCGACAGCGGGAACCCGCCCTGAATCTCCACGAGCAGGCGGGCTTCGAGCGCCGAGAGGTCGCCGGTCGCGTCCTCGGAGATGCGGGTGGCGCTCACGTCGGTCGCGCCGAGGCTCTCGCGTGCGAAGCGGTCGTCGTTGACGATGGGGAACTCGAGGTCGATGTAGTAGTCGGTAAGCATCGGGAGGTTCAACACCGCACAGCCCGTTCGCTCCTCGATTTCGGCGAGGATGCGGTCGCGCGTCTCGCGGGAGCCGGCGGTGACGACGAACCACATGTTCCACTCGTGGGCGCGGCGGTAGTTGTGGTTCACCTGCCGGTAGCCGTTGACGAGCTCGGCGACCTCGTCGAAGCGTTCCTCGGGCGCCGAGACGGCCGCGAGGGTCGAACTGCCGATGACCGGCGGATTGAGAACCGGCCCGAACCGCCGGAAGACGCCGTCTTCGCGGAGCCGACGGACGCGGTCGAGGGCGTCGTCCTCGTCGATGCCTAACTCCGCGGCGACGACGCGGAACGGCCGCTGTTCGACCGGGAAGCCGCTTTGGTATTCGTCGATAAGCGCCGCATCGACCTCGTCGATGTCGTCCCGCCAATCGTCCGACAACGCGCTCATTACCCGGCGTTAGGAGTCGGGAAGCCTATCGCTTTCGGACGGCGCGGACGCTCCCGGGCGACGGGACCGAACGGGACGTTTTTTGACCGCTCGCGCGAACACAGGCGCATGGCAGTAGTCGAAAGCGAGTTCGGGGAATGGCCGCTGAAGCGTCTGATGACGGAAGTCGTCGGCACGGGCACGAAGTCCGCCGAGGACATGAACCGCGAGCAGGCGACCGAGGCGATGCGCCGCATCCTCGCCGGCGAACCGGACCACACGACGCTCGGGGCGTTCTGGCTCGCCAACCGCTGGAAGCACAACAACGCGGAGGAACTCGCCGCCTACGCCGACGTGATGGCCGAACACGTCGAGTACGCCGAGCCCGACGCCGACCCGGTCGACTGCGGCGCGAACTACGACGGCAAGGGCAAGACCGCCATCCTCGGCGTCGCCGCCGGCGTCGTCGCCGCCGCGGCCGGCACGCCCGTCGTCGTCCACTCCGGCGACCGCGTCCCGACACAGAAGCAGGACGCCTACAAGCACGTCCTCGACGAACTCGGCGTCCGCACGGAACTCGACCCCGAGGAGTCCGCCGACATGGTCGACGACACCGGCTTCGGCTTCTACTACCAGCCGCGATTCAACCCCGCCATCCACGCCCTCTGGGAGCGCCGCGACAACATGGGCGTCCGGACGTTCGTCAACACCGTCGAGACCATCGCCAACCCCGCGAACGCCGCGGTTCACCTCGGGTCGTTCTACCATCTCGCGTTCGCCAAGAAGATGGTCGACACCTTCGAGACGAGCGAGCACCACGACCTCGACCGCGTGCTCATGTTCCAGGGGATGGAGGGCTACGACGACATCCGCCCCGGCTACACGAAGGTCGCCGAGTGGACCGCCGGCGACGACGGCGACGCCACCTTCGACGACTTCGACATCGAGACCGCCGAGTACGGCATGGACTTCGAGTACGACGACCTCGGCGTCGACGAGGACGACGTGGCCGGCGACTCCGCCGAAATCACGGAAGCCGTGCTCGCCGGCGACCGCGAGGACCGCTTCGCCGACGCCGTCGCTCTCAACGCGGCGCTCCGCATCTACGCCCGCGAGGACGCCGACAGCATCGACGAGGGACTGGAACTGGCCCGCGAGACCATCGCCTCCGGCGACGCGGAAGCCGTGCTCGAAGACCTGCGCGCGTTCTAACGCCGACTCGAACGCGCTCGCTTCGACACGTCGGTCTCGCTAGTTCGACCGACCCGCGTTTCTCTAGATGTCGAGGTCGCCGTCGGCCTCGCCGAAGGGGTCGTCCCCCTCGATGTCGCTCTCGCCGTCGTCCAGCGGGAGCGCGATGCCGACGAGCGTCTCGCCGGCCGTGACGGTCGCCTCGCGGGCGATAGAGTAGACGATGCCCGCGCGCTCGGCTTCGACCTCTTGGAGCACCTCGTAGGTTGTCGGGTCGTACACCCAGCCGAGGTGGTCGCCGGGGCGGACCTCGCGGGCGAGTTCGACGTCCTCGCGGGCGACGAACAGCCCCGAGGCGTCGGCGGTGACGCGGCCGAGGTGGTTGCGGTAGGTGCGGCCGTCCCACGGCTCGACCGCGCCCGAGAGGATGCCCATGTCGCGGCAGACGTTGAGAAGGCCCTCGACGCCGGCGACGATGGCCGGCTCGACGAGCTGTTTGTTGTGGGCGAGTTCGGGCGTGATAGAGGGGATGCCCGCGTTCGTGGCCGCGACGCGGAGTTTGCCGTCGAAGCTCCGTTCGGTCCACTCGTCGTCGGCCTCGTCGCCCGCGGCCTCCGCGAGGAGGACGTCGACGCCGAACGCCCGCGCGAGGTCGCGGGACGACTCGTTGCCCCGGAGATAGACGGTGTGAGTGAGCATGTCCGGACTCCCGGTGTGGAGGTCGACGATGGCGTCGGCGTCGCTGATGTACTCCCAGAGCTTCGCGGCCATGCGCTGGTGGAGCGAGCCGTCGGCGTCGCCCGGCCAGACGCGGTTCATGTTGGAGTTGACGGAGTCGAGCACCTCGGGGGTGACGTAGGAGACGCGGTCGAACGTCAGCGGGTCGGCGACGGGGACGGCGACGACGCGCCCCGAGAGCTCCGCGCGTTCGAGGCGGCCGTGCAGTCGGCGGAGCACTTCGGTGCCGTTGATTTCGCGCCCGTGCTGGGCGGCCTGCACGTAGAGCGTCGGGCCGTCGGTCCCGTCTTTTGGTTCGTAGGTGTGAACTGTCGTCTGTACCGGGACGCCGGAGGGGAGGCGAGTGAGCGTCACGGTCTCCGCGGTGTGCATATCCGACGCATCGCGGTGGGGTATCTTGTAGTTAGGGGAGCGAGAAAAGCGGACGGCGCGGGGCGACCGTCAGTTCCGGTCGTCCGACGTGTCGATGCCGAACGGGAGATACAGCGGACACGTCCGGCGGAACCCGGTCACGAGCAGGATGACGCCGACGGCGGCGACGAACGCGGCACCGAGCGCCGCGGGCACTGGCCCGAACCCGAGCGAGAACAGCCCCGCGTAGCTTCCGACCCCGCCGATGACGAACAGCGTACCGAGCGCGAGGCGAACAGTCCGGTCGAGCGTGCCGACGTTTCGTACCATACAATAGTGCTTGTTGTCCGCAATACATTAACGTGGCGTCGGTTCTCAGTCGACGAGTCGAAAAATCGCGTCGCGTATCTCCCGGCGGTCTCAGTCGTCAGCGGGCGACCCACCGGGCGAATCGCTCGCGGTCCGGGAGAAGTAGCTCGCGAGGAGCGGACCGGTGATATTGTGCCAGACGCTGAACAGCGCGGGCGGCAGGGCGGCGGCGGGCGAGAAGAACGACAGCGCGAGGGCCGCCGCCAGCCCGCTGTTCTGGAGGCCGACCTCGAACGTCGTCGTCCGGACGCGGTCCTCGGACATCCCGGCGAGGCGGCCGGTGCCGTAGCCGGTGCCGAGGCCGATGGCGTTGTGGAGGACGACGGCCCCGATGGCGGCCGCGCCCGCGCCGAGGATGGTGTCGACGTTGAGGCCGACGACGGCCGCGACGATGGCGACGATGCTCAGGACCGAGACGAGCGGGAACACGTCGAGGCCCACCTCGGCGACGTCGGGCGCGTTGCGGTCGAGCAGGTGGCGGAGCGCGAAGCCGAGCACGACCGGGATGAAGACGATTTGGACGATGTTGACGAACAGGTCCATGAAGCCGACCTGAAGCTGTTCGCCGGCGAGCGCGACGACCCACGCGGGCATGACGAGCGGCGCGGCCAGCGTGGTGACGGTCGTGATGGCGACCGAGAGCGCCACGTCGCCTTTCCCGAGGTAGGCCATGACGTTCGAGGCGGTGCCGCCGGGGGCCGCGCCGACGAGGATGACGCCGACGGCGAGTTCCGGCGGGAGAGACAGGACGACCGTGAGCGCGTAGGCGGCGGTCGGCATGATGAGCCACTGGGCGAGCGCGCCGATGGCGACGTCTCGCGGGCGCTCCGCGAGTCGACGGAAGTCCACGGGCTGGAGCGTCAGTCCCATCCCGAGCATGATGAGCCCGAGGAGCGGCGAGATGTACGGCGCAATCCACGTGAACAGGTCCGGTTGCGCCAACGCGGCGGCCGACGCGAGGAGCACGAGGCCGACGAAGTAGGTGTTTGCGAGTTCCGACAGGCGTTCGAGAGTCGAGCGGGCGTTCATTCCGACCGCCCTCCGTCGAATTGTGGTGTCATCTCACACCACTCGGTCGCGGGGGAGGAAAACGTCTGTCGGTGTGACAGTCGGGAAAGCCGACAGGACGACGCGGGCCGAGCGCGAACGTGTCACCGACGGCGGACAAAGGGTCGTGCCACCGGTGACGAACCGGAAGGCGGCACGGTTTTCACTCGCCCGCCCGACGGGGCGAGTATGAGCGACAACCCAACGGCCACGCTCCACACGAACAAGGGCGACATCGCGGTCGAACTCTTCGAGGACAAGGTCCCGAACACGGTCGAGAACTTCGTCGGCCTCGCGACGGGCGAGAAGACCTGGGTCCACCCCGAGACGGACGAGACGATGGAGGGCGAACCCCTCTACGAGGACATCCTCTTTCACCGCATCATCTCGGAGTTCATGATTCAGGGCGGCGACCCGACGGGAACCGGCCGCGGCGGCCCCGGCTACACCTTCGACGACGAGTTCCACTCGGACCTCAGCCACGACGGCCCCGGCGTGCTCTCGATGGCGAACCGCGGCCCCAACACGAACGGCTCGCAGTTCTTCATCACGCTCGACGCCCAGCCCCACCTCGACGGCAAACACGCCGTCTTCGGGAAGGTCACCGACGGCATGGACGTCGTCGAGGACATCGGCTCGGTCCCGACCGACAGCAACGACAAGCCGGTGTCCGACGTGGTCCTCGAATCGGTCGATATCGAGCAGTAAGCGCCTCAAAGCCATCACCTCGACCGGCGGTACGCGCCCGGACGCTATCTACTCGCGTTCGCTGGCACGACGGTCCGGCCTCCGGTCGACCCGCCGGCGCGGTCGAGCCACGCCGGTCGCGTGACCGTCGTCTCGCCGACCGCGTCGTACGCGAACCAGACCTCGACGCCGAGGCCGTCGCGGGTCTCGTAGGTGACGCGCATCGAGCGGACGAACCCGTCTTCTTCGACGACCGCTTGGACCCGATAGCCGCGCGACCGCGGGAAGTCGGTGCCGCGGCCCTCGATTCGGTACAGCGCGGGTCCGAGTTCGGGTTCAGGTTCGGCGGCCGCGTTCGCCGCGCGCTCCACGCGCGTCACACTCGTCTCGTCTGCCGAGAGGTACCACTCGAGGTAGCGGGCGGCGCGCGAGGCCTGCCGTCCCGGTCCGTCGCGCACGTCGGCGTCGAGGACGCGGGCGGCGACACCGTCCGGTTCGGCGGGGCGGCGGGCGTAGCGCGTGGTCCCGTCCGCGTAGGAGTCCTCCGAGGCGGTCGGGCGCGGGAACGCCCTGAGTTGTCCGGCGCGACCCACCTCGGAGACGTAGACGTTCGGGGCCTCGACGCGGACGACCTCCACCTCGCGGCCCGTCTCGTCGCCGGCGATGGACTCGCGGTAGCCGAGCGTCCAGCGGTACGACCGGTTCGCCGCGGCCCGGCGGTGGGCCGCCGCGAGGCGCGTCGCGTTCTCGACGCCCGCGGTGCTCACGCCGGGGGCGACCGCCCGCGATTCGGGAGTCGGCATCGGCTCGGAGGTCGTCGTCGCGGCCGGCGTCGAGGACGGTGGTTGCTGGCCGCCGAACGCCTCGCCGAGCACCGGCACGCCACCCGGACCGGCGGTCACGACGACCGCCGCGACGAGAAGGGCGACGAAGACAAGCGGCGCGACCGGAAGCGACGAGAGCGAGGAAAGCCGCCGACGGAGCGACGCGAACGCCCCGCCCGAGTCGTCAGCGCCGCCGGCACCGCCGTCGCCACCCGGTAGGTCGGCGAGTCGGACGCCGAAGTGGTCGGCGACGAGGTCGTCGCCGCGGCCCTCCGGGAGACCGTACCGGACGAGGTCGTACAGGTCGTCGACCGAGAGAATCCGAGCGTCGTTGGGGGCCGCGCGCCGGGTTCGCGCGGGGTCGCCGAGCGCGACGACGACCGTCGCCTCGGCCGGAACCGACGGCGACGGGCGGAACCGCGAGCGCGAGACCACCGCGAGTCGGTCGGTTCGGTCGCCTCTGCGAGCGACGACGAGGTGACTTTCGACGGTCGTCGCCCATCCGCGGGCGGCCCAGAGGTCGGCGAGGAACCGGCGGCGGTCGCTGGGACTGGCGGCGCGAATCAGGTCCCCGAAACGCGAGCGACGGGACTGCCGCATCGCCCGAAGTTAGGGCTCGATGGCGAAAGAATCACCGGGGGCGCTGAGGGGCGGGTCGGTCGGGTTCGGGCGGCACTGACGCGGTCGAGCCCGTCCCGACCTCGCCGAGTTAGCGGTCCGTCGCGTTCTCGTACTCCGACAGGCGGGCCGACACCTGTTCGTCCATCGTCGCCAACACGGCGTCGAGGTCGCGGCCGTCGAACAGTTCGGACAGCCCCTCCGACACGATGGTCCTGACGGTCGTGAAGGGGCCGACGCGAGCGCCGCGGGTGGCCGGCGTGTCGTCGGTCTCGGCCAGTTGGTCGAACGCGACTGCGAAGCCGGGGTGCTCGTCGAACCAGCCGTCGTCGCGGAGGAGGTCCCGCGTCCGGCGGTGGACCGGGAAGTAGCCCGTCCGGCGGTGCCAGCGACGCTGTTGTTCGGGCCGGGTGAGCCACGCGATGAACTCGCCCGCGGCGGCCCGTTTCCGGGATGCGACGCCGTCTGCAACCCACAGCGACGCACCGCCGACGACCACGCCCTCGCGCGACGACTCGGGGGCGGGGTACCGGCCGACCTCGGCGGTGAACCCGCGGTCTGCGGCCCCGCGAACGACCGACGCGGCGCTCGAACTGGAGTCCACGAGCATCGCGGCGCGGCCGTCGAGGAACGCCTCGCGCGCGTCCCGGCGGGCCTCGACGCCGGGGTCGTACAGCAGGTCGTTGCGTTCGAGGTCGCGCCACCACTCGAACACCCGCGTTCCGACCGGGCCGTCGAGGTGCGAGGTGCGGGCGGTGCCGCTCCGCCCGTTGTCGGCGTCGAAGAGGCACTCGCCGGCGGCGGCGAACCACTGCTCGACGAACCAGCTGTAGTTCGCCCACGTCGCGCCGTAGTCGACGTTCCCGCTCGCCTTCAGCGTCGCCGCGGCCGAAGTGACCTCGTCGAACGTCCCCGGGGGGTCGTCGGGGTCGAGTTCAGCTCGCTCGAACGCGTCGGCGTTGTAGTACAACACGGGGTTGGAGGCGTTGAACGGCATCGACCAGAGCGCGCCGTCGTGGCGGTAGTAGTTGGCGATTTCGGGAACGAGTTCGCCCGCGGACGCCCCGTCGGGGAGCACCGACTCGACCGGGGTGAACGCCCCGCTGTCGAGGGCGCGCTGGGTGCCGACCTCGTACAGTTGTGCGATGGTCGGCGGCGTCCCCGACCGGGCCGCGGCGAGCGTCGCGTCGAACGTGCCGCGGTAGCTCCCCTTCGACGCGGTGTCGACGCGGACGCCGTCGTGGTCGGCGTTGAACTCGTCGACGAGCGACTCCAGAACCTCGGCCTTGTCGCCGGACATGCCGTGCCAGAACTGAACGACGGTCTGGCGCGACTCGCTCGCCTCGCCGTGGAGGCGGTAGTCGTCGATGGACTCTTGAAGGTGGTCGGCTTGGTCGGAAAGCGCGCCAATCTTCGCCACCGCCTCCGAGAGCGACACCGTCTGCCGACGGGCCGACCCCGCGGCGTCGACCGCGAGCGCCGCGGTCTCGTCGCTTATCTCGCCGACGCCGTCGGCCTGACTCACGACCTCTTGGGAGGTCGCCGCCTGCGAGTCCGTGGCGTCGGAAATCTCGTGGAGGCTTCCGTTCGTCTCCTCGAGGTCGGAGACGACGCCGTCGAGTGCCGACAGCGCGTCCTGAATCGTCTCGCTCCCCTCGTCGAGGCGGTCGCTCGTGTCGGTGATGTCGTCGACCGTCGCGGCCGACTCCGCGCGAACCGTCTCGATGGTCGATTCGATGTCGGCGGTCGCGGTCTGCGTCTCCTCGGCGAGCGCCTTCACCTCGTCGGCGACGACGGCGAAGCCCGCGCCCGCGTCGCCGGCGCGGGCGGCTTCGATGGAGGCGTTGAGCGCGAGGATGTTCGTCTGCTCCGCGATATCGGAGATTTTGGTCGCGATGCCGGTGATGTCGTCGATTCGGTCGTCGAGTTCAGCGACGCGCTCGACGGTCGCGTCGGTCCGCTCGCCGATGGCCGCCAACTCGTCGATGGCGGTCTCGGCGGCGCGCTTGCCGCGGTCGCCGCGCGCGACGGCCTCGTCGGTCGCGTGCCTGATTTCGTCGGCGGAGGCGGCGACCTCCTCGATGGTCGCCGAGAGGTTCCGCATCTCGTCTGCGACCTCCTCGACGCTCTCGCTTTGCCGGCGCGCGCCCGCCGCGATGTCGTCGACGGAGCCTGCGACCGACCGGCTCTCCTCGCGGCTCTCCTCGGCGGCGTCGGCCACGATTCGGGTCGACGCCGAGACCTGGTCGGCGAAGGCGTCGACGGTCCGCATGGCGGTCTGCCACTCCTCGAACAGTTCGTTGAGAGCGCGGGCGTGGCGCGCGAGCGCCGGGTCGTCGGGGACGTCGACCCGGACCGTCAGGTCGCCCTCGATACAGCGTTCGATAGCCGCGGAGAAGTCGTCGAGGTCGTCGAGCGCGGTGGCGGTCGACGGCGACGACGCGTCGGCACCGTCGACGACGGGGTGCGAGTCCCCGCCGCCCGACTCGGCGACGACCGAGGGGGGTCCCCCGCCGTCGCTCCGCGCGTCCTCGTGCGCCGGCGCGTCTGCGGCGTCCGATTCGGATTCGTCTTCGGTCGCGCGCGAACCGAGCGCGGCCCGGACGGTTGCGCGAACCGACGACACTCGGCTCCGGAGGTGGCTGTCGTCGTCCATTAGTCCAGAAATTCTCTGGTTGATGATAAGACCACGCCCTCGGGTATCATATCTGAGAACAGATTCGTGACTGTCGGTGGATTCACCGACGTCCCGGTCGTCGGAAGCGCCCCACTGAGTCCGGATTCCCCGAAGAGAATACAGTACGTACAGTCGCCGTGTCTCCGAGAGAGCGCGCGGAAGATGCGCTTCGGAGGACGTACCAGAACACCGAGGCGTCGCGCGGGGCCGGCCCGTGGTGTCGCCGCGCGACCGACAGCGCAAAGACCACCGCGCGGCAAGGGCCGACGATGAGCGAGGAGTCCGACCGTCCGAAGCCGAGCGACTTCGGAACCGACGAGAACGCCCCACCGGTCGACGAAAAGCCCTACAAGATAATCTTCGAGGCGAACAAGTGCTTCGGGGCCGGCCGGTGCGCGGAGGTCGCCGACAACTGGGAGATGGACCTCGAAACCGGCCTCGCCCGCGCCAAATCCTACTTCGTCGGCGAGGACGAACTCGACGAGAACGTCGACGCGGCGGAGGTCTGCCCGGCGAAGAAGGGCCGCGGCGTCATCCACGTCATCGACCGCCGGACCGACGAGGAGCTATCGCCGAACCCGCACGGCGACGGGACGCTTTCCGTCGACTGGTAAAGCGAAAGCACTTTTCACCCCCTCGAAGAACGGAAGAGTGCGCGGGGGTGGCTGAGCCAGGCCAAAAGCGGCGGACTTAAGATCCGCTCCCGTAGGGGTTCGCGAGTTCGAATCTCGTCCCCCGCATTTTCATCGCCGAGCGACGGCGAGGCGTGAAAACCCAACGACGAATTTGAACTCGGGAGCGGAGCGAACAAAGCGACGCGTCCGGTCGCGCGTGAACGCGGGAGCGACGCGTCCGGCGCTCAGACGAGACGTCGAGCCGGCGGCCCCGACCACGTTATCCCGGTTCCCCGCCAAGTGTACGAATGGTTTCGACGCGCAGACACCGCTACTCGGAGGGGCAGGGGTTCGGCGAGCCGTACGATGGGTTCGACCTCGACCCGCCGACGTACCGGGTGAACGGGCGGCTCGTCGACCCGGCGGACGACCACGCCCTCGCCGAACTGGTGGACGAAGCGGGAATCGACCCCGAGGCGGTCGACCCGGCGGCGCTCGTCGAGGTCGGACTGGCCTACGCCGCCGTCGAGGAGTACGAGCAGGCCGTCGACAGCTTCGGACGCGCGGTCGCCTACGCCGACGAGGACTCCCCGACGGCGTGCGAGGCGTGGGTGAACAGGGGCGTCGCCCACGCCCAACTCGGCGAGTACGACGAGGCGGTCGGCGCGTACCGCGAGGCGCTCCGCATCGACGGCGACGGCGAACACGCCGCGGCCGCGGAGACGAACCTCGCGTACGCGCTGTGGGAACTCGGCGACTCGTCGGCCCCGCTCGACCGCGCCGAGCGCGCCGTCGAACTCGACCCGCGGCTCCCGCAGGCGTGGTACAACCGCGGCTTCTTCCTCGCCGAGCGCGGCCTCCACGAGGAGGCAGTCCGCTGTTTCGACGCCGCCATCGCCCTCGGGATGCGCGACGCCTCGGTGCGGGGCGAACGCGAGCGATCCACGCGTTCCTCGAAGCTGACGCCGTCGAGAGCGAGACCGAAGCGCGGGAAAGCGCGGCCCCGGAACGCGCCCGCGACGCGGAGGCCGAGACGCGCGAGCCCGCCGCCGACGCGGCTGACCCGGACGTGAGAGAGCGAGGCGAGTAGGGCCGCACCCACAACTATTTTGACAGTTCGAATAATGAGATGTAATTAGTCGTGACGCCCGGACACCTCATCACGCGATTCGACGCCGCGCTCCTCGGCATGGCCGTCTGTCTCCTCGCGGGGGCCGTCGTCGGTGCCGTGTCCACCCTCCCGACGTCCGTGGCCGCAGGCGGCGGCGCGACCGGTGCCGCCGCCCTCGCGCTCGGCGTCACCGCGAGCGAACTGTAGCCGGTTCTCGGAACTCGTAACTCGGTACGTGAGACGGGTGCCGTTTTTTCTCTCAGTGGCATGAAGCTCGCCACGCTGGACCTCGCCACCGACGACTCGGGCGGAGACGTGTCTGTCGAGGACCGAACCGACTCGGGTGAACGCGAACCTGCCGGCGACGGTCCGGGCGAGACCTGACGCGGCCGCGTCGCTGGCGGAGTGTTACTGTTCGGCTGTCGCTCGGGTCGGTGTTCGATTCGAGCGCGCGAACGCGAGCCGGCGGCTCTCAGGTGTGAGTTTCGTGAGAAAGGGATAGGCAGCCGCACGGGAGCGGCCCGCGCGGCGAATGCCGCCCTAGATTGGTCCCCGCTGACGCTTCGGCCCTCCAAAGCGAAGCGTCACCTGAACGGAGTGCGGCGAGATACTTAAACGTGCCGCCATTCGCCCAAAACCGCCGCAGACGGGCGATTCGAGCGGGCTCGCGACACAACGGGCTTTTCTCCCGTCGGGACCTTCGTCCGGGTATGAGCGAAGACGACATCCCCGGTCGCGTCCGCCGCGCGTTCGGCGACCACGGGTCGTTCGAGCGGGTCGACGACCAGACGTTCGAGTCCGTGACGACGCCGTTCGACGGCACTGTCGGCGTCGCGGCGCAGGACAGCGGCCACGTCGAGTTCGACGTGGAGGTCCGCGTCCCGATGCTCTCCGCGGTCGCCGACGACGTGGCCCCCGTGGTCGAAGACGGCTGGTACGAGACGTTCGAACGCCGCCTCGAAGACGTGGGCGGCGTCGTCGCCGGCGACCACGACCTCGACCCCGACGTGACCCGGGCGGGCGACGAGGCGGTCGTTCGGGCGAGTTTCGCCGACATCAACGAGCGCCGCGGCGTCGACGACGCCGGCGCGGTCATCGACTACGTCGAGGGCACGTTCGTCGAGGGTATCATCCCCGGCTACGACTACGGCGAACCGGTGACGAGCCTCATCCAGAACGCGAGAGACGCCGCCGGCGCGGGCTTCTGAGGAACAGTCGGGACGGGTCGAGTCGCGCCCGTTCGGGCCGCCGCGCGGGACGTGCGCCGACTCAGTCCATCGCGATGTACGTCTGGGTGTCTTCGATGCCCGACACCGACTGGATGCCGCCGGCGATGTCCTTTACTTCGGTGGGCGATTCCACCTCGACTTTGACGATGAAGTCCACGTCGCCGGCGACGATGTGGACGCTGACGATGCCGTCGGAGACGGCCAAGAGGTCCTGTTTCAGTTGGTCGATGCCGCCGGAGACGGGCGCGGCCTTGACCATGATGTAGGCGTAGACCATCGTCACGCACCCCCCGCCGCGGTGGCGACTTCGTCGCCGACGAGCAGTTGTCGCACGTCGTCGAGCACGTCGAAGTCCGCGAGGACGGCCACGCGGTCACCCGTCTCCAGCGAGTCGTCCGAAAGCGGGATACCCATCGGCTCGTCTTTCTTCCCGAACGCGAGGATGCGGGCGTTCGCCGGGAGCGCCACCTCCTCGATGCTGTAGCCGTTCATCGGTGACCCCTCCGTCACCGTCACGAGGATGACCTGCAGGTGTTGGGCGATGTCGGCGATGGCGCGGATGGAGCCGCCGAGAAGCGCGTTCTTCGCGCCGATAGCGCCGAGGCGTTCGGGGTAGACGATTTCGTCGACCTCCTTGGCGTACTTCTGGTACACCTCCTCGCGGTAGTCCTCGTCGACCCGGAGCACCGTCCGACAGCCGAAGTGCTTGCCGATCATGCAGGCCGCGAAGTTCACGTTGAGGTCGGCGGTGAGCGCACCGAGGGCGTCGACTGCCTCGATACCGGCCTCGACGAGCACCTCCTCGCGGGAGCCGTCGCCTTCGACCACGTCGAAGTCCGCCTCGCGGGCCCGCTTGACCCGGTCGCGGTCCAACTCCACCAAGACGATGTCGTGACCCTCCTCGCGGAGGACGCGAGCGGTGCGCAGCCCAACCCGTCCAGCACCAATGATAACGAACCGCATGATAAGACGGTATGTCGGCGGAGGCAAATAACCTTCCCCCGGTTGGGGCGAGCGGGCCGTCCCCGGTCGAAGCAAGGCTTTTGACCACAGTGGTAGAATATCTCACGCATGGTTCACGCGTTCATCATGGTGAAGACCGGAGCCGGCGAGTCGGAGCGGTTGCTCGGTCCCATCCGCGACTTCGAGACGGTGACCGAGGCCCACATCGTCGCGGGCGCGTACGACGTCATCGCCGAGGTCGACACCGACGCGGTCTACGAGGTGCTGAAGACGGCGTCGAGTCGCGTGCAGAGCTTAGAGGGCGTCGCCGACACGAAGACGTACATCTCCTTGGACGACTGAGGGGCCGAACGCGGCTCAGCGCTCGATGTCGAACGGCCCGTTGCGCTCGACGAACGCGACGTGGTCCTCGCGCTGGCGGGCGAGCTCCGGCGGCAGTTCCTCATAGACGTTGTCGAACAGCTCGTCGGTCCCCGGTTCGGGCGTCGCCTCGGCGCGCTCGACTGCCTCGCGCAGTTCCTCGTCCGCGTCGTCGCGCATGGCCTCGACGGCCGCGTCGTCGACGACGCCCCCCTCGCGGCAGAACGACTCGAAGCGGTCGAGGGGGTCGCGCGTCCGCCACTCGGGGAGCTCCGGCTCGTCGTCGCGGTAGCGCGAGGGGTCGTCGGCGGTCGTGTGCGGCCCCTGCCGGTAGGTGAGGCTCTCGATGAGCACCGGCTCCCCGGCGCGCGCCTTCTCGAAGCCGCGCTCGACGGCCTCCCTGACCGCCAGCGGGTCGTTGCCGTCGACCTGCATCCCGTCGATGCCGTAGGCGTCGGCCTTGGCCGCGATGGACTCGCTCGCGGTCTGGCGCTCGCGGGGGAGCGAAATCGCCCAGCCGTTGTTCTCGCAGAAGAAGACGACCGGCGCGTCGAAGACGCCGGCGAAGTTCAGCCCCTCGTGGAAGTCGCCCTCGGAGGTCGCGCCGTCGCCGAAACAGACCAGCGCCGCGCGGTCGTCGCCGCGGTAGTTCGCGGCCATGCCGACGCCGGCGGCGTGGGGAATCTGGCTCCCGATGGGAACCGCCTGCGGGAACACCGGCACGTCGTGGTCGGAATCGTACTCGGCGTGACCGCGCCGAAAGAGGAAGATATCGCTCGGCGGGACGCCGCGGGCGAGTTGGAGGGCGTTGGACCGATAGGTCGGCAGTAACACGTCGTCGTCGCCCATGGCGTGGGCGGCCCCGATTTGGGAGGCCTCCTGTCCGCGGAACGGCGGGTAGCCGCTCATCCACCCGCGTCGCTGGAGGGCGAGTGCACGCTCGTCGAACCGTCGCGCTCGAATCATGTCGCTGAGGGCGGCGCGGGCGTCGTCTGCGGTGAAACCCGTGTCGTCCAGCCCGCGCTCTGCGATGAGTCGGTGCATGGCGGTGAGTCACGGTCCTTCGTGATAAACGTCACCCGTCTGCGGGACGGTCCGGGGCGGTCCGAGTCGGGCGGTTCGACAGCAGGCGGCGCGGGACGAGCGGGTCGCCGAGAGCGACAGGCCAAAGACCACCGCCCCCCTAAGTCGGTCATGGTCTCGGTGGTCAACCTCGTGCTCATGGGCGCGGTTATCGTCCTCCACACCCTCATCGCGGCGGTCATGACCCGCTTTTTCCGCCTGCGACTGAACACGCGGTGGGGGTCCGTCCTGTACGCCCTGTTTCTCATCCCGCTCGTGCTCTTCGTCTCGACGCTGGTGTTCTCCGGGGTCTTCAGCATCGGCGTGGACCTCGGCAGTCCGACGGCGGCGCTCGGCGTGATGATAGGGATGCCGCTCGCGCTCGGCTTCACCATCGACACGCTCTACGTTCCGCCGCCGGAAGCGTACGAGAACCTCCCGAACTCGCGGTGAGGCGCGAGCGGTCGGCGGTTAGCGTTCCGCGAGAATCTCTTCGAGCGCCGCCTCGACCGCGTCGAGCACGGCCTCCGGCGACTGCGTCGCGTCGACGCGGACGAACCGCTCCGGCTCGGCATCGATGAGTCGCTCGTAGTTGGCGCGCACGTCCGCGAGGTACGCCGCCTGTTCGAACTTGTTCGTCGAACCGCTCCGCGCGGCGGCCGTCTCGGGGTCGACGTCGAGGTAGATGGTCTTGTCCGGCGGGCGGGTAAAGGCCGCGTGGATGCCCATGATGTACTCCATCGGGCGGCGGAGGTCGCTGTCGCGGAGCGCGGCCGCCTGATAGGCGTACCGCGAGTCGGAGTAGCGGTCGGAGACGACGAGGTCCCCGTCGGCGAGCGCGGGCCGGACGACCCGCGAGAGGTGGTCGGCGTGGTCGGCGGTAAAGAGGAACAGCGTGGCCAGCGGGTCGGCGTCGTCGTCGTCGATGGCGCGGTTGACAGCCTCTCCGTACCACGAGTCCGACGTGGGCTCGCGCGTGAAGACGGCGTCGGGGTACGCGTCGTGGAGCGCCTCCCAGACGGTCGTCTTCCCGCTCCCGTCGAGCCCTTCGAGCGTGACGAGCATACCCCATCAACTCGGTGCTCCGGAAAAAGCGCGCCGAAGCGCGCCGCCGCAACGATAATGTCAACGCGGACCGATATACGCTGTAGTGGCACCCACCCGCGAGCGGTGGGACGACCTCCGGCCGAGGGACAAACAGTACAGCGTCGTCCGCTTCGACGAGCTGGTGTCCCCGACTGACCCGGCGTTTGCGACGAAGCAGTCGGAAGTCGACCACCCGAACGACGCGCCCGACGAGTGGCCCGCGGCGGCCGAAGAGCTCGTTATCTACGACCGAATCGGTCGGATGGTGAAACGCACAGACGGGTCGGTCGCGCCCTCGGTGCTGTTCTGAGCGCGGCCGCGAGGGGCCCAGCGTGGGCCGGGGTCTCGGGCCGGCGCGCCCGCCGGAGCGACAGTCGTTCCCATCGGAACGTCCGCCGGCGAAATCGACCACATTCTCCCGTTAGCTTTACCCTCATTCCGCCGAATATTACGGCATGAAAGTCCTTGTTGTCGGCGGAAGCGGATTCATCGGGAGCCATCTCTGCCGCGAACTGCAGTCGCGGGGACACAGCGTGACCGCGATGTCGCGGAGTCCGAACAGCGAGGACCTCCCCGACGGCGTCGAGAAAGCGATGGGGGACGTGACGGACTACGACTCCATCGCGGGCGCGTTCGAGGGGAAGGACGCGGTCGTGAACCTCGTCGCGCTCTCGCCGCTTTTCGAGCCGAGCGGCGGCAATCGGATGCACGACATCGTCCACTGGCAGGGGACCGAAAACGTCGTGAAGGCCGCCGAGGCCAACGACGTGCCTCGACTCGTCCAGCTGAGCGCGCTCGGGGCCGACACCGACGGCGACACGGCCTACATCCGCTCGAAGGGGAAAGCCGAGGGGGCGGTCAAGTCGTCGGGGCTCGACTGGGTCATCTTCCGCCCGTCGGTCGTCTTCGGCGACGGCGGCGAGTTCGTCTCCTTCACGAAGCGGCTCAAGGGGATGTTCGCGCCCGGTGTCCCACTCTACCCGCTGCCCGGCGGCGGCAAGAAGACCCGATTCCAGCCGATCTGGGTCGGCGACCTCGTCCCGATGCTGGCCGACACGCTGAGCGAGGCCGAACACGTCGGCGAAGTGTACGAACTCGGCGGCCCGGAAGTGCTGACGCTCCGGCAGGTGACCGAACAGGTGTACGAGGCCAGCGACAGTTCCGTGAGTATCCTCCCGCTCCCGATGGCACTGGCCGGGATCGGTCTCAAGACGCTCGGCGCCGTCCCCGGCTTCCCGATGGGTGGCGACCAGTACCGGTCGCTGAACTTCGACAACACGACCGACGACAACGCCGTCGCGGCTTTCGATGTCGATCCCGACGAACTGACAACGCTCGGCGAGTACCTCGGCATCCAGTGAGCCGGAACGCCAAACGACGCTGTCCCGATCGCCGTTGATTCGTTTGGTTGCGACTTGCGTACGCGACCGTCTCGTATTCGATGTTTGGGCAAAAGGCTTATCCCCTCTTTCCTACTTACCCCTTTTAAGCGGAGTCTCACCAATCAATGAAACTCGCGATGATCGGCTTCGGGCAGGCCGGCGGTAAAATCGTCGACAAGTTCCTCGAATACGACGAGCGGACGAACTCCGGAATCGTCCGTTCGGCGGTCGCGGTGAACACGGCGAAGGCCGACCTGCTCGGTCTCGAGAACATACCACAGGAGCAACGGGTCCTCAT
>Ga0207720_100652_pt1 | contig 19497 bp, 17 predicted proteins | sample A23P2SouthBayCA_2_FD_187751 | JGI IMG/M metagenome (GOLD analysis project Ga0207720, IMG submission 187751) | Aerobic enrichment media microbial communities from Eden Landing Ponds, California, USA - A23 E3 (2) (SPAdes) | ecosystem: Environmental > Aquatic > Marine > Unclassified | place...
AGCTATAGTAGACGTTAGAAATAGTTGCTCACTTTTGGGGTTGAAAGTTGGTCGAGAGCTGTATCGATCGCTGTCGTCAGCTCGTCGAGTGAGTCAAAGAAGCGGTTGCTAAGAAACGCTTGAAGCTGTCTCCAGCACTCCTCGACAGGATTCAGTTCCGGCGAATACGACGGTAACGTTACGAAAGCGAGGTCGTCACGGGCCGCAAGGTCCGTGACGGCCGACGCCTGGAAATATGGTGCGCCATCTAGAACAACAATCAAGTCGTCCTCGAATTCTTTGCATAATGCCAAAATGAAATGTTTCGCGTGATCGGCGGTGACGTACTCGGTGAATCGGGAGAAAAACCGATCACCGTTCTCGGTGATCGCGCCCAGCAGACACGTCCAGTCGCGTTGGCCAGACAGTTCGACGGAGGGCCGCGTGCCGCGCGGAAACCACGCGGCACGCGGCTCGGCTTGCACGGATTTCTTGGTCTGGTCGATACAGACTACGGTGGCGTCCATCTCCCGCCGCTTTTTTTGAGAGTGTCGTGGAACTCCTCTTGCTCGTCTTCGTCGGCTTCGACGGCTTTCCGGCGCGGTTTCTGATAACTCAATCCCGCTTCTTTCAGCAACCGCCGACAGCTCGGGATTGAATACGTGACACCGTACGTTTCTTCGAGATAGTCTTGAGCGAGCGCCGGCGTCCACGCCGGCGCGTCGATCCCAGCTTTTTCGGGCGGTTCGTGAACAGTCTCTTGGAAATTTTGCTGCTCTAAATCTGATAATTTTCTTTTTCTACCAGTTCTCTTATCATCAGTTACAGCCTGCTCAAGCGACTCGTCAGTGTCGAGTCGCTTGAGCCAGCTATAGATCGTTCTTCGACCGGTGTCGTGCCACTCAGCAAGTTCGGTCTGAGTGACGCCATTTTTGTACGCGATCGCCGCTAACAATCGTTGTGTCGGCTTGTTTCCGTCCACGTTGTCGAGAGCGTCTTGAAGTTCCTTGACGGATATCTCGTCAAGATGATCCATTAGATCACTCAACGTACTACGGGCAGAAAGTTCTAACGATTACTATAGTACCGCACTCTCCACACTCAGGGCCGGAGATTCCTATTGAGACTCTTCTGTACCAGATCAGGGCGGAGTTAGATGTGTGATTCCACTGGGAAATGAAGCTGATCCCCAGCACCTACGACACGCTCAACTGGTAGACTATATTTATACCTAGAGATTCCAGCCACCCTCTGCAATCCGTGGAACACAGACGATTCAAAAAATATTATATATAGGGTCGAAAGGAATGTCAGGGAACACGCAAAAAGCAGACACTGAATCAACAACATTATATGAGACAGAAGCTGCCGTAGGAGACTTCTCAAACCGTGATGATCGTGCTTCCCAGATTGTCTCCACGTTCGTAGTTGGTGACAGCGATAACAAGGCGAAGGCACAGGGGAAGAAACACCTGCGCTCACGCGTGGATGTGGTACTCAGGCGCACGCACGAGACCGCATCCTTCACTGATTCGTTAGTTCGTTCGACTCCCGTGCGGCGGTTGTACGTCTCATCCAGCGTCCATTGCTTCAGCTGTACGTCCTCACTGAGTTCGTTGATTCGGTCTTCAACCCTGTACTCGATGTGTTTCGGCTCGTCGGTGTTTCGCGCGTTTTACGGAGCGACCGGCACGACCACCTCACTGGCCGCAGGGGTCGTGCCAGTCAAGCGTATCGTAGGCTCTGTCCCGACCATCCGCATCGGTTTGGCGACAGCGAGTGCGTCACACGTGGATGCACATTGCCGTCTTTTCTAACGCTTATTTGCTCTCGGTGAACCCCGCTGCAACCGGTATCTCTTGTCTGGTCGATATGATTGTACAGTTGTAGCCGTAGTAGTGCTCGTCGTCAGTTGGATCGTAGAACTTCGACGCATCTTGGTCGGCGAGCATCGCCCTCACATCTGTTGATTCGAAGCAGTAGGTCAAGTCGAGCAGGCCGCGGCGGGCGGCTTCCTTGACGAGGTGGTCAACTTCGTTGATGATGCATTTGAAGTCAGTGAGGAAACGTTCGACAGCGTCTCTTGACGGCCGTTGATCGAAGCCAGAGCCCAGCCAAACGGCAGTGTTCCGAAGCTCCCGTTCAATGGGATGAGTGCGGTAGATATCGTGGTAGCAGCAAAGGAGGAAACCACGAATTGTCTCTGGTGGTTCATGCTCTCGTGTTCGCCCCGTCTTCGTCGGGGCGAATACGTTGAACTCTTATAGAAATTCGAAGGAGAGGTGGTCGAGCAACGGTAGCGCCTCCGACTCCGCGATTTTGAAGAACGTCTCTACAGAAGGATCATCTTACAGGATCGCTGAATTCATCCCACGTCAGCGTCCACTCTGCTTCTTGGGCAGTAACCATTCTATGACATCGCTGAGAATCCCGCTATCTGAACAAACCACGTCGATGCTCTTAGATTTTCTGGCGGTCCTGTTACTCGTCTCTCAACGAGAGTGAAAACTCACAGCAAGCAGTCGAATCAGCCACTGCCACATCCGCCGTGCGGGGCCATCTTCACACGACACACCAGTCGCTCATCATGCGCTGGCCCGCCCAAAGAGAGGCGCTCCGCGTCTCTCAGACGCTCACCTCCGGTGGGTCGTACGGTTCGCTCTTTCTGAGCATGTTGAACAACGCCACTAACAGCTTCCGCGCTGTTGCCACGATCGCTACCTTGTGCGGCTTGTTTCGTTTGTTGCGTAACCGCCAGTAGAACTGACTCAGGTACGGATCCTTCGCGTTATGAACCGCGGTGTTCGCACAGTGGACCAGGATCCATCGCAGGTAGCCGTTTCCTTCTTTGCTGATTTGGCCCTCTCTCCGCGAGTCGCCAGACTCGCGGATTACCGGGTCCAATCCAGCGTAACTCACGACTTCAGCTGCGCGGTCAAACCGCTCTACTTCACCGATCTCGCCGTAGATCATCAAGCCAGAAAACGCCGCTATACCCGGTGCAGACATCAACGTATCCAGCTTGTCTACGTCAGCTGCTACCTCTTCAATCCGCCGCTGCATCCGCTTGATCTTCACCGTGAATTCGTCGATTGCTTCCAGCCACTGCTCTAACAACAACTCCGACGCGTCGTCGAGCGTGAGTTCACGCAGGAACTCACGCCCTTCCTCACTCCACAACGATCCATCCTAGGTGACGCCGTTCTGATCGAGCAGTGAGTTAACCTCGTTTTTGAAGTCTGAGCGCTTGTCTACCAACTTCTTGCGACCGCGCGCAAGCGCGCGGTAGCGCCGGAATTCTTCTGGCGGGACGTAGCTTTCTGGCACTTCGTCCAACCGGAGGAACCGTGCAAGGTTCTTGGCGTCCTTACGGTCGTTCTTCTGTTTCTGATTTTCGAGCCAATCCGCCTTGGCCGGATTGGCGAGAGTCACCTCCAACTCTTCGTCAAGTCTGTCGTAGATCGTGAAGTAGTTGCTTCCCGCTTCGAGCGCAGCGTTACTACCGGCGTACTTCTGTGCAATCTCGCCGAGGTCCGCATTGGCGACGCGGACCTCTTCAACGACCTCGCCTTCATCGTCGAGAACAGCAACTTGTGCTTGCCGTTTGTGGAGGTCAATGCCCAAGTAGTGATCAGTGGTTGCGGTCATGGTGTCCTCTGGAGTCCTGAATGCGTGAAGCGGAACGACATCGCTGCGGGCTTGCAGCCACGGCCGACCACGGTCGGCCGGGCTGCGATCCCAATTCTCCTATTCCTTCGCATCCGAGGTCCGTCACCCTCCCGTACTCGGAGGTGCATGTCATAGATCGACCTTCGGGACTCCATGACATACTTCACGCTCCAGGGGCTTTAGCGGGATTCTCATGGAGTCACCCTCTGAGCCTGCAATTGCTGTATTGGAGTTGAGCGAACCAATGAATCGGTGAAAAACTGTAGTTTCGAGCGTATTTTCGCCCGAACGCGCGTTCGCGCATGAGTGCGAGTGTTCCAGATTGAGTGATTACTTTTCTGAGAAGCGTGAGATTTTCACGAATGATATCTTAACAGGAGCGCTTATATTTCGGTATTTGATTCCTTCACTCGCAATGTGGTCAGCAACCAACAAACCCCCAAGTAGTAATAAGGAATGGACTGTGAACGCCATATTCACTTTCTGTTGCACGCAGTTATTTAGCAATTCACAGTCTCAGAATAAAGTGTCTTCAAACAGCTCATCCGGAAAAATTTTCAAATCTAATATCCACCTATGAGAGAAGAGGACAAGCTAAAGTCGTCGAACGGAGAGTCAGGTGAGACGACTGTCAACCGTCGGTCGTTACTGAAAATTGGTGCGATATTCGCAGGGATGATAACCATTGGCTCCAGTGAAGATGGGTATCTTTCACAGGCTGTATTAGGCAGTAGACTGGACTCTGATGCTGGGACAAAACCACAAGTTGAGTCAGATACGCTCAACATTTCTACGGGCAGTACCATAACTGTGGGATCTACGTTGAGGCCTACGTATGCCCCTGCGCGAACAGTAACTGAGTCGGAACCGAATGACGGTAAGCACCAAGCGACTAAAGTTGACTTCGGGGATACTGTCACTGGAGCACTCACACAGGCGGATAGTGATTGGTATGCGGTTACTGTCAACAGTGGGGAAGAAATTGAGATTATTTTTGAGCGTTCGACCATCAACGGTGTGACAACAGTCGTCCTCTATGACACAAACGGAGATCTCATCAACCTTCGGTACGTCGGGACGGATAGCCCATCTGGTTTCATTGAACAGGCGGAAATGAGTGGGAATCACTTTATTCAGGTCGTTGATACGCAGGCCAGCGACGGAGACTACATGTTAACTATTGAGGCGGCTGGGGGTGAGGAGACGGCTACTACAACGCCGACAAGTACTCCAACGCCGACAAGTACTTCATCCAACTTAACCATCAAAGACGGTGATGTGCACAGCATCTCGAACAGCGTCTACGAAAGCATTGTATGGGAAGCAACCGGGCGACTTATAGTTAAAAATGGTGCGGGCGTCAAACTGGGTGAAACAGCATGAGTGACATTGAATTAAGGAACGAGAATGGCAAGATTGTTGGCTACGACAGTGACGAGAATAAGGTTCCAGTTACCTTCGAAGAAGGAGCGTTCGATTCGTTAGATACTGATCAAATAAACAACGTTGCAGTAGTTAACCCGGCAGATGGGACGCAGGGCATTGAAGATGCAATCACCAGCGATGATACCCTTGTTCGTCTCAAACCGGGCGAGTACACTGGTGGCACAATCACAATTCCGTATAACAACGTTATCATCAGAGGGTGTGGCGGTCGCGCCCACGCCGCTGACAACAATGATGATGGTGCAATCACCAGACTCAAAAAGACAGAAGATGGACCGATAATTGAAACGACAGCTGACTTTCCAGAGGGCGGTTTACACCTGGCAGACATAGACATTGACGGGAATAAATCCAATTATGCTGGGCCATGTATCCGATTACAAGATACATCCGGCTACCACAGGATTGAACGGTGCTTCCTGCGAAATTCGGGTACCAATCTCATAGAAGCCGACGAAATATTCAATACCAGAATCATCGACAATAAGTTGAAAAATCCGAACGGATGGGGTATCCAACTTGGAAGCGGGAGTTCAAATGTCTCTCACACACTTATTAAGCAAAACGATTACCGGGACACCGACTTCCAGGGTTCGGGGTTTCTTGATTTACGCGATGGAACTGCTGTGAGAATTAAAGATAATGACGGGTCGCCCGTCAGTGGGACGTTCTGTCGGCTTGGTGAGGACCAAGGCTGTACAAATATAAACTTCTCTGACAACTATGTTGAGGGGCAGTTTGGGGTCGATAGTCTGAAGTGTGTGATCAAAGCAGGGACAAATAATCAAATAAACGAATTGACTGTCCGACGGAACAATTCATTTGCGTTCTCAGGATATGGAATTGACATTGTAAGCGCTCAAAGGGCCGTTATAGAAGGGAATCGGATGCCGTCAGGCAATGGTATTAATGGTATACGCATCCAGGATGGCTCAAATATTATCTATCATAGTAACAATAAGAGCGTCAACGGGACAGTTTTCGACACGAGTGTTAGACGTGTTGGCAATGTCTCCGAGAATTCTGAAGGGCAACAGGAGTTAGCATTGAATGACGGAAACGGTGGAACAGTGTACGTTCGTGCCGTCAATGGTGAGGTTGTGGTTGAAGATGATAACGGAAACACAACAACTATAAATTGATAATTTGTGACAATGAAGATTTATGTATAAGAGGACTTGGTTCTGTCTATATCAGAGTAGAGATCACTCAGTGTAGCCTAACTCTGACAGCCTCCGATAGACATCTTCCGACAATTTAACCTTCTCTCCAAGACATCGACTGTTAGGTAGATAATTGGCTAATTCTACCGCCAGCTCACTGTTTTTATATAACTCCCCTGTCTCGAAATTCATTGTGACCGATATTTCAGTTTTGGGCTCATAGATTAAATGTTCGTTACCGAGTGTGACACTCATCTGGTTAGCTCCGTAGGCAATCTCCTGACAGAGAACCGGTTCCGAGCTATCCATCTGTAACCCAATGCCATCTAGGTTGAGATTAGACTTGGCCCCTATAGCCTCTAAGACAGTCGGTAGAATATCAGTCGTACTCCGTCGTGCCTCACTTTCTGACACTCCATCAATATTAGTCACAATCGGCACATCCAACACAGGGGGGACCAAGGCATGACCGTGGCCCACTCCGTAGATATCGCGTGGGTCATCGAAGTATTTGCGCTCAAATTCAACGAACTCCCAAAACTCCTCGCCGTGATCACTGGTCACTACGACCAGCGTGTCATCTATGTCGTTAATCGCGTCAAGAAAAGTTGCGATTGCCTGATCAACCTCGTATAGGATCGTGTCGTAGTAGCGGTTTTTCTCTATCCGATAAGTCTCGAAGTGTTCGTTTCCGGTATTACCATCTTGAAAACGCCACCGGTCAATATCCTCTATATCGGGGATATTTCCGAAAGGGGTTTTTGATGGATTATGGAATGGTTCGTGTAGGTCACCTAATTGAATGTATCCAAACCGTGGCCCTTTTTGGCTTGACCACCACTTTTCCAATTCTTTTAACAGCTCGTCACACCGCGCATTATGCCGACGAACCATCTTAGAAAATCGGCCCCGAATGGGGATTGCGGCAGTTTCGATTGCCGTAAAAAATGCTGTTTCGTAGCCCGCTCCAGAGAGCAGTTCTGAGAGCGTATATACGTCCTCGCTAACACCGTTTGGTGGGTTCGAAAGGTCCTGATTCCGCACCGAATCGTTAGAGTAGGCAGCACCGTGACGATGCGGATACAATCCTGTCAAGATTGATGGTACAGAACTGAATGTCCACGGAGCAGCCGTAACGGCCGACTTATGATTACCAAAAGAATCCAGAAACGGGGTCGTCCGACGGTCGTATCCGGTCCGAGAGAGACGATCGTTTCGGAGACAGTCGATTGTAATGATTAGAACGTTCGGTCGGATATCTGGATCGATATTAGGGATATCATCCGACTTCGACATATATAATAGACTATCATAGAGATTTTCGATTTTATTAACTCCCCGCTTTGCCGTTTGCCTGAGCATGAACGAATGTTATCTTGCTATCATATTAGCATTTCCACGTCGATTGTGTTTAGTTAAACGGAAAAATTGAGCTCGGAGAATTTCTCACTGGTCTATGGCAGAAATCGCCCGCAATAACGGTCAAGCCGACTGAATTATTTTAGACGTTGTGAAGCACACGGACCCTTTAGTCGGCGATACCGCTAGACTCAATTTGCTCGAAAATCTGGGTGTCAACCGAGGTAGAAAAGCCATGCACGAGTGAGTATGTGAACCCCATTACAGCCATAACCTAGAAAACTTCCTAATCAAATGGCCCTTGACGAAACAGAGATTTGGATAAACGATCAGCGGCACTTGGAAGATATAGAGCGGTCCACACACATATCGGCAGTTCGCAATAGTAGTCCTAACAACTGCTGTAGAAAGACTACGGCAACTATTTTATAATATTGTGTGAGTATATGCTAGTGAAAACCAAACATTTGTATGTCACTGCAAAGCTCTCACTCGTCAGCAGAGTGGAATTCAGGTCAGGAGCACCAACGGTTTGGCCCGTCGATATAACCAGCGATGAATGACATAATCTACATTACGATTGACTCGCTTCGCGCTGATTACGTGTCGTACTTCAACCCAGAGTCATCGGTTGAAACGCCGACACTCGATCGTCTCGCAGCGGAGGGTCAAGCGTATCATAGGTGTTTTGCGAATGGCCCACACACGACGCTCTCAGTCCCATCGCTTCTGACGGGGGAGTACACACCAAGAGTGAATAGTGAGACACCGACACTGGCAGAGTTGTTACGGCGTGGATCATATCAGACCGCATCGTTCTGCACGAACGTCCAGCTCTCCGGACCCTCACTGAAGAATATGCAGTTAGAGCGTGGATTTGATACGTTTAGGCTTCTTACAGATATGCCAGTCCAAGTTAGTATGCCACTCAACCGTATCCTTTTATATGGAGGGAGGGCGGTCCGGAAAGTAACGGGTGTAGATTCACGCCCGTATCACTATACTGCGGACCTCATTTCGGCTATGCCCCTTCCACAAGCAAACCCAGCGATCAATGCGAAGGATGTTAACGAGCTGACAGTCGAGTGGCTGCGATCGGCGAACAGTGACCCAGTGTTTATTTGGAACTTTTATCTTGACCCACATGAACCTTGGTTACCGCCGACAGACTACCTACCGGACGTGGATGGTATGCGATTCAAACGATACCGGATGCATCGGCTCAATAAAAAATATCGATACTTCGAGCCGATACTAGACGAAAAAGATATTCAGTACCTGCAGGGTATGTACGCAGGGAGCATTCGGTACCTGGACGACAGGCTTGGTGAGCTGTTGGCTTCTGTCCGCTCAGTCCGTGGTTCGGAACCAACGGTTATCGTCACCTCCGACCACGGTGAACTATTCGGAGAGTACGGTGAGTTAGGTCACTCGACAGTTTCATATGACGAGCTTCTCAGGGTACCACTTATCATTAATGGTCCCGATATTAAGCCAGTCGACAACCACACTCCAGTGGGAAATCTTGATGTAGTTCCGACAATCTCTGAACTTGGCGGCGTCGACTCACCCGGTGCTGCCCGTGGTAGCTCTCTCTTGAGGAGCAATATTGAACAGACCCATGGTGAGGCCGTGTCAATAATCGATACAGACCCATTCACTTTCGCATACCGAACCGAAGAGTGGAAGCTTCTCAACCGCGACGGTGAGCGGTACCTGTATGACCTCCCCGACGAGACAAAGGATATAAGTGAATCACGGCCAGAGCTGGTCGAAGAGCTCAGCAGAGCCGCTATGGAGCATATCGGTCATCTAAACCAGCAGTCGTATGATCAAGCGTCAGCAACTGTGTCCGGTTCAGTCGCCGAGCAACTGAGAGCGTTGGGATACGACGAGTGAAGTTCGGATGGAGCTTTGCCGAATAGATTCCAGGGTGACTTTGTGACGACCCTACTCCGCGTCTATGTATTACTTATATTAATTGGACGGCGGGGGTGTCATAAAGCGGTTACCACACCAACGAGCGAGGAGAACGCAGAGGTGAATGAATTCATCGACTTGCAGTATGTTCTTTGGTAAAGTCGTCGTTCAATGTTGTGGAGACGGAAGCATCGCACTGCCCGAGCGCCCCTTCCACCGGGTTTCTCGAGAATTTCGACGTGTTCGACCCGGCAAAAACCGGGTGAACATGAGAGTATGAACCACCTGAGGATCAGGGATATGGGCCCTTTCCCTTTCTCCCACGAATAGCATCAAATAATCCTTGGACCGATGCAGTAGCAGATTTGAATTTCCCAGTTATTACATAATACATGAACTTTATTAAAAATTTGATTAAGTAATAAATGTAGGCAGTTGTATAAAACTTATCAGAGTTCTTCCTAATAAAATAGATGTGATTTCGGGTTGTATAGTAGCATTGGATCTCTCCCCCAGTGCTTCGTTCACCATGATGAAATACATATTGATTCCTATCAATATAATTACTGAACCCTTCGGAATCACACTCCAGAGAGTAATCGACATCTTCATAATATAAAAAGTAATTTTCAGGTATTTTTCCAAGATCTCGAATAACATTTTCTCTAATTATTGCGGAGCACAAAGGAACATAGTCTGGTTGAATAAGCCCCTGTTCGTTTGTTTCGGAATGCCCTATTTTGCCAGTAAAATAATTTATTGAAGTTGTTTCTAACCAAGTCTCATGTGAGTTCGGAATAAGTACTTCTGGAGATAATAGCCCAGGCGATTTAATATTTTCATACTCATCTAAGATTTCGACTAGGTTAAAATCGCTCGGGACTATCACATCATTGTTTAAAATCCAAATATAATGTGCTTTATCTAAGCATCGTTGAATACCATAGTTCATTCCGCCTGAAAATCCAAGGTTCTCATTCAGGGTATGAATAGACACATTCTCTAGCTCAGAAAACTCCTCGTTAATTTGTTCGGTGTATATTTGTTTAGAACCATTATCTATAATATTCACGTGCAATGGTTCATAATCTAGCGATAGCACTGAGTAAACACATTCCTTAGTATTCTCGAAATCATTCCAAGTGAGTATAACGGCATGAACTGAACTTTGCACAACGGATTCCACCCGTCTAAATATATTACATTCGAAAGGTAATAATACATTCGCATGTTAGCGGGATCTAATTAAGTATTAAAGGTAAGGCAAGCTGGATAGGTCGCGTTAAGTTAGAGAATGAGGCGGACGAGTTCTGAGTGTCTATGGCAGAATTCGACCGCCTCAAAGGATGTATCGAGTGGATAGACTTGTCGTTTGTGGAGCGACGACGGACTCCCGAATGGGCGATTCAAGTGGGCATCCGATGTCATCTGGCGGGTATGTCACTTCGGGATGCCAGTCAGTTTCTTGAGGAGTTGGGAGTCCAACGCAGTCATGTTTCGATCCATGAGTGGGTTCACAAGGCCGATCTACAGCCGATTTCGACGGTGACCGCGAATCAACTCGCAGTCGACGAGAAAATGATTCGCCTCCACGGACAGCAGTTTTGGCTGTACGGTGCTGTCGATCCCCAAACAAACGAAATCCTCCACGTCAGTCTCTTTCCGACGGCAACGCAACAGACGACACGGTGGTTTCTGGCCGAGCTTCATCATCGGTATCAGCTCACCGACGTGCTGTTTCTCGTCGATGATGCTGATTATCTTGGTCCAGTTCTGGCCGAAGATGGCTACCGATTTCAGACTCTCGCACATGGAAATCGGAACGCTATCGAACGTGTCTTTTGGGAAATAGAACGTCGAACATCTTCGTTTGCAAATAGTTTCAGCCATGTCGAGCTAGAAACAGCTCAAAACTGGCTCGAAGCCTTCGCTGTCCACCACAATTCACGCCAAACTTAACGCGATGGCTGGATATTGGATGGACATAATTGACCTTACAATCTCAGGGATACCAGTAATCAGATAATTCGAGTTTTGTGAAGCGGGAACATACGACTAAGTGAGCAACGTTGTTCGGTATGTGATTACACGTGACGAAGCGCTACTTTTTTTACAGTTGCTTTGTCAGTTAGTCAGGTACTAATAGTGAACATTGTTGTAGGGTCAGGACCAGCGGGGGTATCGTGTGCGAAGGCATTACTCGACAACGGGGAACCGGTGACGATGCTGGACGTCGGACTGACCCTTGAAGAGGACCGTCAAAAGGCTGTCGAGAAACTCCATTCTGCTAGCGATCAAGAGCTAGCGTCATCGGACGAGCTCCAGCAGTTCGTCAACAGAATGAAAAACGAAATGATGGCCACCAGTAGTGGCAGCGAAATACCGAAGAAGCTCCGCTATGGGTCGAGCTATCCCTACCGGGAAACCGACGAGCGTCTCAACATAGATGCAGAGCAATTTGGGGGGTCGGCTTCGTTCGGTCAGGGTGGTTTCAGTGCTGTCTGGGGGGCTGGGGTCCTCCCATTCAGAGACAACGACATCGAACAGTGGCCAATTAATATCGACCAACTTAAACCATATTACCGAAAAATCTTCAATAGCATGGATTTAACAGCCGAAGAAGATGATTTAATCCAGTTTTTCCCACTATATAATAACGAACCGGAGAAGATTGAGCGTAGCGAACAGGCTCAAATTATCCTCAATTCGATGGCTGATAACCGCGAAACGCTAAACGGGCGAGGCATCTATTTCGGATCTTCACGTCTCGCCATCAAGTCCGAAGGCGAAAAAGGATGTCCACATTGTGGGCTGAAAATTTTCGGATGCTGTCCTCGCGGCAGTGTCTACGACGCCGCCGACACGTTAGTCGAACTGAGAAACTATGACCAATTCAGTTATCAGAATGGGGTTCTCGTTGAGCGAGTCTCCGAAGACAACAGCAAAGCCGTCGCTCATGGTCAGATGTTCGATACCGGGCAGCCAGTAAGTTATGCTGGTGAGAAAGTGTTTCTCGCCTGTGGTGTTATTCCGACGACGAAGATCCTCCTCCGGTCGCTTGAACTGTACAACTGGCCGGTGAGGATGCAGGAAACGCCGTACTTTATCCTGCCAATGCTGACTGTCGAAGGAGCCAACGACGTCACGTCTGAGGATCTAAATACACTCTCACAGGTATTCGTCGAGATTTTCGACGAACAGCTTAGCGACTACAGTGTCCATCTCCAGTTGTACACTTATAATGAACTTTACGAGGACAAAATTAGAGACACCCTTGGACCATTGGGTCACCTGCCACGTTCGGTTCTGAAACCGCTTCTTAATCGTTCGGTGGTCGCTATGGGATACATGCACTCAGACCACGCTGATGGTATGCGTGTCACCCTGGACTCAGACGGTGAAATGTCAATAACCGGTGAGATCAGCGAACAGATGCGTGCGGATGTGCGGAGAGTCGCACGGAAACTCCAGCGGAACACGCTATCGCTTGGTTTTCTTACACTTTCGCCGATAATGCTGTTGAAAGATCCCGGTGAAAGTTTCCATCTGGGAGGGACGTTTCCAATGTCCAAAACGCCCAAAGTGACGGAAACAGACACGCTGGGCCGCCCTGAAGGATTCGACCGTGTACACGCAGTCGATTCAACAGTTTTCCCGACAATTCCCGCCACGACCATTACCGCATCTATAATGGCTATGGCGTATAGAATTGGAGACACCCACAAGGGTTGTGAACCGTGAAAATCGGAATCACTGGCGCGTCGGGGTACGTTGGGTCGAAAGTGTGGGAATATATCGCGACCACTGACGACAAACTGTATGAATTTGGACGCACACCGCGTGAGGATGACCAAAACTTTAGGTACCTCTCGCTCCGCGAGGGCGTTGAGGCCACCGATCTAGCCGACTTAGATGCTATCATCCACTTGGCATACGATTTCGGGCCGGTAGACTGGGAAGAGATCAAACGGGTGAACGTTGACGGAACAATCGAGCTGTTTGATGCCGCCGAGGCCGCCAGTACCCATGTGGTCCAGGTTTCTTCACTAAGCGCGTTCGAAGGGTGTAAATCGAAATACGGCAAGGCGAAGCTTCTCGTGGAAAAAGAGGCATTTGAGCGTGACTTCCACGTTATCCGCCCGGGGCTGGTCTTCGGCCGTGAACTCGGAAGTATTCTAGAGGCACTTGATACGGTCGCAGCGACCGCCCCGATTATCCCGATTCCAACGGGTGGGCCACACATCCATTACCAGTGTCACTACGCAGACTTAGGAGAACTGATCTACGAGTGCTGTCACGGTACCGTTGAAATCACAACAGACCCGATTGTGGCGGCCTCTGAAGCCAGCCTGGCGTTCCGCGAAATACTCGAAATTCTCGCGGCTACCCACGGGAATTCGCCACGGTTTGTCTCGTGCCCCAAATCACTCGTTTATTACGGGCTTCGGTCACTGGAAAACGTCGGACTCAACATCGGAATGCGTAGCGACAGCGTCGTCGGGTTAGTCAACTCGAACGCCAACCCCGACTTCAGGCCGACGCGCAAGGCTGGGGTGTCGTTTCGGGACTTCACGCCGATAACCCTCAACGAAGGCCTTGAGGCACGCCATTAGGAACCGGAACCACAAGCGCAGATCTACTCACACAAATTATGAGTCATTAACTATTTTGGCGTACAGGTTGAGGTGTTTATTACCGATTTTCTCCCAAGAGAGTTCCTCGCGGATCCGTTTCGTGTTTTCCGCCATCGCCTCGTATAGATTTGGATTGCGCAACACTGTGATGATCGCGTTGGCGAGTGCTTCGGGATCGTCCGGCGGCACAGTGATCCCACAGCCAGGTTCCGCAACGAAATCAGTGAACGACCCGACATTTGAGGAGACGACGGGTTTCTCGAAAGAGTATGCTACGGTCAGCGTCCCGCTAGTGCCTACAAGACGTTTATGCGGGAACGCGATCAGTTGACACCGGGCGTGGAACTTCCCAACTTCTTCATTGGGTATAAATCGATCATGGATCTCAAAATTTTCGTTGTACTCGTCAATAATTGCTTGGGACTGATCGTCAAACGAGCCACTCCCGGCGAAGACGACTTTTATGTCTGGGACGCGCTCCCGGATCAGCGGTACGGCCTCAATCAACGTATCCGGACCCTTCCGTTCGACGACGTTGCCAAAAAAGAGTATCGTGTTTTCCTCGGTCTCGATATCGATGTCGTCACGATGAAAGATCTCGTAGATTCCATGGGGAATTATGCTGATATCTTCTTCCAACATGCCACGGTCGCGCAGCCGGTCAAAGTGCTGGTCCGTGTGGACGATTGAGTGGGCCCTGTTGGGCGTCGGCATAATTTTCGCCATAACGTTTTTGAGATTGTTGACTGCAAGCCATTTCAGCGGGTTGTTCGTGTCAACATCGCTGAGGTCACTCAGGCGCAAGAACAACTTGTCTGGGTCGATATTATGAAAGGTTTCGATAACCGGGTAGGTGCCGTCAATACCTGCCCGCCATACGAAATACTTCATGTATGGAAACAGCTCTGTTGAGGCTGTCAGATGGACGATTTCTGGGTCTATATCGTGGATCAAGCCAATGTTCGAGTACGAACGGAGCGCTTTCAATATTGTCACAAAGCTAATATTATTATTAACAATTTTCGGAATGGAAATATTCAGCGGCTCGAAACATTCATACAAAGTGACATCGTCACTAAAATACTCGTCGGCCGTTGTTTCCGTCGGCTTTAGAACGCTAACTTCAGCCTTCGCTGCAGTCGCATTGGCCAGTTCGGCGGTATAATGTGGCAACCCACCACTACCTTGACACAGGAGGTATACAATCTTCATCGGTTCCCAGTGCTCCGTAATTTAATCCCAAACTTTTGAATACTCGCTGCGAACCCCATCTGTCGATAAATAACAATCACAGGTATAACTATCCTCTTTCGAAGTCATAAAGCTCTTGAATGAACTACCCGTTGCTATAATGCATAAATTTCATCAGAGCACTGTCTAGTTGAACGAGTTTAAGAAGCGAGGAGGTCATAGCGAGAAGTGCTTATACAACTCGTAAACCCCCTCAGAGAAACGTTAGATGAGGACAGTCAAGACGTTTGAGAGAACGAGGGCACCCCAACACCTGTCCGGTGGTTTGGGGGGTGCGTCTCCATACTGCGGGGCTGTCGATCAGGGAGACAACCGCTATCTAGACCTGCTGGGTGTCGATCGCTCTCACGGTGCGGTCTGAAATTGGGTTCATAAACTGCCTGAAGCACAGTCTGACCCGCCAACGGCGCAGCCGTCGCAGGTCGTGGTCGATGAGAAACAAATTGAGATCGACGGGGAGAAGAAGTGGTAGTTCGACGCTGTCGACACTGAATCAAGACTGCTTCTCGAAGTGGACGTGTTCAACCGCCGCGGGACTGACCCCGCGGTGGCGTTCCTGCATCGGCTCACGCAGAAACACGATATTACCAATACAGTGTCCCACGTTGATGATGGCGGCTATCTGACTACCCTCTCATGCCACGATTTGAGCAGCCGGCTCGACTACCGAATCCGGAACCACATCCGAAAGTGGTTCCAGACTGGGACCATGCGAATCGACCGCTTTCACTCCTTCTGGCGGGGCAGTCAATCCAGCGCGAAACAGTGGCTACGACGCTTCAGACACCACTAAAACCACGAACGACCGAACCAAGCACTCGACGGACGAACGCCAGCGGAGGTAGTCCAGAACTGGACAGTGCCGTTTAGGATCAAGTTCTCCTGGTTTTATCACTTGATTGATTCTAGAGCCATGAAATAGTCTTACTAAGTAGACATTTCAACTAACCGGTTCTGTGAAGTACTAAAGATATCTTATTCAAGCAGATCAATCAACGATTGTCGGAATCTAGCTGTATTTCCTTTTTGAATCAGCGTTCCGTCCGTCATGACCTCAGAATGAGCGCCGATATCATATGCAATTGTTTTTGTTCCACAAGCCTCAGCTTCGGCGATTGTTAAATTATATCCCTCCTTAATCGAACAAGTGGCATAGACATCCGCAGCAGCATAATAGTTTGGAAGCTCATTTTCTGGAACGGTTCCAGTAAAAATAACCTTTCCGCCGGATTTTTTGCTTTTTTGTTTTAGTGTGTGATAATAAGACTCCATTTCACGTCTTCCAACAATCAACAAGACAGCATCAGGAAATTCCGTTGTGATTCCATCAAAAATATCAATTAGTTCATCAACTTGCTTAGATCGGGCAAGCCTGCCAACGTACAACACTGTAGGGGAATTAGAGATTCCGTATTTTTTTCTAACTGGTTCGCCACTCACATTACTATGATACACGGTCTCATCAATATCATTATAAATAATAGGCCCGTCAACCCCAAACTTGTCAAGAAATGACTTTCTACTATAGTTACTAACAGATACGACAATATCAAGTTTTGAGGTTAAATTGGACAAAATTTTATGCCCAGTATAAAAAAATATTTTGTTCGCTATTCCTTCTTTTTCGATTTCAGTTATAACATGATGATTAAAATAGATTGTTTTAGTATCAAAGAGAACTTTCGATAGGTATGCTGCTGGGGAAAACAGAGGTTGGTGAACTATTACCACATCAAATTCAGATAATTCCCTTGACAATGACACAACTTTGTTTATAAAAAATGCACGCTTAAATTTTACTATTTTATCACTGCTTCCTTTGTTATTTTTGCATAATTCCACGGTAGGTATTTTGTTGAGCTTATGGTTAGAATTGAAACTGATTGCAGTCGGTTGGTAGCCAGACTCTTTTAGAAGTTGAATTTGATCAGTTGCTACCCTTCCAGCACCCTCCGATATATCAAGGTTAGATGCTAAAACCCCTACATCAGAAATTTTGTCTGGCAATGAGTCTAACAGTTCAACAATATTATTGAAGTATCTATTGCCTTTCATTTTTGTTATTTATATAATAAAGTGGTCTACTTATTAAGAATGTTGGTACATTGGCACTGTTCAGATGAGATCTGAAAAACGAAGGTAAGACAGAATGTTTTACTTCCTGATGATTTTTGAGTCTTTTCGCTATCCTTCCCGCTACTGTATTCACTTATTTTTACCCCCCTCTAACTCCACCAACGTCAAATTCCGATCTAGCATACAGTAATCATGCGGCGGGTCGCCGATAATCTCGTCAATCCGATATTCCTCATCAAAATCAGCACCAGCAGGCTCACAGTAGGGATGGCTGGGACACTCAGTGTGTGGACAGGGCCCCATCAGCGAGGCTTTGCTCCCGGCATACGCGCCCTTCGAGGGGACGTTCGCCCTTATCGGCGCAGGCTCGACCTCCACGGCCCGCACGCCGTCTTGATGCATCGCGCAGTCCAGCGTCTGCCCGCTCTGTCTGACGTTCGTAATCCGGTAGCGGTTCCCAGTCGTCAGATTGAGACACTGGTCGCGATACGGACAGCCCTCACAGCCGCTGGCTTCGCCGCGGTAGACGAACTCTTCGCCGACCTCGGCGAGGCGCGTCCCGACGAGCGTGACAGTAGTCATACTGGACTATAGAACGTCGCCACGGTAAAGCGTCATGTCCGACCGGTCAGTTCGTCCAGTTTGTCCAGATACGCCTCGCGGGGCACCTGATACAGCGCGCGGTAGTCCAGCTCACCGTCGGCGAACCGAGTCGCGAGTTCCACGGCGCCCTCGACGGCGGCGTCCCGGCGCTCGTAGGAATCGGCGTCGCGCTCGACCTCGGGCTCCAGATAGAGGGTGACGTACCAGCTCTCTCCGGTCCGGTCCGCGCCCGGGCGGCGGGTCCGCTTCCCGCGCGTGAGATAGATGGTCGGGAGACACGGCGCTGGAAACTGCTCGGAGTCGAAGACGTCCGGGCGGTACGCGAGGATGAGCTTGTCGTCGGTCTCGTTCCACACCGTCCAGTCTTCGGGCAGGCCCGACAGGTCCATATCGCTGAATTAGCGCGGACCGGCAAGAATCCGCTGGTCCGTTCCGAAAACTGCCAGGCCCAGATACCGACGATCGTTCGGACGACGGCAACATCGATGTGTCGAGCCGCCATGCCGTGAGGGTCGCTCTCACCCGCCAATCAATCCAGCAACAGATTCACATCAATCCAGCGCCAAACACTGGCCGACACACCGAAGTGAACAGTTGACAAGCGACATAGTATATAAATCCAACCAGAACTAATGAGAAACGGTAACACACGTGTGGCCCGCCATCCCCGTGTTCGGTTTATCACGGCGTCGGAATTTATCGGCGGTATACCCACAGGAGGGCAAAGTTCTTATATGAACAGAACTCGTACGGTAAATAGTATCGGAAACAGTGCCGCACTGTCTCCCGTTACCACGCCAGGTTGGAGCAGTCCCCGTGTTCCGCCCGGCAGGTCAGCCATGGAAGGGCACACCCGTTACCCCGCAGTGGTGGGGCATTCGACGGCCGTACGCGAGCACGCACACAGCGGACAGCACCGACGGAGTAGACACACACAGCGGCGGGGCCGTCCCGCAACAGTCGGTGGTCGCCTGCAGCCACGACGAACTACTGAGATAGCATGAGCAAGAACAAAGAGACACTCGAAGCGCTGAGCAAGGAGTACCGTGACACGATACCGGCGGACCTCCGGAAGACCAACACGTTCGACTGGTATCTGCAACAGTTGTACGAGGAACCGAAGGTAGCCCGCAACGCCCACCAGCGCGTGGCGGACATGTTCGACTACTACGGCAAGACCTACGACGAAGAGGCCGGCGTGGTCGAGTACGAACTGGCGAGCGACGACCCCCTTCACGACGGTGAGAACACCTTCTACGGGCGGGTCATCCACGAGGCGATCCACGAGTTCGTCAACAAGGTCAAATCCGGCGCTCGCGGGCTCGGCCCCGAAAAGCGCATCAAGCTCCTCCTGGGGCCGGTCGGGTCGGGTAAGTCCGACTTCGACCGGCAGGGCC
>Ga0207720_100655_pt1 | contig 19447 bp, 13 predicted proteins | sample A23P2SouthBayCA_2_FD_187751 | JGI IMG/M metagenome (GOLD analysis project Ga0207720, IMG submission 187751) | Aerobic enrichment media microbial communities from Eden Landing Ponds, California, USA - A23 E3 (2) (SPAdes) | ecosystem: Environmental > Aquatic > Marine > Unclassified | place...
GCCGAGATCTACCGGAAGATGCTCCGGAACGCGGACGTGCCGGACATGCACATCGAACCCCACGCCATGGAGATGGCGGGGCTGTTCGGCGTCCTCACCCGGCTCACCGAACCGGACGGCGAGACCGTCACGCTCGTCCAGAAGGCCAAAGCCTACAACGGCGAGATCGACGAGGCCGACGACGTCGACGTGAAGAAACTGCGCGAGGAGGGGGAACAGAAAGCCGACGTCGCGGAGGGGATGGACGGCGTCTCCGCCCGCTTCATCGGCGACGAGATCGCCGAGGCGATCATGGACGCCACTCACCGCGGCCGGTCGTACCTCTCGCCGCTCTCGATTTTCACCCACTTCGAGCGCAACCTCGAGAACCACGGCTCGATCCCGGAAGAGAACGTCGACCGCTACCACCGCTACCTCGAACTCGTGCGCGAGGAGTACAAGGAGCGGGCCATCGAGGACGTGCGCCACGCCCTCGCCTACGACGTCGACGAGATCCAGCGCCAGGGCGAGAAGTACATGGACCACGTGATGGCGTACATCGACGACGCGACTGTCACGGACGAACTCACGGGACGGGAGCAAGAACCGGACGAGACGTTCCTGCGATCCGTCGAGGAGAAGTTGGAGATTCCGAGCGACCGGAAAGACGACTTCCGCCAGGAGGTGTCGAACTGGGTGAGCCGCCGCGCCCGCGAGGGCGAGGGGTTCGACCCGCAGGACAACGACCGCCTGCGCCGGGCGCTGGAGCGCAAGCTCTGGGAGGACAAGAAACACAACATCAACTTCTCGGCGCTGGTGTCGGCGAACGAACTCGACGACGACGAGCGGAGCGCGTGGGTCGACGCGCTGATCGAGCAGGGCTACTCCCGAGAAGGGGCCACCGAGGTTCTGGAGTTCGCCGGCGCGGAGGTCGCCAAGAGCGAACTCGAGGGATGATGGTCGACGACTACATCCGCGCGGGCGACGAGGAACTCGCCGGCGCGTACGAGGAGCCGATGAGTCTGATGGCGTACGTCGAGGCGGCACTGGAGCGTCCATCCATCGCCTCCCACGCCCCGAAGTACCTCCTCGAAGCCATCGAGTCGATGGGGACGCGGACGGTGATCGAGGAAGGCGAGGAGCGCGAGCGGTACCGCTTCTTCGACGACCCCGCCAACGACGGCGAGCACGCCATCCTCGGGAACACCGAGGTGCTGAACGGGTTCGTCGACGACCTCCGGACCATCGCCGCCGACAGGGGCAAACGCGAGAAGATCATCTGGTTCGACGGGCCGACCGCGACGGGGAAATCGGAGCTCAAGCGGTGTCTCATCAACGGTCTCCGGGAGTACTCCAAGACCGAGGCCGGGCGGCGCTACACGGTCGAGTGGAACGTCGCGAGCGCGACGGAGGATCGAGGGCTGAGCTACGGCGACGGGATCGACCGCGAGGACGACTGGTACGAGAGTCCGGTCCAGTCCCACCCGCTCTCGGTGTTTCCCGAGAGCGTCCGGGCGTCGATTCTCGCCGACCTCGACGAGGGGGAGCACGTGCCGACGCGGGTCGATGCCGACCTCGACCCGTTCTGTCGCGAGGCGTACGACATCCTCGAAGAGCGCTACCGGCGGGCCGGGCGGACGAACCTGTTTTCCTCGATCACCGACCCGAGCCACCTCCGGGTGAAAAACTACGTCGTCGACGTGGGACGGGGGATCGGCGTCCTCCACTCGGAAGACGACGGCTCGCCCAAGGAACGGCTGGTCGGGTCGTGGATGCCCGGGATGCTCCGCGAACTCGACTCCAGGGGGCGAAAGAATCCGCAGGCCTTCTCCTACGACGGCGTCCTCTCGCAGGGTAACGGCCTGCTCACCATCGTCGAGGACGCCTCACAGCACGCCGACCTGCTCCGCAAACTCCTGAACGTGCCCGACGAGGGGCGGGTGAAACTCGACAAGGGGATCGGGATGGACATCGACACGCAACTGCTCATCATCTCCAATCCCGATCTGGACGTGGAGCTCGACCAGTACGCCGACCGCAACGGGCGCGACCCGCTGAAGGCGCTGAAGCGCCGCCTCGACAAACACGAGTTCGGCTACCTGACCAACCTCTCGCTGGAAGCGGAGCTGATCCGGCGCGAACTGACGGGCGAGACGGCCGTCTGGGAGGCCGAGAGCTACGCCGACCTCGAAGCGCGGGTCCGGGAGGGACTGACGCTGTCGATGCGAGACGACCGCGGCGTCGTCGTCGACCGCGAACTCGCGCCACACACCGTCGAGGCGGCGGCGCTGTACAGCGTCGTCACGCGGCTGGACGGCGAGGACACGCCCGGCAACTGGGGGCTGGTCGAGAAGGCGCTGCTGTTCGATCAGGGCTACCTGCGGCAGGGCGACGAGCGGATCGACGCCGACGAGTTCGAGTTCGACGGCGACGACGGCAGCCACGGCATCCCCGTCACCTACACGCGGGACGTGATCGCCGACCTGTTGCAGACCGACGCCGACCGACACCACCCCGACCTGCCGGTCGAGCGGGTCGTCATGCCCGACGACGTCCTCGACGCGATGGCCGACGGGCTCTCGGACGCCCCCGTCTTCTCGCGCGCCGAGGCCGCGGAGTACGAGAACCGTCTCGCGGTCGTCAAGAGCCACGTCTACGACCGACAGGAGGCGGACGTACTCGACGCGTTGCTGGCGGAGAAGGGCGTCGACGAGGAGACCGTCGCGGAGTACGTCGAACACGTCTTCGCGTGGGCGAACGACGAACGGGTGGAGACGGATCGCGGTCCCGTCGAGCCCGATCCGCTGTTGATGAAAGTGTTCGAGACGGAGCATCTCGGCCGGTTCGGCGAGGGCGCCTACGACGGGGGCCAGCCCACCGACCGCGTCGAGACGTTCCGCCGCGAGAAGGTCATCACCGCCATCAACCGCTACGCGTGGGAGAACCGCGACGAGGACTTCGCCATCGAGAACGTCGACGTGAGCGAGATTCCGGTGATCCGGGCGGTGCTCGACGCCCACGACTGGGGCGACGTGAAACGGCTGTTCGAGGGGTTCGACCCCGCGCAGTGGACGGACCCGCCGTCGGGGACCGAGACGGAACGACGCAAGGAGCGAGCGATCACCACCCTGCAGGAGCGGGGCTACTCGCCAGCCTCGGCCGAGCTGACCAGCCGGAAAGTGATGCGGGAGGTGAGCTACCGATGGGACTGAGAGAGGACCTCGACCGGTTCCGAGAGGTCGGCGAGCGACGCCGCGAGGACCTCGAGGAGTTCATCCGCTACGGCGACCTCGGCGGCAGCGAGCCGGACAGCATCAAGGTGCCGATCAAGGTGGTCGACCTGCCGGAGTTCGCCTACGACCCCCGCGACCGCGGCGGCGTCGGGCAGGGACAGGACGGCACGCCGGACGTGGGTGATCCGGTCGGGCCGCCTCAGCCGGCCGACGACGGCGACGACGAGGGTGAGGACGGCGAACCCGGCGACGAGACCGGCGAGCACGAGTACTACGAGATGGACCCCGAGGAGTTCGCCGAGGAACTCGACGAAGAACTCGGGCTGGATCTGGAGCCGAAAGGCAAGGAGGTCGTCGAGGAAGTCGAGGGCGACTTCACCGAACTCACCCGCGCCGGTCCCAACAGCACGCTCGACTTCGAGCGCCTGTTCAAGCAGGGGCTGAAGCGAAAGCTGGCGATGGACTTCGACGAGGAGTTCGTCCGCGAGGCGATGCGCGTGGCGGGCGCTACGCCGGACGACGTGTTCCGGTGGTGTCGCGAGGAGAACGTCCTCGTCTCGCGGGCGTGGATCGAGGACCGGTGGGACGCCATCCCCGACGAGGAGCGGGGTCGCTGGGAGAGCTTCGAGGAGATGACCGAGAGCGTCGAGCGGACGACGACGCTCGAACGCATCCGCCGCGACGGGCTTCGCGAGGTACCCTTCCGCCGCGAGGACGAACGCTACCGACATCCCGAGGTGATCGAGAAGACGGAGAAGAACGTGGTCGTGGTGAACATCCGCGACGTGTCGGGGAGCATGCGCGAGGGGAAACGCGAACTCGTCGAGCGAACGTTCACCCCGCTCGACTGGTATCTCACCGGCAAGTACGACCGCGCGGAGTTCGTCTACATCGCCCACGACGCCGAGGCGTGGGAGGTCGAACGCGAGGACTTCTTCGGCATCCGTTCCGGCGGCGGCACCCGCATCTCATCGGCGTACGAACTCGCCGAAACGATCCTGGCGGAGCGCTACCCGTGGGCGGAGTGGAACCGCTACGTCTTCGCCGCCGGCGACAGCGAGAACTCCAGCAACGACACCCGGGAGAACGTGATACCGTTGATGGAGTCGATCCCGGCGAACCTCCACGCGTACGTGGAGACACAGCCCGGCGGGACGGCCATCAACGCCACCCACGCCGAGGAGGTCGAACGCGCGTTCGAGGAGACGAACGGCATCGTCGTGACCTACGTCTCCGATCCCACGGACGTGACCGACGCCATATACGACATCCTGAGCACGGAGGAAGACTCATGAGAGACGACCGCATCGACGCACGGCGGGAAGCGACGCGCCTCACCGAACCGGTCGAGGAGGCGGCGAATCTGGCTCGGAAACTCGGTCTCGACCCGTATCCGGTCAACTACTGGATCGTCGACCACGACGAGATGAACGAACTCATCGCCTACGGCGGGTTCCAGCGGCGCTACCCCCACTGGCGCTGGGGGATGGCCTACGACCGCCAGCGCAAACAGGGCCAGTTCGGCATGGGGAAGGCGTTCGAAATCGTCAACAACGACAACCCCGCCCACGCCTTCCTCCAGGAGTCGAACTCGCTGGCCGACCAGAAGGCGGTCATCACGCACGTCGAGGCCCACGCCGACTTCTTCGCCAACAACGAGTGGTTCGGCCTGTTCGGCGACGGCCAGGGCGACGACCGGGCCGACCTCGACGCGGCGGCCATGCTCGAACGCCACGCCGAGACGATCAGGGGGTACGTCGAGGACCCCGAAATCGACCGCGAGGAGGTTGAACGGTTCATCGACGCCGTGCTCTGTCTGGAGGACACCATCGACCAGCACCGCGCGTTCGCCCGCGCCGGCGAGCGCCGCGAGCGGGACGCCCCGCCGGACCTCCGCGAGCGACTGGACGAACTCGACGTCTCGGAGGACGTGCGCCGGCAGGCGTTCGACGAGGAGTGGCTGGACGACCTCGCCGAGTCCGAGCGGGCGGCGGCGCGACTCGAAGATCCGCACGTCGACGTGCTCGCCTTCCTCATCGAGCACGGCCGGCAGTACGACGAGGAGTCGGGGAAGGCCGTCGAGTTCGAGCCGTGGCAGACGGACGTGCTCGAAATCCTGCGGACGGAGGCGTACTACTTCGCTGGTCAGAAGATGACGAAGGTGATGAACGAGGGGTGGGCCTGTGTAGCCCCCGGAACGCCGATATTCACCGAATCGGGGCTGGTACCGATGCGCGAGGTGGTCGAGGACCGAATCGGGGTGTCGGACGGCGACGACCGGCGATCAGTGTACGATGCGCACGTCATACCGGATCACGACACCGTCACGGTCGAGACGCGTCGTGGATTCGAACTGACCGGCTCCGACAATCATCGGATTCGACGTCCCGATGGGTCGTGGATCGAACTCGGTGATCTGTCCCCCGGGGAGGAAATCGAGATCAGCGGTGGCAACGGCGTCTGGCCGACCCGGTACGTCGGTGTCGATTGGGACCATCCGGAGTGCGTAACTCTCGACGACGTTGACGAGAGTCCGACGGACTCTCGTTCGCACGCCAGATCCGATGGATCTGGGGACGTGGCGGACGCCGCTGGCGTCTCGGTGTGGACGGTGATGCCCTACCGGCGCCTCGGCCGAGCCGAAAAGAGCGACGCCGTCGAGGCGGCGCTGGAACGGTACGATGGCGAGCCACGGAGCGAAGCGGTGAGCGATCAGATCCGCGTGCCCGACGAGGTAACCGAAGACCTCGGACGGTTCCTCGGCCTACTCGTGGGTGATGGACACGTCTCATCCGCATCGAATCAGGTGGGATTCACCGCGGACTCGGAAGCGAAAGTCGAGGAGTTCGCGGGCCTCGCAGCGGAACTGTTCGGTGTCTCCACGACGGTCAGCCAGGACGGCTCTCGGTGGCGGGCGGACGTCTACTCCGCGGACCTCGTCCGACTGCTCACCGACTCGTTCGACGCGACAGTCGGTGCCGCGGACAAGACGGTCCCGTCGGTGATCGAGCGGTCGCCGAAGTCCGTTGTCGCCGCGTTCCTGCAGGGCCTGTTCGACGCGGACGGGTACGCGGGCGAACGGGGGACCATCCTCAGTACGAAAAGCGAATCCATCGGGCGAACGGTGCAGTTGCTGTTGGCGAACTTCGGCATACTCTCCCGCCGTCGCGAGCAGGACGACGGCTGTCAGCACGTCCACCTGACCGGGGCGTCCGCCAAGCGCTTCGACGAGGAGATCGGATACAGCTACCCGTCGAAGGACGCGAACCTGACGGCCTACCTCGACGACCTCGCGTGGTCCGAAACGGAGCGTTGGACCGACGAAATCGTCGACGTGAGCCACGGGACGGGTGACGTGTACGACATCTCCGTCGAAGAGACCCACCGGTACGCTGGCGCCGGCTTCGTAAACCACAACTCGTACTGGGAGTCCACCATGATGAGCGACGAGAACTTCGCCGCCGACGACGAGTTCGTCACCTACGCCGACCACATGGCCCGCGTGCTCGGGTCGCCCGGGCTCAACCCGTACAAACTCGGACTGGAACTGTGGGAGTACGTCGAGAACCTCACCAACCGCCGCGAGGTGATCGACCACCTCCTCCGCGTCGAGGGGATCACCTGGCGGAACTTCCACGACGTGGTCGACTTCGACGAAATCGAGGACCTGCTGGCTCCCGATCCCGCCGTCGCGTCGATCACGCCCGAGACGCTCGGTGACCTCGACCCGTCGGACCCGCGCGTCGACGCCGAGACGCTGGAGCGGGCGCTCGAAGGCGAAGTCGACGTGGAGCGCTACCCGTGGAAGGTGCTCACGACCGAGGGGTTGGCCGAACGCCACTTCTCGCTGTGCAAACCCCAGAACCGCGGCTTCCTCCGTCGTGTCCGGCGATCGGAGCTCGAACGGCTGTCGCGGTACATGTTCGACGACGCGAAGTACGGAACCGTCGCCGCCGCGGTAGCCGACGTGGACTACGGCGCGGGCTGGCGGCGGATGCGCGAACTCCGCGAGAGCCACAACGACGTGACGTTCATCGACGCGTTCCTCTCCGAGGAGTTCGTGAACGAGAACGACTACTTCACCTACGAGTTCTCGCAAGCGACCGGCGACTTCCGCGCCGCCTCCGACGATCACGGCGACGTGAAAAAGAAGCTCCTGCTCCAGTTCACCAACTTCGGGAAGCCGACCGTCGCGGTGTACGACGGCAACTTCGACAACCGCAACGAACTGTTGTTGGGGCACCAGTACAACGGAATCGCCCTCGACGTCGAGCAGGCAAAGCGCGTGCTCGAACGGGCCTACGACCTCTGGGGACGGCCGATCAATCTCATGACCATCGTCAAGGAGTACGACGAACACGAACTGGAGATCGCGCGGCGCCGGAACCGCGAGCCGACGCCGACCGAGGTCGGCAAGCGCATCCGATACGACGGCGACCACTTCGAGACCCACGACCTCGATCCCGAACTCGAAGAACGGATCGCGGCCAACGACCTCGACTACGACACGAAACCCGAGGACTGGCTGGCCTAGCGTTCGCCCTCCGGACCCTGGACGGGCGCGTCGCCGCCGCCGACGTGGTTCCGGCGTGCGAGGTGGGCGTGAACGCCGGCGAAGACGGCAAAGAGGACGACGACTCCGGCCGCGAGCGCCAGCCCCGGCAGGACGGTGAACGGATACACGTCGAGCCACGCCGCGAGGACGACCAGCGACGCGACCGCCGACAGGCCGAGGTAGAAGTCGGACCACGGCACGTCGTGTTCGCCGACGAGTTCGAGGTAGACGTCGAGGTCGGCCGCCCCATCCGCGAGCGTGATCGTCCCGTCGTCCCGGTCGTACTCGACGATCTCCGCCTCGTCGAGTTTCGGGAGGTGCGTCTGGTGAAGCGAGGTGTAGACCCGCTTGCGCTGTTTGTAGTCCAGATCGGCGACGGCCACGTCGTTCTCCCACGCCGCAATCCGTTCCGCGAGGTCTCGCAAGGAGACCGTCCCAGGATATTGGTTGAGATAGTAGAGGACGTACCGCCGGCGCTGGTTGCTCAGCATCGAGAAGATGGTGTCTTTCGACAGTCGCTCCGGAGAGGGGCGGTCGCGAGGAGACGCTTGTTGGGACGACATGGGTGGGAGCGGGTCGTTGTCTCGATAGGGAGAGCGAGATCGCCGATCCGGAGCGATCCCGGCCCGTGGTGACGGCACTAGCGGGGCGGAGATCCATTCAGACCCCGTACACAGAAGTATTCCGTTCGTTCAGTTGATAAAGTCACGGGGTCCTTATCGGCGGTAGAACGGGGAAACGGGGGTCGCGGCGGAGCCGCTCCCTGATTCAAATTGTGCGCTTCGCTCGCTGACGCTCGTTGTAGTGCTCGGTCAGGGATTTGAACCCTGGTCGTCGGCTCGAAAGGCCAACATGATTGGCCGGACTACACCAACCGAGCTTCGTTTACGCTCGACGCCCGACCCGACCACGCGTCGGGTGGCATCTTGCCTGCGACTAATTCGACGGATGGGTGATTGATAAATCCCTTCTTTTCCGTTGGCGAGACGAAAACGACCGGACGGATTGGTTCCCGGTGTCGTCCTGCCGCACGTCGAAGTCTATCCGACTGGCGAGATAATATTATTAATTATAATTAAAGTTGGAACTGACAGAAAGGACTTTGTTCTACAATTTGTTAGATGCAGGTATGGGTCGCTATGGGGCCGCTGAGTATTTGGGACATCAACTCCTTCTCCATCATCAGAATCAGCGCGGCCTCGTCCCGAAAACCGTTTTCCACAAGCTTTGGTCTATTTCTGACCACCATTTGAGCGACAACTACGGCCTTGATGTTAGTGTACCAAGGTACTGGTATATGTATGGAGAGATGGTGGAGGAGCAATCAGTCACTCAGGATTTTTATTCCGCACCATCTGCACCGTGGGGAGGGCAGGCTTACAAACCCGATTGGGAACTGGAACCCTCTGATTTCGATATTTCAGAAGAAGAAAGGAACCTGATTGACAGCACGGTAAAGTGGACGCTCAATCGCTTTGAACGGCGAGATACTCCCTATCTCGAATCCTATCAGTATCAGCTATACGCTCCAAACGGATTCATTCGGGCATACAGCGAGCTTCGTGAACATCTCCAGCACCGCGATCTCGATACTCAGGAAGTACTCACTCAGTACGCCGTTCGTCCTGAATTCGATGCTGAAAATAACAGAGAGCTTGTGGAAGCGTACCTCGATGAAATGGTCATTACGTTTCCCGAGACCGACGATGATTTTGCGGAACTCCACGAGCTGTTTCTCCGTTGGGACGATACTGCGCGTCTCATCTTGAATGAGAGACAAGACTACGGCGAACTTGAGGAATTCCTCGATGAGTTTATTGACGCGCTCAGTAGAGGCATACTGAAACTCAAATATAACACCGGTGTCGCTGAAGAAGTCTTAGAACAATGGCGGGAGGAAGCTGACGAAGAAATCGCGAAATTCGAGGCGCAGTTGGAAACTCGCCGAACAGAACTACTGCGAGATCGAGAGATGAGCGGAGAGCTGGAGGGTGTGTCAGAGGCATATGATGAAACGGTCATCTCCAATCTCGAAGAATAGAGATGTCCAAGGGTGGATTTCTCGATACCGGCGTTCTGATCGGTTACTGTTTTACTGTCGATTCTCACCACCAGCCCTGTAAAGAGTATCTGAATGATGACGCGGTACTGCCGTTCACGAGTCAGACCGTTGAAGATGAATACAAAACGACGAAATCGAAGGTGAATACACGGTATGCCGACTCGGTTCGATTGCACATATCGGATGTCAAGCATAGTAACATAGAGGGACAACTTGACCCGATGGATATCAATCAGCTCCAGACCGAAGTTTTAGACCGTAGAAATGAACTCCATTCAGTTCTCTCCGCATTTTATGACCGCTTAGATCAGTTCATCCACTATGACGAACTCATTTCGAAGCTGGAGGCGTTGGAACGCGATATAGAAACTCTCGCAATCCAACGAAAATCGGAACTTGATGAAATGGTCGATATTTGGGAGCCAAAAGACAGCCATCCAGATGTTCGTAGTGCATTAGACCTCCACGAACCTGATCTCACAATTTGCATCGATGGTCACGACCTTGCGGTGCATCTCGCTGATGAAACTGAATTAGCAACAGCGAATCCGACGGACTTCGTATATGATGGTCAGCGTGAGTGGATTTTGGAAGTGACTGCTTACGTGGATGTTGTGAATTTAACCGAATGAGTAGATTGTGTAGCGGCTATCCCATCCGATCTAATGCGTCACGACGATCTTCAACAGGTGCGTTGTCGTACTTCATCGTCGTCGCGGCGCTCCGATGGCGTAGCTGAGCCTGTGCCGCCGCGAGGTCTTCTTCGCGGGTCATGTACGTCCCGAGCGAGTGGCGAATCGCGTACTACGACAGCGACCGATGCTCCACCTCGATGCCTGCAATCGCACAGAGTCGTTCGAGGACGTATTTCAGCGAGGACGAACTGTACGGATTCCCCTCGCGGGTCAGCCACAGAGTTTCCACGCCCTCATACTTCTCGTACTGATCGCGTTCATCGAGCCAGCGAGATAGCGCCTCGGTAGTCTGCTGAGTGAGCGACACGACCCAATTCTCGTCTACCTTCGCGGAATCGCTCTCGGGGATGCGTAACACCCCGTTGTCGATATCACACCAGCTCACCTTCGCCCTCTCCACCTCGATGGGTCGAAGCCCGGCGTCGAGGCTCACCCACGTAAGCGAGGTGAACTTCCACCCGTTCATCTTCTGCCAGTCGTTCGGGACGATTTCGGACTTGGGCTTCCCGAGTCGCTGTGCGATGTAGCCCCGCCAGCGGTCGCGTTCCTCCGGCGAGAGGTCGTTGTAGCCGGGGATGTTCCCATACTCTAACGCGGCCTCGCGTATCTTTCGCCGTTCTTCCAGCGTAAGGTACTCCTGTGGCTGACTCGCCCCTCGATGGTTCGAGAACGGGCGCTCCGGCTCCCACGTTTCTCCACCGCGTTCGTGGGCGAGCCATTTGAACAGGCGCTTGATCGCTTTCTGCGTGTTCGCCTTGTGACCGCCGGAGTAGTCGTCGTAGAGGAGTTCTTGCATGAACTCGTCGGCGTGGTCGTGGGTGAACTGTAAGGTGAAGCCACCCTCCGCGTCCCACACCCATCGTGCGAACTGGCCGGTTCGGTACGCGGTCTTGTCGATGGTTCCCTCGGCGTACCCTTCCAACCGCTCGGGGTCTTTGCCTTCGTGAACCAGCCACTCGATGAAGGACTCCCGCCAGTTTCGGTACAGCACCAACTGCTTCTTGTTCAGATACTTCTCGCTCGGCTCGGTCACGAGAGTGGTGTCTTCAACGTCCATGTCGGCCACCTCGAACACCTGACGGTGGGGACGAACCGAACGATGCTGTCGCTGAAATGCGATTCCGTCGAATCGTCTCGGCTTTTGCTCGGACTTTCATGTTTGCTCGCGCAGACAAGAGATACTCCAGTATCAAGCGCAAGCAAGCCCGTTTTCGCCCCACCAAGCAACCCTGCGGTTGCGTCGGCGATTCGAAAGGCCAACATGATTGGCCGGACTACACCAACCGAGCTTCGCATCTCCGACGATGAGTGGGCCATTGATAAATCCGTCTTTTTCGGTCGCGAAATCATCGACGACGGTCGGATCACGCCGAGGTGACCTCGAAGGTCGTCGACACGCCGTCGGAGGTGCGGTGGAGCTGGAGTTCGCCGACGGCGACCGTCGCGGTCAGTTCTCCCGTGGGCCACTCGGCCGTCTCGAATGTCATGGCGTCCTCCCACGTGTGGAGGCCCGCGGAGTCGACGTCTCGATCCGTATCGCGGAACCGACGGACCACGAGTTCGTCCTCGTGGACCACGTCGACGCCTTCCTTGAGGTTGATCGTCCCCTCGGGGATGCGAATGCGGTACCGGAACGCGAAGACGGCCGGCTGGCCGCGCCTGACGGTCCGAACCCGGTTCGCGGTCAGGTCGCCCGGCTCCGACCACGTCGAGACGAGCGCCGCGTCGAGCAACTGGGGCCGGTATCGTTGCTCCGGCGGCGTTCGCGTCGGCGTCGGCGTCTCCGTCGCCGTCCGAGTTTGCGTGGGAGACGTGGACGGCGTCTCGGTCGGCGACGAATCCGCCGAACCACAGCCGGCGACCCCAGCGACGCAGACACTCGCGGCCGACAGAAACGTACGTCGGTCCATGGCGTTGGGTGAGGGGGTGAGCGGGATAAGGGTTTGTTACTCGACGGTCCGCGTGGGCGACGGCTCCGCCGCATCGTCCACGTCCGGTGTCGAACCGTTCGATACGCCGGCCGAGGAACGATCATACGTCGCTTTCGGCGTCGGCGCCGAAGGAACTTCGCTCCAGATAGAGAAACTCGAGCAGGAAGAGTGAGACGAAGATACCGACGATCCAAAGCAGCATCTCGACGTCGGTACGATAGAGGTGATAGAGGACGATTGGGATGGCGACGGTCGTCCCGAACAGGCCGAGTGCGGGAAAGAGGCGGTTCGACCCGGTCTCGTCGGCGAGTCTGAGGTTTACGACGTTGGTGACGGCGTCGGCGATCAAGAACGCGACCGAGCCGAATTCGGTGATCTGTTTGAGCGTCCCGAGTGCGGCGAAGACGGCGGTTAGCCCGCCCATCAGCAGAAGCGCGTAGACGGGAATCCCCTCGCGATTACGGAAGGAGAACAGTCGGGGAATGACCTCCTCGGTCGCGATCTCGTGAACGAGCCGCGAGGTGCCGAACAGGGTAGCGTTGATCCCCGAGGAAGTGCTCTTCATTGCCGAGAGGATTACGAGCGCGAACCCGATCCCACCCAGAACGGGGATGTTCGAGACGGCGGCCGCGAGCGCCGTCTCCTCGTGCGCGATAAGTTGGTCGGGGGTGAGCTGGAGCGTAGCCATGAACGACACCGAGACGTAAATGAGAATGGCGGTCACGATGGCGATGTACATCCCGATCGGGAGGGTCCGCTCGACGTTTTCGATCTCTTCGTAATCGTAGACGAGCAGTTGGAAGCCCTCGTACGAAACGAAAATGATGGCGAAGCCAGTGATGGGGCTGAGATATCCCTCGTTGAAGAAATCGACCGCAACCGGGTCCCCCTCGAAGAAGACGATCCCGAGTCCAGCCAGCGAGAGCAGGATGAATATCTTGAGGTAGACTGCGATATCTTCGAACAGGCCGGTCTCGCGGACGCCGGAGAGATTCAACCCGACGAAGACGGAGACCATCAGGACCGAGATGATCGGACGAAGGAGTTGGGGAAGGTCGATTCCGACGATGGCCCGTGCTGCAGTGAGTGTGTACGCCCCGAACGCGAACGCGTACATCGCCATCACACCGACGTAGCCGACGACGAGAACCCAGCCGACGTATCCGGCGACGTGTCTATTGTCCGTCGCGTGTTCGACGAACGTGAATGCTCCTCCATGTTCCCCGTAGTGGAGCGTGAGTTTGAGATACGAGTACGCGGTCAACAGGGTGATGACGCCCGCAATGAGATACGACAGCGGAACGGCATTCCCCGTCTGCTGCATCGCGACGCCGAGCACCGCGTAAATACCGCCCGAGACCATCCCACCGACGCCCATCGCGACGACCTCCAGCAACCCGAGTTTCCCCGGCCGGCTGCGCGTCAGCAGCGAACGGAGTGACCTCATATCACGCCCCACTCCGCGGTTCGATTCGGGAGTCGTCCCCGCGATCTCGGTCTCCGTCGACGTTCGCCGGCCGCGGATGATCGCCGGGCGAACGTCCTGGGAGAGTCATTGCGTATCTCCGAGACGGGAGAACGGTCGCTCTCGAGCCACCATCGAGGTAGTCGGGCGTCCGGAATCGGTCGCGTCGGGCGGATGGGTCCCCGATTCGGCTGGTCGGTCCCCAGAGACGGTGACGTCCCTAGCCACCGTCGGCACCGAGTTTTCGGGGACCGCCGCGAGTGGAAGTCGTTCGTCGGCGGCGTCTGCTACTCGTCCGGTCATTAGAGTGGTCTCCACTGGACGTCCTGTATGAGAGTGGCGGTCGTCGTAAAACTACCCTCCGTACGTTCTGAGAAGTCTGTCGCCGTGCCAACTGCTCAACCAACGAGCCAGGCCGGAGAGAGAACGTCAGAGTCCCAACACCTCGCGGTGCCGGTCGAGGACCGTATCCAGCGTGAGGTTCTTCTCTTCGAGTTCGTAGCGAACTCGTTCGATCGGCGTCTCTATATCGATCAGCCGTTCGAGGTCGTGGGGAGTGCCAGAAACGACGACATCCGGGTCGACGTTCCGTATCGTCGTTTCGAGGTCTTGGATCTGTTCGTCGCTATAGCCCATCGCTGGGAGCACGGCGTCGAGGTGGCCGTATTCGTCGAACACGTGCCGGAGCGATCCGACGGCTACCGGTTCCGGGTCCACGATTTCTGCGGCACCGTACTCGCGGGCAGCGATCAACCCGGCACCGTACGGAGCGTCACCGTGGGTGAGTGTCGGCCCGTCTTCGACGACGAGCACGCGCTTCCCGGCGATGGCATCCCTATCGGCAGATATCGTCGAGTTTGCGTGGATGATCTCCGCATCCGGGTTCGTCCGACGAACGTTCTCTTCGACTTCGCGAATATCGGCGCCGTCGGCGGTGTTTTGCTTGTTGATGAGGACGTAATCCGCGATGCGGAGATTGGTTTCGCCCGGATGATATCGCAGTTCGTCTCCAGCGCGATGCGGATCGGCCACGACGACGTGGACGTCGGGAACGTAGAACGGGAGTTCGTTGTTGCCGCCGTCCCAGACGATGATGTCAGCCTCCTCCTGGGCCGACTGGACAACCGCCTCGTAGTCGACGCCGGCATAGACGACGTGCCCGCGTTCGATGTGACCCTCGTACTCTTCGCGCTCCTCGATGGTGACGTTGCTCTCGTCGAGGTCCGCTAGCGTTTCGAAGCGCTGGACCCGTTGCGCAACGAGGTCACCGTATGGCATCGGCTCCCTCACGACAGCCACCTCCTTCCCCCGTTCGAGTAGCAAGTCGGCGAACTTCCGTGCGGTCTGGGACTTTCCGCATCCCGTTCGTACTGCGTCGACGGCGACGACCGGGACCTCGGCTCGGAGCATCATCCGATCCGGGCCGATCAGTCGAAAGTCGGCACCGGCGGCGAGTGCACGCGATGCCTGATGCATTACGTGCTCGTGTGAGACGTCGGAATACGAGAACACGACCGTGTCCACGTCCTCCGTTTCGATGATCGTCTCGAGTTCTGATTCGGCACGGATCGGGATGCCGTCGGGATATCCCTCACCGGCCAACTCGGGGGGATAGCGCCGGGTGGGGAGTTCGTCGAGTTCACCGATGTTTTGCGTGGCGGTGTGCGTGAACGCGACGACGTCGAAGCGGTCGTCGCCTCTGAAAACCGTATTGAAGTCGTGGAAGTCGCGTCCCGCGGCACCCATGATGAGGGTTCGCTCGTGACTCATGATACTAATTACTCGCAGAGAGTGGAGTTAGTATGGACGGAAACTCCCACGATACGGGAACCGATCCGGTCGTCGTCGCGCTGGGTGGAAATACGCTCCTCGGTGAACGCGGTCCGTGGACGATGGACGAACAGCTAGCCGTCATAGAGCGGACCGCACGGCAGATTTCGGACGCTATCGATGCCGGCCACGACATCGTGCTCACGCACGGTAACGGACCCCAGGTCGGAAATCTCCTCTTACAGCAAGAGCGCGTCAGCGAGACGCCCCAACTCCCTCTCGACGTCTTGGTCGCCGAAACCCAAGCACAAATCGGGTATCTGCTGCAACAGGCCCTCGACAACGAACTCACCGACTCGCCGGACTTCATGACGGTCGTGACGCAAGTGGTCGTCGACGAGGACGATCCCGCGTTCCAAAACCCGACGAAACCCGTTGGACCGTTCTACACCGAAGCGGAAGCGGTGGAGAAATCGTTCGAGACGCGGAAGGTGTCGACCGGTGACCGGCCGTACCGTCGCGTCGTTCCCTCCCCCGAGCCCGTCGAACTCGTCGAGGAAGACGAAATCGCTCGCCTCGTGAGACGGCGGAATCTCGTGATTTCCGCCGGTGGAGGGGGTGTCCCTGTGGTTCGTGAGAGTGGTCTCCGGGGTGTCGAAGCCGTGGTCGACAAGGATAAATCCTCCCAGCTGCTCGCCGAGGAACTCGACGCCGATACGCTCGTCATTCTGACGGACGTCGAGTTCGCGTACGTGAATTATACGACCCCCGATCAGCGGCCACTCCACCGAATCTCGACGGAGAAGTTGCGTGCGCATCTCGAAGCGGGTGAGTTCGGCGAAGGCAGTATGCAGCCGAAGATCGAAGCCTGCCTCCGCTTCGTCGAACGGGGTGGTGAGCGAGCGGTGATTACATCGCCGGATCGACTGAGGGACGCCCTGGCCGGCGAGGCCGGGACACAGATACGAGCGTGAGTCCTGTCAGGAGGTGATCGCTGGCGCCGCTCTCGCGATAGCCACTCCGTGTGGAAACGACCAACCATTGATTCCGACGGGTGGGAGCCACCGAACGCGCAATCGACCGCATCGTAATGGGGACACACGGGCGTCCTGGTCCGAATCGAAAGCTGCCCGGGAGCGTCACCGAGCGGGTCGTTCGGCCGTCGGACGCGCCGGTATCGACGGTTCTGTCTACCTGCAGACTCATAGCGAGACGAGGCAGAAATCTACGGCTCTAGCGGGGAGTCGCTCACCCGAAGAGCGCTCCTTCCCGGTCGGAGCGTCGTTCTCACGGTGTAGGAACTAGAAACGCCGATTAACCGCTACAACACGACTAGTCACCCGGTGGCAAGTAGTGACCCAAGATTCATCCACGCGTTTCGAGAAGACGACGGAACTTACCGCGGACTCGCCGACGCTCATCGAGGGGCTTCCCGGGTTGGGACTGGTTGCCTCGATTGCGGTCGATCAAATCACGAAGCAACTCGAGTTAGAGCAGCACGGTACCATCGTCTCCGACGATTTTCCGCCGGTCGCAGCGTTCAACGAGGGCCGGGTTCGTGACGCAGTACGTGTTTACGCCGGTGACGATCCGGCTGTGATGACTCTGCAAAGCGATATCCCGATCCCGCCCACTGCGGTCGAATCGCTGAGCCAGTGCGTTTTGAGCGACGTAGCTGACGAATTCGAACGGGCCGTGTTTCTCGCAGGGGCGCCCGCGGAGTCTCAAGAGGCGATTGGCGAGATCACCGGCGTCGCCACGACCGACCGGTTAGAGGCCGCGCTCACCGATGCGGGGATCACGTTGGCAGACGGCTCGGGCGTCATCGGCGGTGTTACTGGTGCGCTCTTGGCCGACTGTTATCGCAATGACGTGCCGGCGACGGTGCTCGTCGTCCGTTCGAATCCGTACATCCCCGATCCGGGGGCTGCACGCGCCGTCATCGAAAACGCGCTGGAGCCTCTGGTCGAGTTCGATATCGATACGCAGGAACTGCTCGAACAGGCCGAGGAGATCCAACAGCAGAAACAGCAGATCGCAGAGCAACTCCAGCAGTATCAGCAACAACAGGAGAATCCGCCTCGGACAGCGGGGATGTATCAGTAAGCGCGGAAAGCCGTCCCGGTCCCGGGCTATCAACAGCGCGTGTGTTCGGCGAGCAGAGCGTGAACGGGCGAACTCCCCAAACGAGGTGCCCCCCGCCCCGGACGAACCCGCCGACTGGACGCTGCTCACGCCCCAGGTGCGCGCGTCGTTCCGTTCGGACTCCGGTGCGGTCGTGGCGTGCGTTTCTCGGCTGAGACACCGAGCAACGTGATTGAGATGGTTCTTCGCAGACGACGGCGACCTCCCGCGGACCAAGACCCGTGGCATCGGCGACACGCTCGTCGCGACCGGTCACACTCACGGTACTGTGCCTCGCAACGCGACTCGCTGGCTCACGGCTGCTCCGTTCGCCATTTCGAGACGCTCACTCCCTTCGCGTCTCGTACCGCTCGTCGGTTGGTGTCGGCGGAACTGGGCTGGCTGGGATGTGAACCACGGTCGTTCCGCTCACGTCGGTCGCGTCACTCCCTGATTCGAATCCACAGGGACCGATTTTTCGCTCACGGCTCACTCGTCGCTTCGCTCCTCGTTCGCGACGTTCGGGAAAAATGCGCTGGCTGGGATTTGAACCCAGGTTGTGACCATGGCAAGGTCACGTGATACCACTACACTACCAGCGCCCTTCGCATTCTATCCAAACCGGGACGGATAATTAAGCGTTCCGAAATCCGGGGCAACCGGGCGGCGGCGTGGGGGAGCGTGGCGTGCGAATGTTCCCCACGAACCGCCGTTTTGCGGCGTGTCAGGGCCTCACAGCCGCTCGCGAGTTTCGCTACCCTTTTACCGGAGGATGCGGTACGATTGGCACAGTCTAGTGACGTGACGCGAAACGGTTCGGCATGACGTTCAGCGTGCTCGTGCCGTCTTCCGTCGTCCGAGAGGCCGAGGACAAACGCGAGGCAACTCGCAAGCTCGGTTACGTCGCCCGCGCGGCGACGGTGTTTCGGGCGGATCGGCTGGTCGTCTTCCCCGACGGGGAAGGCGAGCGCCGATGGGGAGGCGGGTTCGTCGAGACGGTCCTGCGGTACGCCGCGACGCCGCCCTACCTCCGAAAGGAAGCGTGGGGGACGCGGGACGAACTGGAGTACGCCGGCGTGTTGCCGCCCCTTCGCGTCTCGTCACGGACCGGCTCCGGACCAAAGCGTCCGGGGTCGTTACAAGAGGGAATCGTGACCGAGGTCGGACCTGACGGCCGCGTCCGGGTCAATTGCGCACTGCAACACCCAATCTCCCTCCTCCTCCCCGACGGGATGGAGGTGAGCGAAGGAGAGCGCGTCGCCATCAGGATCTCTTCGAGAGAGCCGGTCCGCGCCCGGATCGTCGACGAACCCCCACCGGGGTTCGAGATCCGGCGCGCGGACCTGCCGGAAGTGCTGGCCCGCCCCGACGCCGGGGTGCGGATCGCCACGTCCGTTCACGGGACGCCGCTGTCGGTCAGTCGCCTGACGGGACTCGTCGGGCGGATCGACGATGCGGACGATCTGACGGTCGCCTTCGGGGCGCCCGGGCGCGGCCTTCCGGCCATCCTCGACGTGGCTGTCGAGGACGTAGCCGCACGCGGCGGCGAGGGCGTCGAACCCGATCCGGGGTTCGACCTCTGGCTGAATACGATTCCGCGACAGGGAAGCGAGACGGTGCGAACCGAGGAAGC
>Ga0207720_100657_pt1 | contig 19324 bp, 18 predicted proteins | sample A23P2SouthBayCA_2_FD_187751 | JGI IMG/M metagenome (GOLD analysis project Ga0207720, IMG submission 187751) | Aerobic enrichment media microbial communities from Eden Landing Ponds, California, USA - A23 E3 (2) (SPAdes) | ecosystem: Environmental > Aquatic > Marine > Unclassified | place...
CGCGAGCAGACTCGTCCCGGGGTAGTTCGCGTCGAGCGCGTCGACGAACGACCGGACCCGGATTCGCTCGGGGACCTCGGCGGTGAGGGTGGTCCCGGTCGGCGTCGCGTCGAGCGCCCGTAGGGTCGCCTCCGAGGCGTACAGCGTCTCGAACAGCGACTCCCGCGGGAGGCGGAGTTCGAACAGCGACCCCGAGTCGTCGGTCGAGACGTGGCGCACGCGCGTCGCGATGTCCCGCCCCGCGGCGACGACGTCCTCGGGCCCCGCGTCGGTGGCGACGAACGCGATGACCGAGCCGTCGGACTGCGGGATAACGCCGCCGAGACTCACCGCGTCGCCGACCCGCCGGGCGAGTCGCGACAGCGACAGTCGGTCGCCGCCGAGCCGTATCTGCACGTCCGCCCGGCGCTCTGTCAGCATGGCGTCGGCGCGCCCCGTGGCCGCGAGCGCGTAGCCGACCGCCTCCCCCAGTTCAGTGAGCAAGCCGTCGTTGTTGTCGACGACGTCCGACCCGGTCGCGTGGACGACGAACAGCGCTTCCACCCGGTCGTCGGCGACCGCAGGGATGACCGCGATGGCGCGGAACCCGTAGCTGAGCGCGTCGCCGCGGTGGTCTGCCCACGCGGAGTCGTCGAGCACGTCCGCTATCACCCGTATCTCTCGGCTCTCGATGGCGGCTTCGAGGAGCGAAAACAGCGGCTCCGCGGTCGCCACCTCCCCCAGTCGGTCGGCGTAGGCGGTGTCCGCGCCGTGGACCGCGTCGCTCGGCGGGCGGTACGTCTCGTCTACGTCGCTGGCCTCGGCGTGCCAGACGACGGCCACGCCGTCGGCGTCGACGAGGTGTTCGGCGACGGCCGACAGCGCCTCGCCGCGGGTCGGCGCGCGGATGAGCGACCGGTTGATGTTCCGGATGGTCGCGTTGATTCGGTCGAGTCGCGTGAGCGCCTCGTTTTGGGCTTCGAGCCGGCGGTCGCGCTCGCGTAGCTCCGCCTCGGCGTCGATTCGGTCGAGCAACTCCTCGACGGTCGCCGACAGCAGATTCACGAGCTCCACGTCGACTTCGGTCGGCGCGGCGGTCCCGGGGTGGCCGGTGACGAGCACGCCGTGGCGACCGAGCGGCGCGGCGATGACGCGCTCGACGCCGTCGACGACCCCCCCGTCGGGCGAGAGTTCGACCACGCGGACGTCGCCGGAGACGAACGCGTCCCAGACGCCGCCGCGGTCGAGGCCGCCCTCGAACGGCTTGTCGCCGAGCCCGGTCCCGGCCGCGCCCACGCGGACGAGGCTCGTGTCCGACTCGTCGAAGACGTACAGCTCCGTCCGGGCGTCGCCGAGCACCTCGTCGCAGGCGTCGACGGTCGCCCGGAGGACCGCCTGTCTGTCGGTCGCACCCATCATCTCGCGGGTCCGGTCGTGGAGGGTCGCGAGCAGGCGCTCGTAGCGGTGTCGCTTCGTCACGTCGCGGAGGACGCCGACGGAGCCGATTTCCTCGCCGCCGACGACCAGCGGCGTCCGGTGGTTCTCGACCCGGAGCACCTCGCCGTCGGGCGTTCGGAGGTCGAGCTCGACGATGCCCCGCGACGCGGCCGCGAACGCCTCGTCGCTCCCGTCGGTCGCGGTCGCGTTCTCGGCGAGCAGGCTCGTCGGCGAGCCGATGACGCGGTCGCGGTCGAGGCCAGTGAGCCGCTCGAACGCCGGGTTGACCGCCGCGAACCGCTCCTCGTCGTCCAGCGCGTACACCGCGTCGGCGACGGCCTCGACCATCCGCCCGTACTGCTCGACTTCCGCCTCGCGTTCCAACTGCTCTGTGATGTCGGTGAAGTAGACCGAAAGCCCCGTCTCGGAGGGGTACGCCCGAACCGCGTACCACGTTTCGAGGCGGTCGTAGTAGGTCTCGAACGCCGCGGGCTCCTGTCGCTCCATCGCGCGCTCGAACCCCTCGCGGAAGACGGCGGCCTCGGGGACCGAGTCCCAGATGCGCGTCCCCAGCACCGCCGCGGCGGACATCTCGAGCCCGTGTTCGGCCGTCGAGTTGACGTAGGTGACGCGCCAGTCCGCGTCGAAGCCCATCACCGCCTCGTCCATCCGCTCTAAGACCTCCGAGAGCGCGCTTTTGAGCTCGTGACGCTCGGTCGCCGCGCCGACGACGGCCGCGATGTTCTCCAAGAACAGCACGTCGTCGTCGGAGAACCGCCCGCGTGCGACGGCGTGGGCGGTGATGACTCCCCACCGAGTTCCGTCCCCGCCGATGGCCGCGCTCATCCCGCTTTTCGGCCCCGACACCCCCGCGTCGTCTGCGGGCTCGAAGCGCTCGTCGGCGTCGGCGTCGTCGACGAGCGCCGAGCGCCCGGTCCGGTACGTCTCGGCCGCCTGCGTCCCCTCGGTCGCAGTGGGTCCGCGACCTCGACTCGCCGACCAGCCCGCGGCGGCGGCGACGCGAAACGCGCCGTCGTCGAGGCCCTCGAACACCGTGACCGAGTCCGCCCCGAGCACGTCACGGACCCGGTGTGCGGCGTGGTCGAGCGTCGAGTCGAGGTCGACGGCAGTCAGCGCCCGAGTGCCCACCTCGGAGACGACGCGCTGTTGCTCGATTCGGTCTCTGTGGTCGCGTGCGAGGGTGTACTCGCCGAGCGCCCGCTCGACGCGGGCGGCCACCCACGACATCGTCCCGGGGTCGTCGCCACAGACGACGTAGTCCGTCGCGCCGGCGTCGACCGCGCGCGCCGCGACCTCGCGGTCGGCGGCCGCGACGACGACGGGAACGTCGAGTCCCTGCGCGTAGACGTCGCGGACGAACGCCTCCTCGTCGCCGGTCACCGTGGGCGCGGTGAGAACGACACAAGCGACGGCGGCCGAGGCGGAGACGAGTTCCGCGCGCGCCGCGGCGGGGGTGCGGACGTGGCGGATGGCCGTCGCTCCGCCGAGCGACGACAGCGACGAGTCGAGGGCCGTCGCGAACTCGTCGTCACTCACACAGAGCACAGTGGGGGACGATAACACAACCCGTGTACGCGGCTCGCCCTGATAAGCACTCGTTCGGCCGCGTGCGGTCCTGTCAGGCGTTCTGCCACTCGGCCACGTCGAGGACCATGATGTAGGCGTCCTCGTCGTCGCCGTAGTAGCTCGGCACCCGGCGGGCGGGGTCGAAGCCGAGGCTCCGGTAGAGCCCGATGGCGGGGTCGTTCGAGACGCGGACTTCGAGTTTTACGACCGCCGCGCCCGCGATGGCCATCGCCGTCAGCGACTGGACGAGTAACCGCCGGCCGAGGCCGTTCCCTCGGGCCGCCGGACGGACCGCGAGGTCCTTCACGTGCCCGATGTCGTTGCCGTGGTTCGGCATCACGTCGGCGACGACGTAGCCGAGCACCTCGCCCCCGCGGACGGCGACGAGGAACGCCGGCTCGTCGACGAACATCTCGAACGCGGAGTACGGCCACGGCTCGGAGAAACAGGTCCGCTCGATGCGGAGCACGTCGAGGAGGTCCGCTCGGTCGACCCGCCGGACGACCACATCGTCGGCGAGCGCGTCGTCGAACGCCGTCACGCCCGGCGCTACGTGGTTGGCACGCAAAAGCCCGACGGCACGGGCCCGGGCGGCGGTCGGGACGGACGCATCGAGGCGGTTGGCCCGGAGCGGACGCTCACGCGAGCGGTCGGCGCGACCCTCGGGCCGCCCGATAGCCGCCGCTCGCCGGGCGAAAAAGTGAGAAGGCGGTGTCGGTCGCGCTCAGTCGTCCGCGGGGGCGGCGCCGCCCTCGGCCTGCTGTTTCGTGAGGGGGAGCTTGCCGCCGGCGGTGAGGATACGACGCTCGCGCTCGGAGGCGTGCAGGTCCGCCGTCGCTTCCCAGTCGTCGTTCACGCGGATGGTGAACTCTTCCTGGCCGGATTTGACGGCGTCGGCGACGTCGTCGACGATTTCGACGTCGTCGCCCTGTTCGATCTTCTCGTAGGTCTCCTCGTCGATGGCGAGGGGGACGATACCGAAGTTGAACAGGTTCGCCTTGTGGATGCGAGCGAACGACTGCGCGAGGACGGTCTCGATGCCGAGGTACATCGGACACATCGCGGCGTGTTCGCGGGAGGAGCCCTGCCCGTAGTTCTCGCCCGCGACGAGGACGCCGGTGCCGGCTTCCTTGGCGCGCTGGGCGAACGTCTCGTCGACGCGCGAGAGCGTGAAGTCCGAGAGGCGCTCGATGTTCGAGCGGAACTTGAGGATGTCGGACGTCGCCGGGATGATGTGGTCGGTCGTGATGTTGTCCTCCATCTTCAGGAGGGTCTCACCCGAGATGTGCGAGCCGAGGGGCTCCTGCAGGGGAACTTCGCCGATGTTCGGGCCCTTGATGAGCTCGTCGTCGATGGCGTCGTCGGCGTAGATGAGGTCCGTCTTCGAGCCGTCGTACTTGTCGGGGAGTTCGACGCCGGGGGCGTCGAGACCGACTTCGTCGGCGAAGTCGCGCGGGTCGACGATTTCGCCCTTGAGCGCCGCGGCGGCGGCGACCTGCGGCGAACAGAGGTAGACGTTGTCGTCTTCGATGCCCGAGCGGCCCTCGAAGTTGCGGTTGAAGGTGCGCAGCGAGACGGAGTCGGAGGCGGGAACGTGGCCGATACCGATACATGGGCCACAGGTCGCCTCGGAGACGTTGACGCCGGCCGCCATCATCTCGGCCGTCCAGCCCTCGCGGGCGAGCATCTCGCCGGCCTGCTTCGAACCGGGCGCGACGATCATCTCGAGGTGCTTTGCGACTTCCTGGTCCTTGACCATCTTCGCGGCCGGGAGGACGTCCTCGTAGCCGCCGTTGGTACAGGAACCGACGAGGACCTGCTCGACCTTCTCGCCGGCGACTTCGCGGACCGGCACCACGTTGTCGGGCATCGACGGGCAGGCGATGAGCGGTTCGAGGTCGCCGAGGTCGATGACGATTTCGTCGGCGTATTCGGCGTCGTCGTCGGCCGTCAGCTCGACGTACTCGTCGCCACGACCCTGACGTTCGAGGTAGTCTTTGGTCTTCTCGTCGGTCTCGAACAGCGACGAGGTGGCACCGAGTTCGGTCCCCATGTTGGTGATGGTGGTTCGCTCGGGCACGGTGAGCGATTCAGCACCGGGGCCGGTGTACTCGAACACCTTGCCGACGCCGCCCTTGACGGTCTCGCGGCGGAGCATCTCGAGGATGACGTCCTTCGCGGAGGACCACTCGGGGAGTTCGCCTTCGAGGCGGACGTTCACGACCTCCGGCATCTCGACGTAGTACGCGCCGCCGCCCATGGCGACGGCGATGTCGAGACCGCCGGCACCGATGGCGAGCTGGCCGAGACCGCCGGGGGTCGGCGTGTGGGAGTCCGAGCCGAGGAGCGTCTTGCCGGGCGCGGCGAAGTTCTCCTTGTGGACGTTGTGGCAGATACCGTTCCCGGGGCGGGAGAAGTGGGCACCATATGTCCCGGCCGCGGAACGGAGGAAGCGATGGTCGTCCGTGTTCTTGAAGTCGAACTGGTAGGTCTGGTGGTCGCAGTACTGGGCGGCGAGTTCGGTCTGTGCCTCGTCGAGGTCGAGCGCCTCGAACTGGAGCCAGACCATCGTCCCGGTCGTGTCCTGCATCAGGACTTGGTCGATTTCGATTCCGATCTCCTCTCCGGGGGTGAGGTCACCCTCGACGAGGTGGTCCGAGAGAATCTTTTCCGTGAGCGTCTGTCCCATAACACCCGAACGTCGATTGCCCTCGGATATAAATCCCGCGTACTTCCCTATCTTCGAACGTGAACGATAGCGCCGTCTCGGGATTTCTAGCGTCTAAGGGCCATTAAACTCCTTGTTGGTTCTCCCATGTGACTGGTCACCGCGGGGGTCGTCACCGACCCAAACACGGGGTGATTTGCCCCCGTTTCCGCCTCGAAATCGGGGGTGGTTCGAACCCCCTCACGGTCTCGACCGCGGTACTGCTTTCGAGTCGCCGCGGACCGAGGTCCGGCACAGTTTTGCGCCCGCTGAACGCGGTTCGGATATGCACCGCGCTGGCTCGTTCGTCGCACAGCACATCTCGCCGGTCACGGTCGAACAGGTCCAACCCAACGGCGTCGACCTGACGCTCGACGCGGTCCTCGAACAGGTCGAACCGGGCCGCCTCGGTCGCGAGGGGAAGACCGTCGGGGAGCGCCGCGCCCTCGAGTTCGCCGACCCGGAGACCGAGACGTACCGACTCGATCCCGGCGGCTACGTCCTCCAGTACGCCGAGACGGTCCGCATCCCCGAGGACCACGTCGGCTTCATCTACCCGCGGTCGTCGCTCATGCGGAACTCCTGTATGCTGAACACGGCCGTCTGGGACGCCGGCTACGAGGGGAAAGGCGAGGGTCTCCTGCAGGTCCACCACCCGGTCGAACTCGAACGCGGCGCGCGGGTCGCCCAAATCGTCCTCGCGGACGCGACCCACGACGAGACCTACGACGGGAGCTATCAGGGCGAGCGCACTCGCTGACGCCCTCTGAATCGGCTCCTTCCCCTCCGAGACAGGTCGGCTATCGGAGACAGGCCGACCATCCGATACTACCGGATGAATACCGATATCCCGATTTACGGGACGTTCTCGGCGATGACGAATTCCTTTCAAGTCGGTGGGCGTCGTATCTGCTCTCGCGGAGGGCACGTCGGGCCGAAACGAGGGGCGACCTGTACACACTGAACCTCCGCAACTTCCTCCTTCCACATCTTCGTCTTCGTCGCTTCGCGCGTTCCCTGCGCACAGCCCGCACCCGTGAGTCGCGGCGTCGCTCTGTCGGCGTCCGATTCGCCGCCGCGGTCGGGTGCCGCGGGACCGCCGTCACCTAAAGCCGCTTCGAGCGCGGCAGTCGGGTTCTCTGACCCAAAGGCACATTTACGCGCATGCCTAAGTGTGGCCAATCACTGATGTCACGGAGTCCATCTCTCCCGGAACGTCCTCATCTCGATCTGGACCCCGAGATGTCGGATGCAGAGCGGCTGTCTGCACTCCGCCAGCACTTCGAACGCATGGTCGACGTCAACCGCGAACTCGACCAGCGGCTCCAGAACGCCGATGACCGCCACGCCGAGTTGGTCGACGAAGTCGACCAGATGAAAGCGCGCAACGAGGCCCTGAAGACGGCCTCGTACTACATCGCCACGGTCGAGGAGTTGACCGACGACGGCGTCATCATCAAACAGCACGGCAACAATCAAGAGGTCCTGACCGAGTTCGCACCGAACCTGAACATCGACGACATCGAGCCCGGCGACCGCGTCGCCATCAACGACTCGTTCGCCGTCCAGACCGTCCTCGACGACGAGACGGACGCGCGGGCGCAGGCGATGGAGGTCGTCGAGTCGCCGACGGTCACCTACGACGACATCGGCGGCATCGACGAGCAGGTCCGCGAGGTCCGCGAGGCGGTCGAACAGCCCCTCGAAAACCCCGAGATGTTCGCGGAAGTCGGCATCGACCCGCCGTCGGGCGTGCTCCTGTACGGCCCGCCGGGCACCGGCAAGACGATGCTCGCCAAGGCCGTCGCCAACGAGACCAACGCCTCGTTCATCAAGATGGCCGGCTCCGAACTCGTCCAGAAGTTCATCGGCGAGGGCGCGCGGCTGGTCCGCGACCTGTTCAAGCTCGCCGCCGAGCGCGAACCGGTGGTCATCTTCATCGACGAGATAGACGCCGTCGCCTCGAAGCGCACGGACTCGAAGACCTCCGGCGACGCCGAGGTCCAGCGCACGATGATGCAACTCCTCTCGGAGATGGACGGCTTCGACGACCGCGGCGACATCCGCATCATCGCGGCGACCAACCGCTTCGACATGCTCGACGAGGCCATCCTCCGCCCCGGCCGGTTCGACCGCCTCATCGAGGTGCCCAAGCCCGCCGTCGAGGGCCGTCGCCGCATCCTCGACATCCACACCCGCGACATGAACGTCGCCGACGACGTGGACCTCGACGCGCTCGCCGAGGAGCTCGACGACTACTCCGGCGCGGACATCGCGTCGCTCACCACCGAGGCCGGCATGTTCGCCATTCGCGACGGCCGGACCGAGGTGACGGGCGCGGACTTCGACGCCGCCCACGAGAAGCTCTCGAAGGTCGAAGAGTCCGGCACCGGCCCCATCTCGGGCTTCACGGACTACCAGTACTGAGGTCGGCGGCTGGGGACCGCCGCCGGAGGCGGTCGCCGACCCCCGGCTTTCGAGCGCCGCTATTCGTAACCCCCTTTTCCGCCGCCGCGAGAGTTCGGACATGCACACGATTCGCGTCGTCCGCGGGGTCGGCACCGCCCCCACGGAGATGGCGTCGTACGACGCCGCGCTCGCCGCCGCCAACGTCCACAACTACAACCTCGTCGCCGTCTCGTCGGTCGTCCCCGCCGACGCGACCGTCGAGACGGTCGACGTGGCACCCGACCTCGGTCCGGCGGGCAACCGTCTGACTGTGGTGCAGGCCCGCGAGACGACTTCGACGCCCGGCGAGACGGTGGTCGCCGGTCTCGGCTGGGCGACCGGCTCCGGGCCCGGTCTGTTCTACGAGGCGTCCGGCACCGACGAAGACGGTGTCCGCGCGGCCGTCCTCGACGGGCTCGCCGCGGGCCGAGACCTCCGCGAGTGGTCCTTCGACGACGAGGAGGTCGCGCTCACCACCGGCACCCACGAGGGCGACGGCTACACCACCGCCGTCACGGTCGCGGCCTACGGGCAAAGCGAGTCCGTCTTCTGAGAGGACGCGCTGACCGACGGACTCATGAACGTTTGTAAGCATTGCTCCGACATGAGTGGTGACGCGCCGTTCGACCTGTCCCCGAGGCGAGTGGCGCTCATCTACGCCGCCTTCGGCTTCCTCTGGGTCGCGACGAGCGACAGCCTCGTGGAGGGGCTTCCGAGCCACGAGCTCATCCAGACGGCGAAGGGATGGCTGTTCGTCGTCCTGTCGGCGCTGTTGGTGTACGTTCTCGTCGACCGAAGCCAGACCGAACTGGACCGGACCTCCGAGCAACTGGAGTCGACGCTCGCCCACACGAGCGTCCTGCATCGAATCCTCAGACACGACATCAGGAACGCCTGCACCGCCATCCTCGGCTACGCCGAACTGGTCGAGTCGCGGGACGACCCGGACGCGAACACCGACCCTGTCGAGGCGATTCGAGAGCGAGCGAACCGGCTGGTCGAAGTGAGCGACGAGGTCGCGCTCCTCAGGACCGTCGAACTCGCGGAGGGGAACGAGGTCGACGTCGACCTCTCGTCTGCGGTCGCCGACGCCGTCGAGGACCTCGAAATCGAGCACTCGCCGGTTCGGGTTTCGGTCACCTCGCCGGAGACGCTCACCGTGCGAGCGCACCCGGCGCTCCCGCGAAGCATCACCGAACTGCTCGACAACGCCGTCGTCCACGCCGACTGCGACGAGCCGAAGATTCACGTCGCCGTCTGGCAACTCGGCGAGGTCGTCGGCGTGACCGTCGCCGACAACGGTCCCGGCATCCCGGACGCCGAGCGCGAGGCCCTGCTTTCGGGCGCGGAGACGCCGCTTTCGCACACCAGCGGCGTCGGCCTCTGGCTGGTCCGCGCCATCGTCGACGCCTCCGGTGGGTCGCTCGATATCTCGACGCCGAAGGCCCACGGGACCGTCGTCACCGTCTCGCTCCCGCGACCGGCCTGACGGCGGCCTCACCGGGTCGTCACCGTGCGTCCCCTCGCCGCCGCCGCGCCGTCGCCCAGTTTTGATTCGCCCGCCGCGCCGCGGACCGACGACGGCTTTTTACACGTCCTTCCCGTATCGCAGACGACTGATGAACGGGAACAACCCATATGCGGGCGCTCCCGGCGTGACTGGGGCCGGCCAGGCGTCGGCCAACCGAGAACTGACCGTCGATCAGATGGACGCGCTCCGGCGGGCGGTCGCCGGTATCGTCTCGCGGACGGAGTCGTACCTCCCCGAGGGCTTCGCCGTCGGGTCGGAGCTCTCGACCGGCTCGACCGGGCCGCTCGCCACCGTGGCCGTCCACCCGCCGGTCGGCCACCCCGTCAGCGCCGGCTTCTCGCCGGACGCCGACGAACTCGACGCCGGACTCACCGACGAAGACCGCAACGAGGTCGCCCGCGGACTCGCCGCCACCGCGGCGTTTCAGGTCATGAGCGCCGTCGGCGACGACCTCACCCCCGCCGCGCGGTAACCCCGAACGACCCCCGTCGCCGTCGGGTCCGAGTGGCGACTGACGCGCGGTTGCGACCTGCCGACCGATTTCTCCTCGTCGCTCCGTCGCCTCGCCCTGCGTTTCAGCGCCGCGCTCTCGGCGGTTCAGAACGAGAACAATACACTTCACGGAGGCGGTCGAAAGGGAGGTATGGCTTCGATTTTCGACTACGCGGACGAGATCGGCCCGACGACGCTCATCATCGTGGGCTTCCTGCTGTTCGTCTTCCCCGAACCGGCGACCTCGGCGTTCGGTGCGGGGTTGATGCTGTTCGGCGCGGCGTACTGGTTCTGGGAGTGGAACCGCCCCTGAGCGCAAGGCGAGCGAGCGACCTCACTCAGACGCTCCCGCGACGGCGGCTTCGACCGGTGTCGTCGCTGACGCGAGAAGTGACACGCCGAGTGGCGCGTCGGTCTCGGCGGACGCGCCCGACTCGCCCGACGGGCCAGCTGTGCGGCTCACGAGCGCGGTGAGAATACGGGACAATCAGGACGCGGCGAGTCGCCTACTTCCCCCAGAAGGGGTCGCGGCGGCGGTGCTTTTCGAGGTAGCCGGACAGCGCCTCCAGTTCGTCGGTGGGGATGTCGTCGCGGAGCTCCTGTTCGAGAATCTTCGCATGCTTCTCGGGGAGTTCTATCCAGAGTTCGTCGCCTTCCTCTATCTGGCGGCCGACGGTCGGGCCGTCGATGGCGACGCTGACGCGCGAGCCGGCGCGGGCGCTCGACACGTCCTCGCCGTTCTCCTGGATGCCCGAGAGCTGGCCGACGCGGTTCGGCTCGCCGTCTTCCCACTTCACGACGTTCATGTTGTTCTTGATGGTCCCGGACATGACCTCGACCCCGACGACGGCGGGGTTGTTCTGCCGGAAGACGTGGTCTTGGAGGATGCGGAACCGACACGGGCGGACGATTTTGTCGAGAATCGTCTCCTGCTGGGCGCGTTTCATCTCGTCGACGTGCTCTTCGTACTCCTCGACGAGCTGATAGATGACGTCGTCTTCGAACAGTTTCACGTCGTTCTTTTCGAGTTCGGCCTCGGCGTTCGAGAGCACGTCCACGTTGAACCCGAGGATGACCTTGTGCTCGGGCTCGCGGGCGGTCGAGGCGACGGCCACGTCGCGGGGGGCGACGTCGCCGACCTCGGCGCGGAGGATGGGCACGTCGGCCTCCTGTAAGGCGTTCGCCATGGCTTCGAGACTGCCGAGCGTGTCGGCCTTGACGACGACGCCCTCCTCTTCTGTGGTGACCTCGATGTCCGCGAGTTCCGCTTCGACCTCGCGGACGACCTCGTCGAGGTCGCGGTCGCCGACGACGCGGACCGGCGCGCCGGCCATCGCGTCTTCGAGGTCGGGCGCGGCGATTTTCACGCCGGCGGCGGCGCGGACTTCCTCGACCTTGTCGAACCGCTTTTCGGTGCGAATCTCCGCGTTCGGGCGGGGCTGGAGGAGCGCGCGGACCTCGGTGACGATGGGGTCGTTCGCGCCGCCGACGACGACGGTGTCGCCCGCGCGAATCGTCCCGTCGTAGAGGACCACGTCGACGGTCGCGCCGAAGCCGCGTTCCTCTTTGACTTCGAGGACCGTCCCGGAGCCGGGTCCGGCCACGTCGATGGCCATCTCGTCTTTCATGTAGCGCTGGGACAGCCCCATCAGGACGCCCAGCAGGTCGGGGATGCCCTCGCCGGTCAGCGCGGAGACGGGGACGACGCCGATGTTGGACTGGAAGTTCTGGACGCGCCAGTAGAAGTCAGAGGAAAAGCCCCGGTCGGAGAGCTCGCCGATAATCTCGTACAGTTTCTCGTCGAGTTTCGAGCGAGCGCGCTGAGACTGCTCCTCGTAGGTCTTCTGGATGGGGGCCCCCTCTTGGGGGTTCCAGCCCGGTGTGGTGTCTATCTTGTTCGCGGCTACGATGAACGGCGTCCCCGTCCGCTTGAGGATGTCGATGGCCTCCTCGGTCTGCGGCTGGAAGCTGTCGTTCACGTCGACGACGAGGATGGCGATGTCGGCGAGCGCCCCGCCGCGCGAGCGGAGCGTGCTGAACGAGTGGTGTCCCGGCGTGTCGATGAACAACAGCCCCGGGAGGTCGAAGTCCTCGGGTTTGACCAGACTGCCGGCCATCTGCGAGACGGTGTCTAAGGGGACCGCGGTCGCGCCGATGTGCTGGGTGATGGCACCGGCCTCACCCTCGCTGACGGCGGACCCGCGAATCTTGTCGAGAAGACTCGTCTTCCCGTGGTCCACGTGGCCGAGGACGGCCACGATGGGTGTGCGAAGCGTATCGGATTGTGACGTCGAATCAGTGTCGGACATGGAGAATCGCCCCGGAGAAAGCTCTTACCGGAATCGAGTCGGTGACTCAAGTTAAGTCCATCGTCACGCCCGCGCCCACGAGTCCGCGAGCCACTGTGTCGACTGTTCTCGCGCCTCGCGGGCGACCCCGGGCGTCCGTCGGCCGCCCGTCAGACGTGCCCGTGCCGTTTATGTGAACCGACGAGGAAGGGGTGTGTATGGCCGACATACTCGCCGAGAACCTCTCCGGAAAGGCCGTTATGGGGTCCGACGGGACGGAGCTCGGGATGCTGTACAACATCACGATGGACCTGAAGTCGGGCGAGCTTCACGACCTGCTCGTCCAACCGAACGAGCAGATATCCCCCGGACGCGTCTCGTTCGACCGGGACGACCGCGGACGGTTCCGAGTCCCGGTGAACCGCGTGCAGGCGGTCAAAGATTACATCGTCGTCCAACGGTAGACTCAGGATAGATTCCCAATGCGGATTCTCGACGCTTCTGCGTTCATCCACGAGTACCACACCGACGACGAGACGGCCTCGATTCCCCTCGTCAAGGAAGAACTCACGGGCGAGCACGCCTTCCGCTTCGACGCCCTCGAAGGCGCGGGCATGTACGTCCACATTCCCGGACAGGGAACTGTGGACAAGGTGCTCCGCGCCGCGGGCGAGACCGGCGACCGCGACGTGCTCTCGGAGACGGACACGCGCCTCATCGCCGCCGCCTTCGAACTCGACGCGACGCTCGTCACCGACGACTACGCGATGCAGAACGTCGCCGAACGGCTCAACGTCGGCGTCGAAGTCATCGCTCAAGACGGCATCGCAGAACAGCGAAGCTGGACGTTCCAATGTCAGGGCTGTGGCCGCGAGTTCGACGAGAACAAAGAGCGCTGTCCCATCTGCGGGATGGAGCTGTCGCGGAAGAATCCGGCGTAAGCCGGTCGAACCGACCCACTCGTCGTTTCTTTTTCAGACCATGCCGGTCGCCTGCGCGTAGCTCACGAGGAACTGGACCGCGTTGTACAGCCCGTGGACCAGCGCGGCGACGAGCAGGTTCCCGCTTTGCTCGTAGACGACCGCGAGGACGCTCCCGAGGACGAACACCATCCCCAGCGAGACGTACAGCCCCTCGCCGGAGAACGACCAGAGGTGAATCGACGCGAACACCAGACTCGACAGGACGACCGCCGGGGCGGGCCCCCACAGTCGCCGGAGTTCGCCGAAGGCGACGCCACGGAAGATGAGCTCTTCTGCCGGGCCGACGAGGACGATGGTGACGACGGTGAGATACAGGAAGTACACCGGGTTCTCGCGGCCCTGCTGGGCGATGACGCTGTCGCCGCTCTGGATGCCGAGCGCGGACATCAGCGCCGACGCGCCGAGGTAGACGCCCATCACGGCGACGAACCCGCCGGCAATCCACAGGGCGTCGCGCGCGGTCGGCCGCTCGAACCGAATCAGCTCCCAGTCGTCGCGCAGGGAGAGGTAGCCCGCGCCGACGACGCCGAAGCCGACGAACTGTCCGGCGCTCTGTATCGCGCCGACGAGCGCGGAGTCATCCGGGAACACGCCGCGAGCGAGGCCGCCGGCGACCGAGCCGAGCGTCGCGCCGACGAGGAGCGAGAGGGCGACGACGATGATGATGCCACCGTACGCTTGGAGGTGGTCTGCGGGACTCGCAGACGCGCGGGCGGTGTCGTGTGCCATTGCCCTCCTCTTCGGAACGGGGTCGGATAACCGATTCGGGTCGATGCTCGTGAGCCTGTGGAGTCACGTGAGTCTGCGTCGTTTGTTTCGGGCGGAGGACCGGACTGTGGGACCCCCTCGAAAGCCCCCGCCGCGACGGCTCCCGCGGGCCGCCGCGGTCCTCGGCCTCCGGCCTGCGGTCCTCACCGCCCCGGGGTTCGCCCTCGCGGCGGCCCCTTTCAGTCCCACCCCGTGGACTGTTCGGTAGTCGTCGCTAGCGGGGGTCGCAAAAACCCCGCGCCCGCAGAGCGACCGGGTCTACTCGACGACCAGTCTCTCTTTGTCGGCGACCGCGTCGGCCTCTTCGAAGTCGCCGCCGCCGAGCAGGCCGCGGGCGGCGCGCTTGCCCCACTCGACCGCCGGCTGGACGAACGCGTCCACGCTGGCGAGTTCGCCGTAGAGGACGCAGGCGGCCTCCATCGCGTAGAGCAGTTCGCCGAGACCGTACTCGTCGACGCGGTCGAGTTCGATGCGGACGCTCGGGCGGCCAGCCGCGGCGAGGCTCGCCTCGGTCGCCTCGAACTCGGCGTCGAGCAGGTCGCCGAGCGACGAGCCGCCGAGGTACGCGAGGCCGTCGAGGTCCGTCTCGGGAATGGCCACGTCCTCGCGCTCCGTGGCGCGGACGAGGGTCACGAGCTTGTCGCGCGGGCCGGCGCGGTACAGCTGGAGCTGGGAGTGCTGGTCGGTCGCGCCGAGCGCCCGCAGGGGCGTCTGCCCGAGGCCGTCCTTCCCGAGCGACTCGGCCCACAGCTGGGCGAACCACTCGGAGAACGTTTCGAGCGACTCGGCGTAGGGCATCATCGCGTTCTGGTGCATGCCGCGCTCGGCGAGCGCGTAGGAGACCGCGCCGTAGGCGTACGCCGGCGAGTCGAAAAGCGAGTCCGACAGGCGCGCCTCCTGTGCGGCCGCGCCCTTCAGCACCGCCTCGATGTCGTGACCGCAGAGGGCCGCGGCGGCGAGGCCGACCGTCGAGAGCACCGAAAAGCGGCCGGGGACGCCGTCCGGGACGGGGAGCGACGGGAGGTCGTGCTTGTCGGCGAGGTCGCGGAGGTTGCCCTCCTCGCCGGTCGTGACGAAGGTTCGGTCGGCCCAATCGACGCCCGCGTCGGCCATCGCCTCCCGGACGACGAGGAAGTTCGCCAGCGTCTCGGCGGTCGTGCCGGACCGCGAGACGACGTTGACGACGGTCGACGCGAGGTCCAGCGAGTCGAGGAGGCGCTCGACGGCCTCCGGGTCGACGTTGTCGAGGTAGTAGGCGTCCACGTCGCTTTCGAGCGCGTCCGTGAGGGTGGCCGCGCCGAGGGCGCTCCCGCCGATGCCGACGGTGACGACCGCCGAGGGGTCGCCGAACCGACTCACCGCGTCGCGAATCGCCACGGGGTCGGTGCTGTGGGGGAGGTTCAGCGATTCGTAGCCGTGCTCGCCGGCCTCTCGGCCGCGTTCGATGCGGTCGTGGGCGGCCGCGACGCGGTCGTCGAGTCGGTCGAGCGTCGCGCGCGAGACGCCGTGGGCCGACGACGTGTCGAGGACGTTCCCGAGGTCTACCTGCATACAGGATGCCGCGTCGCCCGGCGTCAAAACGACACCGGTCGCTTTAATCGCGGCCGCTCCCAAGGGCGACCGATGGCAGACGACTACGGCGGCGTCATCGGCGCGTTCCCGTACGCCTTCCGGCACAGCGAGTCGTGGCTGTTCAAATGTTACGTGCTCGTCGGTGCGCTGGCGACGGGTGTCGTCTCGTTGTTCGTCGCCTTCGGACTCGTGGTCCTCATCGGCGCGACCGCCGGCGTCCCCGGCGGGTCGCTCACCCTCTCGCGGTCGTTCTACGTCCTCGTGGGGCTGTTCGTCGTCGCGCCGCTCGTCGCCCCGGTACTGTTCGTCGCCCGCCGGCACCGCCGCACCGGGTCGAAACCGCGGTACGACCTGAGCCTCGCGCTCGCGGGCTTCGTGTTCATGGCCTCGGTGTACGTGGGACTTCTCACGTCGGTGCCGCCGGAGTTACAGACGCCGGCCGAGCCGTTCACGGTTGGTCAAACGACCGTCTCGGCGCTCGTCCCGGTCGTTCAACTCCTCTACGACCTGCCCGCGGTCTACGGCCTCGTTCCGCCGGTCGCGTGCGGGGTAGGCATCTACGGGCTTCACCGACTGCTCCGGTAACCCCCCGACTCGTTTTTTCGGACTCGGCCTCACCCGACTCGCGCCGCCAGCTCGTCGCGGTAGCGGTAGACGACCGCCGAGGCGCCGACGCCGACGCCGACGAGGAGCGCAACCGCCTCGTAGTTCGCCGCGCCCGCGTTCTGCCCGGCGGCCGCGGCGAGGGCGAACGTCGGCAGGCGACCGACGGCGACGAGGACGACGAGCGTCCGCAGTCGAAGCGGCGAGAGCCCGGCGAGCGCACAGAGCGCGTCGTCCGGGAACGCCGGCAGGAGAAACAGGACGAACAGCCCGGCGACGCCCCGGCGGTCGGCGAAGCCGTCGAACTCGGCGAGGGCGTCGTCGGCGACGAGGCGCTCAACCGCGGGCCGGCCGAAGCGCCGGGCGAGCAGGAAGACGATGCCGCTCCCGGCGACGACGCCGAGCCTGACGAGCGCCGCGTTCCGCGCGTCGGTCGAGTCGAACAGCCGACCGGTCACAGGAACGAGGCGGTCTTGAGCCGGGCGTTCAGCGCGTACTTCCGCAGGTACTGGCGGGCGGTCGTTCGCGTCCCCCGGGCGACGGTTCGCCCGGCTCGAATCCCCTCCAAGATGGCGTCGGTCGTGACGCCGCCGTCAGCCCCGACCGAGACGGCCGTGGACGCCTGTCCGACCAGCGCGGGTCGGTGCGCGTCGCTCCCGCCCGTGCCCGGAAGTCCCCGCCGGCGGGCGTAGCGCCGCGCCTGCCCGTTTCTGAACCCGGTGAGCGTGTGCGCGTTGTACACCTCGACGGCGTCCACGTCCCGAATCGCCCGTCGGGACGCGCCGTGACGGAACGTCTGAAACGGGTGCGGCACGACCGCGAGCCCGCCCGACTCGCGGACCGCCCGCGCCGTCTCCGAGAGTGGTTGCCCCGTCGCCGGCGGGTCGTCGACGCCGAGCGCGAGGAGATGGCCGTCGGCCGTCGAGACCTCGACGCCGGGGACGACCCGGACGCCGTACTCGTGGGCGATGTCGAACGCCCGCGAGAGCGACCCGACCGAGTCGTGGTCGGTAATGGCGACCGCGTCGAGGCCGACCGCCGCCGCGCGGGCCAACACCGCTTCGACCGACATCTCGCAGTCGTAGGAGGCGTCGGTGTGGACGTGGAGGTCGACCGCGAGCGTTCGCGGCCCCCGCGAGCTCCGGGTCCGACCGCTCATACCACGCCGAACTCGAGCGCGAGACAGCCGACGACCGTCAGGACGCCGGCGACGCCGACGAGGACGTGTCCCGCGTCGGTTTTGTACGCCTTGTAGTCGGAGGTCATGAGCGGGCAGACCGCCACGATGGTCGCGCCCGCGACCCAGCCGTTCCACAGCGGGACGAACTGGAGGAGGAAGTAGTTCGCCAGCACGACGAGATGCGTGTGGACGACCGTCGTCCCGTGGTAGTACGAGGTTCCCGAGTCGTCGCCGAACCCCTCGCTGTTGTGGCGGATGAGTCGCAGGCCGCCGAAGGTGAGGACGACGAAGCCGACGACGGCGCTCACGACCGGGTTGGGCGCGAGCGCGACGTGGTACAGAAGCGCCGCCGACACGAGGTACGCGAAGATGTCGATGAAGGAGTCTATCTGTCGGCCGAACGCCGAGGCGGTCCCGGTCTCGCGGGCGTAGTAGCCGTCGGCCTTGTCGAAGACGAAGCCGGCGAGGACGGCCACGATAGCCCAGTTCGGCTCGCCCGACACGAACAGTATCGCGCCGACCCACGCCCAGAAGAGCGCGCCCAGACTCAACCAGTCCGCGGTCCCGAGCCGCGAAATCATGTTCTCCCCCGTCGATGAGCGCACGACCTCGCTCGCCCGCGCGTCGACCGCGTCCAGCCTCCCGCGAAGTGCTGACCTGAGTTCGTCCGTCATGCCTGTCTGTCCGACACACTCGGCCGATTGAGTATAAATTTAACCGCTATAGTATATATAGAACAAATATCTATATACCTTTGTTCCCGAACGGAGCGCTCGGGACGAAACTGAGCGCTCTGTACCGCTATGAACGCGGTTTGACGCGCCGGCGTCGCCACGGGCCGACCCGGTAGTACGCCCGGGTGCGGGCGACGCGGAAGCCGACGCTCTCGAAGGTCCACTGCGAGGGCCGGTTGTCGCGGGCGACGAGCGCGTGAACCGTCTCGGCCCCCCGGTCGTCGGCGACGGCGACGGCCCGCGAGACGAGCGCGGTGGCGATGCCGCGGTTCCGCGCCTCGGGCGCGACGAACACCCGGCGGACGTAGCCGCCGGGGACGGTCACATCGGCCTCCAACGGGTGGATGTGGTACGTCAGGCCGGGGTCACCGAGAAACAGGTAGCCGACGGGGTCGGCGTCCGCGACTTCACCGTTCTCACCACCCTCGCCGTCCCTCTCACCGCTCCCGCCGTCGAACGCGCACACCGCCGTCTCGTCGTCCCGGAGTTCGGCGAACGCGTCGTCGCGAGCTTCGAACCGCCTCGCCTCCGCGGGGTCGAGCGCGCGAATCTCGACTCCCGGCGGGGGGTCGCGGCCGGCGTCCGCCGCGTCGGCGTCCGCGACGTACTCGTCCATCTGCGTCGCCGTGAGTCCGCGGGCCTTGAGCGCGTCGTAGACGCGGCGGGCCGTCTCGGTCCGGGTCAACCGCCAGAGCGCGGGCATCGTCAGTCGCGTCGGCGCGCCGCGAGAAAAGCCCACCGTCGCCGTGGGTGTCGGTGGCACACACCGTCGTGAGCGCCCGAAACGGGGAAAAGGCCCGGTTGCTTACAGCGGGTGATGACCGAGTCCGAGTCCGAGTCCGAGTCCGAGACTGAGACTGAGTCCGAGCGAACGGGAACCTTTCTCGTCACCGCCGCCGACGAGGAGTCGGCCGTCCTGAAGGACGTTCACTCCGGGCAGGTTCACGCGCTCTCGTCGAACCCCGGCGTCTCCGAGGACGAAGCCGTCCGCGGGACCGTCGCGCCCGACCCGCCG
>Ga0207720_100658_pt1 | contig 19313 bp, 23 predicted proteins | sample A23P2SouthBayCA_2_FD_187751 | JGI IMG/M metagenome (GOLD analysis project Ga0207720, IMG submission 187751) | Aerobic enrichment media microbial communities from Eden Landing Ponds, California, USA - A23 E3 (2) (SPAdes) | ecosystem: Environmental > Aquatic > Marine > Unclassified | place...
GAGCCGCTAGCTATCGATACGTTTCCGTTGGAACGACATCTGGATCGGGTCTATTATTATATTATTATAACGTTTTCGTTAGTAGTAGTTAGTGTAGTGTGTTACTATCTCTAAATGCGTTTTATCGGCGGTGAATTTTCGACTTGGTGTTCTTTATGTATGATCTCTGCGTGTGACGGCTGCGAACCGATTCCTGGGCCGGTTTCGTGATTACCCGTCACGTGGAAGGGACTCGAATACGCTAATCGTCTGTTATACACACTATCTCGGCGGTTCTGTCGCTCTACGTTTCCGATCCACCGCTTCGACTACCGCGACCCATCCGAACCACCCCCTCCACTTTCCCCCCGTTTCACCGGAAACCCGGTGTGTGTGTCTCGACTCGTGATCACCGTTCACGATCCCTATTCACGATCCCCATTCACGATCCCGGTTCGGTGTTTCACCTACGCCCCGGCTCACCGGTTGTCGACGTACTCCTTCTGGAGCGTCCCGTCGTCGTCGCGATAGTATTTGTACTCGTAGGGGCCGTGCATATCGCTCTCCGTTCCCGAGGCGCACTTGCAGCCGTCTTTCCCGCACTTCACGAGTTCCTCGACGACGTATCCTCGTCCGCCGTCGTCGACGACGTCCGCATCGTCGGGGAGGTCAGCCGTTTCGACCGGCCGCTCCTTTTCAGCGATCAACTCGTCGACGAACTCCTTGGTCGCTTCCAGCGTCGACACGTCCTGTTTCGGGAGCCCCTCCGCGAGGTACTTCGGCAGCGCCGCAGGGGCCGAGACATCGTCGGGCACGTCTTATGTAACGAACTGCCCGCAAGAGGAAGAATCTTGTTACATAAGACGTGCCCGACCAACACACGATACCGACTTCCACGCCTCCGTTTGTAGCCCGTCGTAACACGCCTCCTCAATTCCGTCGGCACGAGATCCAGTGGTGAGTTAGTCCGGAAAGGGGGCCCAATATCTACCGGTAAGGCCGAATTTCCCGGTCGAACACGAGCACTTCGGGGTAGAATGAGGTCGAAACTCGGGGTAGGACACAGTTATCGAGGAAAACTATCGGACCGGTACTTGTGGGCGATCGATGAACCGTCGGACGGGTAGCGACCAGGTGCTAATCATGACCCAGCAATACACACCCACCGAACAGCGACAGTACGCGCAGCCGACACAGCAAGTACAGCCGACACAGCAGACACAGTTAACACAGGACGAAGTGCAGTTCGCCCGCGGACCGATGCAGTCGAGCGGGATGCAATCGAGCGGGATGCAATCGACAGGTGCGCACTCGAGCGGGATGCAGACGGGCTCCATCGGGACGCAGTCCGGCGGGACGCTCCCACAGGAGTATCGCACGTCGCTCGCGAGCGTGGCGGAGGCGGTCGAGGTCTGTGGCTGGTGTGCCGACCAGTGCATCCAGGAGGCGGACCAGATGATGATCGAGTGCATCCGTCTCTGCGAGGACGTCGTCGAACTCGGCGAGGTCGTCCTCGCGACGGTGCCACGAACCTCGCGGTTCGCGGACGAGATCGTCCAGACGTTCCAGCGGGCGGCTCAGGCCTGCGCACAGGAGTGCGCGCAGCACCAGCACGCCCACTGTCAGGACTGCGCGGCGGTCTTGGGCGAAACCCTCACCGCGACGGACCAGCTGGTCGGTGCGGGGCCCCAGCAGCGCCGGTAGAGCCGCACAGCTCGAAGGCCTCAGCGACTCTCCGTCGCGTTGGCGACCGTCGAGTCGGAGGGCGAACGCCGGACCGACATCGTCGTAAAGACGGCAACGATATCGACGCGGACACCGACCCGTTGCGGACGCTGACGGGTCGTATCGCCGGTAACGAGCGCGTACCGGCCACGGGATTAAGTGGGCCGCGATCCAACGTATCGCATGTCCCGGATCGGGACCGATTCGGCCGTCAGAGGTGTGACTCTCCGATGAGTCTCGCGACCCGGCGGCCGGTCAGTCGAGCCGTCACGTTCGTGCGGAGCCTGTTGTCGGTGTATCGGACGCGGGACGTGCCGTTCATGGCGGGGAGCATCGCGTACGCAGCGTTCGTGTCGCTGGTCCCGCTGTTGCTGCTGGCGCTCGTCGCCGCATCGGTGCTGGGTGGGGACGCCCTCCAAGAGCAAGTGCTCACAACGACAGAGCAGTACCTCACGCCGAGTGCACGGGATCTGGTCGGCCAGTCGCTCGACCAGGCTCAGAGCCGCGTCCAGTTTTCGATCATCAGCAGCGCGGCGTTGCTGTGGGCGACGCTCAAGGTGTTCCGGTCGCTCGATACGGCCTTCTCGGACCTCTACGCGGTCGAGACCGACCTCGGTATCGTCGAACAGGTCGTCGACGGGCTGCTCGTTCTCGGGGGGATGGCGGTCGCGTTCCTCGCGATGGTCGCGGTCGGCGCGGTCGTCGCGTACGCCCCGACGTTCTCGACCGGCGTCGAGACCGGCATCCCAGTCGTCCAGATCTTCGGTTTCGTCGGCCTGATAACCGGACTCGTCCTCGCGTTCCTTCCGATGTACTACTTCTTCCCGAACGTGGAGATGACCGTCACGCGGGCGCTGCCGGGCGCGACCGTCGCCGCCGTCGGCTGGACCATCCTGCAGGCGCTGTTCCAGGTCTACGTCTCCCTGAGCTCGACGAGCGAGCTGTACGGCGTCCTGGGCGGGATCATCCTGCTGGTCACCTGGCTCTACTTCGGGTCCGTGGTCATCCTGCTCGGCGGGGCGACGAACGTCGTCCTCGCTGGCCGCCACCGGATCCCCGGCTACGAAGGGTCGACCTGACGCGATTCACCCACGGCCTCCAGGTGGTCCACCCCCGACCTCAGAGGCGATCCAGCCTCGACCGCCCGGTACGCCACAGATACCGCCGCGAACGGCGCCGAACCGTCTGGGTCCTTTTCTGAGTGCCACCCGAACGACCGGTCGATGTCCGAAGACCGAGATCCGTCACGACAGAGCCAGATCACGACAGACACGGAGACGATCCGCGGGTGGGGGGACACTCACGAGCTGATACCTGTCCGGTACGAGCACGAGGGGGAGACGCGCCTGGCGCTGGTCCCCGAATCCGAGGCGACCGACCACCACAGTCGTCTCGACTGGGAGGAGTTCGAGGGGGAACTGCGCGACCGCGAGCTGGTCGTCGTTCGCCACGACGAGACGGCGGGTGACGTCGACGTGGTCGAGCGGGCCGCGGCGGTCGGCACAGTCGCGCTCACGGCCGAGGAAGCCCAAGAACGCTCGTCCGAGGGCGAGACGATCGAGTCGGAGTTCACCGACCGGGCGGTCGTCGAGCACACTGTCGTCGAGGCGGTGACTCTCGAGAGCGAGGTCACCGACCGCGAGCTGATCGCGTCCGATACCGTCGACGCCGAGTTGCGCACCCGCGACGTGGAGGGCTGTGAGGTGACGAGCGTCGACACGACCGACGAGGGGATCGAGGCGATCGACGCGGTCGATACGTTCGAGAGGGGCACGCGCTCGGCGGTCGCTTGCGACGTGGCGGTCACGCTCGACGAGTCCTGGACGGTCGCGAAGGAGAACGTCGAGCGGATCACCGTCGAGAGTCGGATCGTCCAGGCCGACGCCGGGGAGGCAGGGACGGTCGAGTCAGACACCGTCCGCGAGACCGTCGACATCGAGGGTGTCGAGCGAACCGTGCTCGAGGGCGAGTTAGTCGACTCGCCGGCGACCGCACAGGTCGCCGTCGAGGAGGGCACCGTCGAGAGCCGCTTCCGCGAGGACGACGCCATCGAGACCCACCTGCTGCGCACCCAAGTGGTCGAGGAGGAGGTGTCGGTTCGTCGGGAGGTGACGGGCGAGGTCGCCGACGCCGAGACGCTGGCATCGACGACGCTCTCCTACGTGGCCGTCGAGAGCGAGATCGTCGACGCAGACGACTACGACGGCGTCTTCCTCGCGGGCGGCCGGGCGGCGGCCGCCGACCGGGACGCCAGTATCGAGGACGAGGAGCCGCTGGAAGCCGACGAGTCGGTGCGGGTCGAGCCGACCGAGGACGACGTGGGCAAGGCGGTGGTCAACGCCGGTGGCGACGAGGTCGGGATGGTCTCGGCGGTCGAGGACGACCGGCTGTACGTCGACCCGCACCCATCGATCACGGACCGCATCCGCACGGCGCTTGGCTGGGGGAGCGACGAGGACGATACTTATCCCGTCGACGAAGACCACGTCGCTCGTATCGAGGACGACGGGGTCGTCCTCGGCGTCGACCGGAGGGGGTAGCCGGTGACGTGACACACCGTTCGCGCCGGCCCGGCGGCCACAGCGGCCGCTCACCCCTCCCAGACGAGTTCCAGACCGAGTTCGGCCGAACACTCGGGGCGTCGCACCTGTCCGGCGTTCTCTGCGACCTCGATGTCGTCCTCGTCGATGGAGTTCGGACAGCGGCCCGTTTCGACCACCCGTCCGACGGTGACGGTCGCCCCGCACCCGGGGCACTCCAGGCTCGGCCCCGCCTCGGCTTCGCGGATCGAGTCCGGCTCGAGCGTCATCCGGGCGCCGCTGGGCGCGTCGTTGCTCTCGCTGTCGGCGCTCTCGCTCTCGGTCATCGGTGGCCTCGCTTGGAGTCTGTGGTGGAAAAACCCCGGGCCGCCCCGACGTTTACGGCGTCGGCGATCCAACCTCGTGCATGGAGATCAGAGAGGCGAGAGCGAGCGATGCAGGGGGGATCGCCGACGCAGCGCGCGCGTCGATGCGCGACTCCTACGACTTCCTCGACGACGAGACGATCGGCGCGGTAGTCGACGAGTGGTACGACGGCGAGCGCGTCGCCGGCCGCGTGCGTGCGGAGGGGAGCGCATGGCTCGTCGCAGCAGACGACGACGAGGTCGTCGGGTTCGTTCAGGGCGCGCTCGTCGACGCCGAGCCGCCGGTGGGCGAGATCCACTGGCTGCACGTCGCGCCCGACGCCCGCGAGGCGGGGCTGGCCCAGCAACTCCTCGGCCAGGTCCAGGAGACCTTCGAGAAGCGCGGCGCCGGGCGACTCCGCGGGACGGTCCTCGCCGAGAACGAAGCGGGCTGGTCGTTCTACGAGGCCGACGGCTTCGACCGCGCCGACGAGCGCGAGGTGACCATCGCCGGCGACGACTACGGCGAGTACGTCTACGAGCGGGCGATCGACCCCGCGGCCGAGGAGCTGGTCGTCGAGCCCGTCGAGACGCCGGCCGGGGAGCTGGTCGTGAACTTCAGCGAGGGCGAGCGCGGGTCGAAGGCGCCGTTCTACGCCGCCTATCGGACCCGCGACCTCGCCGAGCGGTACGGCTGGTACTGCAGCAACTGCGAGTCGGTCAGCACGGCGATGGACTCGATGGGCCGCGTCGAGTGCAACGACTGCGGGAACAGCCGGAAGGCGACCCGCTGGGACGCCTCGTACCTGTAGGCGCGCCGGCCCGGGCCCGCGTCGGGGACGCGTCCGGGACGACGGTCGGAGAGAGGATTCGCGGCAGTGACGGTCGCTCGACGGTCGGATCGACCGGTAAGGTGATCCTACTCCCGAAGGGTTTAGACGGGCGCCGCTCGTACGCGAGGAAGATGGATCCGCCCGATGACGGTCGATTCGCGGTTCGACCGTCGCCGTCCGAATCGCCGCTGGTGGCGGCCCAGCAGACCGACGGCGGACGACTCGACGAGGGGTCCCGCCGGGCGTGGTCGGAGCCGTCGACCGTCCGGTCGTTCGGTGACGCCTATCCGGCCGACTGCGACGGCGGGGCCCGTCACGTCTCGCTGGGGCCGAGCGGTCGCGCCCGTGGCGAATCAGCGGCGGAGGACCGCTGTAACCACGTCCGTCGCGTGGCGATCGCGATCACCCTCGACAGGGTTCCGACCCCGTCGGAGCGGACGGTCACCTGCGCGGGATGTGCCCGTCCAGTCGGCGTCTCCGCGGCGGATTCGCCGCCGCCGTGACCCGTGTGTCGCCTGGAATCGGGCGCCCTCCCGATCGACGCGGCGGACGACGGTGAGACGCCGCTCCTCGTGGTGTCCGACCCGGCTCGTGATCGCGGCCCTGCCAGTAACTTGCGAGCGCCGGGCGAACCTTTAGGTACGTTACTCGGGAGTAACCCGACCTTTGGGCGGCCGTAACCCGGCACTTGCAACGGTGGGCTGTGTATACTATTGGGAGCGGGCGGAGTACGCGGGGACAGTCGAATGAGCACTATCGTGAAAGCCACGCTGCCGGCCGAGGAGTTCGCGCTCGCGGAGACGTTCGGGACCGTCCCGGAGGTGGAGTTCGACGCGGTGCGGCTGGTCACGCACGGTACCGACCGGGTCGTGCCGCTGCTGTGGGCGACCCACGCCGACTCGACGGCGGTCGCGGAGGCGCTCGATGCCGACGGTTCGACCGACGAGGTGGCGCTGGTCTCCCGGCGAAACCACGACTCGCTGTTCCGGATGCGCTGGACGGCCCAGGTCCGGTTCGTCACGCACGTCCTCGTCGAGGAGGACGGGGCAGTCGTCAGTGCGCGCGGTACGAGCGACGGCTGGACGTTCCGCATCCTCTTCCCGGAGCACGACGCCGTCTCCTCGACCTACGCCGCCTGCGAGGACCAGGACATCGCCATCGACGTGACCCAGATCTACCACCTCGACGACGCGCCCTCGCTCGGCGGCTTCCACCTCACCGACGAGCAGTTCAAGACCGTTCGAACGGCACTCGAACGGGGTTACTACAAGGTGCCTCGCGAGACGACGCTCGAGGGGTTGGCCGACGAACTGGACGTGTCCCACCAGGCGCTCTCCGAGCGGCTCCGTCGGGGGCACCTCGCCCTCATCGAGAACGTCGTCGGTCCGTAGTCGCCGGCCGGTGTCGGCCGATCGGTCGTCACCGCCGACCGGTTGGCCCCGACCGGGAACTCACTCGTTCGCGGCGGACGAGGCGGTCGACTCGTCGGCCGCCGCAGCGCCGACGTTGGGTTCCCCCGGAACGTGTTCCGTCCGTCCGCGCTCCGTGGGCCCGTGTTCGGCTCCCTCGTCCTCGAACTCCGACCAGGTGGACTGCTCGGTGTCCGAGCGGCGCTTCCGGACGAGGTACGCGACGCCGACCGCCGCGGCGACGCCCACGAGGATCGGGCCGATCTTCGATCCGCCGGAGTCGCCACCGCTGCGGTCGGCGGTCTCCGAGCTGTCGGTCGACCGGTCCCGGGGCGAGGCCGACGCGTCGCTCCCGTCGGACCGGACGACGGCCGTCTGCTCGTCGATGGCCTCTCTAACGGCGTCTTTGACCGGCTCTCGCACCACCTCGCCGACGACGTAGCGCGCCCCGTCGGCCATCGCTTCACGCTTCGAGTTCGCGGCTGACTGCTCTGTCTCCATGCGTTTCCGTCGAGTACCGCAGCGCCCGATATCGTTCGGCTTGCGGATACAGGGGGCGTGACCGACCCCGGTCTCGCCGCAGTCTCGACCGGAGGGCCCGGTCGGTCGTCCCCGCGGTGCGTGGGGTCGCGGATACGACGACGAAGCCGACCGCGGCTCGCCACCGGTAACACTGCCGTACTGCCGATAACGCCCTCTTACTCGTGGTTCCGTCGGGGGTACGAACTCGGCCGGGAGAGCGCCTCGTGCCTCTTCTGCCCCCGATTTTGCACCGGGTACCGAGCATCCCTGGAGGAGAAAGGCTTTTAGCAGTCGATGGGTAATGAGAGTCTGTCATAACCAATGCATCGCAACCAATCGTACGTCGAATCGACCGCCCAGCGCGGGCCGGGGGTCGGTGACACGGGGACGTACTACGTCAAACACGACTTCGGGGGGGCCGCGGAGCTGACGACGACGCTTGCACACGCAATCTCGGACGTGACCGGCGTCGACGTGACCGACACGGGCTTCACCCTCAACGACCACGTCGACCCGGAGGCGCTCGACCAGTTGTTCAAACCAAGGGACGACGGAACGCCCCGGGTCGACGGGCATCTCTCTTTCGCGGTCTGGGGGTACCAGGTGACCGTCTACAGCGACGGACAGATCGCTATCGTCCCGCCCAATCAGCCGCCCCGAACCCAGCAGGCTCCCGGCCACCAGGGTCCCGCCCACCAGCGGTAGTGGCGAGTCAGTCCGGCGATTTCCGAATCAGGACACGCTTACCCAGCGGCTTCCGCCGATCGCCGTTCCTCGAGCCATCGTTCGTTTCGTCGGTCACGTCGCTCGGAACGCTCCCGTTTCCGGACCGTAGCCCGATCGAAATTCGCCGCGTTCGCTGAACGGTGGGGCCGATTTATGCGCGGCCCGCGGGTCGGCCCGAGTGCGACGACGGCACTCGTGGGTCCGCGTTGCGGGTTCGAGCCCCCGAGCGTGCCGTCGGCACCACTCGCGGACGACAGCACTTTACCCATGAGCCAGACAGACCAACTCGTCAGCAAAGCGATCGAACTCCAGCAAAACACACTCGAAAACGGCCAGCGAGCGATGGAACAGGCGGTCGAGCTCCCGCTCCAGCAGTCGGTCGCGCTCCAGCGCAACGCCGCCCAGCTCGTGCTCGACGGGCTGGAGATCGGCAACTGGCTGGGCACCCAGGGCGTCGAGTTCACGCGGGACGCCCTCGATTCGTATCTCGATACGGTCGAGAACGCCGCTCGCGACACCTCGGAACTGACCGAACGGGGTATCCAGAGCGCGGAGATGGCCGGCCAACGCGGGCTCGAATCTACCCAGCAGTTCGCGTCCGGGTTCGCCGGCGACGGACAGACCGAGACCCAGACCGGCAGGTTGGAGGCCGAGGCCCCACCTGGGTACCGGACGCCGGCGCAAGCGGTCGCGGGGTTGACTCAACAGGAGACTCCGATGGCCGAACCGCCCGCCACCGACGGCCAGCAGATGGGCTACGCGGCACCCGCCGCCCAGCCGCAGGGGGCGCCCGTCCAGTCTCCCCAGCCTCGGCAACGGCAGGCCCAGGCGATCCCTTCGCAAGCGACCTCGAGTCCGCAGGCACCCCCTCGACAGCCGCCACAGGGGGCTTCGATGCAGACGCCGCCCCGACAGCTCACCTCACAGGCGCCGCCTCGACAGCAGATACCAGCCCAGCAGACGCCGCCGAGCCAGCCGCCGTCCGGTCAGATACCGGCCCAGGAGATACCGGCCCAGGAGATACCGACCCAGCGGGGACCGGCGGCCCCTCAGCCTCGGGGACCGACTCGGATCGAACAGCAGGCCCAGCGGTCCCGGACGCCGTCGACGACGGGCCAGGCACCGACCAGCGACGCTCCGGTCGCCGAGGGAGCCACCGGCCGACCGGCGCCCGATAGCCAGCGTCCCAGCCGACAGCCCGTGGCCCCCGGTGAGGGCGAGCGGGAGGCGGAGACGCCGGCCGACAGCGCCTGACGCTCCCGTGGCACTCGTGTCGTCGGCTTCCGCCGGTGGCGGGAGTCCGGTCGGTCGCGGATCGTGACCTGAGCGGGGTAACCGGACGATACCCGCCGACGGCTTGTCTACTAGCTCGCCGATACTTATCCGACACGCGGGCCAAGCGCCGGTGGTGTTTCACGATGCAAGTTGTCTGTACGGACGGTACGGCGATCCAGTGTAGCGATTTCGAGGCGATCGACTCCGGCGTCCTGCTGTATCAGGATTCGGACCGCCGCGAAACACGAGCGGAAGACGACGACGAGACCGAAGCGGAGGAGCGCCGCGCCACGGGGTTCGTCCCGATCACCGAACTGCGGTTCGTCGTCCCGGACGAGATGCTCGGAACGGCGAGTCGGGGCCAGCGGGCGCCCGCGCCCGAGCCCGCCCGGGGCGGCGCACCCTCGGGCACCCCGACTGCCCCGGGCGGAGGGATGGCTCAGCAACAGCAGGCCCAGGGGTTCCCCGGCGGCCCCTCGGGCGCTCCCTACGACACCGGCGGTCGATAGCGCGGACGCCTCGACCCGGAGACCAGCGTCGGTTCGCACTCAACTCCGTTTTCCCGTTTCCGTCCCGACGACACCAGCGCGCCGTCCCTCTCACGCGCTCGCCGGGAACCGCTCGAACGCCAATACAGCACCGTCGATACCGCTGCTGTCGGCGTTCCTGCACCGCTGCTGTCGGCGTTCCGGCACCGCTGCTGTCGACGTTCGGCGTTCACGGAGACCGACACCGAGCGCGATCTCGAACGCCGTCGGAGCGCAGCGTCGAGCGTCGCGGCGTGACCCGGGGGTCAGTCTTCCGTCCAGTACATCAGTGCCTCTTTCTCGGAGCCACAGTCCGGACAGCGGTCGGGCAGCCCGTCGTCGAGCTCGCCCATCTCGCCGCAGACGGTACAGCGCCACATCAGCTCCGCCTCCCCGAATGAGTGGCCCGAGCGGGCGTGCTCGACGCTGAGCCCCTCGACACCCTCGCGGGTCGTGACGAAGACGCCGCTCTCTTCCATCTCGCGGACGGTCCCGACCGGCTCACCGTCGTCGTCGTAGAGGGTCTGGCCGAACGTCAGCGACGCGGCTCGCTCGGTGGCTTCGCTGTCCGATTCCTCCCCCGGCGTCTCTCCTCGTCCGCTCATACCTCCCGTTGGGGTCCCGCCTGGAAAACTCTGTTTGCGGGCCACTCACGTCGTCGACTCGTGGCCGCTCCGCCGGTGGCCGAACGGCCTCCCCGAGCCGAACGTCGGCTCACCGGCTCCACGACGGTGTCCCGTCTCCTCGGGCGCGGGAGGGTGTCAGTGGTTCCCGACCTGTGCGTTCGTCGACGGGACGGCGACCTGCGCGGACCGACCGGTTGCGGCGGCCGGCTGGCCCTGCAGGTGCGCTTCGAGGAACCACAGCGACTTGGCTACCGTCCGCGACACCTCGTTGACGAGGTCGGCGGTGTCGAGGTCGTTCTGCTGGGTGACGAGTGCGAGCTGCTCGTAGAGGTTCGCGTCCAGGATGGCCAGCCGGTCGGCCAGCTCGGCGACCAGCGCCACGCCCTCGACCGTCTGGCTGGGCAGCTCGGGGATCGTGGTGTTCTGGGCCACCTCGCGGGCCGTCCCCGGCGGGCGCCCACCGAGCGCACTGGCCCGCTCGGCTACCTCGTCGATGTAGGCGTCGAACTCCTCGATCAGGTCCTCGAACAGCTCGTGGAGCTGGTAGAACTCCTGGCCCTTCACGTTCCAGTGGGCCGACTGGAGCTGCATGGCCACCGCCGAGAGGTCGGCCAGCGTCTGGTTGAGGACGGCGATGCTGGACGCCCTGACCGACTCCGGGAGGTAGCTCCGTGTCGGGAACAGCCGGTCGACCGGGGCGGTCGGAGCGCTCTGGCCGATCTGTTCGGTCGCCGTCTGCCCGGTCGCCGTCTGTCCGGTCGCCGTCTGCCCGGTCGCCGTCTGCCCGGTCGCCGTCTGTCCCGATTCGATCGGTTCGGCACCTCGCTGGTTACTCCATTCCGCCGTCTGCTGGTTCGCGCCGGATTCGTAGCGTTGACTCATTGGTTGGCTCCGGGCGGCGGTTTGGCAGGTGTGCGCATCAAGATTGGCGGTGGATACGCAAGTCCGGTCGTTCGGTTCGACCGAGAGCGGTGGAGGGCTGCCCACTCGTCGGTCGTCAGACCTCGAGCCACCAGCCGAGCAGCCGCTCGGCGTCTTCTGGTGACCGTCGGCCGCGGCGCCCGCTCATCGTCCGGCTCTTCTCGTCCAGGACCGTGCGTTCGAGGCGGTCGCGGGCGCTCCGGATCGCCGGAGCGGCGCCGTACCCCTCGCCGGTGCCGGCGAAGCGGCCGCGGTCGGTGAACAGCCGGATCGTCGCCTGAACGAGCGGTGACCCGCGGTGGCGCTCCTTGTGCTGGTGGAGGATCACGTACGCCTCGATCACGCTCATCTCGTCGAACTTGTCCGCCACGCCGTCGATCAGGTCGGCCACCTCCTCGCGGTTCGTATCGGTGAGATAGCGGACCCCGAACACCTGCAGGCGGGTCCCACCGTCGTCGGGCGTCCACGTGAGCGACCGCAACACGTCGGTCAGCGTGACGACGCCGTCGACGCCTTCGTCGGGCGTCTCGACGACCAGCGACGAGTAGTCGCCGTCGAGCATCTCGCCGACGGCGTCGTCGAGGCCGGCCGTCGGCCCTATCGTCGTGACCGGTTCGTTCATCACGTCACGGGCTGGGATGTCGAGCAGTCGGTGCTCGACGCCGGCGCGTTCGCCGTAGCCCTGGTCGGCGCGTTCGGCGTCGGTCGAATTCGCGCCACCCTGGCCGAACCCGTCGACCGATCCCCCCTGTTGTCGGTCGGTCTCGCGGACGGCGAACGACAGCAGGTCGAAGTAGCTCACCATCCCGACCGCGTCACCGGCGTCGACGACCGGGACGCGGGAGATGCCCTCGACGCGCAACCGGTGGATCACCTCGCCGACGGTGGTCTCGGGCTCGACCGATCGCAGGTCGCGGGAGTACACGTCGCTCACGTCCAGCGCGTCGAGGAACGGTTGAGTCGCGGCGGCGACGCTCTCGTCGGTCGCGACGCCGTCGAAGGCCGCGCCGTCGGACACCGGGACGAGGGGGTACTCGCTCTCGACCATGCGACGGGCGACCTCGCGGATATCGTCGCGGCGGTCCACGCTCGGCACGTCCTCGCGCATGACCGACCGGGCCTTTTCATCGGGGTCGTGCCGGGAGCTGACGAGCGCTTTCCGCGTGACGACACCGGTGACACCGTCGTCGTCGCCGACTAGGACGGCGGGGTCACGGTAGGTCTGGAAGGCGCCGAGCAGCGTCGACACCGACGTCTCGGGATCGAACTCGCGGTACTCGGTCGTGATTGCCTCCGAGATGTCCATTCGTGAACGGTTCGAGCGCTCACTGGATAGCACGCCGGCTTGCAGTCGCCAGCGGTTCCCGGTCTGCCCCCCGGCCGACCACACGACTTCGGGCGGTCTTGCGATCCGGTGGCCCGCTGTCGGAGGGGCCGGCCCACCAGTGTTCCCGCGTCCGACGGGTCGGTGGGTCGGCGAGCCGGTGGGGCGGCGGCCGGTCGGCGGTCGGACGACTACCGGCCGCCTGTCGCACGTCTCGCGTCGGTCCCGTCGGTAGGGCGGGCTTATCACCGGTGAGGGGCCGACCGCGAATCGCGCCACGGCTGGGCGGATCGGGTCGTCCGAACGGCGACAGCGTAGGCGCCGTGTTCTTTTGCCGGTGCCTGCGAATGCCTACCCGATGAGCACTATCGTCGAGGCGATAGTCCCGGCCGACCAGTTCGCGCTCGCGGAGACGCTCTCGGCAGTCCCGGCGACGGAGATCCGCATGGTGCGGTTGGTCGCACACGGCTCGGAGTACGTGATGCCGTTCCTCTGGGCCGGGTGCGAGGACACAGACCGCGTCCACGACGCGCTGGCGAACGACCCGACGACCGAGTCCGTCGAGATCCTCTCGGAGTTCGACGGCGAGGCGCTGTTCCGCGTCGACTGGGCCGCGAGGGTGCGCGTGCTCGTCTCGATCGTCGCCGAGGAGGACGCGACGATCCTCGACGCCTGCGGACGCGAGGGCACCTGGCACCTCCAGATCTTCTTCCCCGACCACGAGCTGGTTTCGGCCACCCGCGAGTTCTGTGAGGACTTCGGGATCGACCTGGAACTCGAACGGATACACCGCCTCTCGGAGGCCTCGGAGTACGGCCACCTGGGGCTGACCGAACGGCAGTACGAGACGCTGGTCGACGCCTACGAGGCGGGCTACTACGAGGTGCCTCGGACGGTCAACCAGGAAGAACTCGCCGAGCACTTCGACGTGTCCCACCAGGCGCTCTCCGAGCGACTGCGGCGCGCCCACGAGACGGTCATCACGAACGCCCTGTATCACAAGATACACCGACGCGACCACGACGTGTCACCGCGCATCCGTCACGAGGCCGAGTAACGGCCCCTTCTCGTCGACCGGTTCGGCCGTCACGCTGTTCCGATCCGTCCGGTGGTCACACGGCGCCACCCGGGGGCAGGGGAACACCTAATCGCCGTCGGCCCCAATCGTACGCATGGTAAACGTCCTCGGCGGATCGGCCTCCCAGACCACGGACTCCCCGGACGAGGCGACGCTCGAACGCGCCCGGTCGATGGCGACGCTACTCGACGAATCGATTCGGATCCCGGTGATAGGGTACCGGATCGGGCTCGACCCACTGCTGGGGATCGCGCCGGTCTCCGGGGACGTGGCCGCCGCGGTCGTCTCGCTGTACATCGTCTACGCGGGCGCCCAGGCCGGCGTGCCGAAACGGAAGCTCGTCTGGATGCTCGGGCGGATCGGCGTCGACCTGGCGGTCGGGTCGATCCCGGTCGTCGGCACGCTCGTCGACGCCGTCTGGAAGAACAACAAACGAAACGTCGCAGTCATCGAGTCCCACGTCGAGTCGGCCTGACTGCACCCGACGTTCTCGCGGCGACGTCGATCCTTTCCGGTTTCCCCCGATCCGACCGATCGGTCAGCGCGGTCGCCGCGGCTCCCGGTCGAGCGTGACGGGCGGTCCGGTGGCGTGCGCGACGCGAACCACCGCACCCGTCTGTTGCACCTGCATCGGCACGAGGTGGAGCGACGGCGGCAACAGGGGCTCGGACGGGGCCGACGCCGGCCGGTCTCGCGGCGACCCGGCACCGCTCCGGACCGGGACGCGCGTGATGCGCAGCGGCGGTTCCGACGGGTCGACGGGGTCGGACCGCCGCGAGCCGGAACTGGCCCGGGGTGAGTCCCGGCCCGTCACAGTGTCGCCTCGGTCGGGCGCCGCCGTTCCCTCGTCGTCGGACGCCCCCGCTTCCCGCTCGTCCTTCGGGAGGAACTGCCCGGTCTCGGGGTCGCGAGGCTGGCGGCCGTCGCCGTTCGCTCCGGACCGACTCGCCTCGACGTCACCGCGGTCTGTGTCGCTGTCGTCGGAACTCATTGGTGGTCGCCAGCCGCGAAGCGTGCTGACGGCGGACCTACCCCGTCGAGGCGTTTAAAAACGCGTGACGATTCGACCGTTTGTCGGTGCCTACCGGTCGAACGGTTCGGCGGCGGCGCCTCGCCGAGCGTCGGCGCGGCCTGGGACACACCGCCGGGAGGTCGTCTCCCGCGAGGCGCTCGGCGCCACAGACGACACACGTACGACTCGCGGTAGCCGCGTCGGTCGGCGAACCCGTGGTGTGACTCGGGGTGACGGCCAGGGACCCACTCGATATCGTCGGCGACGAGGTGGGGCCCGACCGGTTCGGCGTCGGTGGCGGACGGTGCGACGGATCTGACTGCGTTGGTGTGGGGGTGCTCGTCGTTCTCGATCCGCGGTGGACGGCCGGCCATCCGCGGTCGTCGGACGGCGACCGCCGGTCGACACAGGTCGGGGATCGACCGTGATAAACGACGCTCCTGGCAGGACGCCGACCTGTCCGAATCGGTGGGTTTCGACCCCGTACTCTCCGGTAAGCACGTCCGGACGCGAGCGGTGACCGAAGGGCCGAGACGGACCGGCCGCACACGGTCTCCAAGGTTTATTGGGCGGCCGAGCGGACCGGTTCCCGTCGGCCGTCGAGCCGATCGTCCGAGCCGACGACACTACCATGTCACCGAACCAGAGCCGCGATCCGTCAGATCCGCGTGTACGGGAGCAGCGAGGGACCGAACAGCAACCGCCGCAGTTCTCCCAGGGAGTGGCGGTCCCACAGCCGCCGCGCCAGCCCCAGCAACCCCAGCAGGCACAGCCGGCTCCGGCCCAGCCCCAGAGCCAGACACCGCAGTACCAGTCGCCCCAGGGCGTAGCCACCCAACCGCAGCAGCCGTCGGCACCGCAGGGTCAGCAACCGCAACCGGCCCCGGGCGCGGCCCCACAGCAGTCACAGGCGATCGAGCCAGCGCCCCAGTCGGCCGCGGCTCAACGGCAGGTGCCCCCTGGAGCACCGACACAGGGAGTTCCACAGCCACGACCGCAGGCGGCCGGGCGACGGTCGCTTCTCAAACCGGTCACCGTCGACGACGTGGTCTCCGAGGACGTGGTCTCGGTCGAGCGTGACACGCCGATCCGGACGACGGTCGCGAAGATGCGCGACCGCGACGTGGGCTCGGTGGTCGTCGTCGACGACCGCCAGCCGATCGGTGTCCTCACGGACCGCAAGATCGCGCTCGCGCTGGAGGAACGGCCCGACGTCGCCGACCGGCCGTCGGAGGAGCTGATCGGCCGCGACCTGATCACCGTCGACGCCTCGACCACTATCTTCGAGGCACTCCAGCTCATGAGCGACGAGGGGATCCGCCGACTCCCGATCGCCGACGAAGACGGCCGCCTCCGCGGGATCGTCACGCTCGACGACGCGCTCGTCCTGCTCGCCAACGAACTCGACAAGCTCGCGACGACGGTCCGCGAGCAGTCGCCCCGTCTCTGAACCGGGCCGAGCGAAGCGCCATCGCCACCGGTTCGAACGACGCCCCCTACCGGCCACGCGAGAGCAGCCGTCGTTCCGGCGAACGTGCCGCGAAACGCGGGTCCGGGCCGTCGCTTCGACGCTCGGATCGCCTTTTCGACGCTCGGAGCGCTTTTATTCGCTGCCGGCGTGGCCGCCGTCACAGGACGAGCGAGACGACCGCGAGGACGAGGAAGACGAGCACCAGCCACTTCGCGATCTCCATGCTCAGCCCCGCCACGCCACGCGCACCGAGCAGTGCGGCCACGATGGCGAGCAGGAAGAAACCGATCGCCAGCGTGATGAAGTTCCCCGTAAAAAACTGCAGGGGTAGCGTCGCGGTCCCGACCGCCGTTGCGCCGACCGCAATGGGTCCGTACATGAGTTTTCACGACAGGCTACTCGCGACAGCCTCTTTGTAATAGAGCCGATATCGGCCGTTTTACTCCGATATCGGCCGTCCTACTCCGATATCGGCCGTCCAATTCCGAGATCGGCCGTCCCACTCCGATATCGATCGATTCGGGCCGACTACCGCGGTCCCACGCGTCGATCGCACTCGCGACGCGGCGCACGACCCCGTCCGCCCTCGACAGCTCGCACTCTCGTGTGTATGCAGAATCGGCTGAAGTATACGAACGATACACGAAACAATCTAGCAAGCGAAATACCGTATCTGGCACGTGAACCGAACGAGAACGGTAGACATAGAGATACTGAAAGTCGGCCCATCCGAATCGGTATTTCACCGTCGCTGATGTGAGCCGGAACACTATTACGTTCCCCTTTCAGATAGTACGGCGACGTTACCGAACCGACGAGGGGACCATGACCGACGACTCGCGCGCCGACCGGGGACTGGCATCGGAGTATCAGACGACGCTGGCTGGCGGAGCGGTGACGCTGGTCGGGGTGGTCCACGACCACCCTGCGAGCGTGACGCGGGTGTCGGACGTGGTCGAGCGGCGCTCGCCCGACGTGCTCGCGCTCGAACTGCCGCCGCTGGCGGTGGGACTGTACGAGGCTCACGCGGCCCGCGGGACGGACCCGCTGGAGTTCGGCGGGGAGATGACCGCCGCTATCCGTGCGGCGGAGACCGACCGCATCGTCGGGATCGACGGTCCGTCCCGGCGGTTCTGTCGCGAGCTCGCGGCACGGTTCGCCCGCGACCGGCCGGCGGTCGGAACCGTCACGCGGTCGCTCCGCGGCGTCGCTTCGGTGACGCGAACGGCGGTCGCGTGCCGGTTCGCGGCGGCGGTCGCGCGGCGGACACCGACGGCGCCGACCGTCGGCTCGCGGACCGAGTACGACGTCGGCGTCTCCGACCCGCCCGAGCGACAGGCCGAAGACGAGCGCCGCCAGGCGGAGGCGGCGACGGCCGTCCTCGACGCCTTCGAGAACCCCCCCGCCTCGCGGATCCGTTCGGAGACGCGCGAGGCGCACATGGCCGGCCGACTCCGCGAGATCAGCCGAGAGCACGACGTGGTCGCGGTCGTCGGCCTCGGTCACTTCGACCCGCTCTGTGGGCGACTGCGGGGGTGAGGCCGCCCGTACGGGACCGTGTTCCCGCCACGCGACGACCTGCGAACGTGTTTTCTGAGCCGAACGTGTAGATCGACCCATGACCGTCGACGACCTCACCGAACAGGGTGCCGAGCGGATGGACGACGAAGCGATCGCGTCGTTCCTCTCGAGTCAGCGCGTCGGAGTTCTGGGCGTTCCCGGCGAGGCCGGGGCGGCGCCCGTGATGCGACCGCTGTCGTTCGCCTACGACGGCGCGGACAGCCTCTACCTGCTCTACGTCGGCAGTGCCGAGAGCCGCAAACGGGACCTGAGCGACCGGGCCGAAGCCGCCCGGTTTCTGGTCTACAGCGCCGAGACGGCGTTCAACTGGCGGAGCGTTTTGCTGTCGGGCCGGATCGAGCGCGTCCCGCCCGCGGAGGCCGAGGCGCTCGGCGAGGCGGCGACGCTCCGTTGGCAGCCCGACCTGCTACGCGCGGTCGGCGAGCGGAGCGACAGCACCCTCTACCGGTTCGCAGTCGACGAGCGAACGGGACTCAGACACGCGGGACTCCCGGAGGGGTTCGACGTTCGGACGGACGACGGGGCCTGATAGGACCCTCTGGTCCGTCGGCTCACGGACCGACATCACGGGCGGTCTCGGCCCCGTCTGCGACCGCGTGCGGTGGCGTGTCGCGATCCGGCGGCTCTCGGCGTGGTTCGCGGTAGGTCGCAGGTACTCGCGGCGGGTCCGACGCGGCCGTCTCTCGGATCTCGAGAACGCACTGCTCGATTTATTTTGTGAGCGGACCGACTAGTCGGTGGTGACAGACGAATGACTCAGGTGACGGTCCACGGCGGCGAGCGAGCGACGATCCTCGGACAGGAGTACGACAGCCGGACGATCGCGGGGGCGTGTTTCGCCGCGCTCGGCGCGGGGTTCCTGACGGCGATCATGCTCGCGGCGGCGATGGTCTCGGGGTACGACTTCGGAGCGGCGGCGATCAGCGACCTCGGCGTGTTCCCGGAGACCGCGCTGCTGTTCAACGTCTCGGTAGTCGTCGCCGGCCTGCTCAACGCGGCAGGCGGGTACTTCTTCTACCGGAGCCACGGGCGGCGCTGGCTGCTGGCGCTGTTCGCCCTCGCGGGACTCGGGGCGGTCGGGACCGGTCTATTCCCGCTCGACAGCGGCGGACTCCACGGCCTGTTCGCGCTCGTCGCCTTCCTGTTTTTGAACCTGGAGGCGCTCGGGAGCGCGGCGGTCGTGGCCGGGGTCGCACGGGCCGCGTCGGTCCTCGCTGGCGCGCTCGGGCTGGTCTTCGTCGTGCTGATGGCGATCGGCGACGGCGGGACCGCGGCCGCGTTCGGTCCCATCGGCCACGGCGGGACCGAGCGGATGATCGTCTACCCGGTGATGCTCTGGCTGGTCGCCTTCGGCGGCTACTTACTCGGAGAGAGCGATCACGCGACCGTATCTGCTCGGTAGGTCGAATGTTCGACCGAC
>Ga0207720_100659_pt1 | contig 19295 bp, 20 predicted proteins | sample A23P2SouthBayCA_2_FD_187751 | JGI IMG/M metagenome (GOLD analysis project Ga0207720, IMG submission 187751) | Aerobic enrichment media microbial communities from Eden Landing Ponds, California, USA - A23 E3 (2) (SPAdes) | ecosystem: Environmental > Aquatic > Marine > Unclassified | place...
CGGCGCGCGGAAGGCCCGCCGGTTCGCCCGCGAGGCGCGAACTGTCGTCGTCAGCCCCGCGTTCGCCGACCGCGACTTCGGCGACGCGGAACTCGTTCGGGCGGCCCCCGCGCCCGACGAGGTCCCCGATTGGGTCGAGCGGTTCGCCCCGGCGCTCGTCGTCGCGGCGACCGACGACGACGCCGTGAACGACGCGGTCGTCGCGGCGGCCCGAGACGCCGGCGCGCTGGTCAACCGGGCCGACCGGAGCGGCGAGCGCGACGCCGGGAGCGTGGTCGTCCCGGCCACCGTCGAGGACGGCGACGTGTCGGTCGCGATTACGACCGGCGGGGCGAGTCCGGCCCTCTCGAAGCACCTCCGAGAGCGCGTCGAAGCCGAGTTGGCGGGAGCGGGCGAGATGGCCGCGCTGACCGCGGAGCTTCGGGCGGAGCTCAAGGCGTCCGACCGGTCGCCGGCCGAGCGCCGTGATGCGATTCGCGCGGTCGTGCGAGACCCGTCAGTTTGGAAGGCTTTACGTACCGGCGATGCAAACCCCCGACGAGAGGTAGCGCGCGTGATACGAGACACACAGCGAGGTGATTCATGAGAGATTCGGGCGTCATCTCCGGTGTGAGCGTCGCCCACGACCGGGCCAGCGTTCGCGAGATAGAGGCCGCTTCGAGCGACGACGTTCGGACGGTCGTCGAACGACTCCTCGCCTGCGACGGCGTCGCCGAGGCGTTTTCCCTGCAGACGTGTAACCGCGCCGAGGCGTACGTCGTCACCGACGACGCGGCCGACGGCCGCCGCGCGCTCGACGACTTCGCTCCCGACGTCCGGGACGGGAGCGTCCGCTACATGGACCACGAAGAGACCCTCCGCCACCTCATGCGCGTGGCGTCGGGGCTCGAATCGCTCGTCCTCGGCGAAGACCAGATTCTCGGACAGGTCAAAACCGGTATCGAGGTCGCCCGCGAACGCGACGCCATCGGCCCGATGCTCGAAGACGCGCTCATGAAGGCCGTTCACGTCGGCGAGCGCGCCCGCGACGAGACGGCAATCAACGAGGGCGCCGTCTCGCTCGGGAGCGCCGCCGTCAGGCTCGCCCGGGCCGAACTCGACGCCTCCGTCGGCGAGATTGACACCCTCGTCGTCGGGGCCGGCGAGATGGGCACGCTCGCGACCAAGGCGCTCGCGTCGGTCGACGTGAGCACCCTCGTCGTGGCGAACCGGACGGTCGCCAACGCCCGCCACCTCGCCCGCGAGGTTCCGGGCGTCTCGACCGCCGCGGGACTGGGCGACCTCCGCGGTCGCCTCCGCGACGCCGACCTCGTCATCACGGCGACGAGCAGTCCCGACTACGTCGTCACGCCGGACCAGTTGGACGACGCCGGCGAGACGATGCTCATCGACATCGCCCAGCCGCGGGACGTCGACCCTGCCGCCGGCGACATCGACCGTGTCCGCGTCCGCGACATCGACGATTTGGAGACGGTGACCGACCGGACCGCGGAGCGCCGCGAACGCGCCGCCCGCGAAGTCGAGGCGATGATAGACGAGGAGTTCGACCGCCTGCTCGCCGCCTACAAGCGCAAGCGCGCCGACGAGGCCATCAGCTCGATGTACGAGGCCGCAGAGCACGTCAAGCGCCGCGAGGTATCGACGGCGCTGTCGAAGCTCGAAGCCCAGGGCGACCTCACCGACGAACAGCGCGAGACGGTCGAGTCGCTCGCGGACGCGCTCGTCGGCCAAATTCTCGCCGCGCCGACCAAGAGCCTCCGCGACGCCGCCGGCGACGACGACTGGACGACCATCCAGACCGCCATGCGGCTGTTCGACCCCGGCTTCGGCGACCTCGGGGCGTCGGGGTCGGCCGAGCCGTCCGAGCCGTCCGGGCCGTCCATCGAGTTCTCGAGCGAGCCGCCGGAGGACCTCGACCGCGAGGCGCTCGAAGGCGAGGTGCCACGGCGCGTCCTCGAACAGCTCTCCGACGACTGACGGCCGGCCGAAGCGGACGGCGAGCGAACCTTCTTATCCGAACGCGGGACCACCTCGCGTCGATGGTACGCCGACCGAAATCGACGAGCCTCGCGCGTCGCTCCCGCCTCGACGCCGACCGCCGACGAGCCGCCGCCCGCGGGTTTTCGGCCGTCGGCCGACATCTCGTGAACCGCCTGCGAGCGCGGGCGCGTCGCCGCCTCGTCGAAGCGACCCCGAAACGACGGGTGTGCGACCTCGGCGGCGTCGCTCGGGCGACCGTCGTCGGCACCGTCGTGGAAGTCGCGAGCGACGGGCCGGCGGTCGAGGTCTGGAGTGGCATCGGGGATGCGGACGGCAACCGAGGGGGCGACGGCGACCGCGCGGTCGTCGGCCGCGCGACGTGCCCGTTCGTTCTCCGAGACGCCACCGGCGAGGTTCGGGTCCGCGTTCCGCCGGCCGGTCACGTCGCGTTCGGCGGCGAGGAAATGACGGGAGTCGTCGGCCGCGGCGACGAGGTCTCGGTCACGGGACGCGTCGTCCGTGGCCGCGAGCGCGGCGGGCGACGGCTCCTGACGGGGCCGCGGTTCGTCCTCCGCGCGGGGGCGACCTGACAGCCCGGCAGAATCCTTATGCGAGTGCCACCCGACGGGTTCGGCATGGCAGACCTGCTCTCGGACGACGAAATCGACGCACAGCTCGGCTCGGATTGGGAACGCGACGGCGACGAAATCGTCCGCGTCTACGAGTTCGACGACTACCTCGACGGCGTGGCGTTCGCCGCCAGCGTGGGCGAGGTCGCCGAAGAGGAGTTCCACCACCCCGAGATAACGATTCGGTATCAAGAGGTCGAAGTCCGCCTCACGAGCCACGAAGAGGGCGGCATCACCGACAAGGACCTCCGACTCGCGGACCTGTTCGACGACGAGCTGTGAGCGACGAGGGGACCGCGGCGCTCACCTACGTCTTCCGGGTCCGCTTCCGCCTCGACTCGGCCGCCGGCGTCGAGACCGACCCGCGGGAGTTCGAGACGACGGTCCGCGTCACGCCGCCGCCGCCCGGCGAGGAGGGCTGGCTGTTGTTCCGCGACGCGCTGTGGCGGGGCGAGGTGAACGACGAGCGCCACGCCCGCGACCTCGCGGCGTCGTGGCTCGACGCCCCCGTCGTCTCGTGTTCGTTCGCGGAGCTCCGAGCCGACGAGGCGTCGCTGGACGCCCTCCGCGAGGCCGTCGCCGCGGACCTCGACGCGTTCAACGCCGACTCGGTCCGCGAGGTGCTCCACAAGTACTTCGGGAGCGCAATTCGCGTCGAACCAACCGATTCCTGACGCGGGGGAAGACATTTATCCACGCCTGACGTACTCTGTTGTCCGAATGGTCGCCGATGACTACGATTTCTGGCTGTTCGACCTCGACGGAACCCTCGTCGATGCCGAGTGGTCGTACACGCGCGACGTGTTCGACCGCGTCGGCGACCGACTGGGCCGGCGGTTCACGGACCGCGAAGCCGAGACCATCTGGCACGGGCTCGGCGGCGCGCGCGACCCGATGCTCCGCGAGTGGGGCATCGACCCCGACGAGTTCTGGCCCGCGTTCCACCGCGAGGAAGACCCCGCAAAGCGCGCCGAAGTGACGTACCTCCACGACGACGCCGAGCGCCTCGTCGAGGAGATACACGCCGCCGGCCGCCCGGTCGGCATCGTCACCCACTGCCAGCAGTTCCTGACCGACCCCGTGTTGGACCACCTCGACGTGCGCGACTGGTTCGATACCGTCGTCTGCTGTACAGAGGAGACGGGGTGGAAACCCGACGCCGCGCCGGTCCGCCGCGCCATCGGCGAACTGGGGCTCGACGACCGGGTCCTGACCGACGGCGGCACCGCGGGCGTGCTCGCCGGCGACGGCGAAAGCGATATCGGGGCCGCGTGGAACGCCGGCTTGGACGGCATCCACGTCGAACGCCACGGCCCGGAACACCGCGGGCGGTGCGTGCTCGGCGAGTATCGCGTCGAGAGCTTCGACGACCTCGTCCGGTCCGGCTGAGTTTCGACTCGACGCGCGAAAAGTGAGAAGCGAGAAACTGGAGATGAAGAACCGACGCTCAGGAGAGCGGCCGCTCGGGCGAGGGGCGAGCGAAGATGTCGCCGGTGCTCGTGACGGCGACTTGGATGTCCTCGTAGGGGAACCGGACCTCGATGCCGGGGCGCTCTTCGGCCTCGACCACGGGTCGGAGCAGTTCTTCGAGCGCGTCGGTGTCGACGTACTCGTACAGCGGCGTCTCGATGGCCGAGAGTCCGCCGTAGGACTCGACGGACTCCACGATGAGGATGCCGAGCTCTTCGTCGCCGAGCCACTGCCCGACGAGTTCCCAGTTGTCGTCGACGCCGAACGTCGCCTCGGCGGTCGCGTCGGCGTGTTCTTCGAGGGCCTGCGTGACCGCGGAAACCCCGACGGCGAGCGCGGAGTCGACGCTGTCGTCGTCGACGAAGTCGCGGACCCGCCGGAGGACCGTCGCGAGGTCGCCGGGACCGGCTTTCTGGACGTACTCGCTGACGCCAGCGCTGGCGGCGACATCAGCGACCTCGGACCACTCTTTCGCCGTGAACAGGAGGATGGGGATGTCCGCGTGCCCCTGTCGGACTGCCTTGACGAGCGGGACGCCGTTTGGGAGGACGAGCGAGTCACTCACGACGCAGTCGACCGACTCGGCGGAGATGACGTCGAGCGCCTCGGTCGCCGACTCGGCGGTGAGAAAAGAAACGGCGTCGAGTTGGCGGAACGCGGCGGCCGAGAGGGCGAGCATCTCGGGGTCGTCGTCGACGTGGAGGACCGTCAGCGGGCGGTTCATATACCAATTGTACACGCTACGTGGATAAAAACGTTCCACTTAGTTTATACTTCAGTGGAACGGGAATATCTGAACGGCTCGCGACGGCTTTCTAAAACGTTACCGCGGCGCGTAGCCCCTCTCGACTCCTGCGAGGGCGGCAAACACGTCGTCGCTCGCCGCGAGCGCGTCGCGGAACGAGTCGACGCCGGGTTTCTCGGTCCGGTCCGGGTTCGCGAGGACGGCGACCGGTTGTGTCCCGAGCGAGACGAAGTCCAGTCCGAGCGAGTCGGCGGTCGCACGGAGGCCGAGTCCGGCGTCGGCGCGGCCGGCGGCGACCGCCCGCGCCGGGCTCTCGAACGCCTTCGTCCCGCGGTCGAACCCCTCGATTGACTCGACGAGTTCGTGGCGGGTCGTCCCGCGCTCGTCGGCGAGGGCGGCGACGGCGTTGCCGAGGTCGGTCCGCAGGCCGGAGTTCGAATCCCGGTTGATAAACCGGAGGTCGCCGTCAACGAGGTCCGCGAGGCCGGACACCCCCTCCGGGTTGCCCGTGGGCACCACGAGCCCCCACTCGCGGGTCCACGAGCCGAGTTCGACCGCGTCGATGCCGTCGGCGGCGTCGCCTCGGTCGCCCGCGACGACGGCCACGTCGGAGATGCCGTCTCGGAGCCGTCGCAGACCTTCGCGGGAGCCGAACGGCAGGTACCGCGGCGACGACACGCGGTCGAGCAGGCGCGAAAGCGCGGGGTCGTCCTCGCCGACGCCGAGCAGTGCCGGCGCGCGAACGTCGGGCGAGAACAGGTTGACCGTCACCGACTCGCTCTCGGCGAGGTACTCCACGTCGGCCGAAACCTCGACGACGCCGTCGGCCTCGACGAGGCTCGTCGTCGCGCCCGACCCCTTGTCGACGGGGTAGACGAGCGTATTTCCGTCGCCGTCGTCGACGAGTCCGACCGGCATGAGCCGCGTCCGACCCTCTGCGTACCGCTCGCGGGCGGCCATCGCGCCTTCGACCGTCGCGGTCCGGGGTTCCGAGAGGCCCGCGGCGTCGCGGATTGCCGGCGCGACGAACGTCCGGAAGATGGTGAGCGCGGAGACCGGGTAGCCCGGCAGGCCGATGTACGCGCTCCCCTCGCCGAGCGTGCCGACGAGCATGGGTTTGCCGGGCTTGACGGAGACGCCGTGGAGCAGGAGTTCGCCGCGCTCTTCGACCACGCGGTAGATGACGTCGACCGCGCTCGCGGACGTCGACCCCGACGAGAGCACGAGGTCGCACTCGTCGGCCGCCTTGTGGAGCAGGCGCTCCATCTCCTCGTAGTCGTCGCCCGCGTGGGGGTAGAGCGTCGACACGCCGCCGGCCTCCTCGACCCCCGCGGCGATGGTGTAGGAGTTCACGTCGTAGATTTCGCCCGCCTCCGGGCGCAGTTCGTCGCCCGGCCGGACGAGTTCGTCGCCGGTCGAGACGATGCCCACGGTCGGCTTCCCGCGGACCGGCACCTCGTCGACGCCGAGCGCCGACAGCAGGCCGATTTCGCGGGGCGTCAGGCGCGTTCCGGGGCCGAGCGCGCGAGCGCCGGCGGCGATATCGGTTCCGGCGGGCATCACGCTGTCGCCGGGGGCGACCGCCGAGTAGACGACGAGCGAGCCGTCTCGCTCCTCGGTTCGCTCCACGATGACGACCGCGTCCGCGCCCGGCGGCATCACCGCGCCGGTGGAGATTTCGACCGCGGTCCCGGCGTCGACCGCCACGTCCGGTTCGGTGCCGGCGTGGACCGCCCCGACGAGGTCGAGTTCGGCGGGGTCGGCCTCGTCCGCGCCGAAGGTGTCGCGGGCGCGGACCGCGTAGCCGTCCATGCTCGCGCGGTCGAAGCCGGGCACGTCGAGTTCGGCGTCGATTCGCTCGGCGAGGACCCGGCCGCGGGCGGCTTCGAGCCCGACCGTCTCGGTGTCGGGCGTCAGGTCGAGCGACGCGATGGCCTCGCGCGCGTCCGCCGGGGAGGCGAGGTCGCGGAACTGCTTTCTCATGCGGACCACTCCCAGCCCTCGACGGCGACCGTGTCGCCCTCGTCGTAGCCCTCTATCTCCTCGGGAACGACGACCCACCCGTCCGCGAGCGCGACGCTGGAGAGGATGCCCGACCCGCTCGTCCGGGTCGGCTCGGCGGTCGGTTCGTCGCCCGACGTGTCGAGTCTGACGCGGGCGAACGTCCGCGTGCCGGGCGAACTCGGGATTTTTCTGGTGAGCGTCGCCTCCTGCGTCGGCAGGGGGCGCTCGGGGAGCGAACCGACGTGCTTCAGCGCCGGGCGGAGGAACTGGAAGGCGTTGACGACGCAGGCGACCGGGTAGCCGGGGAGCATCACGACCGGCGTGTCCTCGACCACGCCGACCGCGACGGGGTGGCCCGGTTTGAGCGCGACGCCGTGGACCAGCACCTCGCCGATGTCGTCGATGACTTCGGGGATGAGGTCGCGCTCCCCGACAGACGACCCGCCGGTGGTGACGACCACGTCGTGGTCGAGGTCTGCCTCGACGGCCTCGCAGAGCAGGTCGGCGTCGTCGACGACGATGTCGCGGTAGCTCGCTTCGCCGCCCCAGCGCTCGACCAGTCGGGAGACGGTCAGACCGTTGGTCTCGATGACCTCGCCGGGGCCGGGGTCGGACTCGACGAGTTCCTCGCCGGTCGGGATGACCGAGACGCGGGGGCGTTCGAACAGGGTCACTTCCTCGACGCCGACGGAGCGAAGCAGGCCGATGTCAGACGGGCGAAGCTCGTGGCCGGCCTCGAACAGCGGGGCCCCCTCGCGGACGTCCTCGCCGCGCTCGCCGACGTTCTCGCCCTCGGCGAGCGCGTCGAACACTTCGAGTTCGTCGCCGAGGCGTTCCGTGTGTTCGACCATCACGACGGCGTCGGCCCCGTCGGGCACGTCACTGCCGGTGTGAACGCGGGCGGCCGTCCCCGGTTCGACCGGGCCGTCGACGATTCGGAGGACGTTCGGCGAGCGGCCGCTCGCGCCGAAGGTGTCCGACGCGCGGACGGCGTAGCCGTCCATCGCGGCGCGGTCGTAGCCGGGCACGTCGGCGGGCGCGACCGCGTCGTCCGCGAGCGCCCGGCCGTCGGCCTCGGCGAGCGGTCGGCGCACGGTTCGGTCGTGCGGCGTCGCCGCCGCGAGGAGCGACTCGCGGGCGTCCGACAGCCGCGTTCGTTGCTTGAACCCGGCCGTGCGTCGGTCGTCGTGGTTCATACCGACCCTTCGGTTCGGGGGGCAAAAAGCGTCGGCCTCGGACGCGACGGCGGGCGATTCCCGAGACGGACGCGACGGCGGGCGGTTCCCGAGACGGTCGTTGTAGTGTGCGCTCGCGCGAGCGCGCGAGACCGCCGGGTTTTTCGACCCCGACTCCCTATGAGCGTTCATGTCAGCACTGCGCGACGCGCTGTCCGACCTCCCGGACGCGGTGTTCGCCGACCTGTTGGAGTCCGAGACGTCCTACCTCTTGGTTCTCGACCTCCCGGGCGTGACCGCCGAGGCGGCGGAGCTCAGAGTCGAGAAGGGCCGATTGGTCGTCGAAGCGCGACGCGACAAACGGCTCCCCGCCGAGTTCGACTACGTCCGCGAGGAGCGCTCGCTGTTCCTCGACGCCGAGGTCCCGCTTCCCCCGGACGCCGTGGCCGACGAGGCCGAGGCGTCGATGGAGCGCGGGACGCTGGAAATCCGGCTCCCCAAGCGCGAGGCCGCCTCCGAGCGGACCATCCCCATCGCCACCGGCGACGAAGACGCCTGACGAGGCGGGTGGTCACGCTGGTCAACCTCCGCGCCTACTGGCGGTTCCTCGTCGTCCTGTACCAGTTCTTCCCGCTCATCGTCGCGTACACCCGTGACAAGCGGAAGTACCTCCTGTTCGGCGGCGGCCGACGCGTCACGACCGAGATGCGCGTCGCCCGCGCCGACGTCCTCTTGGAGTCGCTACTGACGCTCGGGCCGACGTTCATCAAGCTCGGACAGCTCCTGTCGACGCGCCCCGACATCCTCCCGCCGGAGTACATCGAGGTGCTCGGGAGCCTCCAAGACGACGTGCCGCCCGCGCCGTGGGACGAGTCGAAAGCCGTCCTCGAAGCGGAGCTCGGTCCCGTCGGAGAGGCGTTCGACTCGTTCGACAGCGACCCGATAAGCGGCGCGAGTCTCGGGCAGGTGTACGTCGCCGAGTACGAAGGCGAGAAGGTCGCCGTCAAGGTCCGCCGCCCCGGCATCGAGGACCTCGTCGAGGCCGACCTCCGAGTCATTCGGTGGTCCATGCCGCTTCTCATGCGCTTTATCGGCGAGAGTCGGGCGTTCTCGCTGGAGAACCTCGCCGACGAGTTCGGCAAGACCATCCGCGAGGAGATGGACTACGCCGAGGAGGCCAAGACGCTCGTCGAGATTCAGGAGAACTTCGCGGACGACGACACGCTCGTCATCCCCGAGCCGATTCCCGAGCGCTCCGACGACCGGGTGCTCACGATGGAGTACCTCCCCGGAACCAAGATAAACGACATCGACGCGCTGGACGACCGCGGAATCGACCGCACGGAGTTGGCGACGAACCTCCAGCGAATCTACCTCCAGATGATCGTCGACGACGGCGTGTTCCACGCCGACCCCCACCCAGGGAACCTCTCTGTGACCGACGACGGGCGCATCATCTTCTACGACTTCGGGATGCACGGCGAGGTCGACCCGTTCATCCAGGACAAAATCGTGGATTTCTACATCGCCGTCGCCAACCAAGACGTCGACGGCATCCTCGACACGCTCATCGAGATGGGGACGCTCAGCCCGAACGTCGACCGGCAAGTGATGGGCGACGTGATGGAGCTCGCCATCGCCGACGCCCGCGGCGACGACATCGAGCAGTACCGCGTCAACCAGATCCTCGAACAGGTAGAATCGACCATCTACGAGTTCCCGCTTCGGCTCCCGCGGAACCTCGCGCTCGTGCTCCGGGTCGCCGGCGTCGTCGAGGGGGTCTGTGTCACGCTCGACCCCGAGTTCGACTTCATCTCGGTGGCGACCGACTACCTGACCGAGGAGGGGTACCGCGAGGAGAGCGTCCAGAAAATCATCGAAGGCGTCGGCCAGCAGGGCCAGAAGACCGCTCAGTCGCTGTTCCGGGTGCCGCCCAAGCTCGAACGCGTCCTCGACCGGGCGGACCGCGACAACCTGACGCTCAACGTCCGACTGGAGGACAACCGCGGCGTCCTCGACAAGCTGGCAAAGCGGCTCATCTACGGCATCTTCCTGTCGTTCGGCTTCGTCTCGACGGTCATCATCTACGCGCTGAACCCGGAGAACCTGGTCGCGGTCGGCGCGGCGGGCGCGCCGACGGGCGTCGTGGCCCTGCTCTTGTGGCGGTCGTTCCGCTCGCGGAAGGGCATCCGGACGACGCCGCAGTTCACCCGGCAGAACCTCAAAGAGCGCCGCAGAGAGTAATCAAAGCTGAGAATCGGGCGCGTAATTTTATCGCCCCGCGGGGACACGCTCTCTGCCATGACGGAGTGGCGAGCGGTGCTCGTGGGGGTGTGTCTCGCCGCGTGCACCGAATCGCTCGTCTACGCGATGACGGGGCAGTTCACCCTCGTCGGCGGGGTCACGGGGAGCGCGCTCGCCGGCTACGTCGTCGGCACGGACCCCGCCGACGGCGGGTGGCACGGCCTCATGGCCGGCGTCGCCTGGGGCTGTCTGCTCATGCCGCTTTCGGTGCTTTTGACCTTTCTCGAACGGACGCCGATTCTCTTTCCGTTCCAGTACGTCATCCCGCTGGTCGAGACGCCCGGAGAGCTGACGACCGCCATCATGCTCGCGCTCGCACTGCCGAACGTCGCGTCCGGCGCGCTCGGGAGTCGCGCCAGGCGCGACGCGACGGGGACGTGGTTCGACCCGGAGATGGCCGACGTCGACGCGGTCGAAGACGCCTGACCGAGCCGGCCGACGCCCGCGATTTTCACGAGAAGGATTCGCGTGCGAAGACGGTTCCAAACCGTTTATACCCTCCATCCGATAACGGAGAGGCATGGCGAAAGAGCAGAAGCAGGTGCGCGAGCTCCAAGAAGGAAGCTACGTCATGATGGAAGAAAAGCCGTGCAAAATCAACGCCTACAGTACCGCAAAGCCCGGTAAGCACGGTAGTGCGAAGGCGCGCGTCGAAGCCCGTGGCGTCTTCGACAGCAAGAAGCGCTCGCTCTCCCAGCCTGTGGACGCGAAGGTGTGGGTCCCCATCATCGAGCGGAAGCAGGGCCAAGTCGTCTCCGTCACCGGTGAGGACGCCCAGATCATGGACCTCGAAACGTACCAGACGTTCACGATGCGTATCCCCGAGGAGGAAGACCTCAACCCCGAAGACGAGATCGAGTACCTCGAGTACGAAGGCCAGCGAAAGATCGTCTAAACGGGGGCCACAGAGATGTTTCCCGGAGCAATCGCAGACCGCGAGGTCGCCGACTACGTCCTTTTCGGCGCTCCGCTCGACATCTCGACGTCCTTCCAACCCGGAACCCGGTTCGGACCGAATCGAATCCGTCGGTTCGCCGAGTCGTTCGACGACTACGACCGGCGAACCGACCAGTTTTTCACCGACTTGCGCGTCCACGACGCGGGCGACGTCCGCGCGTGGGACGACGCACCTGAGTACGTCGAATGGCTCACCGGGAGCGTCCGCGACGCCGTCTGGGACGACGCCGTCCCCGTCGTCCTCGGCGGCGAACACACCGTCACCGCCGCCGGCGTCACCGGCGTCGACCCCGACGTGTTCGTCTGTCTCGACGCCCACCTCGACCTGCGAACGGAGTACGACGGCAACGAGTGGAGCCACGCCACCGCCACCCGCCGCGTCCTCGACGGTCTCGGCGTCGACGAGGCCGTTATTCTCGGCGCGCGAACCGGCTCGCCCGACGAGTGGGAGCGCGCCGACGCCGACGACGTGACCGTGGTCGAACCCGAAGCCGTCGCCGACTGGGAGCCGGACTTCGACGACGAGTCCGTCTATCTGAGCGTCGACATCGACGCCGCCGACCCGGCGTTCGCGCCCGGCACGGGCACGAAAGAGCCGTTCGGCCTCACCTCCCGCGAGATGCGAGACGCGGTTCGGGCGGTCGCGCCCCACGCCGACGGCTTCGACGTGGTCGAGGTCAACGACCGCGACGACGGACAGGCCGCGTCGCTGGCGGCGAAGCTCCTCCGAGAGTTCGTCTTCTCGCACGCCGCCGAGCGGGTAGACGGGTAATCGACCCGCGGCGAACCCCGTTCCTTACAAGTCCCCGAGTCACGACTCCCCGGTATGCAACTCTCCGACATCGTCGCCCGACTCGACGAGACGCTCGCGACCGACGACTTCGCCGACGTGGACGCCAGCGCCAACGGCCTGCAGGTCGGCCCCGACGAGAAGTCGGTCGAGAACGTCGCCTTCGCCGTCGACGCCGCGGAAGCGACCATCGACGCCGCACTCGACGCCGACGCCGACCTCCTCGTCGTCCATCACGGCCTCGTCTGGGGCGGTCTCGACCGAGTGACCGGCCGCGACTTCGACCGCATCGAGCCGCTGATTCGTGGCGACCTCGCCCTCTACGTCTCGCACCTCCCGCTGGACGGCCATCAGGAACTCGGCAACGCCGCCGGCGTCGCCGACCACCTCGGCCTCGCGGACACCGAGCCGTTCGGGTCGCTCGGGCCGATTCACATCGGGCAGGCGGGGACCTTCGAGTCGCCGAAGTCGGCCGACGAGATTCGGACGGCGCTCGACGAACTCGACGGGAGCGCGGGCACGACCGTCCTCGACTTCGGTCCCGACGAGCTTTCGTCGGTCGGGGTCGTCACCGGCTCCGGCGTCGACTGGCTGGACGAGGCCGTCGACCGCGGCGTCGACGCGCTCGTCACCGGCGAGGGGAAACAGAAGGCATACCACGAGGCGCGCGAGGCCGGAATCTCGGTGTTCCTCGCGGGCCACTACGCGACCGAGACGTTCGGCGTGCGGAGCCTGCGCGACCTCGCCGACGAGTGGGGGCTGGAGACCGAGTACGTCAGCCACCCGACCGGGCTGTAAGGGCGACCGAACGTCTGCCAACCCGCCGCACGGCCTCGCCGGACCGGGGCGTTCAAACGCTCGGCCGACGCACTCCCTCGCATGAGCGACCACGACGATAACGGCTACGAGATGCCGGACCGCGAGGAGTTCCAACACGACCCGCTGGGCCACGCCGAGGTCCGCGGCGGTATGACAGTCGGCGAGTTAGTCGAGCAGTACGGCCACGCGGGCATCGGCGCGGCCGACGTACACGAGGCCGCCGACATCTACGCCGAGATGCTGGCCGACGACGACTGCACGGTGTTCATGTCGCTGGCCGGCGCGATGGTCCCCACCGGGATGCGCAAGGTCGTCTCCGACCTCATCCGCGACGGCCACGTGGACGCCCTCGTGACGACGGGCGCGAACCTCACCCACGACGCCATCGAGGCCATCGGCGGCAAGCACCATCACGGACGGGCCCATCCCGACCCGTCCAGCTCCCCCTCGCACGGCTCGCGGGAACACGGGTCCCAGCACCACGGCGAGAAGACCGAACGCGAGCACGACGAGACGCTCCGCGACGAGGAGGTCGACCGCATCTACAACGTCTACCTCCCGCAGGAACATTTCGCGCTGTTCGAGTCGCACCTGCGCGACGAGGTGTTCCCGGCGCTGGAAGAAGAGGGAACCGTCAGCATCGCCGCCCTCTGCCGCGAACTCGGTCGCGCCAACAGCGAGGTCAACGACCGCGAGGGAATCGAGGAGGACGCCGGCGTCGCGGCCGCGGCCTACGAGGCCGACGTGCCCATCTACTGCCCCGCGGTACAGGACTCGGTCCTCGGCCTGCAGGCGTGGATGTACTCGCAGACCTCGTCGTTCTCGCTGGACGCGCTGGCCGACATGACGCCGCTGACCGACCTCGCGTACGACGCCGACACGGCCGGCTGTCTCCTCGTCGGCGGCGGCGTCCCGAAGAACTTCACGCTCCAGACGATGCTCGTCACGCCCGGCGCGTACGACTACGGCGTCCAGATAACGATGGACCCCGCCGCGACCGGCGGCCTCTCGGGCGCGACGCTCGACGAGGCGCGCTCGTGGGGCAAACTGGAGAAGGACGCCCGCAACGCGACGGTCCTCGGCGACGCGACCATTATGCTCCCGCTTCTGGTCGCCGCGGCGCGCGAGCGAATCGAGTAACGCCGCGACGGACCGCGACCGCCGAGACGGTCCGTCCCGACCGGCCGTCGCGTCAGGGTGGATACTTTTTTACCCGGCGAGCGCCCTTCCATGCTAACGAATGTCGCGAGAGGGGGGACGAGGCGTTCGGGTCTGTCTCGACATCTGGCACCCGGATTGCTGGACGCTACAGGTGACCGCGGAGACGAGCGGGGGACTCCTCGGTCACGGCGTCCACGAGATAGAGGGCTTCGCCAACGGGCGTTTTACCGCCTACGCCGACACGACCGAGGAGGTGGACGACCTCGTCTCGGCCGTCCGCGCGTCCGACTTGACCGAGTCGGTGTGGGAGACCGACGACCACGGCGGCGACGCCGGGGTGCCGGGGAGCGCCGCGCGGGGAATCGTCGTCCGCTACGACCTCCAGAACTCCATCAACGACGCCCTCGTCTCGCGGGGGTTCATCCCCGACGAGCCGGTTCGCATGCAGGGCGGCCGCGAGCGCTGGACCGTGCTCGTCCACGAGACGCGGCAGACCGTCCACGAGCGGTTAGAGGAGGTTCGCGAGGAGCGGAACGCCGACATCGACGTGGAACTCATCACCGCCCCCGAGGACGGCGGCGGCATGTTCCGCACCGACGCGCTCTCCGAGCGCCAGCGCGAGGTGTACGAACTGGCCCGCCGCCGCGACTACTACACGTGGCCCCGCGAGGTGAGCGCGGCGTCGCTGGCGGCGGAACTGGACATCTCGAAGGCGACGCTCCTCGAACACCTCCGCAAGGCGGAGTCGAAACTGCTCGGCGACTACTGAGCCCGGGTTCGGGTCCCTCGCGTCGGGTTCCGTCGGGAGAGCGACGCTCGCTCTCCCGCCACCCCACTCATGAGAGGGAGGGGTACTTTAGGCGACAATCGATCCATGTGATAGCATGTCATCGGTAGACGTGAACGATGGACGAAGTCTCTCGCGGGACATCGGACTGTTCGGCGCGGTGAGCACCGTGGTGGCGGGGACGCTCGGCGCGGGGCTGTTCGTCACCCTCGGCACGGCGAGTTCGACGACAGGACCGAGCGTCATCCTCGTCGTCGTCCTCTCGGGACTGCTCGCGATGAGTATCGCGCTCAACTACGGCTGGATGGCGACGATCTTCCCCGGCGCGGCGGGGTCGTACGCCTACGTTTCGCGGGCGTTCGACAGCCGCCTCCCCGGGTTCGTGGTGACGTGGTCGAAGTGGCTCGGCTACATGGCCGCCGACGCGGCCCTCGCCATCGGTTTCGGGAGCTACTTACAGGTGTTTTACCCCTCGGTGGACCCGACGCTGGCCGGCTTCGGCCTCCTGACGGTTCTCTTTCTCGTCAACCTCGTGGGCGCGAAGAGTTACAGCCGCTCGCAGAACGCCATCTTCGGCTTCCTCATCCTGTCGATACTCGTGCTCGTCGGCCCCGGGCTGTTGAACATCGACGCCGCGAACTACCAGCCGTTCTTCACCGGCGGCTTCGACGGCTTCACCGCCGCCGCGGTCCCGCTGTTCTACGCCTACATCGGCATCGCCGTCGCCGGGCAGATGGGCGCGGAGGTGAAGAATCCCTCGCGCAACCTGCCGCTGGCGATGGCCGGCGGAACAGCCATCCTCATCTTCCTGTACGTGCTGACCGCCGCCGTCATCTACGGCGTCGTCGGCGACTACACGGTCCTCGCGAACTCGGCGCGGCCGCTGTCGACGGCCGCGGCGGTGTTTCTCGGCGATATCGGCACGGCCATCGTCGGTATCGGCGGCCTGCTCGCCACCGCGTCGTCGGTTCACGCGGTCATGGCCGCGGGCATCAAGATGCCCTACTCGTGGGCGTGGGACGAGGTGTTCCCCAAGAAGTTCTCGGCGGTCTCCGACCGCTTCGGGACGCCCCATTGGTCCCTGTTGACGCTGTACGTCGTCGCGTCCGGCCTCGCCTTCTGGAGCACCGGCCTCAGTCAGGCCATCGCCATCGCCACGTTCAGCTACCTCATCGCCTACGCCGCGGTGTCGATAACGGTGTTGTACGTGCTCTACAGCCGCACCGACCTCCGCGCGGAGGCGGGCTTTTCCCGCCCGTCGCTCCTCACGGTGACGGCGCTTGTCGGCTCGCTCGGCGCGGTCGGCCTCCTGACCGAGGCGTACAAGGGCTCGCTGTCGATTTACCTCCCGTGGGTCGCCGTCGGCCTCGTCGTCTTCGGCGTCTACTGGTACCGCGGCCAACGGAAGGACCACGACGTTGAGGCCATCCTCGGGACGCTCCCCGGCGTCCCCTCCGACGAGTACAACCCGTCCGTCCGCGGGGTGAGCGATGACTGACGACGCGACGCCGCACGGGGACTACTCGGGCGATTCCGACTTCGACCGCGACGCCGCCCCCCGCGTCGACCCCGACGAGACCATCGACCTCTTGCAGGGACTCGTGCGGATTCCGAGCCCGTACTTCGAGGAGGCCGAGATAAGCGAGTTCGTCTACGACTGGTTGGACGCCCGGGGGCACGACCCGGAGTACCACCACGTGAGCGAACCGGACATCACGGAGTACGAGGGCGACAACGTCGTCGCTCGACTGGCGGGGTCCGACCCGGACGCGCCGACGCTCCTGCTGAACGCCCACATGGACACCGTGAAACTGGTCGAAGACTGGGACGAAGACCCGTGTTCGGGCCGCATCGAGGACGGCAAACTGTACGGACAGGGCGCGTGCGACATGAAAGGCGGCCTCGCGGCCGTCATGGTCGCCTTCGACGCCCTCGCCGACTGCGACCTCGCCGGCGACGTGCTCCTCACGGCCGTCGTGGACGAAGAGGGCCCCTACGGACTCGGCACCGACCGCCTCATCCGTGACGGCGTCGTCGACGACTGCGACGCCGCCATCGTCACCGAACCCGGCCCGATTCTCGCACAGGAGGACATCGAGAACCCGGCGCTCCTCCTCGGCGCGCGCGGCCGCTACTTCTACGACATCGAAGTGCGCGGGCAGGCCGCACACGGGTCGAAACCGGACACCGGCGTCAACGCGGTCGTCGAAGCCGGCGAACTCGCGGCCGCGCTCGACGACCTCGACGTGGGCGACCACCCGAAACTCGGGACGGGGTCGACCTGCCCGCTAAAAATCGAGGGCGGGAGCCAGACGCTGTCGGTCCCCGAGCGCGCTCGACTCATGGTCGACCGCCACGTCGTCGTCGGCGAGACCCTCGAAGACGCCCGTGCCGACGCCGAGCGCGTCGTCGAGGAACTCGGCTTGGGGAGCGAGGTCGACGTGGGGTTCCGCGAAGCGCCCGACGAGGGCATCCGCTACGGTCCCTACGTGACGGACGAAGACCACTCGCTCGTGTCGGCCCTCACCGAGTCCACCCGCGCGGTCGCCGGCGTGGACCCCACTTACGGCTACTTCTCCAGCGTCGGTGACTTCAACTACCTCGGCGACCGCGCCGGCCTCCCGACGGTCATCGTCGGCCCCGACGGCGAGAATATCCACGCCGCCGGCGAGTTCGTCTTCACCGACGACGTGGTCGACGTGGCCGACATCGTCGTCGACGCCGCGGCTCGGTTCCTCGACTGAGGCGGCGGTCGGTGTTCGGGGTTCCACCCGAACTGCCTCCGGCCCCCAGTTCGCGCCGTGCGTTCTCAACGGCGGGAACCGGGCGCAAACACCGAACACCCCCGCCCGGCATCCTCGCACGCAATGACTGCGCCCCGTCTCACGTCGGTCGTTTCGGACCGCTCCGACGTCGAGCTCGCCGCCGTCTTCGAGCGCGTCTGGGGGGCGCGAGGCTACGAGACGCGCGTCCGCTTCCGCGGCCCCGACGTGCCCGTGGAGGCCACCGGGAAGACGCCCGAGGGCGCAAAGCGCGACCTCCGACTCCGGATTACGACGACGGGCACGGTCACCGCGGACAAGGCGAGCACGTCCGGCTCTGGGGCGTCGTCGCCGGCGAGGGGTCGGTTTCGGGCGGGGGGCGGTACCCCACGGCGTGTCCGCGTTGGAGAAGCCGTGACCGAACCGGGGGCGGGCGAGACCGATGGTAATTACTCGGTTGCGGGGCGAGAGCGAAGTGGCCGATGACGACGGCACCGTTCCGAACCGAACTAGGCACTCGGTGATGCGGAGCCCTATGAGTGCCGAGGCCATTTTCCCGAACGAGCGACGGTGACAGAGCTACCGAAGCCGGTCGATTCGAGCCGACTACTGTGAATCGAAAGAGCGACTACGACCCGCCGACCGTGGCGTCGTATGGCTCGAATCGCGCGCGAGGTGGAAAGAGGTACTCTCGGAGAGCGAACCACTTTTGGGTCGATTCGTGAAACGGACCCCATGAAGCGACTCGAGGAGTCCCTACACGAAGCACCCATCATCGACAAGGACGGCTACTCCTACCTCGTCCACCCCGTCAGCAACGGCGTGCCGATGCTCGACCCGCAACTCCTGCGCGAGGTCGTCGTCGGCATCACCCGCGCCGCCGACCTCGACGTGGACAAAATCGTCGCGCCCGAGGCGATGGGCATTCACATCGCCACCGCGCTCTCGCTCCAGACGGACGTGCCGCTCGTCGTCATCCGCAAGCGCGAGTACGGCCTCGACGGCGAGGTCGCGCTCCACCAGACGACCGGCTACTCCGAGTCGGAGATGTTCATCAACGACATCGAAGCCGGCGACCGCGTGCTCGTCGTGGACGACCTGCTTTCGACCGGCGGGACGCTCGCGGCCATCTGCGGCGCGCTCGACGACATCGGCGCGGAGGTCTCCGACATCGTCGTCGCCATCCGGAAGGTCGGCGAGACCGCCCTCGACGACACCGACTACGAGGCGACGAGCCTCGTGGACATCAGCGTCGACGAGGACGGCGTCGAGATTCACTGAGCGGACCGTCGCTGACCGGCGCGACCGCGATTCGGATTTTCGCGACGAATATGCACAGAAATGCATATAACGACACATCACGTGGCGTGAAATACGCTCGAACGCGAAACTATTATTGAACGGGGGTCGCTCGTGGCGAGTACAGATGTCAGACGAGAGCGGCGAACTCGGCCTCGAATACGAAATCGACGACCGGCCGCCGTTGCTGGAGTCGATTCTCCTCGGGATACAGCACGTCTCGGTGATGATCGTCCCGGCGACCGCCGTGGCGTTCATCGTCGCGGGCGCGGTCGGACTCGGCGTCGCCGACACGGCCTACGTCGTCCAGATGGTGCTCCTGTTTTCGGGGCTCGCCACCGTGGTACAGGCGTACGCCGTCGGCCCGGTCGGCTCGCGGCTCCCCATCGTGATGGGGACGAGCTTCACCTTCG
>Ga0207720_100660_pt1 | contig 19186 bp, 16 predicted proteins | sample A23P2SouthBayCA_2_FD_187751 | JGI IMG/M metagenome (GOLD analysis project Ga0207720, IMG submission 187751) | Aerobic enrichment media microbial communities from Eden Landing Ponds, California, USA - A23 E3 (2) (SPAdes) | ecosystem: Environmental > Aquatic > Marine > Unclassified | place...
GGCCCGGCCCGCGGCGAGTTCGTCGACAACTTCTTCGAGGTCGTCGACTGGGACGAGCCGTCCACCCGCTACGAGCAGGCCGTCGAACTGTTCGAGTAACGACTCCGACGATCGGTTGAAATCGGATCGGCCCGACTTCGCCCGGTCTCACAGAGGTATTCTACTGTCTGTCCGCCGGGTCGTCCGGCCCGCCCGGTGGACGATTTCGTTCCGCGAGCGACGAGCCGCCGGTTTCTGGCCTCCCCGACTCACTCCACCAGTGTCGTCTCCACCACGTCGACTGACCCGTCGACGACGACTCGGAGTTCGTCCCCGGCACAGGGAAGCGAGAGTCGGACCCGAAGCGGGTCCTCGGAGACGACCGTCGTCCGCTCGTCGCTCACGCACCAGTCGAACCCCCAGAACGGCTCCGTGTTCAGGTCGATGCCGCGCTCGGAGAAGAACAGCAGCGTCTCGGCGTGGTCCAGCAGGGTGACGCCCACCGTCGACCGCAGCCGGTAGTTACACCGCCCGCAGACGTGTTCGACGGCGACGTCGAGGTCCTCCTCGTCGGGGTCGCGGACGAGCGTCGTCTCCACGGCGCCGGTACACTCGGGGCAGACCCCGTCGGCGGCCAGACAGTAGTGGTGGCGGACGTAGTGGTGGAACGCCTGCAACAGCTCGTCGGTCGTGCGGTCGTCGAGCCCGCCGGAGGGGAACGGGTAGCTCACCTGAATCGTGCCGCAGTCGGCACAGCCCACGGTGAGCGTGTCGTCGACGTACCAGCCGTGGAGGTCGCCGTCGCAGTCGTAACACGCCCCCTCGACCGGGAAGAATCCGACCTGCGCGCGCTCGGTGAGCGTCCCGGTGAAGATGGCGCTGACGACCTTGCGACCGGGGGACCGGAACTCGTAGCCGTCGTCGCTCCGCTTAACGAAGTGGCCGGTGAGCTGGCGGAGGTGGTAGTTGAAGTTGGCGCTGTCGTCGATCTCCACTCGATCGAAGAGGTCGGTGAAGCTCACCGGCTCCTCGTCGGCGCCGAGTTCGAGGAGGGCGCGCAAGATGTCGACCCGCGTGCCGTTGCCGAGGGTGGCGAACACCTCCGCGGGAAGCACTCTGGACTCCGTCCGGAGGGCAGCCGTCAGGTCGCCGTCGGCGTCGGTCTCGCTCGTCGCGGTCGCGTCGGCCTCTCCGCTCGCCTCTGCACCCGCGTCCGCGCCGGCGGTCCGATCGAACTGACTCACACCGGATCCACGCGATACGACCGGATAAAACCCATCGAACGGCGCGAGTCCGCCGAACCGACGCAGTCCGAGAGCGACCCGTCGGCAGGCTTTTCGACCGGACGGTCCTACGGCGATCCCATGTCGGACGCCACCGCGATCGTCGACCGCTCCGAGGTCCCGGCCGGCGGCTCGTACCGCTTCACCGCCGAGGACGCCTTCGGGAACGAGACGGAAGTCATCCTCGTCCCGTGCGAGGACGACCCCGGCGTCAGGGCGTGGGTCAACAACTGCACGCACGAGGACCAGCGCCTGGACGCGGGCCGCGGCGCGGCGATCCGCGACGGCGAGATTATCTGTCCGCGACACGGGTCGATGTTCGACGCCTGCTCCGGCGAGTGTGACAACGGAGAGGCGTCGGGGACCACGCTCCCCAGCGTCGACATCGCCGTCGAGGACGGCTCGGTTCTCCTCATCGACGAGCACTACGAGTACCGACACGACGGCGGCGTGAACGACGGCGACGACGGGCCGGGATCGACCTCGCACATCTCGTTTTGACGCGGCGTCCGGTCGGATACTGTCAGCGCTGCGTCCGTCGACACGGCCTGACAACCCGCGCGTCGATCACCGACTCCGGCGCCGCGCCGCCGCGGTCGACGATCCATCTGATCGCCTCCGTGCCGAGCGCGACCGGTCGGTCCAGCTCCGCGATCCGGACCGCCGCCAGCGACGCCGCGAGTGGCGGGCCCTCGTACGCCGCGGGCTCCGTGTCGGCGTCGGCGGGGTCGACGCCCGGAACGACCGCCAGCGCGCCGCGAAACGTCGGGTACACCTCTCGTGCGAGCTCTCGGCGCGCGTCCCGGCGTCGGTTCCGTAGCTGATCCCGGAGTTCGAGGCGTCGCTCGCGCTCGTCGCGGGCCCTGGCGGCACGCTCGCGAGCGTGCCGGAGCGCCTGCTCGGCCGCGATCCGCTCGCTCTGTGCAGCCGACAGCTCCGCGGCCGCCGACTCCAAGTCGCCGAGCGCCTCGCCGGTCTCCGCCTCGATATCTCGGCGCGCTTGCACGCCTCCGCGGAGGGCCGCGACGCGCTCCTTCAGTCGCTCTTCCTCGCCGCTCGCGGCGGCGACCCGTCGGCGGGCGGCGTCGAGATCGACCGGTTCGACCTCGATCGCCGCGATCGCGTCGCGGATCTCGATCAGCTCGTCCTCGATCGACGACGTCCGCCCGAGCGTCCGGGCCGCCGCGGCGAGTTCACGTTGGAGGCTCGCCGCTGTCGGAACGCGACCGATCACCCGTGCCGGAGCGGGAACTGCCGGCTCGGAGGCGGTACCGATCTGGTCGCTCTCGGACGCTTCTCCGGGCTGTTCCCGATCGCGCAGATCCTCCGTTCCGCTCACAGCTCGTCGCCCCGCATCGAGTCCGGATCCGGGTGGTCCGTCCCGGCGGCGAACGCGGTGTACGGCGTCGACTTCGCGTCGCGGTTCGCGTACGCGCTCGCCGCCTCGCGGACCGAGTCGTCGAGCGCGACGAACTCGTTGAACGGCTCCGTCCGTTCGATCTGTACGTCTCCGCCGTGCGACTCGCGCAGTCGGAGCGCGAGGAACGCGGCGTACACCGTTCCGTCGAGCAGCGCCGCCCGTCCGAACCGCCGTGCGACCGTCTCCTCGTGGCGACGACACAGGTTTCGGAGGTCGGTGCGAGCCGCCGCCGAATACGTCACGACCAGCAGCACGAACGCGGGTGATCGGTTCCGCGACTTATCGGTTGCGAACCGATACGACGATCACACTCGTTCCACGTCGAATTCGGGGACGGAGTCGCCATCGACATGTGACACATCGTCTAAACTATCGCCTCCTGCGTGAGCGAGCACGCGCTCCCGCGCCGCGGGCGCCGACGGTGCGACGACGATCGTCCCGTCGACCGGCTCCTCGCCGACCGCGCGGAACACGTCGTCGTCGCCGTCGAACTCGGTGGCGTACGTCCGGAGGACCGCCGCCACGCGTCGCTCGGTGTCGGCGAGGTCGGCGTCGCCGTTCTCGAACGCGCGGAGCGCGTCCTCGACGTTCCGTATCGCGGAGATCCGGTCCATCTACGTCGTCCGGAGGTGGCCCTGCTGGGGCTCGTACACTTCGCCCTTCGTGCGGAGTTTCTCGATCTCCTGTTCGGCCTTCCCGGGGTCCATCCCGATCTCGCCGGCGCGGTCGAGCACCTCCTCGACCGGCGCGCCTTCCTGGTACTCCTCTTCGATGTCCGCGATGAGTCCCTTGATGTTCTTGATGCGGTCGCGCTGGCTCTTGGAGGTGCCCGTCTCGACCACGTCGGCGTCGAACTGCCCCGTCTCCGGGTCGACGCCGATGTCCTTGAGACACGACTCGACGATGTCGGTCGCGCGGTCGGCGTCCTCTCGCTCGACGGTGTCCGAGAGGCGGACCCGCGCACTCGCCTCCGAGAGCCGCACCATCGCCTCCAGCTTCCGGGCGGTGACGGGCACGGGTGCGTCCTCGTCGGCTCCCTTCGAGCGCAGGTCGACGTAGAACTCCTCGATCAGCTCTTTCGCCTCCTCCGTCATGGTCGGGAAACAGGAGCGTTTCGCGTGGGCGATGTACTTCCGAAGCAGCTCGGCGTCTATCTCCGGGGCGACCTCCTCGGTCACCTCCGCGACCTGCTCCGACGTGAACTCCGAGCTCGCCAGCTCCTCGCGCTGGGTGTTGAGCTCGCCGGCGTAGTTCGTCTTGATGATGTGTTTCGCCAGCCGAGAGTCGTGTTCCGGGTCCGGGCTGTCCGTCACCGTGAAGATGAGGTCGAACCGCGAGATGAGCGCGGGCTCTAAGTCGATCTGCTCGCCGATCGGCTCGTACTGATCGAACCGACCGTACTTGGGGTTCGCCGCGCCGAGGAGGGAACACCGCGCCTTCAGCGTCGCGTTGATCCCCGCCTTCGAGACGGAGATCTTCTGCTGTTCGAGCCCCTCGTGCATCGCGGAGCGGTCCGAGGAGTTGTGGACGACCAGCCCGTTCGCGACGAAGTTGTGCGTCTCATCGACGGTCAGGTCGTACACTCTCGGTCGCTCCCCGTCCTCGATCCGCGACAGTGTCGACCGCAGTTCCTCCTTCACGGCGTCGACCTCCTCCACGACGGCCTCGCGCAGGTCTCCGACCCGGTCCGTTTCGACGGCGCCGGACAGCCACCGCGACACGGTCGCTTGACTCACATCGAGTCTCGACGCCACGTCTGCCTGACTGATGCCGTACGCGTCGAGCGCAGCCGATAGCTCTGCCCGCGTTTCGCCGATCGGACCGCGGTCAAGCAGCTCGCGAGCGCGCTCTTCGACCGTCTCTACCGGTCCCTCGATGACGTCTGCGAGGCGCTGTCGGAGTACCTCGCCGCGGTGTTCCGTCGACTCCGGCGGAACGGTCTCGACCGACTCCACCCGCCGCCACTTCACGTCGCCGTGGACGAACTCACGGAGGTCTCCGAGGTCGGTTTCCGCGACCTTGGTGAGGATCTCTCGGAGTCGCTCGGTCACCGTCTGACGGACCTCGTCGTCTTCGCCCCACTCGCGGGCGATCTGCTGTTGGGACAACGCGGTTCCGTCCGCGAGTTCGGACTGCGAGACGTGGTACCGGTCCCGAAGATCCGAGAGCATCTTCCACACCGGTTCTCCGTCCAGTCGCTGCCGGTCCTCGCTGGCCGTCTCTCGCCGGTCCTCGAACGCTGTGAGGATCCGAGCGGCACGGTGGAGCGAGACGTTCGCATTCTTGTTCTCGAAATCGTGGTACGTGACCGCGTTGAGACCGCACTCGCTCTGGTGAAGCCGGAGCGAATCGCGAGAGCGCGCGAGCACGTCGTCGATCTCCGGGATCACGTCGACGATCGTGCGGTCGCCGTCGGCGGCGTCGACGACGCGGTCGAGCGCCCCCGCTTTCCGCGTGGCGGTGAATCCGACGTAGCGTCGGAACGCCGCGAGCGAGTCCGCGTCGGTCACCGTGAGGTAGTACACGTCTCGGCCGCCGTCGCGCTCGCGGTGTTGAAGCTGGCTCGACACGCCGAACTGTAAGAGGAGGTTTCGTGTGCCGCGGAGCAGGTCCCGGCTCGCCGACGCTATCCGAACGTTCCCCGCCGACTCGTCGACGTGCCCCTCGCTGTCGGCGAGCGCGCGGACGAACGCGGTCTTCGCCGCGCGGCTCCCGGCCGAAACGGCGGTCGGGAAGCACTTCTCGTCGTACCGCCCGAGGTTCATTCCCGCGTCGAGGACTGTGTCAGCGTACTCTTTCCCCGTGACTCGAACCGTCTCGGTGCCGCCGTCGCGTTTCTCGCTCGGTGGACGAACCGGCTTCGCGTCGAACGCCGCCCGCGCCGCTCGCTCGAAATCGGCCAGCAGTTCGTCGTCGGTGTTGGTGAACCGGACGCCGTAGACGCCCTCGTCGCGGTCGTAGTAGACGTTCCCGTCGCCCGAGAGGTACCCGAGGACGCTCGCCATCGCGGTGTCGACGCTCTCGCTGTCGGAGACCAGTTCTCGGTCGGTGATCCCGTCGTGGTCTGCGCCCGTTGCCGCCACCGCCCCCGCGCCGTCGGTGGCCTTCGTCGGAATCTCTCTGGGAACGTACACCCAGTCGCCGTCGTCGAGCGCGGCCGCCTCGCGCTCGACGCGCTCGCCCTCGTCGAGGACGAAGAACGGGTGATCGGCCGTCGCGGTCAGCGACTCGCCCGTCTCCATCGTGACTCGGGTAAGCTCCGACGGCGCCTCGTACTCGTGGACCGCCGAGACCGGCCGCTCGGCCAGCCGCCCGTCCTCGTCCATCGTCCAGACGTCGAGGTCGACGTCGCGGATGTGACGCCCGTTCGAGAGCTCCTCGATCTCGCCGTCTTCGGCGGCCTCCCGCGCCAGTTCGTCGATGCGCTCGACGCGGCCGTCCGCGAGCGAGACCAGCGTGTCGCCCGTGACGCAGTCCATCTTGTCCAGCTCGTCGACCGCTGCGATCCCCTTGTCCGCGAGCACGAGCGCGCCGGCCTCAAGCGACCACTGCTGGCCGTCGCCGAAGTCATCTCTTACAGCTGCAGCCGTAAGTCCTGCTGCTGATGATCCCTTTCCAGAGGTATAAACTGACCTTGGGGCAATATTCTCGACATAACTGATCATCTGTGATTTTCCCGTACCCGGATCTCCGATCAGGAGCATATGCAGGTCCCCCCGGATCCGCGAGCCGTCGGGGAGGTGTTTGGTGACGCCGGAGAACAGTTGGAGGATCATCGCGAGCTTCTCCTCCTCGTAGCCGTAGATGGCCGGGGCGATGGAGTCGACCATCGCGTCGTAGATGTCGTCGCGGTTGGAGAGTTCGATGATCTCGCGTTTGTCCGCCTCGGTGATGTCCATGTCCTCGAACTCCTCGTCCTCGATGGCGATGGAGACGCCGTCCATGTACAGGTCGAAGATGGCGGACTTCTCGTTGCCCTGCTCGACCTGCTCGATGTGGAGGACGCCGACGCAGGTGACGTGGTCGCCGGGGCTCACCTTCCCGGTGATGTCGTCGACGATGTCGACGTCGATGTTCTGGGGCGTCTCGCCGCCGCGGAGTCCCTCGGGCGACTCCTGGATGCGGAGCTTCTGCGAGTCGACGAACTCCGACTGGTCGAAGTTGACGCGGAAGGGGCCCTGTCGCTCGCAGCCCTGACACTCGTGGGGCTCTTGGAAGCCGCCGTCGCTTTGGGGAATGTACGTCATCGTGCCGCAGCGCTGGCACTCGAAGGCGGCCTCGGTCACTTTCGGGCGGACGTCGGTCGCCTTGCGGACGATGCCCTTGATCGAGACGAGCCTGCCGATGTGGTCGTCGTGGACCCGAATCCCACGGATGTCGATGCTCTCGGGGAGGTTCTCGATCCGAACGTGTGCGCGTGCGAGACTGACGTCTGCGGGAAGGTCGTAGAGCCGAATCGCTTCTTCGGCGTACTCGCGCATCTGATCCGGCTTCGTGCGGAAGTCCTCCGCGAGGTCGCGGTCGAACTGATAGAGGTCGTCGTATTCGATGTACAGCGAGCGCTGTTCGTTGGGATATCGCTGCGCAAGCTGTCCGATCTCCTCACGGTAGTAGTTACGGTAGAACTGAATGAACCGCTCCGTGAGGTCCTGATTCCCGGCCTGAGCCATTACGAAACCCCTTCGTCACCATCACGTATGAACCTCATGCTCGGGGCGGAGGTGGTCCGATCGAGGTAACTCGTCGTCGCGTCAGGCCTACCCAACTCGCTCAGGCCTACCCAACTCGCTCAGGCCTACCCAACTCGCTCAGGCCTACCCAACTCGCTCAGGCCTTCCCGACGTACGTCGCGTCCGCCGAGGTGCGGCCGTCGTTGAACGAGAGCACCTTCGCGCGTATCACGTCCCCTTTCCCCACGTCACCCGGGATGTCCTCGGTGAAGAGGACGAACCCCTCGACCTTGCCGACGGCGACCTCCTCGCCCGAGTGGTGGTCGGTGAGTTCGGTGACGCCGAACTCGTACGTCTCGCCGATCGCGACCGGCGGATCGCGCTCTTGGGCGGCCTCGTGGGCGCGCTTCGACTCGCGCGCCTCCGAGGAGGGGGATCGCAGTCGGCAGACGACGACCAACAGGACGAGCAGGACGATCACGGCGACGGCACCGATGACGACCGGTGGTAACGGTAACATACCTGGCGGTCGACTCGTAGTCACGTAAACGCCCGGGGTCGACGACGAACGCGCCGGTCCGGACCGAGCGCGTCGGGCCGACCGCATGAGAAACGCCTTTGCGCTTGAGGCCCCCCGTTCGACGTGATGCGAACGACTCTCGGTCGCCGTCGAGTCGCCCACGGGCGTGGTGCGGCGTGAAGGTCGCGGACGCGGTGCCGGAGTTCGCCGACGCCTTCGGGTTCGAGGAGTTCAACCGGATGCAACGCGAGGCGCTGCCGGGGATCTTGGAGACCGACCACAACGTGGTCGCCTCCGCGCCGACCGCCTCCGGCAAGACCGCGCTCGCCGAGCTCGCGATCTGCAAGACGCTCTCGGAGGGCGGCACCGCCCTCTTCGTCGCGCCGCTCCGCGCGCTCACCAACGAGAAGGAGAGCGAGTGGGAGCGGTTCGAGGAGCTCGGCTACTCCGTGTACGTCGTCTCCGGCGAGCGCGACCTGAATCCCCGCCGCGCCGAGCGCGCGGACGTGCTCGTGACGACCCCCGAGAAGGCCGACAGCGCCACCCGCAAACACGACTCCGGCCGCTATTCGTTCATCACCGACGTGGACTGCGTCGTCATCGACGAGGTCCACCTGCTCGACAGCGAGAAGCGCGGCGCGGTGCTCGAAGTCACCGTCTCCCGGCTCCGCCGCCTGCAGGACCCCCGCGTCGTCGCGCTCTCGGCGACGATGCCGAACGTCGCGGACGTGGCCGAGTGGCTCGACGCGCCCGCGGAGACGACCTACGAGTTCGGTGAGGAGTACCGCCCGGTCGACCTGGAGACGGGCGTGAAGACGTACTCGCACGGCTCGAACGCCTTCGCCGACAAGTACAGGCGGCTCTACCGCGCGCTCGACCTGGCCGAGCCGCACGTGCGCGAGGACGGACAGGCGCTCGTGTTCGTCTCCTCGCGACAGGACACGGTGCAGGCCGCGAAGAAGGCGCGCGACGAGATCACCGACCGCGACATCCCGATCGATTCCCGGGGCGACTACGACTTCCACAACGAGGCGAAAGAGCTCACCAACGACACTCTGCGCCAGTCGGTCACCGACGGCGTCGGCTTCCACCACGCGGGCCTCGGGAAGGAGGACCGCGACCGCGTCGAGGAGTGGTTCAAACAGGGGAAGATCAAGATCCTCTTCTCGACGTCGACGCTCGCGTGGGGGGTGAACCTCCCCGCGCGCTGCGTCGTCATCCGCGACACGAAGTACCACGACCCGCTGGAGGGCGAGACGGACATCTCGCCGCTCGACGTGCTCCAGATGCTCGGGCGTGCGGGCCGCCCCGGCTACGACGACGTGGGGTACGGCTGGGTCGTCTGCGACCGCGCGGACGCCGACAAGTACCGCTCGCTGCTGAAGGAGGGCAAGGAGATCGAGTCGCGGCTCGCTGCGGAACTCGAATCCCACCTCAACGCGGAGATCGCGATGGGAACCATCCGCGGGCTCGAAGACGTGATGGAGTGGCTGGAGACGACCTTCTACTACGTCCGCGCCGAGTCGAAGCCGGACGAGTACGAGTTCGCCACCCTCCGCGACCGCGTCCGCGACACGCTCGAATCGCTCGTCGACGACGGGTTCGTCGCGGCCGACGACGACCTCGCTATCGAGCCGACGGGGCTCGGTCGGCTCGCCTCGAAGTACTACCTGCGCTTAGACACCGCCCGTCGCTTCCGGGAACTTGCCGATCGGGAGACGCTGACGGTCGATTCGGTGCTGGAGACCGTCGCGTCGGCGGGCGAGTTCGACTCGGTGTCGGCGCGCTCCGCCGAGTCGGACGCGATCGATCGGATTCTCGACGGCCGCGACACCGACCTGGAGGACGGCCACCGCAAGGTGTTCGCCATCCTGCTCGCCGGGATGGCCGACTCGATCCCCTCGGACCTGCGCTCCGACGCGTGGGTGATACGGCAGAACGCGCTCCGCCTGTTGGCCGCGCTCGCGGAGTTCCTCGACCGGTTCGCCGGCCCGCGCGCCGCGAACCTCGCGTGCCGCGTCGAGGCGCGCGTCGAACACGGCGTCTCGCGCGAGGCGGTCGCGCTCACCGCGATCGACGGCGTCGGCTCCGGCCGCGCGGAGCGGCTCGCGACCGCCGGGCTCACCTCGCCCGCCGAGGTGGTCGACGCGGGCGCGGGAGAACTCGAAAATGCCGGCATGAGCGGCTCCGTCGCCGAGCGCATCGTCGCCGCCGCGCGCGACTGTCCCCGGATCGACGTCGACTGGGGCGACTTCCCCGACGCTATCGCCGTCGGCGAAAACGAGATGTGCGAGGTCGCCGTGGCCGCCGTCTCCGGGAGCGCTCGCGCGGGGATCCGGGTCACCGTCAACGACGTGGAGATGACCGCGACGACGACGTACCTCGACGGCGAGACGACGGTCCCCGTCGGCGTGTTCGGGCCTCCGGACGCCGACGAACTGGAGTTCGTCGTCGAGGTCGTCTTTCCCGACCTGCCGCTGATGCCAGTCAGAGCGACGCGGACGGTCCGGGTGGAGTAGGGGCCGTTAGCGCCGGAGTCCGACCCTGTGATCGTCGCTGGCGACGGCGTATTTAAATGTCCTGTGTGGTGCGATGATCGCTTATAAACAGCTGTGCGGTGGCGTCGCCAGCGCTTTGCGCCGACTGCAAGCGAGAGCGTCGCTCTCGCCCTGCGCCTCCTCGCGGCTGGGATTTGGCGGTGTTCACCGTCGATCCGGAATCTCTCGTTTATAAGCGATCGATCGGAACTCCCGAACCGTTCACCGCGGCGTCGACGAGGAACACCCGACCTCGATCACCGGCGACACCCGTCCGAATCCGGTTTAAACCCCCTCTCCGACCGCTTTTCACCCATACCGCGGCCACCCGTCGTATGCCCGAACGACTCCGCGTGTTCGCCGGCGACTGTCGAGTGACCGAACGCGGCGACCGCTCCCGCACCCACCGCGGGCGCGTCGTCGTCCTGATCAAGCCCGACGACACCACGCTCGTCCACGACGCCGACGGCTACCAGCCGGTCGCGTGGCTCACCCGACCCGACTCGGTCGTCGTCGAGGGCGACGGTGACGGCTTCTCGATCACCGCCCGCGACGGCACCCGCCGGCTCCGGATCGTCGCCGAGGAGGCGACGACCGGCCGCGCGCTGCCGATCACGGAGGCGGGCCTCCCGGTCGGCACCTGCCCCGAGGACGGCGGGGTGCTCGTGCGCTCGCGCGGCGACGTGGCCTGTCTCGACTGCGAGGATCGGTGGGGGCTCCCGGCCGGCGCGAGCGTCACCGACGGGGTCTGCGAGGACTGCGGGCTCCCGAAGATCAGGGTCGAGCGCGGCGAGCCGTTCCACCTCTGTCTCGATCCCGCGTGCGATCCGATGGAGGCCGCCGTCAGCGATCGGTTCGACCGCGTCTGGGACTGTCCGGACTGCGACGGCGACCTCACCGTCGAGTTCGCGCCCGGCCGCGTCTACCTCGCCTGCGAGAACCGCCCGGACTGTGAGACCACCTTCTCCATCCCGTCCGGCGTCGTCGTCGACGAGTGCGACTGCGGGCTCCCGGTCTTCGAGACGGCCGCCGGTCGCGGCTGTCTGGACGGGGGCTGCGAGTACGAGGGGCACACGGAGAGCGGGTAGAAACGGAGAACGGAACTGAAACCCGACCGAAGCCGCCTACTCCGCGAGCTGCTCGCGTCCCGGCGCGATCAGCCGGTCGAGGTACTCCGCGAGTGCGCCCTTCGCGTCCGCCGGATGAAGTTCGCCGGACTCCAGGTCGGTCTCCAGCGCGTCGTAGCTGTCGTACTCCAAGTCGCCGCCGTACTCCTCTGGCCGCTCGACGACGACGGCGTCGAACCGCGGGAACACGTGGTACTCGAACACCTGCAGGACGGGGTTCTCCCGCGCCTCGCCGTCGTCGGTCGGTTCGGGGTCGGCCGTCGGCGGGCAGTACGCGTCGTTCACCTTCGACTCGACGTCCTCGCGGGAGTCCTCCATCGAGATGGTGACGCCCTCGCTGGAGGACATCTTCCCTCGGCCGGTGCTCAGATCGGCGATGAGGGGCGTGTGGAGGCTCGTCGGCGGCTCGCGGTCGATGCTCGGGAGCACGTCGCGTGCGAGCATGTGGACCTTGCGCTGCTCCATCCCGCCGACCGCCAGGTCGACGCCGAGGTACGGGATGTCGAGCGCCTGCATCAGGGGGTACACAGCCTGCGACACCTTCACCGAGTCGCCGGAGGTGATCTCGGCCATCGCGCGCTCGGCCCGCGCGAGCGTCGTTTCGAGTTCCAGCGAGTGGAGATCCAGCGTGTAGTCGTCGTCGAGCTGGAAGTCGGAGCCGAGCACGAACTGGGTGTTCGACTCGTCGAGCCCGTACGCGATGAACTGGTCGCGCATCCGCTCGGCGGTGTGGCGGATGTCCTCGAACGACCCCTTGTCGTTGAGGTATGCGTGCACGTCGGCCAGGAGGACCGTCACCTCGAACCCGGCCTCCTGGAGGTCGATCAGCTTGTTCGCGGTGAGCATGTGCCCGATGTGGAGGACGCCCGAGGGCTCGTAGCCGACGTACGCCCGCTTCCCGTCGGGGTCGTCGGCCAGCGCCTCGATCTCCTCCTCGGTGACCACCTCGGCCGAGTTCCGGGTGATCCGCTCGTAAGCGTCCATGCTTCCGACTGTGCGGTTGTCGGTCATATGACTTCTGGATGCGTGCGGCCGGATGACGAACTGGCGGTGAGAGAGAGCGAGAGGGAGAACGTTCGCCGCGACGGCTCCCGACTTACTCCTCGGTCTCCGGCAGCGTCCGCCCCGCCCGGTGCTCCGAGATGATCTGGTCGAGGTGCTCCTGCTTCTCGGTCTTCCGCCGCCGCTCGGCCCGATTTTTCCAGTCGCTGACAGCGGCCGCCACGGCCTCCTCGCTCGCGACCGCCAGTTCGTCGACCTCTCGGACCGGGACCGCGTCGGCCGGGAGGACCGGCACGTCGTGGTCGAACAGCACCTGGTCGGCCACGTCCGAGAGGTTCCCGTCGCGGATCACGGCGCGCGGCTCCGTCTCGGCCAGCCGCTCGGCGGTCCGGCGGCCGGCACCCGACGCGTCACGGAGGTAGACCACGTCGCCGGCGACGAGGCCGTACTCCTCGTCGGCGGCCTCGATCGCGTCGAGCGTGAACTGCTCGACGACCTTCACGCTGGCGAGTCCCCGGTCCGCGGCCACGTCGTCGAAGTTCGAGTGATCGAGCCGCCACAGCTCCTTCAGCGTCTCCACCTTCCCCTCCAGTTCCGCGACCCGCTCGCGAGCCTCGTCGCGCTCGCGCTCCAGCCGGTCCGTCTCGCGTTCGAGCCGCGACACCGCCCGCCGGCTCCGCGCCTCGATGCGCTCCTCCCGCTTCGCGTCCTCCAACTTCCCTTCCAGCTCCGCGATCCGCTCGTCGCGCTCGGCGAGGTCGTCTTCCAGCGACTCCGCGTGCGACTCCAGCCGGTCGACGCGCTCGCGGAGCCGCCGGATCGTCTCCTCCTCCTCGGTGCGCTCGGGCTCGGTGGGGTCGGCCTCGTCGGCGTCGTCGTCGCCGCTCCCGCCGCCGCTCCCGTCGTCCTCGCTCAGATCCGCGATGACGGACTCCACGGAGGCGCCGCCGGCGACGACGCCCGCGATCACCGCCTCGCGGTCGAGCCGGGGCGGGGTCTTCGCCGCGATGCGCTCGAACTGGTCCTCGTGGTCGTCGTAGGCGTACAGCGCGGCCGCCAGCGCGTCGCGCTCGTGGTCGTTCGCGTAGTTGGTCTCGCGGGTCCGGTGGAGCTTCTCGTCGACGGGCAGGTCCGTGGTGGGTCGCCACCCGGCGGCGTCGAACGAGCGACGGAACTTCTCGACGGTCTCCGGCATCGGCTCGACGTCGGCGGCGACGATGATCGGGCGTCCCTGCTCGATGATCCACTCGGTCACGTCGGCCGTGTCGGCCGTCCGCGAGGAGTACAGCGCGTGGACGGTGCCGTCGAGCCCGACGACGGCGGCCGCAGTCGTGGTTCCGGGATCGATCCCGACGATCACTCGGTCGCGCCGCTGCACGAGCGGTTCGTACTCGATCCCGTCCCGGCGCTCGCGCTCGACCTCGACGCGCACGTCGCCGGCTCGCGAGTTCGACACGGGGATGTCCTCGGGGCGCGCCTCGACCGCGAACGTCGCGTTCGCGTAGCCGCCGTACTTCTCGGTCACGTCGCGCTCGAAGTCGAGGTTCGCCTCCTTCAGCTTCGACTGGACCTGTCGCGTCCGCTTCCGGACGTTGCCGTGGATCCGCCGGGTGTACCGGTCCTGGCTCCACCCGCCTTTCCCGGTCGAGCGCCCGCGAGACACTTTCACCCGCGTCTCGTCGGTGAACGCGGTCACCTCGTGGCCGACGTTGGCCGCGGCCAGCCGGGCCGACGCCTCCGCCTCCTTCATCGGCTTCTTCCCGTACGGGATCCCGTGACGGGAGGCGACCCGCGAGAGCGGCTCCGGGCGCTCCGCGCCGGTCACCTGGACGAGTCGGGTGCCGTCCGGCAGCGACCGGAGGAAGCCCACCAGCTCCCCCTTGTCCGCCGCTAACTCGTAGGCGTTGTCGGTGGCGACGTACAGCGGCTCGCGGTCGTCGATCAGCCGGCAGAGCTTCCGGAACGACACCACGTCGCGGGTGATCCGCGCCATCGGGCCGTCGGCGTCGGGCGCGTCCGGGTCGTCCTCGTCGACCGGATCCAAGATGATGAGGGCGTAGGAGGGGTCGTCGCCGCGGACGTCGCCGCTGTGCACGTCGACGCCGAACACCGGCCGGTCGCGGGCGCGGATGGTCCGGGTTGTCACGTACTCACGTAGGTGGTTGGCGCGTATATACCCCACGCCGGGTGTAGGAGGTTCAGCGCGTCGTCCGGCAGGGTACTCGGCGCCGGTCGCGGCGGTCGCTCAGTACAGATCGTCCAGTTCCGACTCGACGTGCGAGTGCTCGTCGGCCGGGAACTCGCCGCTCTCGACGGCCTCGCGGTACGCCTCGACCGCGCCCAGCATCTCGCCGCGCACGTCACCGAACTGTCGGGAGAAGGGCGGCGACCACTCGCCGAGCCCCACCGCGTCGTTGATCACGAGCACCTGTCCGTCGCAGTCCGAACCGGCGCCGATCCCGATCGTCGGGATCTCCAGCGCCTCCGTCACCGCCCCCGCGAGGTTGGCGGGGACGTGCTCCAACACGAGCGCGAACGCGCCGGCCGCGACGTGCTCGCCGGCGAGGTCGACGATCTCCTCGGCGGCGTCCTGATCGGTCCCCTGCCGGGTGTAGCCGCCGAGCCGGTTGACGTGCTGGGGCGTTAAGCCGAGGTGCGCCATCACCGGGATCCCGACGTCGGTCATCCGTCGCGTCATCTCGACGGTGTGGGGGCCGCTCTCGATCTTCACCGCGTCGGCGTTCGCCTCCTTCAGGAGCCGGCCGGCGTTGCGCACCGACTCCGCCTCGTCGACGCCGAAGGAGAGGAACGGCATGTCGGCGACGACGAGCGCGTCCTCGGTCGCGCGGGCGACCGCCGCGGTCCGGCTCGCGACCTCCTCGAAGGTCACGGGAAGCGTCGAGTCGTAGCCCAAGACGGCGTTCCCCATGCTGTCGCCGACGAGGATCACGTCGATCCCGGCCTCGTCGACGACCGCCGCGGTCGGGGCGTCGTAGGCGGTCAGCATCGTGATCGGCTCGTCGCCCTCCCGGAGTCCCCGCGTCGTAGTCATACCTCGAACACGCCCGTGCGATCGGTTAAAATCGCCGGGATCCGGCCGTTCGGTCGCCCCTCGATCCTTGACCGCGACCGAGATCACCGCCGCGCTCGCGGACCGTCACCGATTTGCACGTCCGCCACTGACGACCCGTCGTGCAACCTGTCGAGCGGGCCGAGTACGAGGGGATCGACTACGGCTGGGTGATGCAGACGACGTTCGTCGTCACCATTCTCGTGGGCGCCCCCGTCGTCGCGGCCCTCTCCGCGTTCGTCACGCTCGACTCCTGGCCGGCCCGCGCGGCCTTCGCCGTTCGAGTCGGCGCTCCGATCTGGTTCGTCACCGCGGTCGCCGTCGCGGTCTACGCCCGCCGAACCGACGCTGGCGATGGCGGGGTGACGGAGGCGGACGACGTCGAAGTATCAGAGGCGGACGACGTCGGAGACGACGCTAGCGACGCTGAACAACCCGGTAGGGACGACTCCGGCGACGCCTGAACCGCTACTCGACCGGACTCACCGATCGACCAGGTCCGCCGCCCACGCGAACGGGACGCCCGCGCGCTCCGCCGCCACGGCGTCGCGCCGCGAGTCGCCGACGAACAGCGCGCGTCCCGGCTCCGCGCCGAGCCGTTCGACCGCCGCGAGCACCGATTCCGGCTCCGGCTTGTGCGTCTCGACCGTGTCGCGCCCCACGATCGCGCCCGGGTCGAGCGCGTCGCCGAGTCCGTGGGTCTCCACCGCGATCCGGCACGCCTCCTCGCAGTTGAGCGAGCAGACGCCGGCGGGCGGGGCGGTCCGGCCGCCCTCGACCTCTTCGACGGCCTCGATCAGCGCCCCGCCGAGCGGGAGCAGCGTCGAGTCGCGCGCGCCGGGTCGCTCGTGGGCGGCGATGGCCGCCTCGACCGGGTCTCGGATCCCGTATCCCTCGGCGGCTCCGAGCAGCCCCCACAGCTCGTCGGTCGGGGGTATCACCGCGTGCTCGGTGTACACGCCGAGAACCGACTCCGCGACCGCGGCCCAGTCGACCGCGAGTTCGACGAGGGTGCCGTCGAGGTCGTAGACGACGGCGTCGTAGGAGGCGAGGTCGATCGGCCGGTCGACGCTCGGGACCGTGCCGGCGGCGCTTTTGGGAGCGTCGCCGTCCGCCTGCCCGCCGTCGTTCGCCTCGGCCGCCTGCCCGTCCTCCGTCGTCATTCGGCCAACACCCCCCGAGCGATGATCGTCTTCTGAATCTCCGTCGTCCCCTCGTAGATCTCGGTGATCTTCGCGTCGCGGTAGAACCGCTCGACGTCGAACTCGGTCGTGTAGCCGTACCCGCCGTGGATCTGGACGGCCTCGTTGGTCACGGACATCGCGGTCTCGCTGGCGCGGTACTTCGCCTTCGAGGCCGCGACGCGGTTGTCCTCGCCCGCCTCGGCCTGCCGGCACGCCTCGCGGACGAGGAGGCGGGCCGCCGAGATGTCGGTCGCCATCTCCGCGAACGTGTGTTGAACGGTCTGGATGTCGTCGATCGGTCCACCGAACTGCTCGCGCTCCGCGGCGTACGCCTTCGCCTCGTCGAAGGCCGCCTGCGCCAGTCCGACCGCCTGCGACGCGATGCCGATCCGGCCGCCGGTGAGCGTCCGGAAGGCGGCGGAGAGTCCCGCTCCCTCCTCGGTGAGCCGATTCTCGGCCGGCACCCGGCAGTCGTCGAAGGAGATCGCGGTCGTGTCCGACGCGCGGAGCCCGAGCTTCTCCTCCTTCTTCCCGACCTCGAACCCCTCGGCGTCGGCCGGGACGAGGAACTGGGTGATCGAGCCCTCACTCTCTCCGTCCGCCTTCGCGAAGACGATCGCGACCCCGCCCCGCTGCCCGTTCGTGATCCACTGCTTCTCGCCGTTCAGGACGTACTCGTCGGTCTCCGGGTCGTAGTCGACGGTCGTCGACATCTCCGCCGGGTTCGATCCCGCATGCGGCTCGGAGAGACAGAACATCCCGACGGGCCGCCCCTCGGCCGCCATCTCCGGGAGCCAGCGCTCCCGCTGGGCCTCGCTGCCGAACTCGACGATACAGGAGGTCGCCAGGCAGTGGACGGAGAGCGCCGTCGCGACCGCGAGGTGGCCGTACCCCAGCTCCTCGTTGACGACGGCGTAGGTCGTCTCGTCGGCCCCGAACCCGCCGTACTCCTCCGGGACGGTCAGCCCGGTTAGGCCGATCTCTGCGAGCCCGTCCCAGACGTCCTCCGGGAACGACTCGGCCTCGTCGGCCTCGCCGGCCCCGGGTCGAACCTCCTCGGCCGCGAACTCCCGGACGAGGTCGCGGACCGCCTCCTGTTCGTCGGTGAGCGACGAGCCGACGCGTGCGCCAGTCATACCTTCCGGTTCGATCTCACACTGAAAAAGGTGAGCGATCGGGGGGAGGCGGCCGCTCCCGTCGACCGCACCCCTCCTACTCCCAAAACGGGTACAGCTCGTCGCGCGGCGCCTCGCCTATCGGGTCCCCGTCGAGGAGGACGCGTCCGTCGTCGGCGCCGTCGCCCTCGGAACTGCTCTCCCCCTCGCCGTCACCGACCGCCCGAACCTCGCCGATCTCACCGACGTCGATCCCGGCGGCCGACAGCGCGTCGGCCGCCTCGTCGACGCGCTCCGGGGGCACCGCCGCGAGCAGCGCGCCGGAACCGAACGTCGCCAGCGGGTCGACGTCCAACGCCGCACAGCAAGCTTCCGTCTCGGGCCGAACCGGGACCCGGTCGCGCTCCACTGACAGGACGACCCCGCTCGCGCTCGCGGTCTCGACGAGGGCGGTCAGCAGACCCCCCTCGGTGGGGTCGTGCATGGCGGTCGCGGCGTCGCGGGTGGCGGCCGCGTCGGGCACGACGCTCACCTCGTCGAGGAACCCGGCGGCCGCGTCGAGCGTCCCCTCCGGAACTCCCGCCTCGGCGCACGCCTCGCGGAAGTCCGTCGCGAGGATCGCGGTCGCCTCGATGCCGGCGCCCTTCGTGAGCAGGAGCCGGTCGCCCGGTTCGGCCCCGCCGCTCGACACGAACCGGTCCGTGGTCCCGAGCGCGGTCATCGAGCAGAGCGGACGCTCCAGCGACGGCAGCACCTCGGTGTGGCCGCCGACGATCGCGACGCCCAGATCGCGGGCGGTCGCGTCCACCTGCTCCGTGACCGTCCGCCGGCGGGCCGGGTTGTCGTCGGGGAGGAAGAGCGTGTGGGTGAGCCACCGCGGGTCCGCGCCGCTCGCGGCGACGTCGTTGCAGGCGACGTGGACCGCCAGCTCCCCGACCGCGTCCGCCGCGAGCGACAGCGGGTCGGTGGCGACGACGAGGGTCGACTCCGAACCGTCGAGATCGATCGCCGCCGCGTCCTCGCCGTAGGCCGGCCCCACGTCGACCGCGGCGTCGTCGGCGCCCGTCGCCGCGAGCACCTCCGCGAGCGCGTCGGGGCCGAGTTTGCCGGTCATCGGTCGCGGAGCCACGTGACGACGGTCTCCGGGTCGGCGTCGAGCCCGCCGCCCTGCGCGAACGTCGGGCCGCCGCCGCCCCCGCCGCCGAACTCGTCGGTGACCGCGTCCACGACCGCGCCCGCGTCGGGGGTGTCGTCGCCGGACGCGCCGTCGCCAGCCGCG
>Ga0207720_100661_pt1 | contig 19181 bp, 17 predicted proteins | sample A23P2SouthBayCA_2_FD_187751 | JGI IMG/M metagenome (GOLD analysis project Ga0207720, IMG submission 187751) | Aerobic enrichment media microbial communities from Eden Landing Ponds, California, USA - A23 E3 (2) (SPAdes) | ecosystem: Environmental > Aquatic > Marine > Unclassified | place...
GAGCCGACGCACGCCCGGGCCGCCGGCCTCGACGTTGCCCTCGCGAACCGCGGTCGGGTTGCGCTCGAACGCCCCGAGGATCGTCTCCGCGCGCCCCTCGCCGATCCCGTCGAGCTCCATCAGCCGCTCGCGGGCCTCCTCGTCGTCCATGTCGCGGAGGTCGTCGGCGTACTCGATCAGCGCCTCGTGGACGCGGGCGCCCCAGCCGCCCTCGGTGCGGAGGACGCGCTTCGTCGTCCCGCGCTCGGAGACGGTGCGGATCAGCCCCTCGGCGTCGAGGTCGATCGCGCGGACGTAGTCGACGATCTCCCGGCGCGCGTCGCTGTCCAACTCGCGGACGCTCTCGTCGCGGACGTGGACGTGGTAGCCGCGGCCGCCCGAAAAAACGACGGTGAGGTCGTCGAACGCGAAGTCGTCTTCGAGGAAATCGAGGAGCCGCAGGAGCGCCCGCTTGCACTCGGCGAGCATCTCGGGGTACGAGGTCGTCTCGGGGTCCACGCCGGGGAGGTGGTCGGCGTCGAGGTCGAAGACGAGGTCGGCGGAGCGCCACCCCTTCCCCGACATCGTCGACGCCCCGGGGTCGTCATAGCGGGCGGCCGAGAAGTACGCGTGCCGGGGCGCGTTGTCCGCGAAGAACGTGTCCACGTCGCCCAGGTCGTACAGCGACTGGTGCCGGAGCATCGTCGTGCCCGACCCGGGCGTCCACGGGATGTGACCCCACTCGCGGAGGTTCGCGTCCGGCGGGAGCGCCGGCGAGGCCCGGCGGTAGTAGTCGCCGAACCGCCCTTTCAGGTACTCGCGCGTCCGGTCGTCCATCGTCTCATCGGGTACCGGCGGTCGACGTATCAACGTATCGTTCCGAGCGAGCGCGGAGCGCGAGGGAGGCGGTGAATAGCCATGAATAATGAATGGCGGTGGCGCGCCTCCGAACGGTCGCCATCGGCGACCGTGAGGAGCCCGCGAGGGAGTCGGTGCGGCGCTTATAAGCGCCGCACCGACGAGGTTGGGGAGGTGTGAGGCTGCGGGGCGGTGCGGTCGGGTGAGACTCAAAGGGGCAGGCGCGCTCAGCGAACCCCAGCGACGTAAGCAGCGTGGCGCGTAGCGCCACGGGCAGCCGGCGGCGAAGGCGCCGGCGACACCGCAGGGAGCGAGCGACGCGAGCGACAGAGGACCGCAGCGAGCTGTGGGAGCCGAGCGCGCCTGGGGCTTTGGAAGTGGTCACCCTCACCGACAGTAGAGACTTATAAACAGCCGACAGCAACACCATCGATCACGTATAAACAACCACCCACCTATCCCGGTATACCCACTCCCGTAATCGATCAACAAGCAGTGTTCAGTGACCGAACGGTACAGCCGGAACTATCCCTGACAAGAGTCTCCCAGCAATCTGCAGAAATAACGGATGTCCGTTACCTACCACTAATGACCTTTATACATCCACTTATTAAAGAGATAACTAACTGAATGGCGTATATTATGTGTATAAATGTGTGTCTACAAAACGTTGATTAGTCGCGGGTGCTGGTCGTTTCGATATGCACGCGACGATCGAACGCCTGGTGTGTCGACACCGGTACGAGCGACGGGCGGTGGTGATCGACCCGGACGAGGTCGTGGAGCGCTGTGCGAAGTGCGGCAAAGAGCGGATCCGAGGCGCTGTGGGCTCGTAGCGGTCGGGGTCGCTCGCGGCCCCCTCACGTCGGTCCGAGCAGTTCGTCGAGCCGACTGACGCGCCGGTCGCCGAGCACGCACCGCCCACGGTCCTCGTGGCCCACGCGTTCGACGTGGACCGCGTCGAGCCCCGCGTTCCACGCGGCGCCCACGTCGCTCTCGCCGTCGCCGACGTAGTAGCCGCGGTCGGTCCGGGGGTCGACGCCGAGTTCGGCCATCGCCACCTCGATGGGGTCCGGGTCGGGCTTCCAGCCGGTCTCGTCGGTGCAGCAGACCACCGCGTCGAACCGGTCGTCGAGGTCGAGCCGGTCGAGGACGGGATCGGCGAGGAACCGCTGGCAGTGGGTGACGAGCCCGGTCGGCTCACCGGCGTCGTCGACCCGGTCGAGCAGCCGGGCCGCGTCGTCGTGGAGGCACGTCGCCTCCGCGCGGGCGATCGGGTCCTCCTCGGCGTGGAACGCCGGCCAGAACGCGTCGGGATCGACGCCGAGTTCGCGGAGGGTGTCGCCGCGGGCGCCGCCGAGCCCGTGCCAGAGGACGTACGCCTCCCGGTCGGAGAAGCGGCGACCGAGCCGCTCGCCGACGCGGTCGAAGACGCCGCGGGTGTACGACCACTCCGCGTCGACGAGCGTCCCGTCGAGGTCGAACAGGTGGAAGTCGTAGTCGGCGACGGTCACGGAGCCGTGGGTAGGCGGTCACCGGATAAGTGCGTTGTGGGGTCGCGCGGGTCCGAAGACGACACCGCGGCGCGCGGACCTCGCGCTCCGACCGTCACTCCTCCCGGACGTGGATCGACGACCCGAGGTATTTCTGTAGCACCTCGTCGGCCGAGTCGGCGTTGTATCGGTCGAGATCGGCGGCGATCTCGCGTTTCAGCGCGTCGAGGAACTCGCGATCGGTCCGAAGGCTCGCGGAAGTCGGCAGCGACGACCTCGACGCCGAGGCGGTCGCTCGCGAGCCGACGGAACGACGGTTCGTCGCCGATCTCGCCGCGCCAGAGCCGGTCGTGGAAGAAGCGCCGGCCGCCGGGGGGATCGTCGGTGCCGGGCTCGCGCGCCGGAATCTCCGCCACCGTCTCGAACCGCTCCGGGTCGACGGCGGCGCGCTCGGGGGCGAGACGGAACTCCACGCGGAAGACGTAGGCGGCGTCCATCGGCGACGATCTGCGGGGTGAGGGTAAAAGTACATACCGCTCGGTCGTGTCGGTCCGCACGTATGTTGGATCGCCTCCGTGCGCTCACGGAACGCGCGTACCTCCGGCACCTCCGCCGGGAGATCGAAGACGTGCCGACCCACGTCGCGATCATCCAGGACGGGAACCGGCGGTACGCCCGCGAGCGCGGCGACGACGCGCCGGACGGTCACCGCGCCGGCGCCGCGACCACCGAGCGCGTGCTCGACTGGTGCGCGGATCTGGGCGTCGCGGAGCTGACGCTGTACGCCTTCTCCACGGAGAACTTCGAGCGCCCGGACGAGGAGTTGGAGCCGCTGTTCGACCTGCTGGAGGACAAGCTCCGCGATTTCGCCGACGCCGACCGCGTCCACGAGCAGGGCGTTCGCGTCCGGGCCATCGGCGACGTCGAGCGCCTCCCGGAGCGGGTGCGCGACGCGGTGGACTACGCGGAGCGCCGCACCGCGGACAACGACCGGTTCACGCTGAACGTCGCGCTGGCGTACGGCGGTCGCACCGAACTGCTCGACGCGGCGACGGCGATCGCGCGCGACGTCGACGCCGGCGACCTCGACCCGACCGAGGTCGACGTCGAGGCCGTCGAAGATCGGCTGTACGACCGCCCGATCCGCGACGTGGACCTCATCGTGCGGACCGGCGGCGACGAGCGCACCTCGAACTTCCTGCCGTGGCACGCCAACGGCAACGAGGCCGCGGTCTACTTCTGTGCGCCGTACTGGCCGGAGTTCTCCGAGGTGGAGTTCCTCCGCGCCATCCGGACCTACCAGTCGCGCGAGGAGTCGTGGCGGCGGGCTCGGGCCGAGCGCGCCGCCGCGCTCGTCCGAGCGGTCGCCGAGATCGAGATCGCCGAGGCACACGCCGTCGCGGGGCGGCTCCGCGACCGGCTCCCGCTCGACGCCGACGCGTTCGCCGCCGCGCTCCCGGGCGACTCCACGGGACAGATCGAAGACGAGAGCGGACCCGCGCGAGACGCAGCCGCGGAGAACGCGGGCCGACCCCCGACCGGCGAGCGTGACGCCGATCCGGAGTCGGCCGACTGAGGTCAGCTGACTGAGGAGCGAGAAAACCGGGGAAATTCGCTGCGTCGCGTGCTACGCCGGGTTCTTCCGCGTCAGATCGCTGCCGCAGATCGGACACCGCTCCTTGTTCTCGTCGAAGGTCCGGTTGCAGCCGACGCACTGGAAGCGCCACTCGCGCTCCTCAGAGATGCCGTCGCGCGCGATCGCTTCGACCGAGATGTCGAGCCGTTCGGCGACGTTCTGCATCGCGTAGTCGTCGGTGACGAGCGTCGCGCTCAGTTCGAGCGCGGTCGCGATCAGCCGGGTGTCGGTGTCGGACAGCTCGTCGGCGTCGCCGGAGCCGCGCGCGGCGCGCCGCACGTTGTCGAGGACCTCCGGAGCCGGCACGTGGATCGTCATCCCGGAGCCCTCCATCGCGTCGAAGCGGAGCGCTCCCTCGCCGGTGAGTTCCTCGTGGACTTCGGGCACCGAGACCACGTCGTCGTCGGTGGTGTACTCGTGGATGAACGCCGAGGTGTCGAGGACTTCCATTAGCGGGCGACGACGATGTAGTCTTTCACCGCCTGCACGTTCGCAACCGGTACTTTCAGTCGACCCATCTCGTCGACGTCGAAGCCCGAGCGCTCCGGGCTGAGGTGTTCGTGGGGACTCACGAGGAGGTCGGAAAGCTCGCCCGACTTGAGTTCCATCGTGATGTTGTACAGGTCCCCGAGTTCGGTTCCGTCGGCGCTCATCACCGCCTTCCCGGAGAGGTTCTCCGCGAGGATGTCGACCATGTTCGCACGGTCCCGGGCGACGGTCTTAAACTCCACGGGGCCGTCGGACGGGCGACAGACGGAGTCCGGGCGACGCGCCGCGGCTCGGTGCGACGAGAACGCGGCGACGCTCGACGTCGCCGCCCCCCGATCCGGCCGGACGCATTTTGAAAGGCTTAACTGACGGCCGGGCGGAACGGTAGGTAACCGACTTTCTCGGGGCGATCACTGATGACCGACCACACAAACGCGGACACCCTTCGGACGCCGATCGTCGCCGTGCTGGGCCACGTCGATCACGGCAAGACCAGCCTGCTCGACACGATCCGCGGCTCCGCCGTCAGCGAGGGCGAGGCCGGCGCGATCACCCAACACATCGGGGCGACGGACATCCCGCTCGACACCATCTCCGGGATGGCGGGCGAACTCATCGACCCGACCGACTTCGATCTGCCCGGCCTCCTCTTCATCGACACGCCGGGCCATCACTCCTTCTCGACGCTGCGCGCCCGCGGCGGCGCGCTCGCCGACATCGCGGTGCTCGTCGTCGACGTCAACGACGGCTTTCAGCCGCAGACGGAGGAGGCGATCGACATCCTCCGGCGCACCGGAACCCCCTTCGTCGTCGCCGCCAACAAGGTGGACACGACGCCGGGGTGGAACCCCCAGGACGGCCAGCCGATCCAGAAGAGCCTGGAGGCGCAGTCGGAGCGCGCCGAGTCGCGGCTCAACGAAAACCTCTACGAGATCATCGGTCAGCTCTCCGACGCCGGCTTCTCCGCGGACCTCTACTGGCGCGTCCAGGACTTCCAGAAGAACATCGGCGTCGTCCCGTTGTCGGCGCTGACCGGCGAGGGCGTACCCGACCTGCTCACGGTGCTGATGGGCCTCTCACAGCGGTTTATGAAAGAGGAGATGGCGATCGACGTCTTCGGGGCGGGCGAGGGGACGGTCCTCGAAGTGAAAGACGAGCGCGGTTTCGGCGCCACCATCGACACCGTCGTGTACGACGGTGTGGTGCGCAACGGCGACCAGATCGTCGTCGGCGGGCAGGAGGAGCCGATCGTCACCGAGATCCGGGCGCTGCTCCAGCCGCGACCCCTCGAAGAGATCCGCACCGAGAAGAAGTTCGAGAAAGTCGGCGAAGTCGGCGCCGCCGCCGGGGTGAAGATCGCCGCACCCGACCTCGATCGGGCGATGGCCGGCGCGCCGGTGCGGGTCGTCCGCGACCGGCCGGTCGAGGAGGTCGTCGAGGAGGTGAAAGCGGAACTCGCGGAGATCGAGGTCGAGACCGCCGAGGACGGCGTGGTAGTCAAGGCCGACACGCTCGGCTCGCTGGAGGCGATGGCGAACGCGCTCCGCGAGGCGGAGGTGCCCATCCTGCGCGCCGAGGTCGGCGACATCGCGCCGCGCGACATCGCCGTGGCCGAGACGGCGAACCAGGACGAGCACAAGGCCATCCTCGGGTTCAACGTCGATCTGCTCGCGAACGCCGAGACCGAACTGGAGAACGCGGACGTGAAGCTGTTCACCGACGAGGTCATCTATCAGCTGATCGAGGAGTACGAGACCTACGTCGAGGAGAAACAGCGCGCGCAACAGGAGACGGTGCTCGACAAGGTCGTCCGCCCCGCGCGGTTCCGCATCCTCCCCGACCACACCTTCCGTCAGAACGACCCCGCGGTCGTCGGCGTCGAGGTCATCTCCGGGACGGTCCAGAACAACCGCAACGTCGGCGCCTTCGAGGGCAACGAGTTCACGCGCCTCGGACAGCTCTCCGGGATTCAGAAGCAGGGCGACGACGTCGACGAGGCGCGCGCCGGCGAGCGCGTGAGCATCGCCATCGACGGCCCCACCGTCGGCCGCGACATCGAGGAGGGTGATACCCTCTGGACCGAGGTCCCCGAGAAGCACGCGAAGATCCTCGAACAGGAACTGAAAGAGGAGATCACCGCCGACGAGCGCGAGGCGCTCGCGGCGTACTTAGAGACGAAGCGGAAGCGGGACCCGTTCTGGGGGAAGTGACCTACCCGTCGTCGAGCGCCGTAGAGCCGTCCGCCTCGACGACGACCACGGGCACCTCGGCGTCGTCGACGACGGTGTCGGTCGTGGAGCCGAACACGAAGCGCCCGACGGTCCCGGTCGTTGGAGCGCCGACGACGACGAGGTCGTAGTACGGCGACTGCTCGACGATCGCGCCCGCGGCCGACTGGCCCTCGACGAGCCAGCGGTCGGCCCGGTCGAACTCACCGAGGCGGTCGCGGGCGGCGTCGAGCAGTCGCTCGCCGCTCGCGGCGTAGTCGCCGTGGTCGTCGGTTCCGGGCCGGGAGTCTCCCTCGTCCCCGGCGGCGCTCCCGTCTGCCCCGGCGGCGCTCTCCTCTGACCCCGCCGGACCGTCCGCGAGCGCGGCGTCCGTGGGGACGACGTGGAACAGTTCCAGCCACGCGTCGGTCGCCTCCGCGATCGCTCGCGCCACGTCGACGGTCGCCCCCGAGTGCGGTCCGGGGCCGACGGCGACGAGGACCGACGAGACGCGGTCCGGGCGCTCCGCACGGTCGACCTCTTCGAGCGTCGCGTCGGCCGCGGTCTGCGTCGCGGGGACCGCTTCGGCGACAGCCGATTCGACGCTCGACTGGCTGCCGTTCGGATCGCCGACGCTCGGATCGTCAGTCACCGAGGTCTCGGCGCTCAGGCCCACTCTGGCCGGCTCGTCGTCGATTCCCGGGTCAGCCGCTCCGCCGCTCGGCCCCCCGTCAGCGTCGCTCCCGTTCATGGCTTATCGTCAGACGTGCGTCTGATAAATCCCGCTGGTTCCGGACCCGACGCGTCACTCCCGGAAGAACTCCTCGCGCTCGAACGGCTCGTCCTCGCCCTCGACGGCGACCACGTCGAGCGCGGTGACCTCGGCGCCGACGCCGAGCAGGCCCGCGAGGCTCGGCTCCGTCCGTCCCTCGTCGCCGGAGATCAGTTCCTTGATGTAGAGCCCGCCTTCGCCGTGGATCTCGACGGTCGCGTGGCGCGCGTCGTCGAGTTCGGCGGTCGCCTCGTACACGTCGCGCTCGCGGGTGATGCTCGCGCGCCGGTGGTCCACCCGGTTCGGGGTGTACTGCTCGACGGTCGTCCCCTCCAGTTCCTCGACCGCGGCCGCGAGCGCGTCGGCGTCGACGTCGGCGTCGAAGGTCACCTCGGCGCGGTAGCGCTTGGCGGCGTCGTGTTCCTTCACGCGCTCGACCATGTCGTAGGTCGCGAGCCGGAGCCCCTCGACCTCCACGGCGCCGTCCGCGAAGGCGTTGATGTCGGCCTGCAGCCGGTCGGTGTCGACCCGGCGGCGGCGCGGCTCCTCGACCTCGATCACGAACGGGCGGCCGGTGCCGAGCATCAAGGCGTCGACGTCCTCGCGGCCCGCGCCGTGGAACGTCGCCTCCGTGCCGTCCATCACGTCCTCGACGACGGGGGCGGTGTACTCCTCGACGCTGTCGTCGTAGAGGTAGCCGGAGCCGCCGCAGTGGTCGCAGGGGTCCGCGCCCTGTCGCCCCGAGCCCTTGCACTCCCGGCAGGGCCACTCGGTCTGGGGGATGTCGCGTTCCAGTTTTCTGTATCTCCCGTAGACGAACGTGGAGTTCACCTTCGCGTCGATCGCGTCCTCGGCCAGATCGATCGTGAACTGCACGTCCGGGCGGTCGAAGGAGACTTCCGCGCCCGTGGCCCGCCCGAACCGCTTTCCGACCTCGCGGTTGAACTCCGATTTGAACGGCTCGCCCGCGTCCTCGTCGAGGCCGGCCTCGTCGCGGAGCAGCGCCTCGTTCTCCTCGATCAGCGGCGGGGGGCGCGTGCCGACGTTGTAGGTGGAGAAGTCGATCCCCTCGACCGCCTCGGCGGCGCGCTCGGCCCACTCGTCGAACTCGGTACAGCGCCCTTCACAGACCCAGCAGTCCGCCGTTTCGACCGGCTCGTGGTCCTCGTCGTCGCGCAGCGCGAGCGCGGTCCGAAGCGCCGACCCCCGCTCGGCGTTCGACAGTCCGAAGCTCCGGTCGGCGACGAGCCGGCCGAGACAGGCGTCGCACACCGGCCCCGTCCCGGTCGCCCGCGCCGCGACCTCGAGTACGTCCATACGGTCCCCAGCGTCCCCCGTGGTAACTGTCTTACTACATCGCGAGCGCCCCGGCTCCCGCGAGACGCTCGGCCGGTCCCGGCCGACTTAAGAGGATTCGCGTCGTTTCGCCGGGCGTGAACGAGTCGGCCTCGCGCGAGGAGAAGCTGGAACTCGGTGTCGAGCTACTGGCTCACCTCGAACACGAGGAGCTGACGCTGCCGGCCGCGATCGACCGGATCGAGACGGTGACGACGAGCCCCTCGCTCACCCGCGAGATCCTCGACGCCGCCGAGAAGCGTGGCGTCATCGAGCGCGAGAACTCTCGCCTCCGGGTCCAGCGCGGCGGGACGTACGTGAACTACGAGAGTCAGGTGACCCAGCGCGACGGGGAGTTCGAGTGCCGCCGCTGCGGGACGACGATCACGACCGGCCACTTCGTGAAACTCGACGCCGGCGAACTCGGGCCCTTCGGCTCCTCGTGTATCCGGAAGGTCACCGGGCGCGACGACGACGCTGACACGGAGTAGCTGTTACGGGTGGTATTCACTCGGCACAGGAACTTTCGTAAGCGATAGCGGGAGTGGGTATTACAGATCGCTGGTGGCAGGATCGTATTTAAAAGGGGATGAGCGACTTCGATGATCGCTTATAAATAACTGCGGCGATGCGATGGCGCGCCCCGGTGAGCGGCCCGGAGGGCCGCGAGCCGCGAGGGACCGAAGGTCCCTCTGGCAGCCGGCGGCGACGCCGCCGGCGACGACGGTGCGAGGGAGTCGGCGCGGCGCTTATAAGCGCCGCGCCGACGAGGTTGGGGAGGCGTGAGGCTGTGCGGTTCGGTTGGGTGGGACTCAAAGGGGCAGCCGGTGAGGCGGGCGCAGGCGTTCACGAGAGCAAAGCTCTCGTGAGCCAATCAGAACGCTTCGCGTTCTGATGACGACACAAGGACCGCAAGGAGGGAGCGCTAGCGACCGACTGAGGACCGCAGCGAGCGTGCGCCCGCCTCACCGGCTGGGGCTTTGGAAGTGTTCACCGCAGAGTCACTAATCAGTTATAAACAGCCGACAGCAACACCGCTCGATCCCTTATAAATAACCGATCAGCCGAAGTGATACACATATACACCCAACCGCTCGCTGATCTGTCTGTACTGACCGAACCCGGATCGAGATCCGTCACCCACTGAGAGGTCCGACGGAGCCGCCAAACAGGACGCCGCCGGTTCAACCCTCTAACGCCTCGATGTCGTCGAGGATCTCCACCGCGTGGTCCTCGGGGGAGACGCCCTCGTAGGCGAGCGCGATCGTTCCCTCCGAGTCGATCACGTACGTGTTCCGGAACACGCCGTCGAAGGTGTTCCCGAACATCTGCTTCTCGCCGTAGGAGTCGTACGCGCTCGCGACCTCGCCGTCGGGGTCCGAGAGCAGCGTGAACGGGAGGTCGTACTCCTCGGCGAACGGTTCGAGGTCGTCGACGGGGTCGTCGCTGATCCCCACGACCGCGACGTCGGCGCCTTCGAAGGCGTCCCACTCGTCGCGGAAGCCGCACGCCTCGGTCGTACAGCCCGGCGTGTCGGCGCGGGGGTAGAAGTAGACGACCGTGTAGCGCGCCGCGGACGGATCGACGGTGACGGCGTCGCCGTGCTGGTCCGACAGCGCGATCGCGGGTGCGGAATCGCCTGGTTCGAGCATACACACCGTGGTTTCGCCCGAGTATTAGGACGTTCGGTCCGGTTCCTTTTTACCCGCCACAGTCATGGAGTCGGTATCGATGGTGTGGCAACCGACGCCGTACACGGCCCCGTTGCTCGTGGCGGCGCTCGCGTCGTTTTCCTTCGCCGCATACGCCGTTCGGAACCGGTCACGCGGAGAGACGCCGATCGTGGGGAGCTTCATCGGAGTCACGGTCGCCAGCGGGATCTGGTCGCTGGCGTACGCGGCGCAGCTATCGGCGACGACGCTCGAAGCGACCCTCCTGTGGAACCGCCTCGTCTGGGTCGGGGTCGGGGCGCTCGCCGTCGCCTGGCCGGCGTTCGTGTTCGCGTACGTCGACTGGACGGCGTGGCTCCGACCCCGTCGGCTCGCCCTCCTCTGTCTCGTTCCCGCAACCGTTGTCGGCGGCGTCTTCTTGGTCGGCGCCGACCCGCTTTTTTACACGTCTCCCTCGCTGGACGGCGCGAACGGATTCCTCATCATGGAGTACCTGCCGACGCCGGCACTCATCGGCTTCATGACGTACTGCTACGCCGTGAACCTGTTCACCTTCGGCGTCCTCGGCTACGTCGCGCTCGCCCGCGACGGCGTGTTCCGACGGCAGGCCGCGCTGCTGCTCGCCGCCGGCGCCGCGCCGACGACGGTCGGCGTCGTCGGGATCGCAGGGGGTCTCGGGCCCATGTTCGTCGATCTCACGCCCGTGACGTTCGCGGCCACCTCCGGCCTGCTCGGCTGGGTCGTGTTCCGCTACCGCCTCCTCGACCTCTCGCCGATCGCCCGCGACGCGGTGTTCTCGAACCTCTCTGACGGCGTCGTCGTCGTCGACGCCAACGGGCGCGTCGTCGACTTGAACCAGCCGGCACGCCGGCTGTTCCCGTCCGCGGCGGTCGGATGCGAGGTCGAGGAGGCGTTCGAGCGCGCGCCGGCCGTCGTCGATCTGGTCGCGGGGACCGAAAACGACGACGGGGGCACCCCCGGCTACGGAGCCGGGCCGGATCCCGACGACGATCTCAGAGTGGCCATCAACGTGGAGTCCGATCCGCGATTTCTGACGGTCGCCGCGCACTCGATCGCGACGAGCAAGAGCGGCGTCGCCGCCGAACCCGGCCCCGGAGTCGGGGGCCGGTCGACGGCGGGCGGGACCGTCCTCCTGTTCCGCGACGTCACCGAGCGCGAGACGCTCCAGCGGCGGTACCGAGCGCTCATCGAGAAGTCGCCGAACGTTATCGCCGTCTGCGGCACCGACGGCCTGCTCCGGTACGTGAGCCCGTCGATAGAACGACTTCTCGGCCACGCACCCGCGGAGATCGAGGGACGACCGGTGATCGATCTGGTACACCCCGACGACAGACGCGAGGCACAGCGCGCGTTCGAGCGCGCCTTCGAGACCGACGAACAGCAGTCGCTCGATCACCGGATCGCACACGCGGACGGGAACTGGCGCCGGTTCGAAACGGTGGTCGAGCGCCTGTTCGGGGACACCGAAGAGGTGGTGATAACCGCGACCGACGTGACCAAGAGCCGGCGGTACGAACAGCGGCTCCAGGTCCTCAACCGGGTCCTCCGACACGACCTCAAAAACGACACGAACGTCATCGGCGGGTACGCCGACCTCCTGCGCGACCACGTCGGCGACGAGGGCGACGAGTACCTCGACGTCATCGACCGGAAGGTGGAGACGCTGACGCACCTCAGCGATCAGGCTCGCGAGATCGACGTGGCGCTCCACAGCGACGGGGCGCGCGCGGAGATCGACCTGTCGCCGCTCGTCACGCGGCTCTGCGACTCGCTGGAGTCGTCGTTCCCGGAGGCGACGGTGACGGTGTCGACGCCCGACGGGGCGGTGGTGTGTGCGGACGAGCTGTTGGAGTCCGCGATCCGGAACGTGTTGGAGAACGCGGTCGTCCACAACAACGGAGACCAGCCGATCGTCGAGGTAGCGGTCGACCGGGACGGCGGCGGCTACCGGATCGCCGTCGCGGACAACGGCCCGGGGATCCCGCCGGTCGAGCGGAGCGTGTTCTCCGAGGCCCGCGAGACGGCGCTCGAACACGCGAGCGGGCTCGGCCTCTGGCTCGTCCACTGGATCGTCACCGAGTCCGGCGGGGACCTGGGGATCCACACGCGCGAACCGACGGGAACGCTGATCACGATGTGGCTCCCGACGCCCGACGGCGCCGCCGCGGAAGAGCCCGACGCGGCGGAAGAGTCCGAGGCGGCGGACCGGGCACAGGCAGCAGAAGAGCCCGAGTCGGCGGACCAAGCGGAGGCAACAGAAGAGCCCGAGGCGGCGGACCAAGCCGAGGCGACGGAATATACGAATGCGACCGCCGAAGACGAGAAGGGACGAGGAGGCGGTCATCGACCGCCAGCCGACAACTAGCGGTTCTCTCCCGGTCGTCCGCGGCCCAGATCCGTGGTCCGCCGTGGTTCCAGTCCGGCGCGCTGCGACCCTCGAACGCCCTCCGCAACCTCTTTGCGGTCGGTCGCCGAATTCGGAGACATGAGCCACGGATCCCTGGACGACGACGCGGTCGAGAGCTATCGGGAGGCCGGTGCCGTGCTGGTCGAGGCGATGAACGAGGCCCGCGAGATGGTCGAACCGGGGCGGACGCACCTCGAGGTCGCCGAGTGGACGGAGGACTTCATCCGGGAGCAGGGCGCGGGGCTCGCGTTCCCCGTCAACATCAGCGTCGATCCCGAGGCGTCCCACGCCACCCCGGGCCGCGACGACGAGGTCGAATTCGGCGAGGAGATGGTGTGTCTCGACCTCGGAGTCCACGTCGACGGCTACATCGCCGACGCCGCGGTCACGGTCGACCACACCGGGACTCCCGAGTTGGTCGAGGCCGCCGAGATGGCCCTGGAGGCCGCCGTCGACGAGGCCGGGCCGGGCGTCGAGGTCGGCGTCGTCGGGGAGGCGATCGAAGACGTGATCCGCGGCTACGGCTACACGCCCGTCCTGAACCTCTCCGGGCACGGCGTCGAGCGCTACGACGCGCACACGGGGCCGACGGTCCCGAACCGGGGCGTCGACCGCTCCGTCGAACTGGAGCCCGGACAGGCGGTCGCCATCGAGCCGTTCGCCACCGACGGTCGCGGGAAGGTCGGCGAGGGGACCGACGAGGAGATCTTCGAACAGCAGGGCTCCGCGAGCGTCCGCGACCGCCGCGCGCGACAGGTCTTAGAGGAGATCGAGGCGTTCGACGATCTCCCCTTCGCGGCGCGGTGGCTGGAGAGCGACCGCGCCGAGATGGCGCTGCGCCGGCTGAAGCAGGCGAACGCGGTGAAGGGGTACCCCGTCCTGAAGGAGGCCGACGACGCCCTCGTGAGCCAGGCGGAGCACACCCTCCTGATCACCGACGACGGCGTCGAGATCACGACCGCGGGCATCCACGACTTCGACGGCTGATGGACCGGATCTACGCGCCGTGGCGCATCGAGTGGGTCGAACGGGACTCCGACCCGATCGACGGCTGTCCGTTCTGCGTCCTGCCCGAGCGCGAGGACGACCGCGAGTCGCGGATCGTCGCCCGCACCGAGCGCAACTACGTCCTGTTGAACAACGCGCCGTACAACCCGGGCCACGCGATGGTGGTGCCCCGCGAGCATCACGAGGACCCGACCGACCTCGACGAGGCGAGCCTGCTCGACCACGCGAAACTGAAGTCGGCGACGCTCGCGGCGCTGCGCCGCGACGTCGACCCCGACGGCGTCAACACCGGACAGAACCTCGGCGCCTCGGCCGCCGGCGGCTCGATCGACCACCTCCACACCCACGTGGTCCCGCGGTGGGACGGCGACACGAACTTCATGCCCGTCACGGGCGACACGAAGGTGATCGTGGAGGCGATCGACCGCACTTACGAACACCTCCACGCCGGCTTCGCCGCCGGCGACGACGTGGCCGACTCCGGGAACGCCGACGCCGGCGAGGCGGTCGAACTCGACTTCGACGTCTGAAGTGACGGGACCGTCGAAAGCGCCTTTTTCAGGGATATTCGCGTTTGAGACCGTCTGTCGTCGAAGACCGCTTCTCGATCGATGCCGGGAGTGGGCATTGCAGATCGGTGGTGGCAGGAGCGTATTTAAAAGGGCATTAGCGAGAGCGACGATCGCTTATAAACGGACGGTGCGAGGGAGTCGCTGGCGCCGTTGGCGCCAGCGACGAGGCTGGGAAGGCGTGAGGTGCGGTGCAGTTGCGGGCGGGTGGGACTCAAAGGGGCAGTCGCGAGGGCGAAGCACGGCGCAGCAAGTACCGCAGCGAGGGAGCGAAGGCGACCGAGCGAGGAACACAGCAAGCCGCGCGAGCCGTCGCGACTGGGGCTTTGGAGGTGTTCACCACAGAGCCGTCGATTGCTTATAAACAACCGATCAGCCGAATTGAGACACAGGCTCCCGCTATCGCTTACCGGAACTGCCGTATTGACCACGGATCGGATCAACGGTGAATAATGAGACTCCGCTCGGCGTGCACGGCGCCCGCACTCCCGACACTATTTAATACGGGCATCCTGTAGTTCGGACCGTAATGTCGGAAGTCTGCTCGACGTGCGGACTGCCCCAGGAACTCTGCGTCTGCGAGGACGTCGCGAAAGAGTCCCAGCAGATCAGCATCCGCATCGACGAGCGCAGGTACGGTAAGGAGGTAACGGTCATCGAAGGATTCGACCCGAAGGACGTCGACATGAGTTCCCTCTCGTCGGATCTCAAGTCGAAGTTCGCCTGCGGGGGCACCGTCGAGGACGGCGCCATCGAGCTGCAGGGGAACCACTCGGGTCGCGTGGAGGACTTCCTCCGCGACAAGGGCTTCAACGTCGCGTGACCGTCACCTAACCGTCCGCCGTCGAGCGTTCGCGGTTCGCGGTTCGAGTCTCGCCGATTTTTCAGCGATATCGACCGGCCAGCGGCGGCGTCGTCGCTCGCGAGTCCGTCGGTGGTCGTGTTACACGAGCAACGCCGCCCGGCCGACGACGAAGGCGACCGCCGCGCAGAACGTCCCGTACTTAAATCGCTGTTGTGCCGCCGTCGGATCGGTGAACGCCTCGTAGCAGGCGTACAGCATGACCGCGTCCGCGACCGCGACGAGGAGGAGGTAGGCGCCGCCGAACGTCCCGGAGAGATACGGGAACGGGCTGGCGACGACGGCGACGACGAGCGACCCGGTCGCGACCCACAGCGCTCGGCGCTCGCCGAGAGCGACGGGGAGCGTCCGAAGCCCCTCCTCGCGGTCGCCGACCACGTCCTCGACGTCCTTGATCACCTCGCGGGCGAACGTCGAGAGGCCCGCGAGCAGCGCGAGGGCGACGACCGCCCCGGGACGACCGACCGCGGCGCCGCCGAACAGGAACGTCGAGCCGACGAGGTACGAGACGAGGGCGTTGCCGAGCCCCGGCGTCCCCTTAAAAACCGTCGTGTAGGTGACGAGGGCGACGAGGTTGACCGCGGCGATGGCGAGGGCGAGCGCGGGGAGCGCCAACGCGAACGCGACGGCGACCGCGAACCAGACGCCGGAGATCCCGAGCGCGCCTCGCGGCGAGACCGCGCCGCGCGGGATCGGGCGATCGGGTTGGTTGATCGCGTCGATCTCGCGGTCGAAGTAGTCGTTGATGGCGTTGCCGGCGGCGACCGCGAAGGCGGTGGTGACCGCGGCGATCGCCGCCGGAGCGAGGGCGTCGCCGGCGCCGGCGACGAACGCGCCGGTCGCCGTGAGAACCGCGGCGGCGACGCAGTTGCCCGGGCGTGCCAGTTCGAGGGCTCCGCGTGCTGTCTCGCGCACGTCGTCTCCGTTCACCGCGGCGCGGCACATAAACGGCGCGGGATCGGGCGGGAGCGGGCAGGGTCGGAGCGGGCGGGAGCGGGCAGGGTCGGAGCGGGCGGGAGCGGGCAGGGTCGGATCGAGGCGTTCCGAGCCACCGCCCGCCGTGCGCGTTCTCGGACAGTGAGGATCCGCCGAGCGCCTAACCCGCCTGACGGACAAACAGGCCCATGGCCGAAGTCGAAGGGGAGGGGCGCCGGCTCCGCGTCGACCTCGACATCGATCCGAGCGACGACTGGGACTGTCCCATCGTCTCCGAGGTCTCCGACGCGAGCGACGTGGCCGTCAACGCGGTGGGCCACGAGTGTACCGTCGACGTACAGCCGACCGACAGCGACGGCCCGGTCCGCGCCCGCGGCGAGGTCTCCGACGACTGTCTCTGTCAGATCTTCCAGGGATTCGGCTGCGTCCCGCACGTCCGTCGCGTCGAGGACGGGACGATGCTCGTGACGGCCTACGTCGACGACCGGGACACGGTCCGCGACGTGGTCGGAACGCTGCGGGAGGTCCTCGATCACGTCAGACTGGTCCGGCTCGCGGTCGTCGAGGGGCCGGAGGCGACCGAGCAGGTGACCTTCGATCTCTCCGCGCTCACGCCGAAACAGCGCGAGGGGCTCGAACTCGCGGTCGCCCGCGGCTACTTCGACGACGACCGCGACGTGGGGCTCGGCGAGCTGGCCGCCGAACTCGACATCAGCAAGTCCGCGCTCTCACAGCGGCTCCGGGGCGCGCAGGCGAAGCTCGTCACCGACGTGTTCGACGGCGTCGAGTGAGTCTCGCGGCCGTCGGCGTCGACCGCTCTCGACGGTGACCGGCCCAACCGGGTTCTCAGTCCGCGTTCGCCGCCGACCCGCCGCGGATCCGGCTCAGCGCCGCGTCCCCGTCGCGTTCGGCCTCGGTGAGGTAACACTTCGGGTCGGGGGCGAACGGGTCGTCGTGAGCCGCCAGCGCGCGGAGCCGCGAGCCGCCGCGGCAGACGTTCTTGTACGCGCAGTCGGCGCACTTTCCGGACAGGTGTTCCTCGCGCTCGCGCAGCGCCCCGAGCAGCGGGTTCGACTCGTCCGCCCAGATCGCGCCGAACGATCGGTCGCGGACGTTGCCGGGCGAGTACCCCTGCCAGAACTGCGTGAGGTGGACGTTGCCGACGGGGTCGACGTCGGCGACGCGCTCGCCCGTCGGGTCGCCGCCGTTGCGCTGGAGGTACTGATAAATGAGCCGCGCCCGATCGGTCCCCATCTCGCGGTCGGCGTACTCGACGAGGTGGCCCGCGTCGGCGTAGTTGCCGACGAGCAACGTCTCGATCTCCTCGCCCGCGTCGTGGTACTCGCGGGTGAGGTCACACAGGTCGGTGACCGCCTTCCGCGTCGCCTCGGGGCTCAGGTCCACGTCGGAGATATCGGCGCCGCGACCGCCGTAGTCGAGGTGGTAGAAACAGAACCGGTCGACGCCCACGTCGACGAGCAGGTCGACGACGCCCGCCAGGTCGTCGACGTTGTGCTCGGTGATCGTGTACCGGAGCCCGGTCTTGAGCCCCACGTCGAGACACGCCTCGATCCCCCGGACCGCGGCGTCGAACGCCCCCTCCTCCCCCCGGATGCGGTCGTTGCGCTCCGGGAGGCCGTCGACCGAGACGCCCGCGTACTTGAGCCCCGCCGCCTTCAGTTCCCGGGCTCGCTCGCGGGTCAGCAGGGTCCCGTTCGTCGAGAGCACCGGGCGGACCCCGCCCTCGGCGGCGTGTGCGACCAGTTCCGGAAGGTCCTCGCGGACGAGCGGCTCCCCGCCGGAGAAGAGGAGGACGGGCACGCCGAACTCCGCGAGGTCGTCGATGAGCGCCTTCCCCTCCGCGGTCGACAGCTCGTTCGGTGCCCCCTCCTGATCGGCCGCGGCGTAACAGTGCTCGCAGTAGAGGTTACACCGCTTCGTGGTGTTCCAGACGACGACCGGACGCTCCTGTTTGTCGTCCGTGATCTGCGGCTTCTCCGACCCGTCGGCCGCGTCGTACCGGAGCCCGTCGCTCTCGGCGTCGAGCCCGCAGAGGAGCTTGCTGACCGAGATCATCGGGACCCCTCCGCGTCGTCGGCGCCGGCCGCGTCGGCCGCAGGCGCTCCGCCGCACGAGACCGTCGGGGTCCCCTCCGTCTCCTCGTAGACGCGCGACTCGTCGGAATCGATCGCGGGCTCGTCGGACCCGCTCGCGGGCGTGTCGGCGTCTCCGGACTCCTCGCCGCTCGTCTCCTCATCCGCGAGCGACTCGGCGGAGTACCGGTGCGTCTCGTCGGCGGGGCACACCCACACGTCGCGGGCGTACCACGCGAAGAGCTTGCTCGCCTCCTCGTGGGCGGCGTCGGGCGTCGGCGCGGCGACGGTGCCGACGTGGCGGAGCAGGTCCGCCTCCTCCTCACGGACGAACACCTCGAAGCGCCGGCCGTCCGCGGAGCGCGCCCCGTTCGATCCGCCGGTTCGGTCCGTCTTCTCGACCATACCCGGAGTACGCACGACCCACCGAACCCGGTTTCGGGCGTTCTCACGGGCGCGAAACGCGCCCGAACACGTTCGGACGTCGAACGCATACACCATTTATCGGTATATGAAATCGGCTAGACACGGCAGGTCAGAGACGCGATAACCGCTTCGGAGGCGACTCTGGCTGAGTCCGCCGCAGACGGACGAGTGTTTTCGCAATTTTGGACAGCCTAAAAATCGAAGCCGTTATTAGTTTTTAGTCTGGCCTAAAACACATGGGGAAAGACCACGCAACAGGAGAACGGGCGGAACGGAGCGGGCCGACTCGACGGAATTTCGTGACGTATGGCGGGTCGATCGCCGCTGCCGGGCTGCTCGCCGGCTGTGCCGATAGCACGGGCTCGACGGCCGGAGGAGACGGCGACGCCGGCGACGCCGGCGACGCCAGTGACGGGAACG
>Ga0207720_100664_pt1 | contig 19111 bp, 15 predicted proteins | sample A23P2SouthBayCA_2_FD_187751 | JGI IMG/M metagenome (GOLD analysis project Ga0207720, IMG submission 187751) | Aerobic enrichment media microbial communities from Eden Landing Ponds, California, USA - A23 E3 (2) (SPAdes) | ecosystem: Environmental > Aquatic > Marine > Unclassified | place...
ACCCGCACCCGAGTCGGTCTCACGTACCCGCACCCGAGTCGGTCTCACGTACCCGCACCCGAGTCGGTCTCACGTCACAACGTTCACTCGCGACGGACTGTTTCGTTCCCGTGGCGTCAATGCAATTACCCAGGGGGACGAATCAGTGACGTATGCGTGCGCTCAGTCGCGTGTGGGTGCGCCTCGGCGAGGCCGTGTTAGACCGCGGCGACGACGAGGAATGGTCCCTCAAACGCTCCCGTACGACGGAGACGCGGTGGTCGCGTTCGGGAGAGCGAGTCGACTGCTTTCGGTTCGACAACGGCTATGTGACCACTGTCCACTACGAAAATCGAGAGGTCACGTGGCAGTTGACGCCCGGACAGGTTCCACTCGCGAGCGCGCTCGCGATGGCGAAACTCTACCTCGAACACGAACTGACGCCCCAGACCGACCCAGAGGGGCGACCGTTCGTGGGTCTCACCGAGCGAGGCCCGGTTCAGGTTTTCGAGGAGATACCCCCGGAACCGGTCGAGTACGTCTATCTCGACGGCGTTCGAACCCTCGAAGAGTTCCCTGAGTTCCTCACCGTCGACGACGATTTCCGAGCCGTCTTCGACCGGATGGCTCCGGCGCGGTCGAGCACGTCTCGATAACGTCGAGGCGACGCAGAACCGCTTCGACGAAAATCGAGTCGCGTCTTCTCGCCCTCGTTCGCGCTCGTCGAAATCCAACTGCGCTCACTCGCGACGAACGAGGCCGCTCGCCCGTCTCACGGACTCCCGGTGTCGCAAGCCGTTTCCCCGTCGCGGCCGTACCCGCGTTCGATGACTGCCGAGGACGAGGACCCGGGTCCTCCCGACGGAGACGGCGACGGAACCGGCACGTCCCGAGACGTACTCGACCGGTTGGCCGATGCGACCGACGTATCCGAAGCCCCCGACGCATCCGACGTGTCCAGCGTGACCGACGCGTCCCTTCCTGACGCGCCCCCGACCGACGCGAACCAGCCGAGCGACGCGGCGGACGGCGTCTCGCTCGCGTCGTTCTACGGGGCGCTCGAATCCGAGGGTCGCCCCGTCGCGACCGCCCAGCAGGTCGCCCGCCGTCTCGGGGTCTCGCAGGCGGACGCGATGGACGGACTCGAGGCGCTCGCCGATGCGGAGCGAGTCCAGCGGGTGAACGTCGAGACCGACCCGGTCGTCTGGTACCCGACCGAGTGGGGCGAACTCGCCTCGCGCGAGCGGGTCGTTCTCTTTCCGAAACGCCGCGAGATAGTCGTCGACAACCCGACTCAGTACACACGGGCGCGGCTCTCGCAGTTCGCACACCTCGTCGACACCACCGGCGACCGCGAGGGTCGAGGCCGAGGCTACCTCTACCGAATCCGGCAGGAAGACGTGTGGCAGGCCCCCTTCGACGACGTCGAGTCCCTGCTCTCGATGCTCCGGTCGGTCCTTCCCGAGCGGTCGTCGCACCTCGAAGCGTGGGTCGAAGACCAGTGGAAGCGCGCCCACCAGTTCCGTCTCTACTCTCACGAGGAGGGGTACACCGTCCTCGAAGCCGCCACCGAGAGCCTCATGGGCAACGTCGCGCTCCAGAAACTCGACGACGACCACGTCTACGCGCCCATCTCGGACACGGAGGCGTGGGTCAGAGACGAGGAAATCGCGGCGATAAAGCGCATCCTCTACGACGCGGGCTACCCCGTCGAGGACGACCGCGACCTCGAAGAGGGCGAGGAACTCGACGTCGCGCTCGGCGTCGACCTCCGCGACTACCAGCGAGACTGGGTCGACCGATTCGTCGACCAGCGCGCCGGCGTCCTCGTCGGGCCGCCCGGCGCGGGGAAGACCATCGCCGGCATCGGCGCGCTCGCCGCGGTCGGCGGCGAGACGCTGATTCTCGTGCCGAGTCGAGAACTCGCCCGCCAGTGGCACGAGGAACTCCGCTCGACGACTGACCTCGACGCCGACCAAATCGGCGAGTACCACGGGGGCGCAAAAGAGATTCGCCCCGTCACCATCGCCACCTACCAGACCGCCGGGATGGACCGCCACCGCTCGCTTTTCGACTCGCGCCGCTGGGGGCTCATCATCTACGACGAGGCCCACCACATCCCGAGTCGCGTCTTCCAGCGGAGCGCCGACCTCCAGTCCAAACACCGCCTCGGCCTGTCGGCGACCCCCATCCGCGAGGACGACAAGGAAGCCGAGATTTTCACGCTCATCGGCCCGCCTATCGGCACCGACTGGGGCAAACTCTTCGACGCCGGCTACGTTCAGGAGCCGGAAGTCGAGATTCGCTACGTGGGCTGGGGAAGCGACATGGCCAGAAACGAGTGGGCTTCCAGCGACGGCCGCGAGCGGCACATGCTCGCCGCGATGAACCCCGGCAAGATAGTCGAGATTCGTCGGCTCCGCGCCCGACACGCCGACTCGAAGACCCTCGTCTTCGTCGACTATCTCGACCAGGGCGAGGCGATTTCCGAGGCGCTCGACGTGCCGTTCGTCAGCGGCGAGACCCGCCACCACCGCCGCGAGGCGTACTTCGAGGCGTTCCGCGACGGCGACCTCGACACCCTCGTCATCTCACGCATCGGCGACGAGGGCATCGACCTCCCGAACGCCGGACTCGCAATCGTCGCTTCCGGTCTCGGCGGCTCCCGCCGGCAGGGCTCCCAGCGGGCCGGCCGAACCATGCGACCCACGGGGAGCGCGCTCGTCTACGTGCTCGCCACCCGCGGGACCAGCGAGGAGGACTTCGCCCAGCGTCAGATGCAACACCTCGCCGGGAAGGGGATTCGCGTCCGGGAGACGAGTTCTGACGACCTCGACACTGAATCGAACGGCGGCAACACTGAATCGAACGGTGGCGACACCGACGCCGAAGGCGACGAGTCGGACGACACCGAGTCGGCGTCTGCGGACGACTCCGAGTCAGCGTCTGCGGACGACTCCGAGTCAGCGTCTGCGGACGACTCCGAGTCAGCGTCTGCGGACGACTCCGAGTCGGCGGTACCCGACGAGTAATCGCCCCGATGTCGGGCGCTTCGCCGCCCGGAATGAGAATTCTTAAGTCTACCCGTAGATTGAAATTCTCTTGACCGCTCTTAGCTCAGCCTGGCAGAGCAGCCGACTGTAGATCGGCTTGTCCCCCGTTCAAATCGGGGAGAGCGGACTGAATTTCAACACCCGCGAGCGGAGCGAGCGGTGTTGCATGTGAAGGACGCCTCGACCCGATTTGAGTAGCGAGCAACGCGAAGCGTTGCGAGTGAGTTCAAATCGGAGTCTCCTCACCGACTATCACTCCCGACCGCCCCACACCACCTTCTCGACCAGTTCGACGGTCATCGGTCCGTCGACGCGAATCTGACAGGAGAGCCGCGGGTAGCCGAACCGCGCCGCGAGGTCGTCGTGCCAGTGGTCGGGCGTCGGCTCGCCCGAGCGAACCCGGACGCCGCACGTCGCACAGAGGCCGCGGCCGCCGCAGTTCACTCGCGTCGTGAGTCGCGCGTACGGCGAGAGTCCGGCGTCGAGAAGCGCGTCGCGGAGGACGGTCCCGCGTTCGACGTCGAGGTCGGTGACGCGGTCGCTGTCGGTGTTGACGTCGCGGACACGAACCGTGACGGTCGAGTCAGCCGGGTCGCACCCGGTTCGAGGTCGGGACTTGCGGTCGCTCATCGGTCGGTCGTTCGGGCCGACTCGACATGGGTATATCCCTCGGGTCGGTCCCTCGTCCAGTCGACTCGCCCTCTCGCCCAGTCAGCTCGCCCACCCTCTCACTCGCGGCTCTCTCGTCATCTATGTAGAGTCTATACCCGAAGATATCAGTATTATAACGGCTTATGACGGCCGGATTCGTAGGTGAGCGTGATGGTGACCCTCGCGTCCGCTCCGGTGTTGGTGAACGTCCGCGTCGAGATGAACGACCACGAGACGATGACGGTGGAACTGCACGAGACGAACGAAACGCGCCACCTCGTGGCCTACGAGTCCGAGCGAATCCGCGACACGCTCGCGTCGCTCCCCGAGGGCGCTCGCGTCCCCGTCGAGATGGTCCGCGCCGGGTCGCGCTCGAACGTCTGGAAAGCCGTCGCGCTACACGGCCGCCGGACTCCCCCCGTCGACCAGTCGGCGCGCACGGCGAACTGAGTCGTCCGCGACCCCGCCTTTCGCCCGTCGCTCGTCCCCGCGTCTTCGGCTCACCTCACCGGCTCCACCGGAGGCAAACCGTCGGTGCTATACTCCTCGCCCGTGTCGCGCACCGCAATGAGCTTCGTCGCCGAGGTGGAAGTTCGGTTCCGCGACCACGACTCGTTCGGACACGTGAACAACGCCGTCTACGCGACCTACTGCGAACAGGCCCGCGTCCGCTTCTTCGAGGAGGTGTTGGGGACGCCGCTTTCCGACCCGCACATCGTCGTCGCGCACCTCGAACTCGACTACCGCGCCCCAATCGAGGGCGTCGGCACCGTCGAGGTGGCAGTCGAGGCCGGCGAACCGGGCGGAAAGAGCTTCCCCATCTCCTACACGCTCTCCTACGACGGCGAGGTCGTCGCCACCGGCGAGACGGTTCAAGTCGCCATGGACGACGAGGGTCGCCCGACGCGCGTCCCCGACCAGTGGCGCGAGGCAATCGCCGACCAACCGTAGCGCCCGGCCGCCGTCCGCGTCGCGTTTTGTCTCTCCGAACAGTCCGCGACCGACAGGGCCCGCTACTCGACCGACTGAGCCGAGACAGGAGAATTATATACTCTCGAGATAATCCTCAGATATGCCTCGGGGAACACTAGAGCACGCACGGTCGGCGGACGCCGACGACGAGACCCCGCTGTCCCGAGCAGGCGAGCGCGTCCTCCACATCGGGCGCGACCGGCCGATTCGCATCAGCGCCGGCCATCGCCTCCTCCACCACGACGGCAAGTGTAGCCGCCCGCACGGGCATAACTACGAGATTTCGGTCCGCGTCGTCGGCGACCTGACTGCCGAGGGCTGGGTCGTCGACAAGGGCGTCGTGACCGACGTCATCGACGAGTGGGACCACCGCTTTCTCGTCGAGTCGGGCGACCCGCTCGTCGAGGCGTTCGAGCGCTCCGGCGACGCCGACGGAACGGTCGTCCTCGACGCGCCGCCGACGGCCGAGGTGATGGCCGTCGTCCTCGAAGAGAAACTGCTCGCGGCGCTCCCCGACACCGTCTCCGAGGTCTCGGTCTCGGTCGGCGAGACGTCGGAACTCTGCGCCGGCTTCTAATGCCCGTCTCCGACACCGTCGCCCGCGACGACACCGACGCCGAGGGCGACCGCCTCCCGATAAACGAGCTGTTCGCGTCGCTCCAAGGCGAGGGCAAACTCGCCGGCGTCCCGAGCACGTTCGTCCGCACCAGCGGCTGTAACCTCCGCTGTTGGTTCTGCGACTCGTTTCACACCTCGTGGGAGCCGACTCACGCGTGGCTGAGCCTCGACGAAATCGTCGCCGAAGTCGAGTCGCGGTCCCCCGACCACGTCGTCGTCACCGGCGGCGAACCGCTCGTCCACGACGAGACCGACGCGCTCCTGTCGGCGCTCGCCGACGACTACCACCTGACCGTCGAGACGAACGGGACGCTCGAAACCGACGCGCCGGTCGACCTCGCGAGCGTCAGCCCCAAGCTCGCGTCGTCGACGCCGACGCCCGACAACGCCCCGGCAGACGTGGACTCCGGCGTCTGGACCGAGCGCCACGAGGACGCCCGCGTCGACCTCGACGCGCTCGCCTCGCTCGTCGAGCACGCGGCGGAGTTCCAACTGAAGTTCGTCGTCACCGGCCGCGACGACCTCGACGAAATCGAGTCGCTCGTCGCCGACGTGCGCGGCGTCACCGACCGCGAGGTACGCGACAGCGACGTGTTGCTCATGCCCGAGGGACAGACCCGCGAGCAACTCGCCCGAACTCGGACCGAGGTCGCCGACCTCGCCGCGGCGTTCGGCTACCGCTACACGCCGCGACTCCACGTCGACCTCTGGAACGACGCGCCCGAGACGTGAGAACCCCCGAACGCACCCCGAACGCACCCCGAACGCACCCCGAACGCACCCCGAACGAACCCCGAACCATTCCACGATATCGATGACTACCGAATCCACTTCCGACGAGAAGCGTGCCGTCGTCCTCCTCTCGGGCGGCATGGACAGCGCGACGACCGCCTACGAGGCCAAGCAACGCGGCTACGAACTCTACGCGCTCCACACCTCCTACGGCCAGAAGACGGAGTCGAAGGAGTACGACTGCGCCCGCGCGCTCGCCGACGAACTCGATGCTCGGGACTTCCTCCACATCGAGACGAGCCACCTGAAGCAGATCGGCGCGTCGTCGCTCACCGACGACTCGATGGCCGTCGCCGACGCCGACATGGACGCCGACGACATCCCGACCTCCTACGTTCCCTTCCGCAACGCCAACCTCCTGTCGATGGCCGTCTCGTACGCCGAGGCGAACGACTGCGACGCCGTCTTCGTCGGCGCGCACTCCGAGGACTACTCGGGCTACCCCGACTGCCGTCCCGAGTTCTTCGACGCCTTCGAGGCCATGGTCGAGGTCGGCACGAAGCCCGACACGACCATCTCGCTGGAGGTCCCGTTCGTCCACGACTCGAAGACCGACATCGCCCGCCGCGGCCTCGAACTCGGCGTCCCCTTCGAACACACGTGGTCCTGTTACCGCGCCGAGGAACCGGCCTGCGGCACCTGCGACTCCTGTGCGTTCCGCCTGCAGGCGTTCCAGCACCTCGGCGAGCGAGACCCGATTCCGTACGCCGAGCGACCGGCGTACGCGGACGCGGACGCGTCGTAGCGTCCTCTGCCCGCCGCCGACGCGGATCGCACCTCGCTCGCGTTCCGACCTGTCTCCTCGCGCCCCTTTTTCACCGACCTACGCGAACCCCGCGTCATGAGCGACGAGAAACGCCGAACCGCCGCCCAGTTCGGAAGCGCCGCCGAGTCGTACTTCGACAGCGAGGTCCACCGCCTCGGTGAAGACCGCGAGACGCTCGCGTCGTGGTGTCGCGGCGCGACCCGCGCGCTCGACGTGGCGACCGGGGCCGGCCACACCGCGGGCGCGATAGCCGATGCCGGCGTCTCCGCGGTCGTCGCGGCCGACGCCGCCCCGGAGATGGTCGCCACCGCGGTCCGCGAGTACCCCGTCGCGGGCGTCGTCGCCGACGCCGAGCGCCTCCCGTTCGCGGACGACTCCTTCGACGCGGCCGCCTGCCGCATCGCCGCGCACCACTTCCCCGACCCCGAGTCGTTCGTCGCGGAGGTCGCGCGCGTCCTCGAACCCGGCGGCGTCTTCGCTTTCGAGGACAACGTCGCGCCCGAGGACGCATCCCTCGCCGAGTTCCTCAACGGCGTCGAGGTCCTCCGCGACCCGACCCACGTCGAACTCCACCCGGTTTCGCGGTGGCGCGAGTGGTTCGAGGCCGCGGGTCTGTCGGTCGAGGCGGTCGAGACAGCCGCGATACGCCTCGAATTCGACCCGTGGACCGAGCGGACGAACGTCTCCGCCGAGGACCGAGACGAACTCGAACGTCGCTTCCGCGAAGCGCCCGAGGACGCGAAATCCCTGTTCGACGTGGCGTTCGACAGCGACTCCGTCGTCTCGTTCGCCAACCCGAAGGCGCTGATTCGAGCGCGAAAAGAATGACATCCTCCCCGGCGCGAACGCCGGGGTTTCCTCTCGCTGGGGGTATCGCTTACCGACCCACGGAGGCAACTTGCGGGTTCGTGCGCTCCTCGTTGGAACAAGAGCGTGGTGACTCTGACCAGTCGTGGTCGTTCCACTTGAGGCGCACGGGCCGTGCCATCGGCCGTGCTACGTCGGTCTGCCGTTGACGAGACACAGCGTGTCTCGTTCGCCAATCAGAACGTTCTGAGTTCTGATGACGTCTCAGGAACGTTTCGGACGCTGTGAGGTCTGCGTGGCCCCCGAAACCGCACGGGCACGTCAGCGTGTCGCGGTGGCGTGTCGTCCGATCTGTTGACCCGCAGTTCGGACACTCTTGAGAGGTCCATGCTTCCGAACGAACCTCCACCGAGATACCATACTCCTCGGCGGTACAGGCGAGTCGGTCGATGAACTGCCGGAACGCCCAGAAGTTGTGCGTCTTCGCGTTCGCTTCGACCGACCAATGCGTATCGAGTACGTCTGTGAGTGCCCCGACGTACACCGTGGAGACGCCTTCGTCGTGCAACCGCTCTATGAGGTCACGTGCGAGTGCGTCTTGGGCGTGGTCGCGTCGGCGCGTCCGACGGCGGTACAACGAGCGTATCCGGTGACTGCTGTACCTGCCGTCGTCCAAGAGCGATTGGAGACGAGCGATTTCTCGCGTCGTCTCGCGGAACCGCTCGAACAGGTTGCGTCCCTCGTACAGCAGTTGCGTGCCGGTCGAAGTCGAACAGGCGACGAGGTTGTTCGCACCAATATCCAGAGCGGCGGTTTCGTCCGCCAGTGGGTGTGCCAGCCGAGAATTGTCGATAGTGACTGGCTGAAAGGCCCTGAATGTCTGTGCGTTCTCGTCCCAGAACAACTCCAACCGGTCTTGCTTGTCGTACTCTTTCCAGTTGGGTTCACCCCGGACTTCGAGCCGGAGGCGTTCGCGGTATCCAAGCCCGTACTCGTCTTTCAGGTCATGGCCAACGAGGATTTCGAGCCGGGAGTATTCGCCCCACTCGACGGTGTACGAGGTGTTGCGGATATACGTTCGGAGTTCGCGGCCGTCCTCGGCGTTGCCCCAGTATCCGGGCTTGCCGTTTGCTTCGCCCTTCTTTTGGAGCGCGAAGAACGACCGCCATGCTTCGCGGTTCTTCCGTTCGATTTGCTGAACGGTCGAAGCCCCGAGCGTGCCGCCGTAGCGCCCGCGATACTCGCTGATGTCCCATACGTCGCCGCCGGGGTCGGCGTAGTGTTCGCGGCGCTCGTGGTTGATTTCGTTCCAGAGAGCGGCAGAAGCGTCCAACAGGCGTCGAAGCAACTCCTCGTCCGCGTCGGACAGAGGAACCACCTCGAAGGTGTTGGTCCGCTTCATCACCAACACCTTGCATCCGAAGGCTGATGTATGTTTGGCTTTTGTCTGTATGTATGGCGAAGAACATCCACGTAGTAGTGGACGACGACGTGCATGAACGGTTGAAGCGAATCAAGGACGACCACGGCCTGACGTGGGAAGGGATGTTGCTCCACGCGGCGAAAGATTTGGATACCCCGGACTGAGCATTGTCGGCGGTTGTGTCCCTGTTGTCGGATTCACGCCCGCCGTGAACGGCGGGACTCTCTCCTCGATTCAGGTAGCTCGGTCGGGAGAACTCCCGCTCCCCGCCGCGGACTGCGACTCGCCGAGACCCACAAACGGTAAGCGGAGTCCCGGCGACGTGGAGGTGTGTCAACGCCCGACTCTGACGCCCCAATCTCGCCGCTCGCGGGCCTCGGCATCGCGGTCCTCGCGGTCAGCACGAGCGCCATCCTCGTCCGCTGGAGCACCGCGCCGAGCCTCGTGAAGGCCTTTTACCGAGTCCTGTTCACCGTAGCTCTCCTCGCGCCGGTCGCGCTCGTCCGCCACCGCGACGCGCTGGCGACCATCTCGGGGCGGGACCTTCTGGCGGCCGGGGGCGCGGGCGTCGCGCTCGCGGCCCACTTCGCGTCGTGGTTCGAGAGCCTCAACCACACGACGGTCGCCGCGAGCGTCACGCTCGTGCAGTCCCAACCGCTTTTCGTCGCCGTCGGCGCGTGGGCCGTCCTCGACGAGCGCGTGAGCCGCCGCACCGCCGTCGGCATCGGCGTCGCGCTCGCGGGCATGGCGCTCATGTCCGTCTCCGACTTCCTCGCCGCCAGCGGCGCGCCGCGTCCGCTTCTCGGAAACGGGCTCGCGGTCATCGGAGCCGTGACGGCGGCCGCCTACGTCCTCACGGGTCGGAGCGTCCGAAGCAGGGTCTCGCTCGTCCCCTACGTGGTCGTCGTTTACACGGTCTGTGCCGCCGCGCTCCTCGTCGTCGCGGTCGGCCGGGGCGACCCGCTTACGGGGTACCCCCCGCGCGAGTGGCTCCTGTTTCTCGGGATGGCGGTCGGGCCGGGCGTCTTCGGCCACACGGTCATCAACTGGGCGCTCGCCCACCTCGAATCGAGCGTCGTCTCCGTCTCACTCCTCGGAGAGCCCGTCGGCAGTACGATACTCGCGCTCTTTCTCCTCGGTGAGATTCCCACGCTCCCGACGGTCCTCGGTGGGGCCGTCGTCCTCGGCGGAATCTACGTCAGCGCGTCCTAGGCGGCGCTCTCGAATCGGATAGCTCCGGTTCAGAACTCCGGATTCGAAATCCCCCAGACTCCGTTATCGGTGGTGATAACCGCGTCACAACGCTCATTACGGTGAGCGGTCGCTACACGGTATGGACGACGGTCCGGGGGCAGACGTACGCGTCCTCCACGTCGACGACGAACCCAGTCTGACGGACCTCGTGTCGATCTATCTCGAACGCGAGGCCGGCGACGTCGACCTGTCGGTTTCGACGTCGAACTCGGGGGCGGAGGCCCTCGAACGGCTCCGACAGGAACGAGTCGACTGCGTCGTGTCGGACTACGATATGCCCGATATCGACGGACTGGAGTTCCTCCGGGCGGTCCGCTCCGAACACTCCGACCTCCCTTTCATCCTCTTTACCGGCAAGGGCTCCGAGGAAGTCGCCCGCGACGCCTTCCGCGTCGGCGCGACCGACTACATGCAGAAAGACACCGGCACCGACCAGTACACGGTCCTCGCCAACCGCGTCGTCAACGCCGTCTCGCAGTACCGCGCGAAGGCGGCCTCCGAGCGATACGGAACCGCCATCGAGGTGCTCGACAGCGGCGTCTACTCCCTCGATTCCGCGGGGCGCTTTACCTCCGCCGACGGCGTCTTCTGCGAACTCACCGGCTACGACCGCGAGGCCATCATCGGTCGGGAGTTCGCCGACCTCGCCGCCGAGTCCGACGACGAGATTCTGTCCGCCTTCGAGCGGGTCGTCTCTCCGGACGCCCCCGACACGGAGCGCTTCGAGACGGTGCTGTCGCCCGGCTCGGCGTACCCGCACGACGACGACCTCCTCTGTGAGGGCCATCTCGCGCTCCGCCCCACCGAGGACGACGAACCCGCCGTCATCGGGACGCTACAGGACGTGACCGAGCGCCGCCGCCGGCGGAACCGACTGCGCTACGAGACGCGCCTGAAAGACGCCGTCTTGGACACCTCCACGTCGCTGATGAGCGCCGAGACCGACGAAATCGGCACGAAAATCGAGTGGACGCTCCAGTCGGTCGGCGAGGTGGCCGACCTCGACCGCTGTTCGGTCTACCTCTACGACGACGAGACGAACGTCGCCGCCCGGATGCACGACTGGCGCGGCGGCGACCGTTGCGAGCACCCCGAGCGCGTCGCCCTCGAAGACGCCCGCTGGTTGCTCGAACGACTCCACCGCTTCGAGAACGTCCGCCTCCATCGCGTTTCGGACCTCCCGCCCGAGGCGTCGGACACGAAGCGCGTGCTCACCGACGTCGAGACCGGCGGCTTCGTCGCCGTACCGATGGTGTCGAAGTGGGCGCTCGTCGGCTTCGTCATCTTCGACGTGGTCGAGACGAGTCGCTCGTGGACCGACACCGAAGTCGACCTGCTTCGCTCTGTCGGGAACAACATCACGCACACGTTGGCCCGCCAGCGACGCGAGCGCGAGCTCCAGCGGCAGAACGACCGCCTCGAAGAGTTCGCGTCGGTCGTCTCCCACGACCTCCGGAACCCGCTCAACGTCGCCAAGGGGTTCGTCGAACTCGCCCGCGAGGAAGCGGACGTGACCTACCTCGACCGCGCGCTCGACGGGGTCACCCGGATGGACACGCTCCTCAACGACGTGCTCACACTCGCCAGACAGGGCCGAACGGTCGGCGAGACGCGCTCTATCGCCATCGAGGACGTCGCCGAGCGGGCGTGGAAGGCGGTCGACACCGGCGACGACGCGGTGCTCATCGTCGAAGACGGCCTCGGGTCCACACAGGCCGACCAAGGGCGGCTCCAACAGGCGTTCGAGAACCTGTTTCGGAATGCGGTGGAACACGGCGGTCCCTGTCGCGACTTCGGGGACGCCTCGGCAGACGGCGCGTCGGGGAGAGCGGTGGACGCGTCGGACGCGCCGGGCGCGTCCGACGCCGGCCCTACTGCGGATTCGTCCGGCACAGAGACCGCGGCTCACGAGTCGTCGGCGACGAGCGCGGCCGACGAACTCATCGTCCGCGTCGGCCCCACCGAGACCGGCTTCTACGTCGCCGACGACGGCCCCGGTATCCCGGCCGACGAGCGCGACACTGTTTTCGAACACGGGCACACGACTTCCGCGTCCGGAACGGGCTTCGGGCTCTCCATCGTCGAGAGCATCGTCGAGGCCCACGGCTGGGACATCGAGGTGACCGCTCCGGAGTCCGACCTCGGCGGCGCGCGCTTCGAGTTCGACACCGGCGGCGTCCGCTCCGAGGTCGAACCGCGGTTCTCGCTCAGCGACGACTGAGCCGTCGCCGCTCCCGACGACCCGCGCTACCCCTCTCTCGCCCTCTCTCCTCCTCTCTATTCTCTCTACTTCTCTTCTAGCAGTCGCTTCGTCTCGGCGTGTCGCCCGCGGAACATCCCCTCGAAGCCGACGCCGCCGAAGACGCCCGCGAGGTCGCCGAGCGGGCCGAACGGGAGTTCGTACTCCACGCGGTCTTCGAGTATCGTCTCGTCGCCGTCGGCGACGAACCGGTGGGTGTGGACCCACCGCGGGAAGGGGCCGTCGACCATGTCGTCGCGGAACCACGCCGTTCTCTCGCCCGCCTCGCGGTCGAGGATGCGCGAGGTCCACCGCTGGCGCGGGCCGACGCCGAACGGCCGCATCGACATCTCGATTTCCGTCCCGGCGACGAGTTCGTTGGGCTCCGCCTCGTCGTCGGGGCCGCGGACCGACTCGATTTCGAGGCGCATCCACGTCGGGGTGAGCGCCTCCAGCCCGGACACGTCCGAGTGGAACTCCCAGACGCGTTCGAGCGGGGCGGCGATGCGGGTTCGACGCTGGTAGACCGACATACCCGACCGTTAGGCCGGAGACGGAAAAGCGGTGCTGGCGGAACGGGTCGAAAACGGAAGCGAACCGCCGACCTCGTGGTCGGCGGCCGGTCGGTCGCGCCGCCTTCAGAGCGTGAAGCGCGAGACGGTCGTGCCGGCTTTCGTCAGGTCCGTGTGCGTCGCCGCGGCGACGGTCACTTGGTTCTCGCCGTACTCGATGGCGACCACGGCCTCGAACGATTCGCCGTCGGGTTCGACGAGTCGGGTCTCGCCCGGCGTCTTGACCGCGACGACGGCGGCGTCGGTCTGCCCAGAGACGACGAGTTTGTCGCCCTTGAACCGCGTGCTCACGCGGAGGGACGGCCCGTCCGGGCGGTCGGACTCGACGTACCGCTCGCGGAGGAACGTGGGCGTCTCGACGGGTTCGCCCGCGTCGACGCCGTGGGCGAGGCGAACGTACTGGGCCATCGACCACGCGAGCGGCGTCGCACTGCCGGTTCCCTCGCCGAACTCCCAGTTGAACTCGGTCGCGTGCTCGCGGTCCCAGACCTGCTCTGCGAGCATGCGGCCGGAGTTGGCGAAGGCGGCCATCGTCCGAAGCAGGTTGTCCGGTGCGAGGTCGCCGTCTTCGGTCCCGGCGAGCAGTTCGTACTCGCCGCGCTCGCCGGTGAAGATGGGCCACAGGCGGCCTTTCCCCTTGGCGTCGACGGACCACGGCGCGCCCTCCTCGTCGCGCTCGCGCTCGCCGTAGCCGTCGCCGTTGTACCGGTAGAACGCCGGGCCGTGGGGCGTGTCGACGCGAATCGTCTCGTCGACCTCCTTCACCGAGTTGCGGATTACCTCGTCGTCGGCGGGTTTGATACCGAGGCGAGTCAGTTCGAGGAAGCCCGCGTCGATTATCTCTCGCTCGTCGAGCGTCGGTCCGTTGTTCGCGAGCGTCCGCAGGTGCCCGGCGTCGGGTTCGCCGTCGCGGGTGATGCGGACGTAGTACGGCGTGTGCGCGTTGCGGTCGGTGCCGGTCCGCGTGGCGGTCCAGTCGTCGACGCGCTCGGTCCAGTCGTCGGCCAGCGCCAGCCAGACGAGCGCGTCCTCTGTGTGCCCCTCGTCGAGCGCGATGGCCGCCGCACAGCCGAGGCCGGCGATTTCGGCCGCGATGGACGACGGCGAGTAGCCGGCTTCCTCTTCCCAGCGCTCCTGTGCGGTCGGCGGCCCGTTCCGCGCGACGTAGTCCGCGGAGTGCTTGACGTTCTCGTAGCCGTAGCCCACGTCGTCGAAGGTGACGCCGCGCTCGTGGAGCATGTACGCCATCACCTGCGGGAACGAGATGTTGTCCATCTGCTCGCCGCCCCAGCGGGTCCGCCCGTTGAGGTAGGTGTTCTGCGGGATGAAGCCGCGGTCGTCCTGCTGGTAGGTGTAGATGTACTCCAGCGCGTCGATGGCCGTCTCGACGTCGCCGACGGCCTCGAAGACGGTAAACACCTGATAGAGGTCCCGCGACCAGACGAAGTTGTAGCCGTACCCCTTGGACTCCTCGGCGGCGACGGCCTCGCCCCACGGGACCGACGGCGAGGCGAGCCCCGCCCCGAGGTAGGTCTTGTCCTCGACCGCCCGCAGGCTCATGAGCGCGGTCTTGTACTGCGCGGCGAGGTCGTCTTCGTCGGCGACCGAGCCGGGGAGTTCCTTGTCGGCGAGGAAGTCGGCCCACGAGTCGACGTACGCAGACCGGGCCGTCTCGTAGCCGCGGGTGAGCGCCCCGGCCGCCTCGCCGAGCGCGGCGGCGGTGTCGGCGTGTTCGGCGAAGCCGAGCGCCAGCGTCTCGCCGAGCTCGTCGCCCGTGCCGATGCGCCCGACGAGCACGACGTTCTCGTCGTCGACGCGCTCTTGGGCGCTCGGGATTGTGCCCTTCGAGAAGAACTCCGCGAGGTACCGCGAGCCGGCGACGCCGACGGTGGCCCACTCGAAGCGGCCGGCGGCGGTGAGCGCGATGGCGACGCTGTACTCCTTGCCGTCCTGGTCGATGAGGAGCGGTTCGTGGCCGTCGCCGGCGTCGAACGCGCCCGCATCGCGGGCGACGAGGTGGTAGCTCCCGGGCTGTCCGAGGCGGATGCCGCGGTCTTTCGTCCCGGTGTTCGCCAGCGCCGTGTCGGCGATGGTGTACAGTTCGTAGTCGTCGCCGTCGATGGACTCGAACTGCACGTCCGCGAGCATCGCGTCGTGTTCGGGGTCGATGACGTACTCGACGGTGAGCTCCCACTCGTGGCCGCGGCCGTCGCCCGTCTCGGTGACGACGTGGCGGAAGACGAGCGCGTCGTCGTCGACGATTTCGGCCCGGCGTTCGACCGTGTCCGCGTGGTCGTCGCGGCGGGTCTCGTTGTGGGTCCGCGCCGTGTACTCGTCGTCCGGGTCGGCGTCGACGACGAGGAAGTCGAGCGTCCGGAGGTTCATCAGGTCGACCCGCGGGAAGCGGACCTCGGTCAGCGCGCCCTCGGTCAGGGTGAACCAGACGCGCGAGGGGTCGTCGGCGTAGTGGTCCGCGACGGTTCCGATGCCGTACTTCTCGCCGGTCGTCCACCGCGGCCGGTTCTCCGGGCCGGTCGGCGCGGGCTTCGGCGCGGGGAGCGCGTCGATATCGGCGAGGACGGCGGTCGTCTCCATGCGGATTGCGTGGGGCCACCCCAGCGGCGTCGCGCTGTCGAAGCGCCCGTCGTCGAACACCTGCTCTGCGAGGTAGCCCGCGCCGGTCGTGAAGGGGCCGTCGGGCTGGAGCAGTTCGTAGAGGTTCGTCGCGCGCTCGACGAAGCGGCGGCCGTCCTTCCCGAGGCGGTCACAGAGGACGCCGAACTTCGCGGCGGCGTTCGCGCCCCACGCGGTCGAGACGGACCAGACCTTCTCGCCGTCCTGCCCGTCGGCGCGCCAGTAGTCCTCTTCGAACCGGACCAACCCGGCCACGTCGCCGCGGGGGTTCCGGTAGAGCCCCTTCAGCGTCGCGGCCATGTGCTTGATGAGCCGGTCGGCGGTCTTCGAGTCGACCTCTCCGACGTCGGCGTAGGCGTCGATGGCGTCGACGAGGGCGAACGTGGACGAATCGAGTCGGTCGTCGAGTCCGCCGTTCCCGTCGATGCGGAGGGCGTACACCTCGCGCTCGTCGGACCAGAGTTCGTCGAGTCCCTCGTACACCGCGGTCGCCTGCTCGGCGGCGTGCTCGCGGAGGTCGTCGTTCACGGGCGCGGTGGCGACCGTGGCGTACGCTTGGAGGAACGTCGCGGCCGTGTGCGTGAACCGGCCGCTCATGTTCTCCCACGCGTTCTGACAGGGCTTCGGGAGCCCGTCGGCTTCGAGACTGCTATCGAGTCCGGAGACGCCCGCCGCGACGGTCGAGCGGATGCGCCCGACGAGTTCGTCGTCGAGTTCGTCGCGGCGCTCGGCGAGGAGCGACGCGAGCGCGGCGACGACGCTCGCCGTCTGGTCGGCCTGATACTCCTCGTCGCCGGTGCCCTCGACGCGGCCGTGCGCCCAGCCGGGGGCGACGGTTCCGTCGACCGCCCAGACGCGGTGGGGCCACGTGCCGTCTTCGAGTTGCGTCTCGCAGTAGAACGCCGCGCTCGTCGCGAGGCGGTCGCCGAGGCCGAGGTCGAAGGCGTCGTCGGCGTTCGCGAGCGCCTGCGTGACCTCGGCGTCGTCGCGGAACCACGTGTAGCCGTAGCCGCCGGAGTGGGCGTAAAACGGGTCGAACTCGGGGCCGGCGATGCGCGCGCCGCTGGGGGCGGTTAGAAGCGACAGCGCCCGGAGGTCGGCGCGGACGATTCGCTCGCGCGGCGTCCCGTCGGGGACGAACACCTCGGCCTGCTCGCGGGCGGCATCGCGGAGCGCGTCCGCGGTCGCGTGCTGGACCGAACAGTGTCGGAGGTCGGCGAGGGCGTCGGTTCGCGCCATCTCGTTGTGGTCCGAAAGCTGGGTGACGAGCGTCGTTCGCGCGGCGCGGCCCTCCTGTTCGAGCGGGGCGCTGACGACCACGTCGCCCGAGAGGTGGGTGTCTTCGTAGCGGTCGAGGACGGCCTCCCGCGGGAAGTCGAAGGCGTCGTCGGACAGAATCTCGTCGAATCGCTCGGGAATCTGGCCGCGAACGTCTGTCAGCCCGGTCGACGCGGTGACGTAGTCGTGTTCGTTCCGGTGGAACACTTCGACTGCTTGGGTGTCGCCGTCGGCCTCGTGGATGAGTCGGCCGACCCGCGTCTCTCGGCCCTCGGGGGCGAAGGTGAGAAACGCCGTCAGGTGGGCGTCGGTGGGAATCGCACCACGGAGTTCGACGTGAGTCACGTGAGCGCGACCGAGCGTCAGGTCGTACTGGTGAACGGTGTACTCCCCGGCGTCGTACTCGGTCTCGACGAGGCTCGTCTCCCGGTAGTAGTGCTGTCGCACGGACTCCAGTTCGTCGAACCAGTGCGTCTCGCCGTCCGTCTCGATGCCGAACCGAGAGCGGTCGATGCCGTAGAGGCCCGAAAGCGAAGCAGAGTAGTCCCGGAGGGAGCCGTCGAGGCCGACGTAGACGAGTCGGTCCCCGTGGCCCGAAAACGCGCCGTCCGAGGTCCGACACTCCTCTGGGAAGCGTCCGCCCCGGTCGCGTTTATATTCGTTTAACGCGGTCCGAAGTCGCATAGAGGTAGACGAGGGTCCCGAACCATAAGTATTGGCCGCCCGTTTGCCATCATTTATGCCTGTAGACCGACGAATTCGACGGACTCCGTGGCGACTCGGTAGACCCCGTCTCTCACCGGAACGCCGGTCACGTCAGGGGTAAACTCAAAGTCTCCCGGCACGTTGATTGTGAGTATGCAACACCCAGGACCGCCGCAGTTCATGTCTGTCGGCGAGTCAGTACAACTCGCGCCTCGCGACCCGAACCCCGACGCAGACTACTCGTGGCGGGTTCGGAGCGCGCCGGTCGCCAGTAGCCTCGAACTCGACGAAGACACTGCAGTCGTGCAGTTCACGCCCGACGCGGCCGGGCGGTACGTCGTCGAACTCGACGCGCCCGATGTGACGTACACGCTCACCGTCCGCGTCTTCCCCGGTTCCTACCTGCCCGCCGGCTCGGTCAGGAGCGGCGCGAGCGGGATGAGCGGGATGAGCGGCTACAGCGGACAGAGCGGCTCCGCGCGCCCGACGGGGTTCAGCGGCGGCGCGTCCGGCTCCGGAAGCGGTACCGGCGACGCCCAGCGGGGACGGGGAGGTCGCCCGCGCATCAGGCTCGACGCGACCGTCGAGGACGGTGTCGTCGTCGTCCGCGCCGACCCGCACCCGAACCCCGAAAGCGACACCGACCGCGACGACCTCGTGGTCGAGTTCGTCGTCGACGACCGCGACGAGGTTGACGACGCGGCCGTCGAGACCGACGGCTGGGAACTCCGCGTCCCGCTTTCGGCGATTGGCGACCGGCTTCGCGTCCACGCCGTCGCCCTCGACGAGACGTACAGCGTCCCCGACACCGTGACCGTCGAACGCGAGGCCATCGCCGACGGCGGGGTCGCCGAGGCGGAGACCGACGCGGTACAGGCCGACGTGACGGGCCACGCCGACGGCTCCGGCGCGCAGGAGGCGTCCGTCTCCGTCTCTCGGCCGAACGACCCGCCGCAGTGGGCCCAAGCGGTGACGCTCTACGAGATTTACGTCCGCGGCTACGCCTCGGACGTCGAGGACGCCGACAACACCTTCGAGGCGCTCGAAACGCGGCTCGACTACCTCGAATCGCTCGGCGTCGACTGCCTGTGGCTCACGCCCGTGCTGGAGAACGACCACGCGCCCCACGGCTACAACATCGTGGACTTCTACGACGTCGCCGAGGACCTCGGCACCCGCGAGGACTACGAGCGGTTCGTCGAGGCCGCCCACGACCGCGGCATGAAGGTGCTTTTCGACCTCGTGCTCAACCACTCCGCGCGCGCCCACCCCTTTTTCGAGGACGCCTACAAGAACCCCGACTCCGAGTACTACGACTGGTACGAGTGGCGGGAAGACGGCGAGCCGGGCACCTACTTCGACTGGGAG
>Ga0207720_100667_pt1 | contig 19042 bp, 17 predicted proteins | sample A23P2SouthBayCA_2_FD_187751 | JGI IMG/M metagenome (GOLD analysis project Ga0207720, IMG submission 187751) | Aerobic enrichment media microbial communities from Eden Landing Ponds, California, USA - A23 E3 (2) (SPAdes) | ecosystem: Environmental > Aquatic > Marine > Unclassified | place...
GGGGGGGAGCCTCGACAGCGACGTGGAACTCCTGGACGAGATTCGGGTCACCGTCTGGTACGACCTGGACGGCGACGCGGAAGTCGACGGCGACGAACCCGTGTTGCTCGGCGGCGACGCCGACCCCACGTCGAATCCGACGCTCCGTGAGCTGCTCGCGCTCTGCTCGACGAGCGACGGTGTTCCCCTCGACGGGACCGCCGACCCCGCGGCCGGCGCTGCCGGCCGCGCTTGCTTCGCCAACTCGACGACGTACTACGTCGGCGTGCGGTGGGAACTCCCCGTCGACCACGCCAACCAGATCCAGTCCGACTCCGTGGCGTTCGACGTCGGGTTCTACGCCGAACAGTGCCGCCACAACGACGGCGCCGGGACGGCGACCGTCGACGACTCGCCCGACCCGGAGGTCGTGCCGACCGACGAATGAGTGACGCCGTCGGCTGGCTCCCGCCCGGCGCGGCCGTATAACGCGTCCTCGACCCGGCTCCCTCACGACGAGCCGTGCAACTCTCCCCCAGAACCCCACATGACACACGATTCACCACTCACACGACGGAAACTGCTGGCCGCCATCGGTGGCGTCGGACTGCTCGCGGCCGGGCCGCGGGTCGTCGGCGCCCTCGGCGGCGACCCCGCGTTCACGCGGTACACGTACGCACAGTCCGCGTCGGACGGTCCGGACCTCCGGGTGGCCTGGTACGAGCGGTACAACGGCACCGTCCTGGAGGAGAGCAACCGCTTTTCGGCTGCCGCCCCGCTGACGAACTCGTCCGACTCGTTCAACGCGTCGGGTGACGCCGGTCGGTTCGTCGACCTGACGGGACCGGACGCCGTCGACGCGGGACCGGTGTTCTCCATCCCCAACGCACACCCGGGTGACGAGGGGCTCTTGCTGATCGGTCTCCGTGCCGAGGACGCCGACGCCCGCGTCTGGCTCGGCGTCGACGCGTACACCTTCGCGGAGAACTCCCTCGTAGAACCGGAGCGAGCGGCCAACGACACCGACGAGACGGGCGAACTGCAGGACTACGTCGACGTCGAACTCTGGTACGATACCGGTCGGCTCGGTCTCGGTGGCTGTAACGGCCGTCGGGACGTCACCGAGGAGGCGGTCGTCGCGGGCGGCACGCTGGCCGAGGTCGGCGACGCCCTCGCCGGCGGGATTCCCCTCGAGTTCGGTCTCGTCGACGACGCCTGCATCGCCGCGGGCACGCAGCGCTGTCTCGCGCTCCGCTGGCACCTCGATCCGGTGGTGTCCAACGTCGTCCAGAGCGACTCAGTCCGTCTCGATATCGCGTTCGCCGCCACGGCGTGTGACGAGGCGACGAACCCGTTCGGAGGCGACGCGTGAGCGACGGCGACGGGGGCATCCGGCTGAACCGCCGGCGCCTGCTCGCCGCCGTCTCGACCGTCGGCGTCGCCGGGGCGCTGACCGGTCGCGGCGCGGCCGCGTATCTGACCGATAGCGAGACGCTCGCCGACAACCGCGTGAGTGCGGGCTCCGTGACCCTCGCGCTCGACGGCGCCGCCCGGCGGGCGGGGATCGAGTTCACCCTCGACGACTACGGCTTCGAGCACCGCGACGAGGCGAGGCTCTGTCTCGGTCTCGGCGACGAGTCCAACCCCGCGTGGGTGTGGATTCGAGCCTGTCCCGCCGCCCCCGTCGTGGACGCCCTCGACGCCCGGCTGACCGTCGACGCTGCGACGGTCTACACGGGGTCGCTCGGTGGTCTCCTCGAACGACTCGCCGGTCCCGACGGCGGCGGCGTCCTGCTCACGGAGGTGGCCGGTGCCGGCGACCCCGTGACACCCGGCGCGGACGGCGCGGTCTGTCTCACGGTCGCCGTCTGGGCGCCGACGGCGCTCGCCGACGACCCGGACACCGTCCGGGCGCTGAAGGCGGCGTCACCGTTCGGGATCACCGTCGACGCTTACGCCGAACAGTCGCGACACGTCCCCACGCCCCGACGGCCGGTGGCGGGGGCGAACCCCTCGTTCGTCTTCCCCGCGTGCGAGGAGCCGACTGGGGAGCGCGGCGGCTACGCCATCAGCAACGTCTCACTGTGCACGGCGTCGCCGGTCGATCCCGCCGCAGTCACCTGGTCGGTCCGGGACCCGGACACGGACGCGGACGTGACCGGGCGCGTCGCCGAGGGGTTCGCCGTGACGGTCACCTCACCCGTCCCGATCCGGGACGCCGTCGTCAAGGCGGGACCGACGTTCCGGCGCTTCGACGCCGGCGGCGCGACGACGATCACCGTCTCCTCGACGGGCGGGACGCCGCTCGACGTGCCGGCGAACGTCGCCAGCTGCGCCTGCGACGGCGAGGGCGTCAAGCTCGACGACTGGAACGAGACCACGGGTACCTTCGACGACGTCGTCGCGCTGTCGTGTGCCGAGCGCGGTGGCTCGGAAGACGGTGGCGGTCCGCCCGGTCAGTCTGGAGACGGCCCGCCCGGTCAGTCTGGAGATGGCCCGCCCGGTCAGTCTGGAGATGGCCCGCCCGGACAGTCTGGAGACGGTCCGCCCGGTCAGTCTGGAGACGGTCCGCCCGGTCAGTCCGGAGACGGTCCGCCCGGAGAGTCGGGAGATAGCCCGCCCGGACAGCACGGGCCGGTCGACGACGAGACGAACGGGGGTGCCGAGATCCCCGGCAGTGGAGGGAACGGCCCTCCGGACGGAGACGACACATGACACACCGTATTCGGCAGATACTCCAGCCCCGGACGGTCGGACGAGCGTTGCTCGTCGTCGTCCTGGTGGCGTTGATCGCCCCCTTCGTCGTGTACGCGGTCCCCGCGACCGTCGGCGCCGAAGCGAGCTACGTGGTCCTGACGGCGAGCATGACGCCGGCCATCGCGCCGGGCGACGTGGTCGTCGTCGACGCCGTCCCGGCCCGATCCGTCGCCGTCGGCGACGTGATCGTGTTCGAGGCGCGGGCGGGCGACCCGGTCCCGATCACTCACCGGGTGATCGGCGTCGACCGACCGGCCGACGGCCCGCTGGCGTTCCGAACCAAAGGCGACGCGAACGAGGACGCCGACCTGCGGCCCGTGACGGCCGACCGGCTGGTCGGACGGGTCGTCGTCACGCTCCCTCTGATCGGCTACGTCGTCCAGTTCGTCGGGACGCCGACCGGATTCGTCGCGTTCGTGGCGCTTCCACTCGGCCTGCTGGTCGTCTCGGAGGTCGCCAGCCTGCTCCGGTCCGGGGCGTCCGAAGCCGGCGAGCCGCCGGACGCCGCCTCGGATCGACCGACGTCCGCGTCCACGGCGGGCGACGCCCCGGTCGACGAGAGGATCGTCATCTCGCCGACCGACCTGACGCTGACGAGCGCGGCGCTCGGCGCCTTCGCCGTCTACGCTAGCTACGTCGCCGTCCAGCGGCCGACGACGGCCGCCGTGAGCCTCGCGGTCGCCGTGGTGGCGCTGTTCGCCCTCGCGGCCGGCATCCGCACGTTCGCGTCCCTCGACCCCGACGGGACGGGCGACGCCGACGGACCGACACCCGCCGATTCCGCCGGAGCGAACCGATGAGGGCGACGCCCACGCCCCGCGCCACCCTGGCCGTCTTCGCGGCCTGCTGGCTGGCGTTCGCGGCGGCGTCCGGCGGCGCCTACACCGTCGCGGTGTTCAGCGACACCGGCGGCGTCGACGCCACCGTCGACGTCTCCGGACTGCCGGTGATCGAACCGGTCGTCGAGCCGCCACTCCCCCTCGCCGTCCCGGGCAACGACACCGTCGGGACCGGTAACGCGACCGGCGGCGCCCCCGGCCCGACTGCGTCCGACGCCGGCGGATCGACGCCCGTCGGCGACGACGACGCGGGCGAACCGGGCGCGGTCGCCGACGAGGGAGTGACGGGGGACGAGCCGTCCGACGGCGAGTCGTCCGACCGCGTCGGCGAGGACGGCGACACGGCCGACTCCGGTGACGGGAGTACGGAGGTCGACGGATCGGGTGGTGACGCGACTGGCACCGACGCCGACGCCGACGCGACTGGCACTGACGCCGACGCGACCGACGAGTCCAGCGACGGTGCGGACGCCGCCGCCGGCGGACGCGAGAGCGACGGCGACACCGGCGGGTCGAGCGAGGACGGTTCCGCCGCCGCCAGCACCGATCCGTCGGGCGATTCGGACGGCACCGCCGCCGACGGGGGGTCCGGTGATTCGGACGGTTCGGCGGATAGCGATTCGAGCGATAGCGACGCTGGCGGATCGAGCGATAGCGACGCTGGCGGATCGAGCGATAGCGATTCGAACGGCGGCGACGGGAGTTCGAACGGCGGCGATTCGAGTAGCTCCGGCGGCGACTGAGCCGTCAGATCGGATCGACGTCCGCCCGCCGTCCGTCGAGGACGGCGAACCGCTCGCCTCGACGGCGTTCGAGCCAGTGGAGCAGTCGTTCGGCCCACGCGAGTTTCTTCCGTTTGATCGTGTCGACGGTCGGGTCGTCGAAGTCCCACCCCGGGAACCGGAGGGTGGCGGCGCCGAAGGCGTCGGCGATGAAGGCGGCGCGGTCGCCGTCGGTGAAGCCGCCGTAGTTACGGACGGGACCGCGGGGTTCGGCCTGCGTCGTCGGCAGGACGTGCTCGCCGTCGAACCGCGGCACCCACCGCTCGACCGCGGGCACGTTGTCGCCGTGGGCGTGGACTGCGACGGGGACGCCCGCACGGGTCAGCTCGCGGGCGGTCGCCGGCGTCTTGTCGAGGTCGGTCACCATCAGGTCGACGCCGACGCCGGTCTCGCGGAGCCGGTCGGCCGCCGCCGAGGCTGCGATCACGGCGTCCGCATCGGCGGCGACGGCCGCCTCGGATTCGAGCGACGGCCCGGCGCCAGCGACGGCGACGGTCGCGCCGTCCATTCGGTCGAGCCGCGACTCGTCGAAGGCGGTCACCAGGTCGGCGAGGCGGTCGCGAGCACGCTCGTCGGCGAGGCGGTCGTAGCCGAAATCGGCGAGGATGCGTTCGTACACCGGTAGCCACGTCTGGTAGTTCATCACACAATAAGGCCACAGTAGCCGGAACGACACGAAGTACCCCTACCCGTGTGTCGCCCCGGCTTCCACGTCGATTGTTTCGAACCGTCTGGCATAAGCTTTCTCTTACTCCACAATCTCGGAGACGGCGGTCAGCGCCGCGTCGAGCGCTGTCGAGCGTCCCGACGCGGTCTCGGCGACGGCGGTCAGATCCGCGGGCGTCCCGGCGAGCAGTCGACGGGACCCCTCGCCGGCGACGACGGCGGACGTCGACCGGGCGGCGTCGGCGAGCGCCTCGCGCTCGCCCGGTGAGAGTCCCGAGAGTTCGAGCACCCGCATCACGCCACGCCGGGCGGTCGTCTCGCGAGTCGAGGGTCGTCTCCGTTCGTCGCCACCCGCCAGCCGGTCGAGGTGCCGGCGCATCTCCTCGACGCTCGTCACGTCGAGTTCCTCGACGGACACGTCGCCGGTCGCTCGCAGACGCTCCCGCGTGAACGCCTCGCCGACGAGGGCGGCGTCCCGCGTCTCGGCCACGTCGTGGGTGCGGATCACGTGCGCGCCGCGTTCGACGGCCATCGCGGTGGCGGCCAGACTGACCGGTAGAGCCTCCTCGGTCGAGCGGTCGGCCAGGTCGCGCAGGAAGTTCTTGCGGTTGATGGAGACGAGGATCGGTCGGTCGAGCGCCCGAAACTCGCGGAGACGGCGGAACGTCTCGCGGTCGTCAGCCAGCGTCTTCGCCTCGCTCCATCCGCCGAACGCCGGATCGACGATAGTCTTGTCGGTGAGGCCCCCTCGCTGTAGAGCGTCGTAGACGTCGTCCACGTCCTCGACGGCGCCGGGACGGTCGAGGTCCGGCGGGCTGGCCATCTTCACGACGGCCACGTCCCGCTCCGCACAGACCCGGGGCATCTCCGGGTCCGCGAAGCCACAGATGTCGTTCACCATGTCGAAGCCGGCGTCGAGCGCCGCCGCGGCGACCTCGTGGTAGCGCGTCTCGATGGAGAAGACGGCGTCGCCGGAGACGCGTTCCATCGCGGTGACCGCGGTGTCGAGGCGGTCGAGTTCCTCCTCGGCAGAGAGCACCTCGAAGCGCTTGTTCGCGGACTCCAGCCCCACGTCGACGATGTCGGCACCCTCGTCGACGAGTTCGGAGTCGACGTACGCGGCGGCCTCGTCCGGGTCGTCGAAGACGCTCGGCGAGTACGGCGACTCCTCGCTGACGTTCAACACCCCCATGATCCGCGGCGGGTAGTCGTCACCGATGCCGAGGCCCGCGGCGTCCACGTTTCGCATAGGCTCCCTCGGGACGCGACGACCATAGGCGGACCGGTCAGGAAGGGGGACGAGACGCGCTCTTTTTATCCGCCCGGACGCTACCGGGCGACAATGGCTAAGGTCAGCATCGGGCTTCGTGGCTGGCGCTTCGAGGAGTCCGAGGTGTTCACCGAGGACGGCGAGTTCAAGCCCCTCGACGAGATTCCCGAGGAGCCTCGGGAACGGCTCGTCCGGCTCACCTACCTCGTCGAACAGCCCTGTGACGCCTGTTATCTGGTTCACGGGGACGAGGAGATAGAGCGGTGCGCGCAGGCGGCCATCGTCTACGGCGAACCCGGCGACGAACTCCTGCTGTGTACGGCCCACGAAGCCGACTTCCTCTACTGGTATCGCGAGGTGGGTGGCAAGGCCCACCGCGGCGAGCCGACCTTCCGCGACCGCTTCCACGAGTGGTTCGCCGACGGCGGGCGCGCGCCGGAGGGGTACGAGGGGCTGGACCACGTCGCGACCGCCCCCGAGAACCTCCCGTCACCGCCGAACGCACAGGAGGTCCACCGGCGCCTGAACGAGGATTTCGAGGGGCGGAAGATCGACCTTCGGGAGAGGCGGGAGGACGGCGACGGCGACGACCTCGACCTCGACGACGTCGACCTCGGCGCGGACTACCCGTCGCGATGAGCCGCGACCGACCCGTCGTCGTCGTCGTCGACGCGGAGACGCCGGGCAACGTCGGCACCATCGCCCGCGCGATGAAGAACTTCGGCCTGACGGAGCTGAAACTCGTGAATCCGCCCGAACTCGATCCCGACGGCGAGGCGTACGGCTTCGCCGGTCACGCCCGCGAGGACGTCCTCCCGAACGCCGAGGAGGTCACCTTCGAGTCGGTGGTCGAGAACTACCACACCGTCGGCTGTACGGCGATCACGGGCGAAGACAGCCGCCGGCACGTCCGCTTCCCGTTCAAGACGCCGCGGGAACTCGCCGAGGACCTGCGGACCGTCGACGCGCCGACGGCGCTGGTGTTCGGCCGCGAGGGCCGCGGCCTCGACAACGGGGAACTCGCCCGGCTGGACGAGGTCTGTTCGATCCCCGCCAGCGCAGACTACCCCGTCCTGAATCTGGGGCAGGCGGCGACCATCCTGCTCTACGAACTCCGCGAGTTGACCGTCGACGAGACGCAGCTCCCGGACGTCGAGCGGGAGCGCGCCGACGAGGCGGACGTCGAGCGCTTCCACGACTTCGTGGGCGACTTCCTCGACGCCAGCGGCTACAAGCCGGTCAAGCGGGACAAGACGCGCCGGCTGGTCCGACGCCTCGTGGGACGTGCCCACCCCACGGACCGGGAGATACACACCCTGCTCGGCGTACTCCGCCGGGCGACGGAACAGCTCGAACACCGATCCGAACTCTTGGCGGAGTACGACGAACCGGACCGGTGGTAGGTGGCGTCGTCAGACGACGCCCAGGACGACGGCGAAAAACAGCAGCGCCGCTATCCCGAGCATGACGTGACCGACGACGCCGACGAGTGCCGCGAGGCCGGCGGCGACGCGTTCGGTGATCGTCAACGGTGCGCCGAACAGCTCCCCCTCGAGGGAACGAACACTCATCCCGTGTCACCTCGTTCGGGAGAGGGACCGGCACCGACGTAGGAAACACGCCGATTCCCGGCGTCGTGGAACCGTCGAAACCCGTTCCCAGCGAGCGGGAACCGGCGTCACTCCCGCGCGACCAACACGAGCGCCTCGATGGCGAGGACGGTCTTCTCGCCGCCGCCGGCGGTCGTCTCGACGCCCCAGCGAACGACGCCGTAGTCGTCGGTTCCCTCCTCGACGCCGTGTATCGTCGAGTGGACCGTGAGTTCGTCGCCGGGGACGACCGGCCGGGGCCAGCGGAGGCGATCTAGCCCCTTCGCGCCGAGCGTCGCCGTCTCCGAGAGGAAGCCGTCGACGAACAGCCGCATCGACATCGAGGCGGTGTGCCAGCCGCTGGCGATCAGGTCGCCGTAGATGGAGTCGGCCGCGCGGTCGGGATCGGTGTGGAACCACTGTGGATCGTACCGTTCGGCGAATTCGACGATCTCCGCCTCCGTCACCTCGTAGGTGCCGTGCGATTCGCCGTCCCAGCGGTCCACGTCGTCGAGATAGACCGTCATCGGTCTATGCGTCGTGGCCCGGGATGAAGTCGGTTGCTCTCGTAAACCGCAGAGCGCGATACGGAATCGTGGAGACACGCCGCACGCATCCCGTCGGGATGGGCCGCGACCGTCGACTACCGGAATCGGCCCAGCAGCCGATAGTCGTGGTCGGGGACGTACCGCCGGAACAGGAGGCTGTTCGCGAGCACCGAGACGCTCGACAGCGCCATCGCACCCGCGGCGAGCACGGGCTGGAGGAGACCGAGCGACGCCAGCGGGATCATCGCGGTGTTGTAGCCGAGCGCCCAGAACAGGTTCTGGCGGATCTTGGCGAGCGTCCCCTCGCCGATCCGGATGGCCTTCACCACGTCGCGCGGGTCGTCGCGCAGGAGCGTCACGTCGGCCGCCTCGATAGCCACGTCGGTCCCCGAGCCGAGCGCACAGCCGACGGACGCGACGGCGAGTGCGGGCGCGTCGTTCACCCCGTCGCCGACCATCATCACCTGCCGGCCGCCGCGCTGGATGGTCTCGACGACGTCCGACTTGTCCTCGGGAAGCACCTCCGCACGGACGCGTTCGGGGTCGATACCCACCTGTTCGGCCACCGCGCGTGCCGTCCGCTCGTTGTCGCCGGTGAGCAGGTGGATCTCGGTGCCGCGCGCACGGAGCGCCGCGACGGCGTCCGCCGCCCCCTCTTTGATCGTGTCGGCCGTCGCGACGACGCCGAGCAGGGACCCGTCGCTCGAATCGCTCGCCAGCCGACCGACCAACATCGCGGTCTTGCCCTCCGACTCCAGGCGCTCCATCGTCTCCGCCGCGGGGGCTGGATCGACGCCGTACGACCGGAGCAGCTTGCGGTTGCCGACGAGGACGTCGTCGACTCGGCGCTCGCCGTCGCGTGGCTCCCACTCGACCGTCGCCCGGACGCCCTGGCCCGGCACGTTCTCGAACGCCGTCGCCTCGGCGAGGGGGAGGTCCCGCTCCGCCGCGCCGTCGACGATGGCGCGGGCGAGGGGGTGCTCGCTCCCGTGTTCGGCGCTCGCGGCCAATCTGAGTACGTCGTCCTCGTCGAACCGCGGGGACGGCCGCTCGGCGTCGACCGTCGCCGCCCCGCCGTCCGCGACCGGGCGGTCGCCGACCGCGACCACGTCCGTCAGACGCATCTCGCCGGTCGTGAGCGTCCCCGTCTTGTCGAATACGACGGTATCCACGTCACGTGCGCGTTCGAGCACGTCGCCACCCTCGAACAGCACGCCGTTTTTCGCTCCGATAGTCGTCCCGACCATCGTCGCCGCCGGCGTCGCCAACCCGAGCGCGCAGGGACAGGCGATCAGGACGGCCGAGGCGAAGACGACCACCGCGAACTCGAACGTCGGGAGTGCGGCGGGACCGCCGCCGACGAGCCCCCACAGCGGCAGCGCGGCCACGACGCCGGAGAGGGTTCCGGGGAAGAGATACCAGAGCGTCCCCCACAGCAGGGCGTTGAGGATCACCGCGGGCACGAAGTACGCCGAGATGCGGTCGGCGATCCGCTGGATGTCGGGCTGTCGGGACTGTGCCTCTTCGACCGTGCGGACGATCCCTTGCAGGGCGGTGTCGGCGCCGACCCGCGTCGCCTCGACGACGAGCACGCCGTTCTCGTTGATCGTCGAGCCGATCACCTCGTCGCCCGAGCGCTTCTCGACGGGGACCGACTCGCCGGTGACCATCGACTCGTCGACCGCGCTGTCCCCCTCGACGACGACGCCGTCGGTGGGGATCTGCTCGCCGGGCCGGACCCGCATCCGGTCGCCGACTTCGACCTCGTCGAGCGGGACCTCGCGTTCGGTGCCGTCTTCGACGAGTGTCGCCGTGTCCGCCTCCATCTCCAGTAGCTCGCGGAGCGCCTCCCCTGCCTGCCCCTTCGAGCGGGCTTCGAGGTAGTTCCCCAGCGTGATGAACACGAGGATCAGCGCGGCGGTGTCGAAGTACAGTCCCTCGCTCGACAGCAGCCCGACCAGCACCACCAGCGAGTAGAGGTAGGCAGTCGACGACCCCAGCGCGATGAGGACGTCCATGTTCGCGCTCCGATTCTTCACGAGCGCGCGGTGGGCGTTCCGGTAGAAGGGCCACCCGAGGACGAGCTGGACCGGCGTCGCGAGCAGGAACTCGACCCAGCCGAACTCGACGCCGAAGACCGTCGACGGGAGGAGTGCCCCGCCGAGCAGGAATCGCTCGGCGAGGAAAAACAGGAGCGGCGCGGACAGGAGGGCGCCGAACAGCGTCAGCCGGCGCTGTTTCCGGATCTCTTCGGTCCGGGCCACCTCCCGCCCATCCTCGCCGTCGGTCTCGTCGTCCGTCCGGATCGGCTCGTAGCCGGCGTCCGCGACGGCGGCGTCGAGGTCGTCGCGCGTCGCCTCACCCGGGAGGTACGTCACCTGCGCCTCGTCAGTCGCGGAGTTGACGCTGGTCTCGACGACGCCCGGCGTCCGCTCCAGCGCGTCGGTGACGGTCGCCGCGCAGTTCGCACACGTCATGCCCGCGACCCCGAGCCGCACCGTCTCGGTGACCGGCGTGTAGCCGGCGTCCACGATGGCGGTACTGATCTCCGCCAGCGAGACGGCGTCGTCGTCGTACGTCACCCGTGCCTGATCGGTGGCGACGTTGACCGACACCTCGGCCACGCCGTCGAGGGTCTCGAGCGCGTCGGTGACGGTCGCCGCGCAGTTCGCACAGCTCATCCCCTGCACGTCGATCCGTGTCTGGCGGCGGCTCATTACCGAATGTACGTGCTTCCCGTTCAACCCGGTTTCGCTTCTTTATCGACAGTGAGCTGAGCGTGATACTTTCGAATCAAAAGTGCACCGGCGACGACGCTACGTTCGCTTGCCGATCTCCTCGCGGAGTACGTCGCTGACGACTTCGCCGTCGGCCTTCCCGCGGAGCGCACCCATGCACTCGCCCATGAGCGCGGAGAAGGCGCCCATCCCCTCGCTTTCGATCTGGCCGGCGTTGCGTTCGACCACCTCGACGACCGCCTCGCGCACCTCGCTCTCCGAGACGCCCGAGAGGCCCGCCTCCTCGACGGCCGCCTCGGCGGCGAGGTCGGGACGGTCGGCGAGCGTCGCGAGCACCTCGTCGACACCCTCCTTGGCGAGGTCGCCGTCCTCGACCAGCCGGAGCGTCGAGCGCAGGTGGTCGTCGGTGAGTCGCTCCACCGACACGCCGTCGCGGCGGAGTTCGGTCAGCGTCCCCTCCAGGACGCCGGCGGCGAAGGTGGCGTCGACGCCCGCCTCGACGACGTCCTCGAACAGGGGCATTCGGCGACCGTACGCCACCTGTTCGGCGAGACCAGCGTCGAGGTCGTATTCGGCCTGGTAGCGCTCGACTTTCTCGGTCAGCAACTCGGGGCGCTCGACGTCGCTCGGGTCGAGTTCGACCGGCGGCACGTCCGTCTCGGGGTACATCCGCGCCGCACCGGGCAGGGGGCGAAGATAGCGAGTCGTCCCCTCCTCCGTCGCGTCGCGGGTCTCCTCGGGAACGCCCTCGATGGCCGTCGCCGCCCGTGCCGCGACGGCGTCGATGGCGAGTTCGGCCGTCTCGGGGTCGTCGGCGACGATGGCGACGGCGTCCTCGGGACCGGCGCCGACCGCCTCGGAGAGCGCGTCGACCTCCCCCTCCGTGACGCCGTAGGCGGGGAGTTCGTCCGTGTGGAAGATTCCACCCGCGCCGTGGCGCTTGGCGTGATCGGAGAGTTCGGTGCCGAGGCGGCGATCCGGCTGGATCTCGCGCCCGACGAGACCGTCGAAGCCGTAGAGCGGGACGGCCGTGACGCGGCCGTCGGAGTCGAGGGCGCTCCCAATCACGCCGCTGTCCGTCCCCTCGAACACCCCGGTCACGTCCTGCGGGTCGCCGACCGACGCCCCCCGGTCGTCGAGTTCCGCGGCGATGTCGAGGAGTTCGACCTGCCGGCCGACCTCCAGTCGGACGATCTCGTCGATCTGGTCGAGCGCCTGGACGCCCTTGATCTCGACGCGGGCGCCGTCGGCGATGGAGACGTTCACGTCCTGGCGGATGGTGCCGAGACCGCGCTTGACCGACCCGGTCGAGCGGAGGAGCATCCCGATCCGCTCGGCGGCTTCCCGAGCCTGTTCGGGCGAGGCGATGTCCGGCTTGGTCCCGATTTCGACCAGCGGGATGCCCAGTCGGTCGAGGCTGAAGCGGACGCCGTCCTCGGTCTCCTCGACGCGACCCGCGCTCTCCTCCTCCAGCAGGAGGTCCTCGACGCCGACCGGTCCCTCGCTCGTCTCGATTCGTCCGTCCTGACCGACCAGAGCGGTGCGCTGGAAGCCGGAAGTGTTCGACCCGTCGACGACGATCTTTCGCATCACGTGGGCCTGATCGACGGCGGTCATGTCGAGCAGAGCGGCGATCTGGAGCGTCACGTCGAGGGCCTCGTCGTCGATCCGATGCGGGGGTTCGTCGTCCTCCTCGACGAGGCAGGTGGTGTCGAAGGCGAGGTACTCGAACTCGCGGTCGACGCGACTCTCCTCGACGGCGGCCTCGTCGAGTTCGCCGAGTTCGCTCTTCGTCGGGTGGAGATACCGGGAGAACGTTCGAGTCGCCGCCTCGGGTTCCCGACGCTCCGTCGGGCACGCACAGAACAGCTTCGTCGCGGTGTCGAGTTGCTGGTGAATCTCCAGTCCCGCGACGAGACCGAGCGCCTCGTAGTCGTACTCGCTCATTGGACGTACCTGGACTCGGCGAGCCTAAAAGCGTTCAGTCTGCGGATCGACGCCGACCGCGCGGGTCGACACCGCCTTTCGGTTCGACCATTGTCGACAACGGACGAATACGAGTACGTCAGCCCCCGAAAATACGGATACTAAGGAATCTTTATCTGGCAGCGAGCGGCTTTTATGTAGTGGTGGAAAACATGTCTGAAGACGTCGAACTCCGGCGCACCCAACTCGCGACGCCGGCCAGTGACCCTGACTTCATGGAGAGTGCCTCGCGCAGCGACGCGGACGAAGTCTTCCTCGATCTGGAAGACTCCGTGGCGCCCAACGCGAAAGTCGAGGCCCGCGAACCGCTCATCGAGGCGGTTCAGGAACACGACTGGTCCGACAAGATCCTGTCGTACCGGATGAACGGTATCGACACCAAGTGGTGGTACGACGACATCATCGAGGTCGTCGGCGCGGCGGGCGAGTACATCGACGACATCATCGTCCCGAAGGTCGCCAGCCCGAGCGACATCCACACGGTGGAGAATCTGCTCGCGCAGGTCGAGGAGAACAACGGGCTCGAGGTCGGCGGCATCGGTCTCGAACCCCAGATCGAGGACGGCGAGGGCATCCACAACGTCCACGACATCGCCCACGCCTCCGACCGGCTCTCCTCGATCATCTTCGGTCCCGGCGACTACTCGGCGGCGATGGGGACGCCCGGTCTCGACATCGGCCAGTTCCCCGAGTACCCCGGTCACTACTGGCACCACGCGCTCTCGGAGTGTAACTCCGCGGCGAAAAGTGCCGGTCTCCCCTGCATGGACGGCCCGTACGCCGACATCGACGACCCCGAGGGCTTCCGCACGTCCGCGGAGCGCGCCAACATGCTCGGCTGTGACGGCAAGTGGGCCATCCACCCGAGCCAGATCGAGATCGGCAACGAAGTGTTCGCCCCCGATCCGGAGGTCGCCGAACGCGCCGAGCGCATCGTCGACGCCTACGCCGAGGCGATGGAGGAGGGCAAGGGCGCCGTCTCCGTCGACGGCCAGATGGTCGACGAGGCCACCAACAAGATGGCTCAGGACATCGTCGCCAAGGCCCGCGCGGCCGGCATCCTCTAGAGCGGTCTCCCGACGCCCGTTATTCTTTCAGGTCGACCGGACAGCCACGGATCTCGCCCCCGCGCATCCCGTCGGCCAGCCAGTGGATCGAGAGCACGAGCGCCGCGAGCGCCAGCAGCGCGAACTCCAGGCCGTCGAGCGGGAGGAGCGTCAGGACGCCCGCCGCCCCGACCAACGAGAGGAGACCGGCGAGCACCGCCGATCCGCAGGCCGCACACCCCGCCCCGAGCGTCCCGAGGAGGACGCCGACGACGCTTCCGCCGCTCCCGCCAGCGGAGAGGCGATGTTCGCGGACGTGGTAGGCGACCAGGGCGACGTCGACGCCGACGAGCAGGGAGACGAGTACGACGACCGATCCCGTCAGGGGTCCGTACGAGGTGCCGACGAACGGGTAGAGTTGGGGGACGACCGACGCGGGCACGCGCCCGGCGACGACGTCGCTCGTGAGCGCGAGGTTCTGCGAGAGGACGAAGCCGGTGAGCGCGAGTGCGGCGGCGACGAGACCGCCGAGGGCGTACGTCGGGACGCCGAGGACGAGTCGGGCGGTGCGACCCATCAGGCGCCAGTCGTCGCCGCGGGTGGGGAGCGAGATCACAGCTCCAGCGCCCGCGTCACGAGGTCGAAACTCACCGATCCAGTCGCGCGCGTCCGGTACTGGCCGTCGCGGAAGAGAAAGACCGTCGGAGTGGCGCTCACGTCCGCCGCCTCGCCGGCCGAGCGGTCGATCTGGACCGCGTCGTCGTACGCCTCGCTCTCGGCGTCGGCGACGACCGCCGTCGCGTCCACGTCCGTCTCGTCGTGCAGGAACGACTCGGTTCGGTCCAGCACGTTCGCCGCGTCGAAGGCGTCCTGTTCGTCGAAGTAGTGGTCGAGAAGCGCCCAGAACGCGTCCGCGTCGCGGGCGTAGGTGGCTTCGAGCGCCTGAATCGCCGGTTCGCCCCACGGGTAGACGACGGGGATCGTTCGCGAGACGAAGGCGGCCGTTCCGGGTTCGACGAGTTCCGACCGAATCTCCGGGACGGTCGACGACTCGAACGCCGCACACCGGGGACAGGAGGGGTCCTCGAAGGCGACGATAGTCGCCGTCGCCTCGGCGGGATCGGGACCGAGAGTCGGCTGCTCCCCGAGATTCCCGCCGACGGGGTGGTCGGTGAGGGAGGGGGTGTCGGTGTCGCCGCCACCAGTCCCTCCCAGACATCCCGCACCGAGCAGGGAGACGCCGCCGGCGAGGACGCCCCGTCGTGTCGTCCGCCCGGCCGCGATAGCGTCGTCGGTCATACGCGAAGGAGACGCCGGGAGGGAAAAGACGCTTCGCCGGGTGTGAGCGCGTCGCGCACGACCCGGTGGCGACCTCAGTCGAGCGGTTCGACGAGTTCGACGACGTGGCCGTCCGGGTCCTCCACGAACGCGGTGCGGGCGCCGGCCGCGGGCTGGTCACCGGGCGCCTCGACGACGCCGTAGTGGTCGATCTCCTCGAAGACGGCGTCCACGTCGTCGACGCCGAGGGCGAGGTGATCCCACGCCGTCCCCTGGTCGAACTCCGTCTCGCCCTCGGTCTCCGAGAGCTGGATCTCGACCCCGTCCGGGTCGGCGACGTAGCGGTTCTCCGTCTCGCCGTCCGGCGTCTCGAACGACCACGACTCCTCGAAGCCGAACTGTTCGTAGAAGGCAATCGACTCGTCCGCGTCGGCCACGTTCAGACAGACGTGAATCAGGTTCATTGCGTCCCGAACTCGCCCGCGAGACGACAAAAAGATGGCTGAGTCGAGGAGCGCTCGAACGACGAACGTGATATGGACGATACCTGGGGGAGTTCCTATATAATAAAAAGAACATCTGCATGTATCGCGTAGAACGAAACAATATTAACCGTATTCGGGCATAGGCGCCCATGTGACAACACACGAACTCACCGACGCGAAACAGGACGGCTACCACTACACGGTCGGCCCGTACTTCGATCCCGTGCTGGAGATCGATCCGGGCGACACCGTCGAGGTCGAGACCGAGGACGCCTTCGAGGGTGCCATCGAGACCGAGGACGACCGCCCGAGCGAGGTGCTCGGGGACTATCTCAACCCCCAGAACGGTCCCATCTACGTCGAGGGGGCCGAGGAGGGCGACGCGCTGGCGATCACAATCGAGCGCATCGAACCCCGCGGTCCCCAGCCCCGAGGGACGACCTGTACGGTCCCGAACTTCGGCGGCCTGACGGGGACGGACCGGACGGCGATGCTGCACGACCCCCTGCCGGAGATCGTGAAGAAACTCGACGTGACCACGGAGGGGACGGTGTGGAACGACGACGTCACGATCCCGTACGAACCGTTCGTCGGAACCATCAGCACGTCGCCGAAGATCGACTCCGTGAACGCGCTCACGCCGTTCAAACACGGGGGTAACATGGATCTGCCGGACGTACGCCCGGGGAGCACGATCTACCTGCCCGTCGAAGTCGAGGGCGGGTACGTCTATCTGGGCGACTGTCACGCCGCACAGGGCGACGGCGAACTCTGTGGCGTCGCCATCGAGATGCCGACGACCACGACGATCACGGTCGATCTGATCGAGGACTGGGAACTGGAGTGGCCGCGTCTCGAATCGGAGGAGTTCATCATGAGCATCGGGAGCGCCCGTCCGATGGAGGACGCCGCCCGTGCCGCGTACGCGGACCTCGTGGCGTGGCTAGCCGACGACTACGGCTTCGACGAGATGGAGGCGTACATGCTCCTGACGCAGGTCGGACACGTCCGCCTCGGCAACATGGTCGACCCGAACTACACTATCGGAGCCGGCATCGACAGGACGTACCTGTAAGCCGGGCGGTCGCGAGTCGACCGCTCCCGTCGTGTCCACCGACTCGCGATGCGTCGCGAGCGTGTGGCGGTCACGGAAAAGTGACGACGCTCACGCCGGACGTCGTACCCCGGTGCCATCTGTCGGTTGCGGCAAGATTGTGGGTGGTCGTTCGCTGTCGCTACCGGCAGTATTTCCTGGCTAATTTTCGTGTAGAATGACGTGACGGCGCCGTGTCGCGTGTGCTCGGCTAACGCAGGGCTTAAATTGAGTGGGTTCGGTGGGTCGTACATGGCCATTGATGAGCGATCGACGGGATTGGAGACCTCGGCCGATGCGCTGGGTCACGAGCATCCCGACGCGGACGAGTATCAGGCACTCGCGGAGGAGCTGCGAGCCGGCGTTCGGGGTGACGTCTCGTTCGACGAGTACGCGCAGGTGCTGTACGCGACCGACGGGAGCATTTATCAGGCGAAGCCAGCGGGCGTGGTGTTACCGAAGACAGTCGACGACGTTCAGCACACGGTCGAGACGGCGGCCGAACACGGCGTGCCGATCCTGCCCCGCGGCACGGGATCGTCGCTCGGTGGGCAGACGGTCGGACCGGGCTGTGTCGTGATCGACTTCACTCGGTACATGGACGACATCGTCGACGTCGACGCCGACGGCCAGCGGGCCGTGGTCCAGCCGGGCGTGGTGCAGGATCACCTCGACACCCACCTCGAACAGTACGGGCTGAAGTTCGCCCCGGACCCGGCCTCTTCGAACCGGTCGACCATCGTTGGTGGCATCGGAAACAACTCCACCGGCGCCCACTCGGTCCGATACGGCATCACCGACGCCTACACCGAGGAACTGGACGTGGTGCTCGCGGACGGCTCGCTGATCCACACCGAGGAGATCGTCCTCGACGGCGAGGCGTGGGACGAGAAGGTCTCGGGCGACGGCCTGGAAGCGAACATCTACGAGACAGTTCGTCGCCTCGTCGAGGACCACGAAGCGGAGATCGAGGAGAAGTACCCCAACCTCAAGCGCTCGGTGTCGGGCTACAACCTCCAGAAGGTCATCTACGAGAACGACGAGGGCGAGGAGGTCATCAACCTCTCGAAACTCTTCGTCGGCGCGGAGGGCACGCTCGGCGTCATCGTCGAGGCCGAGGTCTCGCTCGTCACGCTCCCCGAGGAGACGGCGCTCGTCCTCTACTGTTTCGACGACCTCGTCGAGACGATGCAGGCTGTCCCGGAGGCGCTCCAGTTCGACGTCGGCGCGGTCGAGTTGATGGACGACGAGGTGTTCCAGCTCGCCGCCGACTCGACCGAGTACGCCCAGTACGTCGATGTGATCCCGGAGGGGACGAAGGCCGCCCTCATGCTGGAGTTCGACTCCGAACTCGTCGACGACTTCCAGGAGGCCATCGCGGAGACCAACGACTACTTCGTCGAGAACGGCGACGCCTTCCACGCCATCGAGGCCTACACCGAGTCGGATCAGGCCGACCTCTGGAAGCTCCGGAAGGCAGCGATCCCCCTGCTGATGGGGATGCAGGGCGACCCCAAGCCGTACCCGTTCATCGAGGACGCGACGGTGCCGCCCGAAGAATTGGCCGAGTACGTCTTCGAGTTCGAGGAAGTCCTGGAGGACCACGACACGTCGGCGGCCTACTTCGCCCACGCCGGGAGCGGGACGCTCCACATCCGCCCCATCCTCAACCTCAAAGACGAGGACGGCATCGAGAAGATGCACTCCATCACCGAGGACGTGACCGACCTCGTCATCGACCACTTCGGGGCGTTCTCCGGCGAACACGGCGACGGGATGGCGCGCACGGAGTTCAACCCCAAGATGTACGGGGACGGTCTCTGGCAGGCGTTCAAGGAACTGAAGACGGCGTTCGACCCAGAGTGGCAGATGAATCCGGGCAAGGTCGTCTACCGCGACGATCCCGAGGACGCCGGTCCCGACTCCGGCCGCGGCGTCGGCGCGGACATGCGGGAGAACCTCCGCTACGGCGCTGACTACCAGTCG
>Ga0207720_100668_pt1 | contig 18993 bp, 19 predicted proteins | sample A23P2SouthBayCA_2_FD_187751 | JGI IMG/M metagenome (GOLD analysis project Ga0207720, IMG submission 187751) | Aerobic enrichment media microbial communities from Eden Landing Ponds, California, USA - A23 E3 (2) (SPAdes) | ecosystem: Environmental > Aquatic > Marine > Unclassified | place...
GTCTCCAGCGACGCCGCGAGGATAGCCGTCTCCACCTTGTCGAGGCTACTGGCGATGGTGATTCGACCGAACGACTGTCCGTTCTCGCTGTCGATCTGTACGTCTATCCGGCCGACCTTCGAGGACTGCTGGAGGTCCCGAAGGTCGAGTTCGTCGCCGAGCAGACCCTCCGTCTGCCCGAAGACGGCCCCGACCACGTCGCTCCGTTCGACGACGCCGTCGGCTGCGATGGATGCGTGAATGAGGTATTTGGCTGTGTCGTCCATTGATGATCCCCTCGGAGGGGTGATGATGGTGATGATGACGCCATGGCCGACCCATGTACGCCTATATAGTTTTCGGGCGGTCGGGAAATACCTGTCGTACTCGGAGTTCGAGCGACCGCCGTCCGTACCGTTATGCGCGGTCCGGCCGTACGACCGACCGATGGCGCACATCGAACGACTGCGACTGTATCCGATCAAAGGGCTCGACGGCATGGACGTGGAGTCCGCCCGGATCACGGCGGCCGGCACGCTCGCGGGTGATCGCGAGTACGCCATGTGCGACCCAGAGGCCGAGCGCATCGAAACCGGAGCGGACATGCAGACGCTCGCGTACAACGGCAAACAGACCGACCGCATCCACGACGTCCGGACGGGGTTCGATCCCGGGCGGGACGTGCTGACCGTCGAGCCGACCGACTGGGGCGAGCGCCGGACGTTCGACCTCTCGACCGAGGCGGGACGGAGCGAGGCGAGCGAGTGGTTCGGCGAGTTCGTCGGCGACCCGGTCGACCTCCGTCGGCGCGACCCCCCGTCGTTCGTCGACCGCCCCGACGCCGGCCCGTCGGTGATCAGTACGGCCACGCTGGAGGCGGTGGCCTCGTGGTTCGACGACATGACCGTCGAGGGCGCCCGCCGTCGCCTCCGGGCCAACGTCGAGATCGGCGGCGTCCCCGCGTTCTGGGAGGATCGGTTCGTCGGCGACGATTCCCCCGCGTTCGTCGCTGGCGGGAGTGGCGGCGTGGTGCGGTTCGAGGGCGCCGAACCCTGTGCTCGGTGTGTCGTCCCCAGTCGGGACCCCGAGACGGGCGACCCGCTTCCCGGGTTCGAGGAGCGATTCGTCGAGCGCCGCGAGGCCACGTTCCCCGAGTGGGCCGACCGAGACGCCTTCCCACACTTCTACACCGTCATGCTCATTTCGCGGGTGCCGGAGGGATCGCGGGACCGAACCCTGCGCGTCGGCGACGACGTGACGATCCCGGAGTGAGGACTGCGAACCGTTATTCCGCCGGAAGACGTGTCTGCGTACGACCGTGTCGCTCGACCGATCAGGCTCCGTCGCGGCCTTCGTCGCCGCCTCCCTCGCGTACATCTTCGTCGCCCTCGCGTTCACGGGGCGGTTCGACGTGCGCGAGTGGACCGTCTTCGTGGTGTCGTTTCTCCTCCTCTTTTCCGCCGGTGAACGGGTGTTCGACCGACTGGCTGGCAGCGAGTAGGGGTCTCTCGCCCCGCTACGGGTAAGACGGTGATTCAAGTGTGACGAGACGGTTGAGGGAACCATGTCCGCAATCTCCGATACGATATCCGTCCTCCACGTCGACGACGAACCGGATTTCGCGGACATGGTCTCGACGTTCCTCGAACGAGAAGACGACCGCTTCGACATCGAGACGGCACCCAGCGCGAGCGAGGGCCTCGCCCACCTCTCCGAGAACGAGGTCGACTGTATCGTCTCCGACTACGATATGCCGGATGGGGACGGCATCGAGTTCCTCGAAACCGTCCGCGAGGAGTATCCGGACCTTCCGTTCATCCTCTATACGGGCAAGGGATCGGAAGGGGTCGCGAGCGAGGCGATATCCGCGGGCATCACGGACTACCTCCAGAAGGAGACCGGGACCGACCAGTACGCGGTGTTGGCTAACCGTATTCAGAACGCCGTCGAGCGGACCCGGTCGCAGCGCGAGCGCGAACGCCAGCTCGACGCCATCGAGACCGCCCAGGAGGGTATCAGCATCCTCGACGAAGACCACCACTTCGTCTACGTGAACACGGCATACGCGGATCTCTACGGTTACGATCCGGAGGAAATGATCGGCGAACACTGGGAACTGCTCTACCGGGAGGCGGACGTTCCGGAGATCCGCAACGAGATCCTCCCGGCAGTCGAGGAGGTCGGCCACTGGCACGGAACGACGATCGGTCTCCGGGCCGACGGCAGTACCTTCGTCGAGGATCACGTCCTCGCGACCACCGACCGCGGCGAACTCGTTTGTACCGTCCGTGACGTCACCGACCGTGAAGAGCAGAAACGGGAACTGCAGACGGAACGCGCCATCATCGAGCAGGCGCTGGACGCGCTCGACGACGTCTTCTACGTCGTCGATCCCGACGGGACGATGCGTCGATGGAACGACCGTCTCTCCGAGGTCACGGGGTACACCGACGAGGAGATCGCCGACATGGCGGCCGCCGAGTTCTTCCCGGAAGACGAGCGCGAACGGATCGCCTCGGGGATCGAGGAGATCCTGACTACCGGACGAACGGTCCTCGAAGCGGACTTGCTCACCGCCGGGGGCGACCGCATCCCGTTCGAGTTCGCCGGTCGGCAACTGACCGATCCCGATGGCGAAGTGATCGGGGTGGTCGGTATCGGTCGTGACATCACGGAGCGCAAGGAGTACGAGCGGGACCTCGAACGGATCAGGCGCCGATACCGGGCCATCTTCGAGGACCCGAACGTCCTCACCGGCGTCCTCGACACTGACGGGACGCTTCTGGAGACCAACCGGAAATCTATGGAGTACGTCGATGCCACCAGGGCGGCGGTCACCGGCGAACCGATCTGGGAGACGCCGTGGTGGGACGAGGAGAACCGGTCGCTCATCCGAGAGAACGTCGAACGGGCCGCCGAGGGCGAGTACGTCGACTACGAGGCGGATCTCACGACTCCTGACGGCGATCCCTACTCCGTGGCCGGACTGATTCGTCCCGTTACCGACGACGCGGGACACGTCGTCTCGCTGATCATCTCCGCCCGAGACGTTACCGAACGGAAGATGCGCGAGCGCGACGCGCGGCAAACGCGCGAAGAGTACCAGGATCTGATCAACGGGATGAACGATACGGCGTGGGTTATCTCCCCCGACGAACAGATCAAAGCCGTCAACGATGCCGCCGTGGAGGTCATGGGCTACTCGAGAGACGAACTGCTCGCTATGACGCCCCACGAGTTCGACGCCGGTCTCGAAGACGGCGAGATCACGGAGCTCATCACGCACATGCCGGAAGACGAGATACAGGTCTTCGAGACCGTCCACGAGACCAGCGACGGCGAGCACATCCCCGTCGAGATCAGTTCAAGCTTGATCACCTACCGGGGAGAGACGGCGATTCTGAGCATCGCACGGGACATATCGGACCGCAAGGAGCGAGAGAAACGGCTGGAACAGTTCGCGTCCATCGTCAGCCACGATCTCCGGAACCCGCTGAACGTCGCGCAGGGCCGGCTCGAACTGGTCGACGAGGAGTGCGACAGCGAGCACCTCGAACACGTGGTGCGTGCCCACGAACGGATGAACGCCCTGATCGACGACCTGCTGACACTGGCGCGCGAAGGCGGTCAACTGGGCGACACGGAAGCGGTCGATCTCGCCGATCTCGTCGGGGACTGCTGGCAGAACGTCGAGACGACCGAGGTGAGCATCCGAACCAACGTCGACCGACGGATCGAGGCCGACCAGAGCCGCGTGCAGCAACTCCTCGAAAACTTGTTCCGCAACGCCGTCGAGCATGGGGGCGAGGAGGTCACCGTCGGCGAGCTGGCCGACGGATTCTACGTCGAGGACGACGGTCCCGGCATCCCGGCTGACGAGCGCGACAAGGTGTTCGAGGCCGGCTACTCGACCGGCGAGAACGGGACCGGGTTCGGGCTCGCCATCGTCGAGCAAGTCGCCGACGCTCACGGCTGGGCGGTTCGGCTCACGGATGGCGAGGACGGCGGGGCACGGTTCGAGATCACCGGCGTCACGCTCGTGGAGTAGCCACCGAGTCGGCCGGGTCGAGGCGGACGGAGACTGGTGCTTTTTATAAATGGCACCGCTACGTTCCACGCATGCAGACCCACATCGTCCCGGTCGGCTTCGACTACGACCGGCTGATCGCGCCGCTGATCCGCGACCAGTTCGACGTGGACCGGGTGATCCTGCTGGAGGGGGCTGTCGGGAGCGAGGCCAACGTGGAGTACTCGCGGAACCTCTCGGCCAAACTCGAACAGGATTTCCAAAACCTGCTGGGCGCGGAGACGCGCCGGGTCGTCATCGAGGACGTCTACGACTACGACGCCGCCTTCGAACACGCGTACGACCTCATCAACGACCAGTTGGACGAGGGGGAACCGGACGGCGAGGTGTGGGTCAACGTGAGTTCGATGCCCCGTCCGGTGAGTTTCGCCTTCGCCACCGCCGCCCACTCCATCACGCTCGAACGGCAGGCCGACCGGGACCGCATCCACACCTACTACACGGCCCCCGAGAAGTATCTGGAGACCGAACTCGCGGAGGAGCTGCGAGCGAACCGCGAACTCCTGACCGACCTCCTGGACGGGGACGTCGAGGCGGAACGCATCCGCGAGCGCCTCGACGGCACGACCGAACTGGTGGGCGAATTCGACGAACGCGGCACCACAATCGGCGCCAAGCGCATCGGCGACAACCACATCGTCGAACTCCCGGTCGCCTCCTTCTCGAACGTCAAACCGTTCGAGGAGGTGATCCTGTTCGAACTCGGCGAACACGGCGAGTTCGAGTCCGTCTCCGAACTCGCGGAGGCGCTCGCGGCCGAACTCGGCGAGGAGTACACCGACAGCTTCCGGTCGAAAGTCATCTACAACGTCGACCGACTCGGTCCCGGCGGGAAGGGGTACATCGAACAGGAAGAGCACGGCAAGTCCTACCGGACGCGGCTCTCGCGGATCGGCGAACTCTGGGTGCGCGCTCACGCCGACCGGGAGGACGTCCCGGTCGTGGAGTAGCGGCCGCGTCGTGACACTAGTCGTCCGGCGAGAGTGACGAGACGTCCTATAGTAGCGTTTGGAACTGTTTGCACACCTGATCGCCAGACTGCGCGCGATCAGATGTGCGATGACTTACAAAGGCTACTATAGAAGTCGAGTCCCTGCGGGTCGTCGTCGGGGACCAGCGGACTTCCCGGCAGGTCCGGGGGGAGATCGGGCAGGTTGTAGCCCCCGGGCGCCACGTCGTTCGGCGCGTCGGGGTAGAACGTCGCGGCGAGGCTCTGGACGTGCGCCCGCCCCACGCCGAGTTCGAACTGCCCGCCGCCGTACATCGTCACGTCGTGTTCGCGGGCGTACTCGATAGTTTCGAGCAAGGCGTCCACGGTCCCGAACCGCGAGGGCTTGACGTTGAGCCACCGGGGTTCGAACGGGAGGTCGCGAACGCTCTCGACGCCCGTGATCGGGGCGTCCCACGAGAGACGGTCCCGGATCGCCGCCACGAGGTCACGCGTCCCGTCGGTGATCGCCGGGTCCTCGATCACGGCGTCTGGGAAGCCGTCGATCACGCGCTCGTAGAGCGCTCGGTCGGGCGGCTGATCGACGGTCGTCCCGACGTAGTGCCCCTTCAGGTCGAGGAGGCGGACGCTCCCCGTCTCCGCGAGGTCGGCGACGAGGGCGTCCGTCCAGTCGCTCGTCGGGTCGAGTTTCAGCCCCAGATCGGGGTGGGCATCGAGGATCGTCTCGACCCGGTCGGTCGTCGGCGGGTCGCCGAGGCGAGTGCTGACGACGAACTCGACGGGGGATCGGTCGCGCCCGAGCGCCGACGCGAGGTCGGTGTCGGCCTGCCGGAGCGCGAGGTCGAGCGCCGCACTTTCGATCCCCCACCGGCGGTAGTGGCGCGACGGGGGGCGTTCCGGCTCCTTCGTGGGAAAGAGGTCCACGCCGTCGAGGGACGTCGAGAACTCGTCGAAGGTGTACTCGCCGGTGGGGACGACGCCGTCGACGTCCGCGAGGGCGTCGTGGTCCTCGCGGTCGTAGGTGACGTCCTCGCCGCGGCCGACGACGCCGTCGCCGTGGAGTTCGAAGACGGTCGTGGCGCGCGTGAAGCCGCTGGAGGTGTCACGCTCGTGGCGCGTGCGGGTCTCGCGGTCGATCCGGAGCGGGAGGTCCGCGAGGCGGTCGTAGAGGGTCACGTCAGACAGTGGCACTCGATGGATAAAAGATCGAGTGATCGGAGGATCGATAGTAGCCTTCGTACGTCGTCGCACACCTGATCGCCCGCAGTCCGACGAGCAGACAGTGACGCACAACAGAGACGGGCGGCTATCCGCGGTGGCGCGCCTCCACCTTCTTCACTCGCGTCGCGAGCGTCAGGAACGCCGCCGAGAGCGTCAGGACGACCGCGCCCGCGGCGGCGAGTTCGTGCGCGGGCGAGACGTGCGTGATCGTCCCGTCGACGATTCGCTGGCCCGGGATCAGGGTGTGGTGGGGCGTGCCGACGAGGGGCAGGAAGTAGTCCACCAGGTCGTTCAGGCCGTACCAGGCGACGGCGACGGCGACGGCGCCGACGGGAAAGTCGCTGTAACGGTGGATCAGAAAGGCCTCGACGACCATCATGAGGTGGCTCCCGAGGAGGAAGGCGTACATCGGCAGGGGGGTGGTCGCGAGGAAGCCATCGGCGAAGGCGATGAGGACGAAGGGCGTCCAGAGACCGAGTTTCCAGCAGCCGACGAAGGCGAGCGCGTTCACGACCTCGCTGGAGCGACCGAGTCTCCAGAGGGCGAGCGACAGCGCGATGAACAGCGTCGCGACGGGGCTGTCGGGGACGAGCGGCCAGATGACGAGCGGTTCGGCCGCGAACTGGAAGCGGTAGTACCAGAAGCCGAAGGCGGTGCCGACGAGGTTGATCGCGACGATGACCCATGCGAGCGAGAGACCGAGGTTCTCGACGGACCGGGGGAGGGGTGCGAGCCACCGGGGGAGCGGGTCGGCGCCGGGGAGACCACGCCCGTCGAGAAGGGTTCGGAGGCGGCCGACGGAGGCGGCGTCCGATCCGGATAGCATGCTCGGCGAGAGGGAGCGGCCGGATAAATCGGTGGCGGTCCCGCCGGCGGTAGGTCCCGCTCGCCCCGGCGGGACCGCCGATCACGTCGAGAAGACGACGACCGCCGTAGACGGTTCGACCGCGTACGGCGACACCTCGCGGTCCCCATCGAACCGGATCAGTTCCCCGGCGTCGAGGACGTGCGTCTCGTCGTCGAGCGTCAGTTCGAGTCGACCGGAGACCAGATGGAGGACGACGTTCGTTCCCTCGTGGGTGTGACGTGGCACGCGTTCGCCGGCGTCGAGTTCGAGTCGCACCGTCCGCGGTCGTCGCGTCTCGAACACCTCGGCGTGGGGCGTGTCGTCGAGATCGGTGAGCGTGGTTCGTTCGGGCATCGGTGGGGCTACGTGCTCGACCCCCCTAACGGTCACCCCGATCCAGTTCCGGCTCACCGGACCGATTTTTGTACCCGGTTCGCGTACGGGATCGTATGCCAGATCACGTCCTCGTTCCGTACGACGGCACGCCCCAGTCGGAGGCGGCACTGACCTTCGTCGCCTCGGAGTGGCCGGACGCGGCCGTCACCCTGCTGTACGTCATCGACCCGGTCACCGCCGGCTTGGGCAAGCGCGCGCTCCCCGGCAGTTCCGAAACGTGGTACGAACACACCCGCGAGACCGCACGGGACCACTTCGACGAGGCGCGTGACCTCGTCGACCGGTCGTTCGACACTCGGATCGAGGTCGGGGGTCCCGCGCGCGTCGTCGTCGACGTCGCCGACTCCGAGGAGTTCGACCACGTCGTCCTCGGGAGCCACGGCCGCGAAGGCGTCTCGCGCATCCTGCTCGGGAGCGTCGCCGAGACGGTCGTCCGCCGGGCACCGGTGCCCGTAACCGTCGTACGGTAACGCGACACACGAAATCGCCGGACAGCCGGCGAGTACGGCCGGCATCCCCCCGTTCTTGTCGATCCAGACCCTCCTTCCGCCGATGGAGTTCGACGACGTCATCCGCACGCGGCGATCCGTCCACCAGTACGCGGACGCCGACATCGACGACGAAACGCTGTACGACCTCTTCGAGGACGTCCGCCACGCGCCCTCCTCTTTCAACCTCCAGCCGTGGGAGTTCCTCGTCGTCCGCGGCGACGACCTCGACCGACTCCAGTCGGTCGCCTACGGACAGGAACACGTCACCGACGCCGCGGCCGCGGTGGTCGTCCTCGGGACGCTCGATCCGAGCGACCACGCCGAACGCGTCACCGCCGACCTGCTGGAGAAAGGCTACCTCGCCGACGAAGCGGTCGCGGAGGCGCGCCTCGACACCGTCGACGGGCTCGCGGACGCCGACGCCGAGACGCGCCGCGTCTGGACGACACAGAGCTGTACGCTCGCGGCGATGACGCTCATGCACGCCGCGTGGGGGCGCGGCATCGCGTCCTGTCCGATGGGCGGGTTCGACGCCGACGCCCTCCACGAGGAGTTCGACGTCCCGACCGACTACGAGGCGGTCATGATCGTCACGCTCGGCTACCCGGAAGACGAGGCGGCCGACATCGAGCGCCCCCGAAAGTTCCGCCGACCGGCCGACGAGTTCGTCCACCTCGACGAGTTCGACCCGGTCGCTCGCGAGTCGGCACCCGCCGCCGACGACTAGCGTCGCCGGCCGAGGGGGTGGGCGATTAGAAGATGTTGGCCTGTCGGTAGACGCTAATCCCGTCGTCGGTGATCTCGTAGGGTTTCGTCTCCCGAGAGTGGTTCGCGTCCCGGATCTTCTGGATCTCGACCGCCAGCCGCGTCTCCTGGAAGTCCGACGCCCGGACGTACTGCAGGACGAACACCGCGTCGGCGAGATACTCGATGATGCCGTAGCGCGACGCGTAGGGGTTGTCGCCGCTGGCCTCGCTCGTCACGAGCGTCGTCACGCCGGCCTCCTTGAGCGACTTCGAGAACTGGTACACTTCGCTTCGTCGCTCCGAGGGCCGGTCGTACATCATCTCGAGCAGTGACACCGAGTCGAGGACGAGCCGGTCGGCACCGAACTCCTTGATCAGCTCCGGCAGTTCGTTGCGGATGCTCGCCAGGCTGTTCGCCATCTCGACGGGGTCGAGGTGGACGACCGCGAGTTGTCCCTCGTCGGCGTACTGCTCGAACGACCAGCCTTTCTCCTCCGCGGTGGCGTAGATCCGTTCCGTGCTCTCCTCGAGCGTCAGGTAGACGCCACGGTCGCCGTTCGACAGCGCCCGATGGAGGAACTGGAGACCGAAGGTTGTCTTCCCGGTCCCCGCGGAGCCGATGATCGCGATCAGCGAGCGCTCGGGCACCCCGCCGAGGATCATGTTGTCGAGTCCCTCGATCCCGATGTCGATCCGGTCGATCTCGGAGTCGAACGCCTCGTCGTCGTCCGCGAACGGCTCGCTCGCCGGCTGGTCGTCACCCGCAGCGCCACCGCGGCCACCTTCCGCCCCGAGGTCGGGAGCGTTCTCGAGCGCGGTGGCGAAATCCTCGTCGAACGGCGACTCGTTCCCTGCGTCCGGCTCCGTGCCGGGATCGGGGGCGTCCTCGAACGCGCTGGCGAAGTCCTCGCCGAACGGCGAGTCTGCCGACTCGGCGTCCGGCCGCGCCGCTTCGCCCGCTTCGCCTTCGGCCGTCGACGTTCGGTCCGATTCGGTCTCCTCCTCGGCGTCCGTCTCCGCGTCTGCGTCGGTCTCGGCGTCCGATTCGGACTCCCGGAGCGCCCGCTCGAACCAGTCGTCGTCGTCCTCGCTCATCGTCGGTCACCGTGGTTCGGTCGCCCGCGACCGACGGCCGTCCCCGCGGAACCTGCCATCGGTCGTCCTGCGCACGCTGGTATCATGAATGTTGTCCGTTCGGTGGGCTTTTTTTCTCACGGGGCAAGGGCGGGGTATGCACGTCGGTCTCGTCGCACAGAAGGACAACAGTCGGGCGGTGTTTCTCGCGGCGACGCTGCGACGGCGACTCCGGGACGAGGGCGTCGCCGTCGCCGTCGACGCCACGACTGCCGAGGCGCTCGACGTCGACGGCGCCCCCATCGAGGCGTTCGACGCCTGCGACCTCGTGGTCAGCATCGGCGGCGACGGCACCTTCCTCTACGCCGCCCGCGGGGCCGACGGCGCGCCGATCCTCGGCGTCAACCTCGGCGAAGTGGGCTTTCTCAACGCCGTCGGTCCGGACGAGGCCGTCGAGACCGTCCTCGACGAGGTGGCAGCCTTCCGTGCGGGGGAGGTGTCCGTCCGCGAGACGCCACGCCTGGCCGCCTCGGGCGACGACTGGACCGCGCCCCCGACCACGAACGAGGTGGTCGTGCAGGGCGCGATCCGCGGGCCGAGCGGCGGCGTCGACCTCGACGTTCGCGTCGACGGGTCGCCCTACTCGGCGAGCCGCGCCGACGGCGTCCTCGTCGCCACTCCCACTGGAAGCACGGCGTACAACCTCAGCGAGTCCGGACCGCTCGTCCACCCCGGCGTCGACGGTCTCGTCGTCAACGAGATGTGCGCCAGCGGCGGGATGCCACCGCTCGTCGTCGGCCCGGACAGCGAGATCACGGTCGACGTATCCGGGGTGGATCGGGCGGTCGTCGTCGGCGACGGGCGCGTCCTCCGGGAACTCGACACGCCGACCGAAGTGCGGATCGGCCGGGCCGACTCCCCGATGCGTGTCGCCGGCCCGACGTCCGATTTCTTCGAAGCGCTCGGAAAACTGGACTAGCCTACTCGCCCCACTGCTTCTGCACCTTGGGCCGGTCCGAGGTGGCCTGCACGTCGATGGGGTCGTCGTGGTGACGCAGGCCTTCGAGCACCGCCTCCGCGGAGGCGTGCGTCGAGAAGTACGTCACGTCCTCCTCGACGGCGACTTCGAGCGCCTCGCGGTTCCGCGAGACGATGACGTCGACCTCGCCGCGGCGGATCGCTTCGGATAGGTCGTCGAACTGCTGCACGTCGTAGAACTCCGCGAACGCGCCGATCAGCTCCTGTCCCTCGTCGCTGTCCGGGTCGGGGAACTCCGCGGCCGAGAGGTCGACGACGGCCGTCCCCTCGGACGGGATGGCCTTCCCGGTCGCCGACTGCGCCTTCTCGTAGGCCTTGCCGAAGTGGTCGGCCGTTCCCATCACCTCGCCCGTCGACTTCATCTCGGGACCGAGACGCGGGTCGCTGCCGGGGAGGCGGTCGAAGGGCAGGACGACCTCCTTGACGCTCACCTTCTCCGGGATCTGCTCTTGGGCGTCGAGGTCGGACAGCGGGTAGCCCGCCATCACCTTCGCCGCGAGCTTGGCGATGGGGACGCCCGTCGCCTTCGAGACGAACGGCACCGTCCGAGACGAGCGCGGGTTCGCTTCCAGGACGTACACCGTGTCGTCTTTCACGGCGAGTTGGACGTTCAGGAGGCCGACGGTGTCGAGTTCGCGAGCGATCTCGACCGTCACCTCGCGCACGCGGTCCATCACGTCGACGACCTCGTCGGCCTGCGGCGGGATCATACACGCCGAGTCGCCCGAATGCACCCCGGCGCTCTCGACGTGTTCCATCACGCCGCCGATGACGACGTCGTCGCCGTCGGCGACGGCGTCGACGTCGAGTTCCACCGCGTCGTCGAGGAACTCGTCGACGAGGATGGGCTTGTCCGGCGACACCCGGACCGCTTCCTCGATGTACTCTTTCAACTCCTCGTCGTCGTAGACCACGTCCATCGCGCGCCCCCCGAGGACGTAGGAGGGGCGGACGAGCACGGGGTAGCCAATCGTCCTCGCGAGTTCGAGCGCCTCGCTCTCGCTGGTCGCCGACCCGCCTTCGGGCTGGGCGATACCGCGCTTGTCCATCAGGCGGTTGAACCGGTCGCGGTCCTCCGCGAGGTCCATGGCGTCGACGCTCGTGCCGAGGATCTCACAGTCGAGACCGCGACGCTCCAGTTCCGCTTCGAGTGGGTGACCGATGTTGACCGAGGTCTGTCCGCCGAACTGCACCATCACGCCGTCGGCGTCGGCGGCTTCGATCACGTCCGCCACCTCCTCGGCGGTGATGGGTTCGAAGAAGAGCCCGTCGGAGGTGTCGTAGTCCGTCGACACCGTCTCGGGGTTGTTGTTGACGACGTGGGCGTCGATCCCCTCCTCGCGGAGCGCCTGGATGGCGTGGACCGAGCAGTAGTCGAACTCGACGCCCTGGCCGATGCGGATGGGACCGCCGCCGACGACGACGACGCTCTCCACGTCGCGGTCGACGCGGAGTTCGCCGGCCGCGGACGCCCCCTCGAACGGCCCGGTGACGTACTCCGGTTTCCGCGAGGAGTAGTAGTACGGCGTCTGGGCGGCGAACTCGCCGGCACAGGTGTCGACCTGTTTGTAGGTGCGACCGGGGACCGACGTCTCGACGGTGCCCACGTCGGCGCCGGCGGTCGACGCGATCTCCGCGTTGGTGACGCCCTTGACCGCCGCCTCGGTGAAGTCGCCGTCGGCGGCCGCCGTGACCGCGTCGGAGACGCGTTCGAATCGCGCGACGTACCACTCCTTGATGCCGGTCAGATCGACCACGTCCTCGACGGTGTAGCCGCGGTCGAACGCCTCGAAGATGGCGTACGGACGGTCGGGCGTCGGCGTCGCCAGATACTCCGCCTCCAGGGTCTCGTCGTCCACGTCGGCCCAGTCCACTGCGGGGTCGTACTCCGTCGACCGGAGCGCCTTCAGCAGCGACTCCTCGAAGGTGCGCCCGATGGACATGGCCTCGCCGGTCGATTTCATCGCGGTGCCGAGCGTGAAGTCCACGTCGCCGAACTTGTCCTTCGGCCACCGGGGAATCTTCGTCACCACGTAGTCGATGGCCGGCTCGAACGCCGCCGTCGTCTCCCCCGTGATCTCGTTTTCGATCTCGTGGAGGCGCTTGCCCAGCGCGACCTTCGCGGTGACGCGCGCGATGGGGTAGCCCGTCGCCTTCGAGGCGAGGGCGGAGGAACGCGAGACGCGCGGGTTCACCTCCACCACCCTGTATTCGCCGCCGGGGGTGCCGTCGTCGCGCCACGCGAACTGGATGTTACAGCCACCCTGGATGCCGAGTTCCCGGATGACTTCGAGCGCGGCGTCGCGCATCTCCTGGTGGCCGTCGTCGGGGATCACCTGCGACGGCGTGACGACCATCGACTCGCCCGTGTGGATGCCCATCGGGTCGAGGTTCTCCATGTTGCAGATGATGATAGTCGAGTCGTCGGCGTCGCGCATCACCTCGTACTCCAGTTCGACCCAGCCGGCGATGGATTCGGTGATGAGCACCTCGCTGTTCCGGGAGAGGCGGAGTCCCTTCCGGACGCGCTCGACGAGTTCGTCCATCTCGTCGACGACGCCCGATCCCGACCCGCCGAGCGTGTAGGTCGTCCGGGCGATGACGGGGAGTCCCCCCACTTCCTCCACCGCCGTCTCGACGCGCTCGCGGAGCGACGCGGCGTCGAGGTCGCTCACGGTCTCGCCCTCGTCGAGCGAGATGGTGGTCGAGCCGGGGACCGGCTGGCCGATCTTCTCCATCCGCTGGCGGAAGAGGTCGCGGTCCTCCGTCGCGTAGATGGTGTCGAGCGGCGTCCCCATGATCTCGACGTCGTGTTCCTCCAGGACGCCCTCTTCGGCGAGTTCGGCGGTGACGTTCAGCCCGGTCTGGCCGCCGAGTCCGGCGATCACGCCGTCCGGCTGTTCCTTCCGGATGATCTCCGCGATGGCCTCGGTCGTGATGGGTTCGATGTACACCCGGTCGGCCATGTCGGGATCGGTCATGATCGTCGCGGGATTCGAGTTGACGAGGACGACCCGAGCGCCCTCCTCCTGCAGGGCTCGGCAGGCCTGCGCGCCGGAGTAGTCGAACTCGGCAGCCTGGCCGATCTGAATCGGGCCGCTTCCGATCAACAGTATCGTGCGGTCCTCGGAGTCGGTGGCGGCGTCTGTGGCCGCCACGGTGGCCTCGTCGGTCATCGTCGAATCGGAGTTCGCACATCGTAATAAGCCCCACGAAACAGTACGAGAAACGAAGCGAGATTACGGATTTCGAAACGACAGGGAGTAACAAGGGGCACTCGTCGTCGGTGTCGTCGCTACGTGGCGTCAGTTGTTCAGTCGATAGCGGTAGGGGCTGTCGTGGAGGACCTCTACGTCGCCCTCTTCGGCCCACCGTCCGAGAATCGTCGCGACACGGTGAGCGCTCTCGAACTCTTCGTGTCCGTCCAGGTGCGTCAGAATCTCGCGTGCGGTCAGTGGCTCTTCGGCCTCGGAGAGGACGCCCCGGAGCTGTTCGTACTGCCTCGACTGGGGGCGCATACGTCATACAACGGCCGGGAACGACTTAGTGTTCAGTGAGACGACCGTCCGACGACTGTCAGACGGATCGTCCGTCCGACGCTGTCAAGCGCTACTGTACACGTCGTCGGCGTCGAGGTCGCGTTCGGCGCGGTACTGGTCGACGAACGCCGACACGTCGAACTCGACCATCCGCCGTTCGAACTCCTGGATCGCGGTGTCGTCGTCGGCGTGGCTGACGGCGTGTTCCATCAGCTCGATCACGAGTTCGACGACGATTTCGTGGAGGCGCCGGGAGTCGAAGTCGGTCACCCAGAGGAGGGCGTAGCCCACGTCGCCGTCTTCGCTCAGATCCGCCACGGCCACCCGGTCGGGGAACTCCTCCAGAACGACGCCCAGCAGGTGGGGAGTGTCGAACTCCGGCATCTCCTCGCTGCTCGTCTCGACCGTCTCGCGCAGGAGATCGACCAGGAACTCGGGCAGGAATCGTTCGGGTGGATGGACGTCCATCACCACGGCGTGGACGTCGCCGCAGGCACAGTCGAACTCCCGCATCCCCAGATCGAGGTCGGTCGCGCGGACGGTCTCCCCGCAGGGGAGGTCAATCGTCCGCGGTCCGTCCCCGGGGACGCCCGGTTTCGTCATGGCGTCGCTTACAGCCTCGCGCGCTTAAACGTCGCGCTCTCCCGATCAGGCGGAGGTGATCGGGTTCCGGACGGTCACCGCTCGGCCGTCACCCACAGCACCGGCCCGACGACTAGCAGGACGATACCGAGAAACAGGTAGTGGAGCGGCGCGAGCGACTGCGGCGTCATGACGAACACGAGACCGAACACCGTCACGTTGGCGGCGAGGATTCGCCTCGATTTCAGCGGGAGCGCCCCGACCGTCGCGAGGACGAAGACTAGCAACAGCGCCTGCCCCACGTTGTAGTTGAGCAGGAAACTGTCGATGACCTGTAGGGGGAGCATTCGTACCCACAACTCGCCCGGAATCGGGCATTAAAGTTCCGTTTACCGACGGCGACCTCACCGACCGCTCGGTCCCGTGATGTCGAGCGGTCGAATCCACCCCCACCACAGCAGGAACACCATCGTCCCGTAGCCCACCACGAACACGGCCGATCCGAGGACGTCGTACCCCTGTTCGGCGAGGAGACCGCGGGCCAGCCCCGAGCCACCGATGCCGAGGACCAGGAGGAGGATGATCAGCATCGTGTCTCGGCTCAGAAACGCGTCGGCATCCATGGGCGGCCGTACGGACGCGTCGCTACTGAGGCTGACGGTTCGACTCGCGAAAAAATCGTGGCCGACGCGTACGCGTTACTGCGGTGCGGTCGCGCGGGCGATGGTGTTGGTGCTGCCGCCGGCCGGATTGGTCCAGACGACGCGGACCGTCTCGCCGCTGTTGACACCGGTGTACACCCCGGTGGTGCCAGCGGAGATGGTTCCGGAGAACGCGCTCGAGTCGGTCAGTCCGCTGTCGTCGCCCTCGACCTCGATGTTGCTGGCCTCGAGCGTCTCGCCGCCTTCGTGGGTGACGTTCACGTAGTCAGCGGTTGCTCCGGTGCCTCCGTCAAAGTCGCCGTCCGCTTCGAAGTCAAAGCTGAAGCTAGCTTGCGGTGCACTTTCGCTGACCTGGTCGCCCAGGCCGAGCACGAAGGTGCCGATCACGGCCGCGAGGATGACGGTGATAGCCACCATCAGGATGACGCCGATGACCGGGCTGACTGCGCGGTCGTCCGTCAGTAGTTCTTTCAGTTGCATGGTTGGATGACACGCCGGGCCGGAGCCGGGGGGATCTGTGCTCCCGCACGGACACGCGTCGACGTGTTAGTGATGGCGACGAGTCGGCGAGTGATAAATATGCGCGATAAATTATCGAAATAGATAATTTGGGTGTCACGACAGGCGCCGGTCGGCGTGCCTCTCGGGAACTGGCCGGCGAAAAAACGGTGTGGCGGTGTCGCGTTTACTGCGGTGCCGTCGCGCGGGCGATGGTGTTCGTGCCGCCGCCGGAGGGGTTGGTCCAGATGACGCGGATAACCTCCCCGGTGTCGACTTCGGAGAACTCCGCCGAGTCACCCGCGGAGATCGTCCCGGAGAAGCTGCCACTGAGCGTGCTCGAACTGTTGTCGCCTTCGACACCGATGTTACTGGCTTCGAGCGTCTCGCCGCCCTCGTGAGTGATAGTCACGTTGTCGCCCGGATCTCCGTTGAATCCGTCGCCGTTGTCGGAGAAGTCGAAGCTGAAGCTAGCTTGCGGTGCGTTCTCGCTGACCTGGTCGCCGAGACCCAGGACGAAGGTGCCGATCACGGCGGCGAGGATGACGGTGATAGCCACCATCAGGATGACGCCGATGACCGGGCTGACTGCGCGGTCGTCCGTCAGTAGTTCTTTCAGTTGCATGGTTGGATGACACGCCAGGCCGGAGCCGGGGGGATCTGTGCTCCCGCACGGGCACGCGTCGGCGTGTTGCTGTGGCTAATGTGAGGGCGAGTGATAAATCCGGGCGCCTCGTTATCACGAGAGATAATTAGAGGCCGGAAATCCGTTCAGGGAGTCGTTGAACACGCCAGAAGAGGGCGAAGGATCGGCCTTCTCCCCCGTCCCGTCTGCCGATTGTAGGAATTGATCGCGACCGCCGATAGCGTCCCGCGGGCCCCGGCGAGACTCCGTCGTGACGTTCAGTAGCTCCGCTCTTTCGGCTCGTACGTCTGGTTCTCCCCCTCGAGGACGACGGGTTTGTACCAGAGTTCGGGCGAGCCGTCCGACCAGGAGACCATCGTGTGCTTGAGCCACTCGTCGTCGCGGCGCTCCTGGAACTCCTTGCGCCAGTGGGCGCCGCGGAACTCCTCGCGCGCGAGCGCGCCCATCGTGATCATCTCCGCGATGTCGAGCAGGTTCCGCGTCTCGATGGTCTGGATCAGGTCCGTGTTGTACGTGCTCGACGGGTCGGCGACGTAGACGTCGCGGTAGCGCTCGCGCGCGGCGTGGATGTCGACCAGCGCCTGTTTCAGCGCCGACTCCTCGCGGAAGACGTTGACGTTCTCGGTCATCGTGTGCTGGACCGCCGCCCGGATCTCCGCGTGCTGGGTACCCTCGTCGCGTTCGAGCAGGCGTTCGATCCGCTCGCGCTCGCGTTCGAGCGTGCGCTCGACGACGGCCTCGGCCGTCTCCGCGGCCGCGCCGCCGTCCGCGACGGCGTCGGCTCGCCACGGCTCGCCCAGTTCGACCGGCGCGTCCACCTCGCCGGCTTCCGAGTCGTCGGTCTTGCCGACGGAGATTCGGGGGGCGTCCGTGTCGCCACCCGCCGCGTGGACGCCCGCCCGTTTGCCGAACACGATGAGTTCGGGCAGGGCGTTGCCACCGAGACGGTTCGACCCGTGGACGCTCGCACAGGCACACTCGCCGACGGCGTACAGCCCGTCGACGCAGGTCCGTCCGTACTCGTCCGTCTCGATGCCGCCCATCGCGTAGTGCTGGCCGGGCTTGACCGGCATCGGCTCCTCCAGCCCGTCGACGCCCTCGAAATCGGCCGCGAGGTGGAGGATGTTCTCGAGGCGGTCGACGATGCGCTCCTCGCCGAGGTGACGCATGTCGAGGTGGACGTACTCGTCCTCGATACCCCGGCCCGCGTTCACCTCCGTCAGCTCGGCGCGGGACACCACGTCACGCGAGGCGAGCTCCCCGTCGTTTTTCGCGTACCCGTGTTCGAACATGAACCGCTCGCCCTCTTCGTTGTAGAGGATGCCGCCCTCGCCGCGGACGCCCTCGGAGATGAGGACGCCGGTCGAGGGGAGCGTCGTCGGGTGGAACTGGATCATCTCCATGTCCTCGGCGGGGACGCCTGCGCGGTAGGCCATCGCCACGCCGTCGCCCGTGTTGGCGACCGCGTTGGTGGTGTGGTCGTACACCTGCCCCAGGCCGCCGGTGGCGAGGACGACGCCGTCGCGGGCGGTGAACGCCTCCACGTTGCCGGTCGCCGTCTCGTAGGCGACGACGCCGTGGCAGGTTCGGTCCTCCGGGCGCTCCTCGTCGGAGACGGCGAGGTTCAGGACGTACCACTCGTCGAACACGTCGATCCCTCGTTTCACCACCTGCTCGTACAGCGTGTGGAGGAGGTGATGCCCCGTCTCGGCGCCCGCGTAGGTCGTCCGCGGGAACGAGAGACCGCCGAAGGGGCGCTGGGAGACGCGGCCGTCGTCGTCCCGGGAGAACGCCATCCCCCAGTGTTCGAGCTGGATGACCTCCGCCGGACTCTCCTGGGTCAACGCCTCCGCCGCCGGCGCGTCGGCGAGGTAGTCGGCGCCTTTCATCGTGTCGTAGGCGTGTAGCTCCCAGTCGTCGCCCTCGCGCAGAGCGGCGTTGATGCCGCCCTCGGCCGCGCCCGTGTGACTCCTGACGGGGTGGAGCTTCGTGACCATCGCCACGTCCGCCCCCGCCTCCTGTGCCGCGATGGCCGCGCGCAGGCCCGCCCCGCCCGCGCCGACCACGATGACGTCGTACTCGTACATAGTTACCAGAATTTCAGGTTGCTCTTGACTGCCTCGCGTTTCAGCTCCTGGATGTGTTCGGTCAGGGGGATGTCCTTCGGACACACCTCCGTACAGGAGAACTGCGTCTGACACCGCCAGACGCCGTGTTCCTGTTCGATGATCTCCAGGC
>Ga0207720_100673_pt1 | contig 18846 bp, 19 predicted proteins | sample A23P2SouthBayCA_2_FD_187751 | JGI IMG/M metagenome (GOLD analysis project Ga0207720, IMG submission 187751) | Aerobic enrichment media microbial communities from Eden Landing Ponds, California, USA - A23 E3 (2) (SPAdes) | ecosystem: Environmental > Aquatic > Marine > Unclassified | place...
GTCGTCCGCGGGCACCTCGTCGAGGACGTGGAGGTCCAACTCGAGGAGGTTGACGAGCGCGCGGTTCTCCTGATGGGAGATGTCGCCGAAGTAACACGCGTCGGCGCCGACGCCTGCGCGTTCGGCGATGGCTTGCAACGCCAGCGCCGCGGCGATGGCGTCGGGGTCCGGGTTGTCGTGCATCACGACCGCGAGTCTGCCGTCGACGTTCCGGAGCACCCGCATCAAGCGGTTCAACCGCTCCGTGTGCGACGTGCCGACGGCGTCGAGGATGCGGTCTGTGACGACTCTCCGCGGGTCGATGACCTCGTTGGCGAGGGCGTAGACCTCGTCGCGGACCGACGGATCGGCGTCGTCGCCGAGGTAGACGACCAGCGGCGCGTCCGGGCAGTGTTCGCTGGCCGCGCGCGCCGCGTCGAGGTTCGACCGTGGAGACTGTCCGCCGACGACGACGAGGTCGACCCCGTCGGGATAGGTCGACGGGTCGGCGGGGTCGCCCTCTCTCGCGTCGATGCCGTCCGAGCGGAGGTCCTCGGCGCGACCCTTCCGGTCGGTGACGACCGTCACCGTCCCGCCGCGGCCGGCGAGTTGCTCGACGAGGTCCCCACCGAGTGACCCACAGCCGAGAACCAGGCGACGTACCATACACGGACGGTCGAACTCCGGCCGCAAAACCCTACCGTCCTCCAATCCGGCGATGATATTATGTCATGGCATACCATGACACATATACGATGGAACTCGAGACGCAACTGCTCCCCGAGTCGCGAGCCGAGTCGTTCGTCCGAACCTGTCGACCCGTCGTCGGCGACGACCTCAGGAGTGTGACGTACTTCACCCACGACCGCTGTGAGCAGATATACCTCCGGAGCGACCTCGAAGCCGACGCTGACCTCACCGGGTTCGTCGAACACGAGACCGACGGGTTTCAGGCGCGGACCGCCTATCGAGGCTCCGAACTCGGCGACTACCGCTACACCGTCCGCGCGTTCGACCACGGCTACCTGACGCGGGTGACCGACGACGACAAAGGCGTGTTCGTCACGACCGACGGCCTGACACTCAGGCGCTCCGAGGAGTTGGCGTCGGCGCTCGGCGAGTTACTGCGCGGATAAAAGGAAGGAATCGAACCGCGAATCGCCGAAACGCTCAGAAGAGCGCCGCGGCGACGGTCTGTGCCGTCTCGATGACGGGCTGAGAGCCGGGCAGGAGCAGGACCGTCCCGACCGCGGCGAAGACGATTGCCACGTACAGCCCGACCGGCTGACTGCCGATTTCGAGGTCTGCCGACGGCTCCTCGATCCACATCGCTTTCACGACGCGGCTGTAGTAGAACAGCGACAGCGCGCTGTTGACCGCGCCGACCGCGGCGAGCCACCAGAAGCCGGACTCGATGGCCGAGAAGAACAGCGCGTACTTCGAGAAGAAGCCACCGAACGGCGGCAGGCCCGCGAGCGAGAACATGAAGACGGTCATCGCCGCCGCGGCGATGGGTGCCTTCGACGCGATGCCGTTGTAGTCCTCGAACGTGCGGCCGAGGCCCCACTTTTCGACCATGGCGATGAACAGGAACGCGCCCGTGTTCATGAAGCCGTAGACGAACAGGTGCGCCATGCTCGCGCCGAGCACGTCGCCGTTCGCGGCACCGCCGTTGACGGTGATGGCCGCGAGACCGATGAGCGCGTAGCCGGCGTGTCCGATAGAGGAGTACGCCAGCATGCGCTTTACGTTCTGTTGGGTCGCCGCCGCGAAGTTACCGAGCGTCATCGTGACGACGGCGAGCAGTGCGAACAACAGCGACCAGTCGACGCTCCCGCCGCCGATCGACGAGACGGTTCCGAGGGGGAACGCGACCGTGAAGACGCGGAAGGCGACGGCGAAGCCGGCCGCCTTCGACGCCGACGAGAGGAACGCGCTCACGGGAGCGGGCGCGCCCTCGTAGGCCTCCGGCGCCCAGAAGTGGAACGGGACGGAGGCGGTCTTGAACGCGAAGCCGCCAGCGATCATCAGCACGCCGAGGCCGAGGACGCCGACGAGTTCGGTGCCCTCTGCGAGCGACGCGGCGATTTCCGGGAGCACCAGCGAGCCGGTGACGGCGAACACGAGGCTGATACCGAACGCGAACACCGCCGACGACAGCGCGCCGATGAGGAAGTACTTCAGACCCGCCTCGATGCTCCCGCGGTCCCCCTTGAGGAACGCGACGAGCGCGTACGAGGGCAGGGACGCCAGCTCGAGGCTGACGAAGACGGTCGCCAGCGAGTTCGACATCGCCATGAGCGTCATGCCGGTCGCGGCGAACAGCACGAGGGCGTAGAACTCGCCTTGGTACTGCTGGTCCGCGAGGTAGTCGTAGGAGGCGACCGAAACCATCGCGGCGACGCTGGTGAAGATGAGCGTGAAGAACAGGCTCATCCCGTCGACGACGAGCGCGTCGCCGTACAGCGTAATCGCGCCGCCGGTGGACTCCATGCCGGTTCCGCCGATGAGGAACCAGCCGGCGATGCCGCCCGCGGCGAGCGCGCCGAGCGTCGCCGTACCGGCCAAGAGGCCGTTGTTCGTGGAGTCCGGGTCGATGGTGTCGATGAGCAGCAGCGCAAGCCCCGTCAGCGCGAGCACGATGGCGGGAGCCGTCGCGACCCACTCAGGAGTCGATTGGAGCGGCGTCATCTAGAACGCACCTCCCAGTTCGAGAATCGGGGTAACCGCGTCTTGAATCATCGTGAAGAAGATGTCCGGAGAGACACCGAGCACGATGGTGAGAAGCAACAGCACCGCGAGCGGTGCGACGTCGTGGAACGGTGCCTCCGTGATGTCGTAGTCGCCGTCGAACCGGAAGGGTCCGAACAGCGTCCGCTGCATCGCGAACAGCAGGTAGCCGGCGACGATGACGATACCGAACATCGCGGCACCGGTGAAAAGCGGCATGGCCTCCATCACCGTGGACTCGAACGCGCCCTTGAAGATGAAGAACTCGGCCGCGAAGCCGGCCATGAGCGGTAGACCCATGTAGCCGAACGCGCCGGCGACGAAGATGCCCGCCGTGACGGGCATCCGGTCGGCGATGCCGGACATGTCCGACACCATGCGCGTGTGGGTCGTGTTGTAGATGACGCCGACGGCCATGAACATCAGACCGGAGATGAGGCCGTGGGCGACCATCTGGAAGGTCGCACCGCCGACGCCGTAGGTGGTGTAGGCGATGAGACCGAGGATGACGTACCCCATCGACGAGACGGAGGAGTACGCGACGATGCGCTTGAGGTCCTGCTGTGCCAGCGCGAGAAGCGCGCCGTAGATGACGCTCGCGACGGCGAGCAGGGCGATGGGGAGCGCGAAGGCGCGCGCCGTCTCCGGCAGCATCGTGAAGTTGAACCGGAGCAGGGCGTAGGTACCCATCTTCAGGAGGACCCCAGCCAGCATGACCGACACCGGCGTGGGGGCCTCGACGTGTGCGTCCGGAAGCCACGTGTGAAGCGGGGCGACCGGGACCTTGACCGCGAACCCGAAGAACATCGCGACGAACGCGACCGACGCGAGCGCGCCGGCCGACAGTCCCGCGAAGCTCCCGAGTTGACCGGCCTGCAACGCCTGTGCGATTTCTGGCAGGCGGAGCGACGTGATGGAGTCGCCGAGGCCGAACACGAGCGAGATGAACCCGATGAACATCACGAGCGACGCGATGTTCGTGTAGACGAAGAACTTGATCGCCGCGTACTTGCGGCGGGGACCGCCCCAGACGCCGATGAGGAAGTACATCGGGAGCAGGACGGCCTCCCAGAAGATGAACCAGACGAAGAAGTCGAGCGCCGTGAAGACGCCGAGCAGGTTCGCCTCCATCAGGAGCATCAGCCCGAAGAACTGGGACTGACGTTCCGAGATGGGCGTCCACGCGCTGACGATAGCCAGCGTGGTGAGGATGGTCGTGAGGACGACCAACGGCATGCTGATGCCGTCGACGCCGACCATCCAGTGGATGTCGTACTGGCCGAGCTGCAGCCAGACGACGTCTGTCTCGAACGCGATGTTCCCGCCGAGAAGGGCGTTCCCGCTCGCGTCGTACTGTTGCCACATGTAGAGGCTCCCGACGACGGGAGCCAGACTCAGCGCGAAGGCCGCCTTGCCGGCGTACCGGTCCGGCAGGACGAAGGTGACCAGCGCGGCGAGGAACGTGACTGCGATGAGCGCTTCGATTATCATGCGAACCAACCTCCGAGCAGACCCAGACCGAGAAGGAGCGCGGTCAGACCGAGCGTGAGGAGCGCCGCGTAGTTGCTCACCACACCGGTCTGGACGCGCTTGACGCGGTTCCCAGCGAACAGACTCACGCTGGAGATGCCGTTGACGACGCCGTCGACGATGCCCTGGTCGAACTTATCGAGGGCACGCGAGATGGGCTGAACGACGCCGGTCGCGATCCAGACCTGGTACTCGTCTTGGTAGTAGTTGTTGTACAGGACGGTCTTGATGCTCCCGAGCTTGTCCGTGTGTTCGACGGGCTCGGGGACGTTGTACAGGCGGTAGGCGAGCCCAGCGCCCGCGAGGGCGAGGGCGAGCGAGACCAGTCCGGGGGCGATAGAGCCGATGCCGGCCGGGTGGAGCCCCGCACCGACGCCGCTTTCGAGCACTTCGAGGTAGTGGTGCGCGGTCAGCGACGAAATGCCGCCGTCGAGCCAGTCGTGGAGGAACGTGAGGTGAATCCCCGTGAGGTCCTCCACCGGGGCCATGTTGACGAGGCCGGTGACGGCCGCGAGCACGCCGAGGACGGCCAGCGGGAACTTGACGTTCCAGCCGAAGCCGTGCGGGTCGCGCGCGGTCTCGCTACGCGGTTCGCCGTGGAACGTGAGAAACACCATCCGGAAGGTGTAGAACCCGGTGAAGAACACGGCGATGAGCCCCATCGCGTACGCGAGGAGGAAGACGGTTCCGAGGCCGCCCTCGGTTCCGAGGCCGTGGTTGAGCGCCTCGTAGAGAATCTCGTCTTTCGACCAGAAGCCGGCGAACGGAACGATGCCGGCGAGGGCGAGCGAGCCCGAGAGGAACGCGTAGTACGTCACGGGCATCTTCTCTTTGAGGCCGCCCATGTCCCACATGTTCTCGTTGTGGTGCATCGCGATGATGACCGCACCGGCACCGAGGAACAGAAGCGCCTTGAAGAAGGCGTGGGTGAGCAGGTGGAACGTCGAGGCGACGTAGCCGCCGACGCCGAGCCCGAGCATCATGTAACCGTACTGGCTGATGGTCGAGTACGCGAGCACCTGCTTGATCTCTTTCTTGACGACGCCCATCGTCGCGGCGAAGAGGGCCGTGAAGCCGCCCACGAGCGCGATGATACCGAGTGTCGTCGGGGTCAGCGCGTAGAAGCCGTACATCCGGGCGACGAGGTAGACACCGGCGGCAACCATGGTCGCCGCGTGAATGAGCGCGGAGACGGGGGTCGGGCCTTCCATCGCGTCCGGAAGCCACGTGTGCAGGGGGAACTGCGCGGACTTGCCGACGACGCCCCCGAGAACGAGGAGGCCGAGGACAGTGAACCACGCCTGTTCGCCCATGCCGAAGAACGTGTTGACCGCGTGCTCGCCGTGGAGCGCCTCCTCGGCGAGGACCGGGAACGCCTCGGGACCGGCGAACGCCGCCGAACCGAACGTCGCGAACACCGCGACGACGCCGATGAGGAAGAAGTAGTCACCGAAGCGGGTGACGAGGAACGCCTTCTTCGCGGCGCTCGGCGGGCCCTCCTGGCGGAACCAGAAGCCGATGAGCAGGTAGGAACACAGCCCCACCAGCTCGAAGAACATGAACGCCATGAGGAGGTTGCTGGACACGACGAACGCCAGCATCGACGCGGTGAACAGGCCGAGTCCGGCGTAGTAGCGCGGGAGGCCCGTTTCGCCCTCGTCGTTCATGTAGCCGAGGCTGAAGACGTGGACGAGGACGGCGACGAGCGTCACGATGACGAGCATCATCGACGAAAGCGGGTCGATGAGCAGGCCGAAGTCGAGCGAGACCGCGTCGCCGGCACCGGTCGCCCACGTGTAGATGTGTTGGTTGTAGGTCTGTCCGCCGCTGACGGCGAAGAACGTCGCGATGGACAGGACGAACGAGCCCGCCGTCGCGCCGATGCCCGCCAGCGCGCCTCCCTTCGGCATGTACCGTCCCGCCCCGAGCGCGATCAGGAACGAGAGGAACGGGAGGAGGACGATGGCCGGAGCGAAGTCTAAGATACCTGCCATAATATTACCACCTCATCGTGGTCGCGTTGGTCACGTCCACGCCGTCGAAGTTGCGGTACAGTACGAGGATGATGCCGATACCGACCGCCACCTCGGCGGCGGCGAGCGCCATCGTGAACAGCCCGAACGTCTGGCCCGTCACGTTGCCCCAGTAGTAGGAGAACGCGACGAGGTTGATGTTCGCGGCGTTCAGCATCAGTTCGACCGACATCAGGAACAACAGCGCGTTCCGACGGGTCAAGAGGCCGAAGATGCCGATGCAGAACACGGCGGCCGACAGAACGAGGTAATACTGCGCGGGGACCATCAGTTGTCACCCTCCTCGTCGTCGAACAGCGTCTGCTTGAGTTCCCGACCGCCGTCGGTCAGGATGGTCCGCATCTGCCCCGTGGTGTCCTCGCGGCGAGCGAGGAGCACCGCGCCGGCGAGCGCGGCGACGAGCACGAGGTCGATGATTTCGAACGCGACCAGCATGCTCTCGCCGTCGACGCTTCCGAACCCGAGGTTGAACATCGAATAGCCGATGCTCGCGGTGATGTTTGCTCCCTCTGCGAACCCCTGTGGGTCCGGGAACGACGCACCGAGGAACACGACCGCCATCACGACGAACAGCGCGACGGCAGCGAGTCCGGGCACGAGGTGCGAACCGAGTTTCAGCTGTGGCTTCGTGGTCATGTACTACTCACCTCCGGATTGATACGCGTCAGCATCACGGCGAACGTGATGAGAATCAGAACCCCGCCGACGTAGACGAGGACCTGCATGGCGGCGAGGAACTCCGCCTGCAACATCACGTAATGCACCGCGACGCTCAAGAGCGCGCCCCCGAGCAGGAGTGCGGAATGCCAGATGTCCTGCACGAGGACGACGCCCAGGCTGCAGCCCACGGTGATGAGGGCGAACAGCGCGAACGCGATGGTTTCATAAACCATTGTGTGTGTCTCCTTGAGATATCCCTTTGAACATTTCGAGAACGTCCTCAGCGTCCGGTAGCGGACGCGGGCTGACGGGACTCGAACGATTCACTCGCCGTCATGTTACTGGTAGTCGACCTCTCCTTCGCCCTCGCCGACCCACGCGTTGCGGTCGGGGTTGCGGGAGTTGAGCGGGTCGATATCCTTGTACCACGGGACGTTCTTGAGCTGTTCTTTGTTGTAGACGAAGTCGTTTTTCGTGTCCGCCGTGAACTCGAAGTTCTGCGTGAGCAGGATGGCGTCGACGGGACAGACCTCCTCGCACAGCCGGCAGTAGATACACTGGCCGATGTGGAGGTTGTACTGCTCGCCGTTGCGCTTGTCGTCCTGAACGATCTGAATCGTGTCGTTCGGACAGACGTTCTCACACTGGCGACACCAGATACACCGCTCTTGGCTGAACTTGTGGACGCCGCGGAAACGCGGGCTCACTTCGGGCGCGGTCTCGGGGTACTCGACCGTGAACGTCTGCCCGTCGAGCGCGTGCTTCAGCGTCACTGCCATGCCTTTCAGGATTCCGATCATGTAATCACCCCCACGATGATGGCCGTGAGAACCAGGTTGGCGAAGGAGAGCACGAGCATCCCCTTCCAACCGATTTCGAGGAACTGATCGACGCGAAGGCGCGGAACCGCGGAGCGCGCCCACTGGGTGAACAGGAAGAACGCCCAGATTTTGATGGTGAACCAGACGAACCCGGGCAGGACCGGACCCGCCGGACCGCCGAGGAACAGGGTCGCCGCGATAGCGCCGCCGAGGAAGATGTGAATGAACTCACCGAGGTAGATGAGCACGAAGTAAACCGAGGAGTACTCGGTCTGGTACCCGGCGACGATTTCGGTCGGCGCTTCGGGGATGTCGAACGGGTTGCGGCCGACCTCCGCGAGGTTCGCGATGACGAACAGCGCGAACGCGAAGGGGTTGACGAACGCGAACCACGTCGGAATCGTCACGCCCGCGACCGAAAGCAGTGGTTCGGCCTGCACAGCGACGATTTCGCTCATGCGGAGCGTTCCGGCGAAGATAACGACCGAGGCCGCCGTGATGACGAGCGGAATCTCGTAGGCGATGTTCGCCGCGACGGCGCGGAGCGCGCCGATAAGCGAGAACTTGTTGTTCGATGCGTAGCCGGTCATGACGATGCCCAGCGAGGCGATAGACGCCGCGGCGAAGGCGAACGCGAGGCCGGTCTCGGGGTCGGCGAGCTGGATGCCGTTCCCCATCGGGATGACGGCGAACCCGAGCAGTGCGGAGAAGGGGATGACCATCGGCGCGAGGTCCCACGCGGGACGGTCGACGCCCTCGGGAACGATGAGTTCCTTCGACAGCAGTCGGACCGCGTCCGTGACGATGGTCAGGAGACCGAACGGACCGATTCGGTTGACCGCGATGCGGTCACCGAAAGCGGCCGTAATCTTCCGCTTGGCCCACGGTCCGGCGAACGCCGTCATGATGAGCATGATGTTGGCGACGAGGAACGCGCCAACGAGTCCGCCGACGACGTCACCGAGGACGCCTTCGAGACCGAGGAGGCCGCTGACCGTGTCCGGAAGAACTGCCTGCAAACTCATTACCGGTCCACCTCTCCGAGGACGATGTCGAGACTGCCGAGCGAGGCAATCATGTCCGGGATGTACTCACCCTCGGACATCTCGGGGAGCGTCTGTAGGTTCGAGAAACACGGGCTTCGAATCTTGAACCGGGCCGGCTTGTCGGTGCCGTCGGCGCGGATGTAGATGCCGAGTTCGCCCTTCGCGCCTTCGACGGCGCGGTAGATTTCCGTGTCCTCGTCCGGCTTGAGGGTGCGCGGAACGTTGGCCTGGATGTTCCGCTCGTCTTCGGGCCAGTCTTCGAGCAGGTCGACACACTGCTGGATGATTTTGGCCGACTCCTCGACCTCGCGCATACGCACGAGCAGGCGCGAGAAGTTGTCACAGCCGTCTTCGACGACGACGTCCCAGTCGAGTTCGTCGTAGTAGCCGTAGGAGTCGTCGCGGCGGAGGTCGTAGTCGATGCCGGAGCCGCGGGCGACCGGCCCGGTCGCGCCGTAGCTCTTTGCGACTTCCGGCGGCAGGACGCCCGTTCCGACCGTGCGGGCCTGCAGAATCTCGTTCGAGGTGATCATGTCGTGGTACTCCTCGAGCGCCTGCGGAAGCCCGTCGAGGAAGTCACGAACCTTCTCGAAGAACTCCTCTCGGGGTTCCGGGAGGTCCCAGACGACCCCGCCGAGCCGGAAGTAGTTGAACATCATGCGCTGACCGGTGAGGTCTTCGAGGATGTTCTGGACGATTTCGCGGTCCCGCATGGCGTACATGAAGATGGCCGTGAAGTCGCCGTACACGTCCAGTGCGAACGTGCCGAGCGCGATCATGTGCGACGCGATGCGGCACAGTTCCGCGCCCATCGTCCGGATAATCTGGGCGTACTCGGGGACGTCGATGTCCGCGAGGTCCTCCGCGGTGCGGGCGTACGCCCACTCGTTCAGGAGACCGGCCGAGATGTAGTCCCAGCGGTCGGGGTACGGCATGATCTGGTGCCGGTAGGTCCCCTGCTGGCACATCTGCTCCTCGCAGCGGTGGAGGTAGCCGATGTCGGCGTTGAGGTCGACGACCTGCTCACCGTCGACGACGGTCTCGACGTGTAGCACGCCGTGGGTCGCCGGGTGGTGGGGACCGATGTTGATGTACATCGTGTTGTTGTCCCCCGCGGCGCGGTGGTCCTCCTCCAGCGGGTTGGCGTGTTCGCGGAGCGTCGCTATCTGCGGGCGGTCCTGATCGTAGTCCAGCCCGAGCGGGTGGCCTTGCCACGTCTCGGGCAGGAGGATGCGACGCAGGTCCGGGTGGTCTTCGTACTGGATGCCGACGAGGTCGTACGCCTCCCGCTCGTGCCAGTCGGCCGTCCGGAACACCGGCTCGGCGGACTGACTGACCGGGTTGTCCTTCGACGTGGGCACGACGACCGAGACCTCGTCGGTCCGGTCGTCGAACTTCGTCAGGTGGTAGATGGACTCGTAGCGGTCCTCGTACTCCTGTGCGGTCACACACGAGAGGTGGTCGAAACCGGCCTCGTCGCGGAGCTTGAACAGCGCGTCTTGGACCTCGTCGGGTCGGATGACGAGGCCGGGCGCGTTCAGGTGCTCTTCGCGGCCGACGACGAGGTCGCCGAGCAGGTCGGCGAGCTCATCGCCGCGGCTGACGCCCGATTCGAGTTCCGCGGGCTCGTCGGACTGTTGTTCTTCGAGACTCATGGCGAATCAGCCCAGTTGTACCGCATGACGAGGTCGTCTTCGTCGATCTGCGCGGCGAGTTTGTCGACGATTTCGTCGGATTCGAGGTCGCCGAACTGCTCGAGTTCGTACGGTTTGACCGTCACCGGGCTCGACTCGCCGTTCGCGATGCGCTCTTGGAGCTTCGCGATACCGTAGATGAGCGCCTCCGGGCGCGGCGGACAGCCGGGGATGTGGATGTCCACCGGGATGACCTCTTCTGCGCCCTTGATGACGTTGTAACCCTCCTGGAACGGGCCGCCGGAAATCGTACACGACCCCATGCCGACGACGAACTTCGGTTCGGGCATCTGGTCGTAGACGCGCTTCATGCGCGGGGCGAACTTCGAAACAATCGTCCCCGGCACGATAATCACGTCGGCCTGTCGCGGCGACGCGCGCGGCACACCCGCCGCGAACCGGTCCAAGTCGTGCTTGATCGCGTAGGTGTGCATCATCTCGATGCTGCAGCAGGCGATACCGAACTGCAGCATGAACATCGAGGAGCCGCGGACCCAGTTCATGAAGTTGTCGAACTTCGTGAGGATGAACGGTGACGAGCCGAACGCCTCCCGAAGCTTCGAGTTGAACCGGTCGTCAGCCCCCGCCATGCGGGCGTCGCGGGTCTCGGTCTGTACCTGTGTATCGTCCGTGACGAATGGCTTCTGTTCGCTACTCATGCATCTTGCCTCTCTGTCTTACGACGACTGGCCTGCGGGCTTTTGACCCACTTGACCGCGCCGTTGCGCCACGCCCAGACGAGGCCGACGACGAGGACACCGATGAAAGCGAGCATCGGCGTCAGAATCGTCGCCAGCGACGCGCCCTGTTCGAGGGCCGAGCGGTAAATGACCGTCCAGGGGAAGATTAGGACGGTCTCGATGTCGAACACGAGGAACAGCAGCGCGACCATGTAGTACTGAATGTTAAACTGGACGCGCGCCGTGCCTGTCGGCACCTCACCACTCTCGTACGTGGCACTCTTTCCTTGTTCCGGTACGCTTGGGCGAAGCAGCGCCGACACCGCCATCATCGCGAGCGGTATGCCGACACCGACCAACCCCATCGCACCGATTGCAATCCAATCACTCATGCCGTGTCTCCCTGACGTGCGGCGGTTAGAAGCGCTCCCCTATAAACATTGATTTGTGTGTTTCGGGCGCGAGAGCGCTTCTATTTGGAAAATACGCGAGAGACGCCCGGAACCCCGTGCGGGCGGGGTTTCGACGCCGGTCGCGACCCCCGCTGACGAAAAACGACCGGGTGACGACCGACGGCGAGACGCGCCCCGCTACCGCGACTCGCGGAAGCCGGCGACGCCGAGGTCGTGGAGCGCGGCCGAGGTCTCGGCCACGTCGGAAACGAGCGCTTCGTGGTACTCGACGAGTCGGTCTTCGAGTTCGGGGTGGCCGCGGGAGAGCGACTGTACCGCCGACAGCGCCGCGTTGAACGACTTGCCGGCGTCGACCGCGACGATGGGAGCGCCCGTCGGCATCCCGATGACCGAGTCGACCGACTTCTCTTGGACGGGGACGCCGACGACCGGAATCGGGTACGCGATGGAGGCGGTCATGTTCGGCAGGTCCGCGGACTTGCCGCCCGCGCCGGCGATGATGACCTCGACGCCGCGGTCGCGCGCGGTGTCGCCGTAGGCGTACATCAGGTCCGGCGTCCGGTGTGCGGAGACGACGTACGTCTCGTAGGAAAAGCGCTCCTCGGGCGGCGCGTCGAAGTCGGTTTGCTCGCCGAACCCGAGGGTGTCCAGCGCCTCGTGCGCGCCGGACATCACGTCGAGGTCGGAGTCAGACCCCATGATGATACCCACGTCGGGCGTCGTCTCGGGGTCGCGGTCGGCGTCGGCCTGTGCGTGCAGTTCGTCGATGAGGTCCCGTTCTGTCGTCATAGGTCCGGTAGTGTCGTGGTCGGTCGTCGGTCAGTCGAAGTGCAGTCCGTCGCGAAGCTCGCGTGCGCGTGAGAGAAGCGACCCGAGGGCGGCGTCGTCGCCGCCGACGGCGGTGAGGTGGCCCATTTTGCGGAGCGGCCGAACCTCGTCTTTGCCGTACCAGTGCAGTGAGACGCCGGATTCCGAGAGGGCGTCGTCGAGGCCGCCGAGTCGCGCGGGTCGAGGCTCGTCGACCGTGCCGAGGACGTTCGCCATCACGGTGGGCGACCGGCGGGTCGTCGCGCCGAGGGGCCACCCGAGGACGGCGCGAACGTGCTGTTCGAACTGCGAGGAGAGCGCGCCCTCGATGGTCCAGTGGCCGGAGTTGTGCGGGCGCGGGGCGACCTCGTTGACGAGCACGTCGCCCGCGGCGGTCTCGAACAGTTCGATGCCGAAGACGCCGCGGCCGGGCAGGTGCGAGAGCACCTCGCGGGCGACGCGGTCGGCCTCCTCGCGCACCTCGTCGGTCGTCCGCGCCGGGACGACGGTCTCGCGGAGAATCTCCTCCTCGTGGACGTTCTCGCCCACGGGGAACGTCCGAATCTCGTCTGCGCCGCGGACGCCGATGACCGACAGTTCGCGCTCGAAGTCGACGAACGCCTCGGCCATCGCCGGGCCGCCGACCTCCTCGATTGCGGCCTCGGCGTCCTCGGGGTCGGTGACTGGGACGTTCCCGCGGCCGTCGTAGCCGCCGGTCCGGGCTTTCAGCATGACCGAGCCGAACTCGGCGAGCGCGTCGCGGAGGTCGGCCGCGTCGTCGACGCGGTGGAACGGCGGAATCGGGATGCCCGCCTCGCCGAAGGTGTCCTTCTGGACCAGTTTGTCCTCGATGGTCCGGAGCGCGTCGGGCGAGGGGTGGACCGCGATTCCCTCCTCGGCGGCCAGCTCGTCGAGCAGGTCGGGGTCGGCGAGTTCGATTTCGAACGTCAGCGCGTCGGCCCGCGCGGCGAGTTCCGCCATCGCCTCGGGGTCGTCGAAATCGCCGACGATTTGGTCGGCGACGGCCGACGCCGGGCAGTCGGGTGTCGGGTCGAGCACGACGATATCGACGCCGAGCGGTGCGGCGGCCTCGCCGAGCATGCGCCCGAGCTGGCCCCCACCGACGACGCCGAGCGTGGGTCCGGGTACGGTGACGGTCACAGTCGCGGATTCAGTACGTCGGTGCATAAACGTTGCCACATTCGGCGTCTAGATGTGCACAAGTGTGGATATTGAGAGGCAGAGCCAACGCCGAACGCGCCGGGCGCTCGCGGCGCTCACCCCCGTCGAACGCGAGGAAAATCGGAGCGGTCGAACGTCCCGACCGGCGTCAGCCCCGCGTCTCGTTCGCGGCGTCGAGGGCGTCCTCGTCGATGAACACGACCACGTCCTCGCTCCAGAGCTTGAAGGCGTGTTGGCGCGCGACGTAGCCGTCGAGTTCGGGTTCGAGTTCGGCGCGGTCCCACTCGTAGGCGACGACGACCGGCGGCGCGTCAGCGGTCGCCTCGGAGACGTTCGCGTCCGGCGCGCTACTGGTGCGCTCGACGTCCGCGCCCTCGAAGTACCACGGGAGCGGGAGGCGACTGTGCCACGACGGCCCGCCGAGGGGGTCCGACTCGTTTGCGACGTAGAAGTGGGTCTCGTCGCCGTCCGGCGGACGTGTGCCGTACAGGAGCACGTCGGTTCCGTCGTTGGCGGCCGACACGCGCGCCACGTCGTCGAGGGTGGCCCTGAGGTCGTTTTCGGGTTGAGCCCACTGGAGCACCTCGCTGTCGTCGTCGGTCGAGGCGTTCCAGTAGTCGACGTTCGCGGCCGCGACGCCGCCGACCGAGGCGACGAGGACGAGCGCCGCGAGGCCGACGCCGACCGCGTCTCTGCTATCGAGCGCCCGCACGCCGGAGCGGAAGACGAACGCCGCGCCGACCGCGGCGGGGACCGCGAGCGGGACGACCGCGTGGACGACGACCCACGGCGCCTGGATGTCGGTCGCCAGCGGGTAGCCGAAGATGCTCACGACGCCCCAGTAGGTCGCGAAGGCGACGAGCCACCGGATTCGACCGGCGACGACGCCGTAGCGGTCCACGACGACGCCGACGAGCGCGAAGACGATGAGCACCGGCGCGCCGTAGGCGAACGTTTCGAGGAAGTCCTTCAGATACGGGAGGTACTCGTGAGACTGGTGGCTCCCGCCGAGCCAACTGCCGACCATCTCGGAGGCCGCGCCGACGGTCCCGGCTTCGAGCACCGGGAGCATCGGGGCGGAGCCGCCGAGCGCGTTCCAGACGTCGGGCCGCGGCGCGTAGAAGAAGACGAAGACGACGAGGAACGCGAGCAGGCCGCCGAGGACGCCCGCGACGTATCGAACCGCGCCGTAGCCGAGACTGCCGGCTCCGCGGGCGCGGAGGCGCTCTCGAGCGCTCGCCGGCAGTTCCGAAAAGAGGATGTCGCGGGCGGACTCGCCGGCCGAGGTGCGGGCGAGCAGTCGGTGGTCGAAGACGAGGAACGCCGCCCCGAGGAAGCAGGCGAGGTAGACGACGTAGTTCTCTTTCGTCGCCGACCCGGTCGCGAAGGAGACGCCCGCGGGGATGAGGTAGGCGAGGCGACCGGTGTCGTACGCGCGGACGACGAACCCGAGGGCGACGACCGAGAAGGCGGCCACGAGCACGTCGTTGCGCATGAACCGCGAGTAGTAGACCAAAAGCGGGTTCGCCGCGAGGAAGAGCGCGAGCGCGACCATCTCGTCGCGGCGGAGGTGCTCGCGGAACAGCCAGACCGAAAGCGGAAGCAGGGCGCCGACGACGGCGACCGGGAGCCGAGCCGTGAAGTCAGCCACCGGCAGGACCGCAAAGAGGTGGTCGTTGACGACGGGGAGAAACGGGCCGTGGATGATGGGGCGGTAGGAGAACTCGCCGGTCTCGTGATAGCGCAGAATCCAGTAGCCGACGCGGCCTTCGTCCCAGTGGAAGATGCGACCACCGAGGTCGACGAGGCGGACGAGGAGGGCGAGGACCGCCACGCCGAGAATCGCCAGGAGGGCACGGGACCGAGCGACCGCCTCGGCCCCACTGTCAGTACTCATGCCCACCCATCGCGACGCCGACAATACAACTTTTGTGCTTGGTCGTCGCCGGGGCCAAATTCGGTCGGTGTCGGTAGTTCTTTTATCCGAGACGGGAAGGGTCGGCCATGGTCTCTCTCGGACTCGTCGTGGCCCGATTCAACTCGTCGGTCACGGAGCAGATGGAGGAAGCGGCCCGCGACGCGGCCGCCGAGCGCGACGCGGCGGTCGTCGAAACGATTCAGGTCCCCGGCGCGTACGACTCGCCGCTCGCGGCCGACCGACTCGCCCGCCGCGACGACGTCGACGCCGTCGCGGTCGTCGGCGCAATCGTCACCGGCGACACCGACCACGACCGCGTCATCGCCGACGCGACCGCGAAGTCGCTGACGGAGGTTTCGTTGGACCGCGACACGCCGGTCTGCTTCGGCGTCTCCGGCCCCGGCATGAGCGGCGCTGAGGCGCGCGAACGCGTCAGCAAAGGTGCGGAAGCGGTTTACGCCGCGACCGATATGGTGGAGGCGTTGGCATGAACTTCGATTTCAGCGACCGAGTCGGCCGCGTCGAACCGAGCGCGACGCTCGCCATCTCGAACCTCGCGAGCGAACTGGAAGCGCAGGGCGAAGACGTGGTCGACCTCTCGGTCGGCGCGCCGGACTTCCCGACCCCGGACAACATCACGCAGGCGGCGAAGGACGCGCTCGACGCGGGACACACGAGCTACACCTCGTCGAACGGGATTCCGGAACTCAAGGACGCAATCGCGGCGAAGCTCCGCGGGAACGGCGTCGACGCCGAGGCCGACGAGATCATCGTCACGCCCGGCGGCAAGCAGGCGCTGTTCGAGACGTTCCAGACGCTCGTCGACGACGGCGACGAGGTCGTTCTCCTCGACCCGGCGTGGGTCTCCTACGAGGCGATGGTCAAGCTCGCCGGGGGCACCCTCAGCCGCGTCGACCTCGCACAGCACGACTTCAAGCTCGAACCCGCGCTCGACGAACTCGGCGAGACCGTCTCCGACGAGACGAAGCTCCTCGTCGTCAACTCCCCGTCGAACCCGACCGGCGGCGTGTTCTCCGACGCGGCGCTCGAAGGCGTCCGCGACCTCGCAGTCGAACACGACTTCGCCGTCATCTCCGACGAAATCTACGAGCGCATCGTCTACGACGGCTTCGAGCACACCTCGCTCGGCTCCCTCGACGGGATGGAAGACCGCACCATCACCATCAACGGCTTCTCGAAGGCGTTCTCGATGACGGGCTGGCGGCTCGGCTACCTCCACGCCCCGTCGGACCTCATCGCGCAGGCCGGCAAGCTCCACTCCCATTCGGTCTCCTGCGCCGTGAACTTCGTCCAGCACGCCGGCGTCGAGGCGCTCTCGGAGCGCACCGACGACGCCGTCGAGGAGATGCGACAGGCGTTCGAGGACCGCCGCGACATGCTCGTGGACCTCTTGGCCGAACACGACGTTGACGTGGCCGTCCCGAAGGGCGCGTTCTACATGATGCTCCCCGTCGACGACAGTGCGGTGCAAGGCACCGCAGAAAACGCGAGCGACGAGCAGTCGCGAGCAGACGACCAGGCGTGGTGCGAGGGCGCGATTCAGGACGCGAAGGTCGCGACCGTCCCCGGGAGCGCCTTCAACGCGCCGGGCTACGCCCGCATCTCCTACGCCGCGAGCGAAGAGCGCCTCCGCGAGGCCGTCGAGCGCCTCGCCGAGCACGACTACATCTGAACCGCCCGCGGCGACCCGGTTTTTGCGGCGACGTCTCGAACAGCGTCCGAATCGTGGCTTGTGACTGAACAGTGTGCTAGCGACGAACGTAATTTTTGTTGTCGTATCTTTGATTAGATTTATGTTCGTGACTGCCCATGTAGTACCCATACATACCGTGTTCCGGGTGGGTTTTCCGCGGATTAACCGCGTATGTATACTACAAACAACTCATGAAACTAAACCAACTATTCGCAGACGATGACGCGGTGTCGCCGGTCATCGGCGTCATCCTCATGGTCGCGATTACCGTTATCCTCGCGGCCGTCATCGGGACGTTCGTGCTGGGACTGGGTGACCAAGTAAGTGAAACAGCGCCGCAGGCGACGTTCAGCTTCGATTACGACGGCTCCGAATTGACGATCACGCACGAGAGCGGTGAGCAGATCGACGGAGACCTCGTCACCATCATGGGCGACGTGAACGTTTCGTCGTCAAATAACAAGTGGTCTGACCTCGGTTCGGGGACAATCTCCGCCGGTGAATCGGTCGTCATCCAGAGTTCTGGCGGCGACGCATTCACGCAAGACGAAACCGTCCGTGTCGTCTGGACTTCCGAAAGCGGGAGTACGTCCTCCACGCTTCAGAGTTGGACCTACAACGGGTAGATGAACTTCCGACAACTCATCGCCGCCGAGGACGCTGTATCGCCGGTCATCGGCGTCATCCTCATGGTCGCGATTACCGTCATCCTCGCGGCCGTTATCGGGACGTTCGTGCTCGGATTAGGCGGACAGACCGAGTCGCCACCGAACATGGCATTCGATTTCGATGAAGAGAAAGGACAGGTTCGAGCGTTAGACGGTTCGCCACTGAACAGTCATTTTAACGGGTCCCACCACCCATCATCTCCAGCCGGGGCGCCGTATCATGATAATATCACCGTCACAGTCGTCGTAGAATCAGGTGAATCAGTCGATACCTCGAATATAAATATCACCGTGAACGGCGAGCAGGCTTGGGGTGTGATTGACCCCGGTTCCGGGGAGGCAGACACGGAGAAACCGTTCACCTCCGGAGACCTGTCGGCAAGCTCGAAAGCGACTATCTCGTTGTACGGCGATTCGGTCACAAGTGGCCAGAACGTCGTTAACAGTCTGGGCAGTGGCACCGAACTCCGCGAGGGCGACGTCATCCGCGTCGTCTGGACCTCGGACAGCGGCGAGACGAGTTCCGTCCTCGCGGATTACACCGTCTAACATCCAACGCGAAACGATTTTTCGTGACGACACAACGACCGCGAGTACCGCCGCTGTCACTTCCGCACCACCGCCACCGACCGCTCGTTGACTAGTTTCAACGTCGGGGGACAGCCCGAGCGGATGCTCGTGCGACTCCGAATCCGACGGTGGAGACGATAGAGGGGAGGTTCGATAACCGTCGGAGACGGGTCGTGAAGGACGAGCGCGTCGAGCGCGACTCACCCGAACGCCGACCCGACCGGTGGCCGATGAACCTCCATCGGCGAAGATACTTATGTGAGTCCGCCGCCACCACTGTCACAGATGCGCGTGCGCGACCTCCCGCTGTCGGCGGCCCTCGTCTCTCACTACGAGTCGAACGGTATCGAGGAGCTGTATCCGCCGCAGGCCGCCGCCGTCGACGCCGGCGTCGCGGCGGG
>Ga0207720_100674_pt1 | contig 18836 bp, 15 predicted proteins | sample A23P2SouthBayCA_2_FD_187751 | JGI IMG/M metagenome (GOLD analysis project Ga0207720, IMG submission 187751) | Aerobic enrichment media microbial communities from Eden Landing Ponds, California, USA - A23 E3 (2) (SPAdes) | ecosystem: Environmental > Aquatic > Marine > Unclassified | place...
CCCCACCCCACGCCACCTCTCCCCACCTCATCCCACCCTATCCCACCCACCCCACGCTACCGCATCAGTTGAAAAGTTTGATCACCCGTAATAGGCGTTAGAAATGATTGCTTGTTTTGGACATCTCGGTCGAGAACGGCATCGATAGTCGTGGTCAGTTCGCCAAGCGAGTCAAAGAACCGGTTACTCGGTGCATCCTGGAGTTGTCGTCGGCATATATTTACGAACTCTTAGTATTCTCCAGAAGAGGAATATTTTGTGTTAGTCCCGGCACCGTATTCGATGCACCGCGAGAAAAAGTACTCGCCGTCTCCGGTGATCACGCCGGGGGGATACATCCAGTCGCGTTGGCCGGGGAGTTCGATGCGCGGTCGCGTGCTGTGCGGAAACCACGCGGTACGCGGCTCTGATTGACGAATTTCTTGGTTTGGCTGGTGCAGACTACTGTGGCGTCCACCTCCGCTCGCTTTTTTTGACTTCATCGTGGAACGTGTCTCGGTCGGATGTCTCGGATTCGGCGGCTGTGTGCCGAGTTTTTTGATATTTCAATCCAGCTTCTTTCAACAGCCGTCGACAGCTCGGATAGGAGTACTCGACGCCGTAGGTGTCTTCGAGAAACTCCTGGACGAGCGCCGGTGTCCACGCCGGCGCGTCGATCCCGACTTCCTCTGGCGGTTCGTGGACGGTCTGTTCGAACTCTTTTTGCTGTGATTCTGAGAGCTTTCTGTTTCTACCGGATCGATGAGCATCAGAGACGGCTTGTTCAAGCGGCTCGTCCGTCTCGAGTCGCATCAGCCAGCTATAGATCGTTCTTCGGCCGGTGTCGTGCCACTCGGCAAGTTCGGTTTGCGTTACACCGTTTTTGTACGCGATCGCAGCTAACAACCGTTGTGTCGGCTTGTTTCCTTCGACGTTGTCGAGGGCGTCTTGGAGTTCGTCGACGGAGATATCGTCGAGGTGGTCCATTGGTTGCAACAACAATATCCGAGCGGAAAGTTCTAACGATTACTATAGCACTTTCGGTGTTTTCACCTGACCCCGGCCCCGGGTATCCATAGTGCAAACGCTTTCAAATTATACCATAGATCGAACGGAAAGGAGATCGAACGGAACGGATCAGGATTCCGCGAGCACGAGCACCGCGGCGCTGTCGACGTCGGCCGCGGGGGAGATGTCCTGGTCGCCGTCGAACCGGGCAATCTCGCCTTCCTCGAGCGTGTGTGTCTCCTCGCCGAGGGTCATCTCGATCCGGCCGCTCGTGACGTGGCAGACGATCTCCCGGCCCGGGTGCTGGTGTGCGGGAACCCGCTCGCCCGCCTCGAGAGTCAGCCGGACGGTCTTCGGTTCGCCCTCGAACAGGACGCTCCGGCCCGCCTCGTCGATATCCGCGAGCGCGGCGCGCTCGGTCGGTGTCACAGTTGCACCCGCGGAGTCGGAACTATCGTCGCTCACGCTTTCGGGAGGTCCGCGACGAACTCGTTGTCGTCCCGTTGCTCGACGGCGTAGTTCTCGGCGTCGAAGCGCTCGACCTCGGCCTGGAACTCGTAGAACAGCGGCTTTGGCTCGTGGTCGTTGACGATACGGAGCGTCTCGCCGCTCTCTAACTCCGCGAAGGCGTCGTGGATCTTCGGATGACGTTCCGGCGGCGGCACGTCGCGCAAGTCGAGCGTGGTTGCTGGCATACATCGGGACTTCGCCGGCCCTGCCCCTGACGCTTCGCCCGAATATATTCGGGGCTGCAGTGGTTTGCGGTCGCGGGGCGGCCGCCACGACACGTTCGGCGCCACCTTGAGGTGGGCGGCGCCCGGACTCGGGTGCATGTCCTCGGCGACGGTGTCACGGTATTCGCGGGTCCTCGTCGCGGCGGGCGTCTGCTTTCTCGTCGTCTGGCAGGCGGCCGCCGTCGCCGCCCTCCCGCGACGGACCGGGGTGGCGCTCGGCCTGTACGGGTTCGTCCTCCACGTCGTCTTCGGGAAGGCCTACTCGCTGGTCCCCTCCTACTTCGACCGGGACCTGGCCTGGCCCCGCGCCGTTCCGGGCCACGCCGCGCTCGCCGTCGTCGGAGCGGGCGGCCTCGCACTCGCACCCCTCGACGGCGTTCCCGGAATGGCTGGTCGTGTCGGCGCGCTCGCGTGGGCCGCCGGCGTCGCCGTCTTCCTGGCGACGATGGGCGCAACGCTCCGGGACAACCCGCTCGGGCGCGAGACGGGCACCGGCGACCACAACGCCCACCGCCGGCCGGTCGACCGCGCGGCGAACCTGTTCGTCCCGGTCGTCCTCGCCTACCTCGCCGTCGGCACCTGGGAGACGCTGGCGACGCACACCGGCGCGCCCCTGCTCCTGGACGGGAACCCGGCCCGCGCCACGCACCTGCTCGCCGCCGGCGCGGCTGCCCTGCTGGTCTTTTCGGTCGGCTTTCGGCTCCTCCCCCGATTTCTCGTCGCGGACGTGCCGCGACCGCTCGCGTACGCGGTCCTGCCCGCCGGCGCGCTCGGACCGGTACTCGTCGCCGTCGGCCTCCCCTCGGGTCCCCTGTTCCGCCTCGGCGCGGCCCTCGAGGCGGCCGCCGTGATCGGGTTCGCCGCGGCCGTCGTCGTCCTGTTCGTCCGGACCGACCGTGACCGCGTGGGCTTTTACGGTCCGCTTCTCGGCGGCCTCGCCGGCGCTGTCGGCGTCGGCCTCGGCCTCGTGTTCGCGTTCGACGCGGCCGCCGCCGACCTCGTGGTTGCGCACTATCGACTGAACCTCCTCGGATTTCTCGGCCTGACCATCGTCGGCGTGAGCTACCAGTTCTACCCGCCGACGGTCGGCCAGTTTCCCGGCGCCGGCGACCGGCTGGCGCTCGTGTCGATGGGCGCAATCGCCGCCGGACTGGCCGTCGAAGTCGGCGCCGCTGGCTGGGCCGTCGACGCGCTCGCCCGAAGCGGCCGAGTGCTCGTGCTCGCCGGCGCTGTCTGCTATGCGTATCTCGTCCTCGGTGTCTTCCTCCAGCGCGCTCGGGGGTGTGACCCTCTGTCTCTGCCCGGGGGAGTGCAGTTCACTCGGAACGTGAGCGGATCGGCACGGGGCGGTGAAACCCACTTGACCGCGTGTTTCAAGGGTGTGTACGCACAACTGGGAGTATGGGAATCGTTCGGGATCCCGAACACAGTGACGGTGCGCCGACGATCGAGGGTACGGGGATCCGCGTCGAGGATATCGCCTCCGCGTACGAACACAGCGGCTACGAGCCGGACGAGATCACGCAACTGTACCCCGATCTCAGTCTCGGAGACGTCCATCGGGCACTCGCGTACTAGTACGACCACATCGAAGACTTCCGGTCACCCTCGTCCGAGCCGGCCTCCGTATGACGAGGCCGCTGTACTGCGATGAGAGTATCTGGATTCCCGTCGCTGACGGACTCCGTCGGCGTGGATGGACGGTTCACTCGTCGAAGGGGACGGCCGAGAGCACCGCGGACTGATTTACGTCCGACAGGCCGGCTGACAGATCGGCGATGTCGTGAAAGCCGTCGACGAACATTTGCAAAACCGGGCCCGAGATGACTCGTCGATTCAGTACCTGTGAAATACCGCAATCGACCGTTCGAGGACGACGCCACGGGGTTTGCGAACGGTTCTACGAGCCGTGACACGAGAAGCAAGCTATTCCCGTCGCGGCGAGAGAGGCCCACCAATGAGCGAGTCGCCTTTCCTCATCGGAATCGGCGGCGGCACGGGCGCCGGCAAGACGACCATCGCCACCGAGATCGCCGAGTCCGTCGACTCGGAGATCACGCTCCTGTCGCTGGACAGCTACTATGACGACCAGTCGGACGTTCCCCTCGAGGAGCGCAAGGAGACGAACTACGACCACCCGGACGCGATCGACTGGGACCGCCTCGTCGCGGACCTGCGGACGATCGTCCGAGGCGAGACGGTGTCGATCCCGCAGTACGACTTCGAGCGCCACAGCCGGAAGTCGACCGAGCGGACAGTCGACCCCGAACCTATCGTCGTACTGGAGGGGATCTTCGCGCTGTATCACGAGCGCGTGCTGGACCTGCTCGACCTGGCGGTCTACGTCCAGACTGACCCCGACGTGCGCGTGCTTCGGCGTCTCCAGCGGGACCTCGCCGACCGCGGACGGACCGTCGACGGCGTCATCGACCAGTACCTCTCGACGGTCAAGCCGATGCACGAGCGCTTCGTCGAGCCGACCAAGCGCGACGCCGACGTGATCATCCCCGAGGGGTCGAACCCCGCCGCTATCGACCTCCTGCGGGAGAAAGCCCGAACCGAGATCGAGTCCCGGGACCCCGTGTCGCGTTCCTCCGAGTCGTAGCGACGGGGCCATCCTAGACGTAGTCACGGGGGCTATCCCAGACGTAGTCACGGGGGCTATCCCAGACGTAGTCACGGGGCTATCCGAAGATGTTCCCGACAAGCACCAGGGGAGGAGCCTCCGAACACCCCCGCACATGGCAACCCCCGGTATCGCGACACTGTCGGTACTGACTGGCATCATGTTGGTCGGCGTGGTCGTCTGGGTCCTGCGGGTGGAAAACTGGCGCTCGTACACGCCCGCCGGCGACAGCGGGTTCGGCGGGGCCCGCGACCACGGCCACGAGCACAAACCGCCGGGCGTCATCCGCTGGCTCACTACCGTCGACCACAAGGACATCGGCCTCCTCTACGGCACCTTCGCCGTTCTCTCGTTCGCCTGGGGTGGCGTCGCCGTCCTGCTGATGCGCTTCGAACTGATAAACCCCGCAACCGATATCCTCAGCAACGATCTTTACAACGCGCTCCTCACGAGCCACGGGATCACGATGCTGTTCCTGTTCGGGACGCCCATCCTCGCGGCCTTCTCGAACTACTTCATCCCGCTTTTGATCGGCGCCGACGACATGGCCTTCCCACGGATCAACGCCATCGCCTTCTGGCTGTTGCCCCCCGGCGCCTTGCTCATCTGGGGCGGCTTCTTCGTCCCGGGACTGGAGGGGGCACAGACCGCCTGGACGATGTACACGCCTCTCTCGGTCGACCAGCCCAACCGCGGCGTCGACCTGATGTTGCTGGGTCTCCACCTCACCGGCGTCTCCGCGACGATGGGGGCGATCAACTTCATCGCGACCATCGTTACCGAGCGCGCCGACGACGTGAACTGGGCGACCCTCGACATCTTCTCGTGGACGGTACTGGTCCAGTCCGCCCAGATCCTCTTCGCGTTCCCCCTGCTCGGGAGCGCCATCGTGATGCTCCTGCTCGACCGCAATCTCGGGACGAGCTTCCACGCCGTCGGCGAGGGCGGCGGCCCCATGCTGTGGCAACACCTCTTCTGGTTTTTCGGCCACCCCGAGGTGTACATCCTCGCCCTCCCGCCGATGGGGCTGATAAGCTACATCCTCCCGAAGTTCTGCGGGCGGAAGCTGTTCGGGTTCAAGTTCGTCGTCTACTCAACGCTGGCGCTCGGCGTCCTCTCCTTCGGCGTCTGGGCGCATCACATGTTCTCGACGGGGATGGACCCGCGCCTGCGCGCGTCGTTCATGGCCGTCTCGCTCGCAGTCGCGGTCCCCTCCGCAGTCAAGACGTTCAACTGGATGGCAACGATGTGGAACGGCCGGCTCCGGACGACGACGCCCTTTCTCTTCTGTGTCGGCTTCATCGCGAACTTCATCATCGGCGGCGTGACCGGCGTCTTCGAGGCCTCCATCCCGGTCGACATGATCCTCCACGACACCTACCACGTCGTCGCGCACTTCCACTACGTCATCATGGGCGCCATCGCCTTCGCCGTCTTCGCCGGCATCTACTACTGGTTCCCCATCTACACGGGGCGGATGTACCAGCGGAAACTCGGCAAGTGGCACTTCTGGCTGACGATGGTCGGGACCAACCTCACCTTCTTCCCGATGGTCTTGCTGGGCTACGCCGGGATGCCCCGCCGGTACGCCACCTACGACGTGGCCGTCGGCCCGGAGTTGCTGTTCACGACGCTGCACCGCTCGGCCACCCTCGGCGCGTTACTCCTCGCCTTTGGCCAGATCGTCTTCGTCTGGAACCTCGTCCAGTCCTGGCTCGAAGGGCCGCGAGTCGAGGACGGCGACCCGTGGGACCTCAAGGAGACCGCCCAGTTCTCACGCGAGTGGGAGTGGTTCGAGCGCCGGCAGGAACGCGATCTCGCGCTCGCTGACGGCGGCGAGACGGAGGGCGAACTCAGAGCGGATGGCGGCAAGACGGACGGCGAGGTCAGCGCGGACGGCGAAGTCAGAGCGGATGGCGGCGAGACGGACGGCGAAGTCAGAGCGGATGGCGGCGAGACGGACGGCGAGGTCAGCACGGACGACGGCGACGCCGAATCCGCCGGCACCTGAACGGCGCTTTTCCGCGCTCGCCGGTCGTCCGCTACGGACCCGAACCCGTTCGGCGACGACCAAATCCGTCGTCCGGTCGGACGAACAGATATGAGCGAGAGGGGCGAGCGACTGCGCGGTCTGGCGGACCGTCTCGGCGACCGCGAGGGCGTGACCGACGCGTGGACGGCCAAGAGCTTCACCGACCGACTGTTCGTCGTCGAGGTGCCGTCGGAGGGGTCCCTGCCCGACGGCGTCCGCGAGACGCTCCACGACCACGACCTGCGGGAGGCCAACGACGTCTACGAGATGGGCGCCGCGGACGCCGACTTCGCCGGCAACCTCGCGGACGGGCGCCGGTACCGGTTCGTCGACGTCCACGAGCGCGGCGAACTCCAGTCCTACGTCGTCGAGTGACGGTCACAAATCCGTTATATCAGGAACGGCGTGACCAGAGCGCACCGGCGACGAGGACCGCGACCAGCGCCATCGCGAAGCCGAATCCCGGGCCCCCGGCGTCCGTCGAGGACTCCGTTTCCGGCTCGCTCTCGGTGCCATCGGAACCGTCCGTCTCGCGACCGCTACTCGCGTCGGTCGGTACCGAGGTCGGTGTGGGTACCGTGTTCGTGGCGGTCGGGGTGGCCGTGTTCGTCGCGGTCGGGGTAGCCGTGTTCGTGGCGGTCGGGGTAACCGTGTTCGTCGCGGTCGGGGTAGCCGTCGCGGTCGGGGTGGCCGTGTTCGTGGCGGTCGGGGTGGCCGTCGCAGTCGGGGTGGATGTGGCAGTGGGGTCGTCGACCGCCTCGACCGCGATTTCGACGGTCGCCGTGTCGGTCCCACCAGCCCCGTCCGCGACTCGGTACGTGAAGGCGTCCCGACCGTTGAACCCCGGATCGGGACGGTACTCCACGGCCCCGTCGTCGTCGAGTTCGACGATACCGTGTGTGGGACTATCGACGAGTGAGGCGCGTAACGTTCCGTTCTCGGCGTCGGTGTCGCTTGCAAGCACGCCCGGCGCATCGATCACCAGTCTGCTATCCTCATCGACGGTGTAGCTCTCCGCGGCCGCTCTCGGCGGCTCGTTCGTTGCCTCGACCGCGATCTCGACGGTCGCGGTGTCGGTGCCGCCGTCGCCGTCCTGGGCCTCGTAGGTGAACGAGTCGGTGCCGGTGAACCCGTCGGCGGGTTCGTAGACGAACAGTCCCGAGTCGAAGAGCGTGAGGGTTCCGTTGGCGGGCCGCGACGCGACTGCCGCGCTGAGGCTCCCGTTTTCGGGATCGACGTCGTTCGCGAGGACGCCCGGCGCGTCGACGACGAGGCGCCCAGCCTCGCGGACCGCGTGACTATCCCCGACGGCGACCGGCGCGCGATTGACCGGACGGTCGTCGCTTGTGTCGTCGCTTGTGTCGTCGCTGGGCCGGTCCGAGACGGTAACCGTCACCGTGTCCTCGGCTCCCGGACTCGCGACTATCAGCGTCGTCTCGCCGGCGTCCGTCGAGCTCGTGGCCCAGACGAGCGTGACGTTCGTGCTCGCCCCGCTGTCGAGGGTGACGTTTGTGGCGTCGCGGATGCTCCCGTCCGGAGCCCGGAGTTCGATCCGTTGGGTGTCCCCCGCGTCGCGGTTTGTGACGGTTGCGACAACGGCGACGGGGTTCCCAGCGGTAGCGGGTGATGTCTTCGAGTTGACACCCACGGAGAATGGCGGACGGTCGGCGTCGACTCCGATCTGGGCCGTCGTGACCGAGTCGCCGGTTTGGTCGTCGACGACGGTGACAGTGTAGGGTCCGTCACCGATCGACTGTGCTCCGAAGTTCAGCGCGAGGGTGCCGTCGGCGGCTATCGTTGCCGAGCGCGTCTCGACCGCTCCCTCGCTGTCCGCAAGGGTCGCAGTGACCGGCCTGTTGCCCCGCGTGGCGCTGATATCGACGACCAGATCCGTTGTGCCGTCGATCGACGTATTCCGCGCCGTCGCAGTCAGGCCGAGTGGCACCCGCTGTGTGACGGTCACGTCCGTCGCGGCCTCGCTGCGCGGACTCGTGAGGGTGAGCGTCAGGTCGCCGACGTCGTCGGCCGTCGGCGTCCAGACGAGCGTGACGTTCGTGGCCGCACCGGCTTCGAGCGTCACGCTCGTCGCATCTCTCATGGCACCGTCGTGACCGCGGAGTTCGATCCGCTGGGTGTCCCGCGCATCGCGGTTCGTGACTGTCGCAACGACGGTGAGACTCTCACTGGCCGTGACGGGACCGGATGTCGAAACGCCGCTCACGTCGAAAGTCGGCCGCTCGACGGAGACCGACGCCGTCGACGTATCCGACGAGGTCGCGACGGTAAGTGGCTGAGTACCGACGTCGTCAGCGTCGGTCGTCCAGTCGAGAGTTATCGCCGTCGACGCGGATCCCGTGAGCGTGACGGCCCTCGAATCGAGGACGGTCCCGTCGGCGTCTCGCAACTCGACCGTTTTCGTGTCCTCGTAGCTCGCCTGGTTCGCGACCGTTGCATCCACCGAGATGGTCTCGCCCGCAGTCACCGGAGACGTGGCGCTGTCGACGCTCACGTCGAAGTTCGCGTCGCCGGTGACGGTCACTTCCGAAGTGGAGTCCGAGTCACCCGTCCGGTCGTCGGCGACAGTGACGACGTATGGTCCCTCAGCGACCGGTTGCGTTCCGAAGTTCAGAGTCAGGGTCCCGTCATCGCCGACCGTATCGGAGACCGTCTCGACCGTCCCGGCGCCGTCCGAAAGTGTGGCCGTGACGGGTCTATTACCTCGCGTGGCGCTGACGTCGACGACGAGGGCGTCACCCTCCCCGATCGAGGCCTCGCGCGCTGTCGCAGTCAGGCGGAGGGGAACACGCTGTATGACGCTGACGGTGGTGCTCGCGCTGTCGAGCGGGCTCGCGACCGTCAGTCCCCGACTCCCGGCATCGCTTTCGGTCGGTTCCCAGACGAAGGTGACGTTCGTGCGTTCGCCGCCGTCGAGCGTGACGTTCGTAGCGTCGACGACCTCGTCGCCAGGTCCGCGCAACTCGACGCGTTGAGTGTCGCGGACGTCCGAGTTCTCGACAGTTGCGGTGACGGCGAACGTATCACCAACCGTGACTGGCCCGTTCGTCTCGGAAACGTTCACCGCGAAAGTAGGGCGCTGGACGGTGACTGTCGCGGTCGCCGAGTCCGTGGGCGTCGCGACGGTGAGCGTTCGGTCGCCCGCGTCCGCCGCGACCGTCGCCCACTCGAGCGTGAGCGTCGTCGAGGCCGACCCGGCGAGGGTCACGGACTGTGAGTCGAGGACGGTCCCGTCGGCCGCGCGCAACTCGATCGTTCTCGTGTCCTCGTAGCCCGCCTGATTCGCGACCGTCGCGTCCACCGAGACGGTTTCGCCAGCGGTCACCGGGGAGGTTGCAGCGCCGACGGACACGTCGAACTCCGCGTCCCCTACCACGGTCATGCCGGCCGTCGTCGCGGACGTGTTCGTCCGGTTGTCGACGACGGTTGCGGTGTAGGGACCGCCGCTGATCGGCCGTGTCCCGAAGTTCAACGCGAGCGTCCCGTCAACGGCGATGTCTGCCGTCCGCTGTGCGACCGTGTTTCCGTCCCCGTCGGTGAGCGTTGCGGTGACGGGCGCACCGCCGCGGATCGCACTCACGTCGACGATCAGGTCCGTTCCGCCGTCGATGGTCGTCTCGCGTGCTGTCGCGGTCAGGTCGAGCGAGCGGAGTTCGAACTTCTGGGTGTTCGTCGTGTCGCCGTCGAACTCCACTTCCGTCACCTCGCCCGTGTTGAGCATCCCGCTCTCCGTGTCGAGCGTGAGGACCTCGCTCCCCGTGCCCGTCGTGAGAGCCTGCCCAGTCGTGTTGATGAAGACGTCCGCGTTCTCGCTGTCGGCGACGATGGCGATGTCGCCACCCCGATAGACGCGCGAGGGCGAGTCGTCGGCGCTACCCGGCCCTCGCTCCTCGATGACAGCCTGCGTGACCGTCACGATCCCGGACGGACTGCTCGACTGTGCCCCGGTGCGTGCGACGCTCTCGAACGCCACGGTGAGATTTCTGTTCGGGTCCACGTCTATCGCCTCGTCCGCGGCGTTCGTGATCGTAAACGTGGCCCGCCGCCCCGAGTGTTCGAAGTCCACCGGGTCGACGTCCCAGGTCCGCCCGCCGAGGGTCGAGCCCGCGTCGTCCCCGCCGGCTATCACCTGCGTCCCGTCGAGCCAGACGTCGATATCGCCGACCTGTGGCTGGGCGTCACCGGACGCGAAGTCGGAGGTGTTGAACACGACTTCCACGGTGCCGTCGGCCTCGACCGCCGAGTCGATCCCCACGTCGAGGTTCGAGACGCTGATCGGTGCGGTCGTCGCGGAGGTGTTCGTGCTGTTGTCGACGACGGTGACGGTGTAGGGGCTCCCCGCGGTCGTCTGCGTGCCGAAGTCGATCTGCGTTGTGACGTGGTCGAGTTCGAACGTCCGCCGGTCGAGAACCGTTCCGTCGGTGTCCTCGAGTCTCGCCGTCGCCGTGCCGTCGCCGCGGATCGCAGAGCTTTCAACGACGAGGTCGTGGTCCTGGTCGATCGAGGTGTCGGTCGCCGTCGCCGTCAACTGGAGGTCGCTGATGTTGAAATACTGGTCCGCGCTCGTGCCGAACTTCGCGCTGAACGTCGCGCCCGTCGGGTAGCCGGTCGTGTTCACATACCGGACGGTCGAGTTGCCGAAATCGCTCACAAACGCGGTCGACCCGCCGACCTCTTTGACCTCGATCAACTCGCCCGGCGATCCCTGCAGGGCGACGAACTCGCCCTGGTACGCGGAGGCGGCGGAGACGGGTTGGTCGTTCGATCCGCCACCGGTCACCACGCGGGAAGTCGCCGCCACGTCGACACCGCCCGGTTCGGTCACTGGCCCACCGGCGGTGTCGGCCTGGACGGCGTTTATCGCGACGGTGACGTTGCGGTTGGGGTCCAGGTCGCCCCAGCTCCCCGTCGGGACGAGGGTGAACGTCACGTCCTCGCCAGCCCCGTTCGGGTCGGTTCCCGAACTGTATGACACGTCGAAGTCGTCGTCCGCGCCGTAGGCGACGCCGTCGACGTAGACGGTGAAGTTGTTCTCGTTCAGTTGGTCGCCCGACCCGGAGCTTGCGCCGGTGTTCGCCGTCGAGTACTGGACGACGCCGTCGTCGAAGGTGACCTCGATGTTCCCGTTGTACTCGACGGCCCGGACGACATCTGGCGCCTCGTTGGCCGCCGCGGCGGCCGTCCCCGACAGCCCGAGCCCGAGGATTGCCGGCGCCAGCACCACCGCAACCAGCAGCACCGTCACCCCCGTCACCGCTCCGATCTTCCGCTCCGACGACCCCTCGGTCGTCGCCACGACTCTCCCGTCGTCGATAGTCTGTCTACCCAGGTTCTCGACCCACTCCCGCCACCGATCCCCCATCATTGGTCAGAATACCGAACGGAATCGTATAAAAATATGTCCCACCGTATGCAGGTATCGGTCCTATCACACACGGTCTCTCCGTAGTTTCTGCCCCGTGCGTTCGGTGGCCTGTGGCTGACGCTGTGTGAAGTCTTCCGGATGGCTTCGGAGACGCTCGGCTACAGCAACGTCGACGTCGAGAGTCACCGGGCGTTTAGTAGGTCGGTGCCCAAGCCAAGCTATGAGCGAGGTCGTCATCGCGGGCGGTGGATTAGCTGGACTGGTCGCGGCTCGTCGGCTGGCCGAGCGGGGCGCGGACGTGACGCTGTTCGAGGAGCGCGACGAGGTTGGCGGCCGCGTCCGCTCGCGCGAGGTGGACGGGTACACCCTCGACAGGGGCTTCCAGGTGCTCTTTACCGCCTATCCGGCCGTCACGCGCGAACTGGACCTGCGGGAACTGGACCTGCGATACTTCTCGCCGGGCGCGACTATCGCGCGGCCAGACCACCGGTCGACGCTCGCGGACCCGCTGGGGGACCCGTTCTCCGCGGTCGACTCGCTGCTCAACCCCGACGTGACCCTGCTGGACAAGTTCCGGACGCTGAAACTCCGCTGGCGACTCGGGTCGAACGCGGCCGCCCGGGAGTTCCAGGGTCGGGACCAAACCATCCGCTCGTATCTCGAGGACCTGGGCTTTTCCGAGCGGTTCGTCGAGAACTTTGCCGAGCCGTTCTACGGCGGGATCACGCTCGACCGCTCGCTCTCGACCGACGCCGGGGTGTTCGAGTACACCTTCGCGATGCTCGCTTCGGGGGGCACCGCCGTCCCCGCGGCGGGGATGGGCGCTATCCCCGCACAGCTCGCGGACCGCGCCCGGGCGGCCGGCGCGAGCATCGAGACGGGAACCGCGGTGACGGCGGTCGAAGCCGCCGATTGCGGAGCAGTCGTCGAGACGCCCGGCGGGACAGTCACCGCCGACGCCGCCGTCGTCGCGACCGACCCGCGGAGCGCCCGCGAGTTGACTGGCGTCGAGTCCATCCCGACGGCGGCGCGAAGCTGTGTGACCCAGTATTTCACGACGCGGCGCCACCGAACGATCGACACGGGCAAGAAACTCATCCTCAACGCCGGGGGTGAGCGGCCCAACCACGTCGCGCCCCTCTCGGCAGTCGCGCCCGAGTACGCGGGCGACGGGGACACCCTGCTCGCCGCGACGACGCTCGGAACCCCCGACGCGAGCGACGAGGAACTCGCGACGGCGGTGAAAGACGCCCTGGTGACGTGGTATCCCGAGCACCGACTCGACGACCTGGAACCCCTCGCGACCGACCGGATCGAGTTCGCGCAGTTCGCCCAGCCGCCGGGCTTTCGCGATGACCTGCCCGACGCCGCGGCGCCCGCCGGCCCGGTCTTTCTCGCCGGCGACTACACGCAGTGGTCGTCCATCCAGGGCGCGATGGAGAGCGGGCGCGTGGCGAGCGACGCGGTCGGTGACGCCGTCGATCTGTCCTGACATGCGGAGATACCATCCTCCGAACCGAACGGCCATCGCCCGATGTCACAACGGTCATGTCGCCCACGGCCCAAGCCGGAGTCGTGACACAGTGGGTCGAGAACCCGACCGGCGGGCGTGACCGCGGGCCCGTCGCGCTCGCGCGTGCCTGGGCCGAGGCGATGGGCAGGCCCCGCCGGCTCTTCCGGACGGCGGTCGCGCCGGGCGACCAGGCGCCGGGGCTGATATTCGCCGCGACGGTGGTCCTCGTCGAGGAGGCGAGTCGTGTCGCGTTCGGCGCGGCGTCGTATCCGACGCTCGGGGACCAGCCGCTGGTCTCGACGGTGTTCTGGCTGGCGCTCGCGACGCTCCTGGTCGCCCCCGCCGTCCTGCACCTGACGGCCGCGCTCCAGACGCTGCTGTTGCGCGGGTTCGTCGCCGAACGGGCCGGCGTCAGCGAGACGGTCCAGGTCATCGCCTACGCCGCCGCGCCCGCCGTCTTCGCGGGCGTTCCCGTCCCCGCCGTTCGCCTGCTCGCCACCGCCTACGGGAGCGTGCTGCTCGCCGTCGGGATCAGCGAAGTGCACGGGATATCGCTGGGGAAGGCGAGCGCGCTGACCGCGCTCCCGTCCGCGCTCGTGTTCGGTTACGGCTTCCGCGGGTTCGGCGCGCTCTCCGCGGTGACCGGGGTCACGTGGGCCGACGTGGCCGGCGCGGTGTAGGGGCGCGTACCACGGATCCGTAGCGCGCTCCCTCGCGGTCTTTATGTTGCGGCCGCGCCCAGCGGTATCCATGCTCACGCTGGACCTGGATTCGTTCATGTTCGAACTGAAAGACGGCGCCGTCAAGCACATCGGCCCCTCGGACAAGACGGCGACCGTGAAATGCTACGATGTCGCGGAGACGGAGGTCCGCGAATTCGGCGACGAGCGGGCGAAAATCGCCGTCACCGACGAGGACGGCAACGAGGTCGAGATCGCGTTGTTCCCGGAGCAAGCCCGCGCCATCGCACGCGGGATCGAGCGACTGGACGAGGACAGCGATATCTTCGAGGAAACGTAATTTTCGGCACCGAGAGCACCGTACACCGTCGGTATGGGGGTCGAAGCCGGCCCCGCGACGACGCGCGCGTTTCGACAACCGTTTTAGGCCCCGGGCGTAACGTCGCTGCAATGGGATCGTGTATCATTTGCGGGAAGTCTGTCGATGGTCGTATCTGCGACCTTCACGAAGAAGACGTCGTCTTCGAGTTCCGCGGGAACTCGCCGGACCAGTTGACGGTCGACCGGTACTACCGCGGGACGGTCGACGGCTACGCCGAGTTCGGCGTCTTCGTCGACATCGGCGACAGCGTCACCGGCCTGCTCCATCGGAGCGAACTCGACCAGCGACTCGAGAGCCTCGACTGGGAAGCCGGCGACGTCGTCTTCGTGCAGGTACAGCAAGTCAGAGACAACGGCAACGTCGACCTGGGCTGGTCGATCCGCCAGTCCGAAAACGGGTTCCGCGGCACGCTCGTCGACGACCCCGACCAGGGTGCGGCCTACCCCAAGGAGGAAGCCGAAAGCGAGTCGGGAAACGCGGACACGGCAGCTGAGACCGAATCGGCTGCCGAGCAGTCGACCGACGGCGAGTCCGCGGCCGCCGAAGCGACCGAGGAGCGCGCCGAGTCCACGGCGGACAGCGAGGAATCCACGGCGGACAGCGAGGAATCCACGGCGGACAGCGAGGAATCGACGAGCGCGCCAGTCGACGAGCGCGCTAGCGCGTCCGACGCTGGGTCGCCGGGTACCAGCGAACCGACCGGGACCACCGAGCCTGCCGGGACCACCGAACCGGCCGGGGCCGGCGAGTCCGAGAGCACGGCCGGCGGCGCCGCAAGCGCCGCGAGCGCGGGCGCCAGCGGGGCCGTCGTCGAGGAACCGACGCTGGTCGACATCGGCTCGCTCGCCGACCGCGTCGGCGAAACCGTCCGCCTCGAAGGCGTCGTCGAGAGCGCGCACCAGACCAGCGGCCCGACCGTCTTCGAGGTCCGCGACGAGACCGGCAGCGTCGAGTGTGCGGCCTTCGAGGAAGCGGGCGTCCGCGCCTACCCCGAAATCGGGGCCGACGACGTCGTCCGCCTCGACGGCGAGGTTCGCAAACGCCGCGGCGAGATCCAGGTCGAGACGGAGGCGCTCGTCACGCTCGTCGACGAGGAGCGCGAGGCCGTCGAGGAGCGCCTCGACGAGGCCGTCCAGTCGGAGGCCGAACCGGAGACGGTCGAAGCGCTCGCCGCGGACCCCGTCGCCGAGGCGCTGACCGACGAGGTCCGCGCGGCCGCGACGGCCATCCGGCGCGCGGTCATCGAGGAGCGCCCCGTCGTCGTCCGCCACGCGGCGACGGCCGACGGCTACGTCGCCGGCGTCGCCCTCGAACGGGCGACGCTCCCGCTGGTCCGCGACCAGCACGACCGCTCGGACGCGGTGTATCACTACTTCGACCGGCGACCGCTCGAGGGCGGCGTCTACGACATGAACGACGCGACCAAGGACGTGACGCGGATGCTCGACGCCCGCGAGCGTCACGACGAGAAACTCCCGCTGTTCGTGTTCGTCGCCGCCGGCGGCACACGCGAGTCTCTCGACGGGTTCGAACTGCTCGACCTGTACGGCGCCGGTCGCCTCCTCGTCGACGACGTGGCCGTCGACCCCGAAGTCGACGACGCCGTCGGGACAGCGGTCGCGCCCGCGCCCGGGAACGAGGACGCCGCCACCGCGACGACGCTCGCCGCGACCGTTGCCGCGAGCGTCAACGGCGACGTTCGCGACGACCTGCGCCACCTCCCGGCCGTGAGCTTCTGGGAGAATGCTCCCGAGAGCTACGTCGACCTGGCCGCCGAGGCCGGCTACGACGCCGAAGCCACCCGCGAGGCCCGCGAGGCCGTCGCGCTCGAAGCCTTCTACCAGTCCTACGAGGACAAGCGCGAACTCGTCACCGACCTGCTGTTCGGTGACGGTGACGGGCCCGGCGGCCTCGCCGGCCACGTGAGCGAGCAGTTCCGCGAGAAACTCGACACCGAGGTGGAGACGGCCGAGGCCAGTCTGGACCACCAGACCGTCGACGAGGCCCGGATCGCCGTCCTCGACACCGACGCGTTCACCCACCGCTACGAGTTCCCGCCGACGGAGCTGTTGCTCGACGAACTCCACCGGCGCCACCGTGGCGACATCGACGCCATCATCGGCGTCTCCGAGGACGAACTCCACATCCGAAGCGACGCGCCCATCGACGTGCGGGACGTGGCCGACCGCGCCCGCGAGTGGGTGCCCAACGCCGGCCTCACCGCCAGCAGCGCCCACGACGGCAAACTCGAGTACGTCGCTGGCGAGCGCTCGGCCGTCCTCGACACCGTCATCGACGTCGTCGCCGACGAAGTGGCCTGACGACCGACCGCGGATTCCAGCGACTCGGTTTTCGCCGCTCTATCGCCAGCCGACCAACGGTTTTTAGCTGAATGTTGGCGCTAAGCTCCCGTCCGCAACGAGCAACGCAGGGCGAAACCCGAGCGCGCAGTAGGGCGGGGATACCGCGCCCGCAATTAGCTAACAGACGGACATCGTGACGTATGCCGTCGCGGTTTCCGCATCGATTACGAGACCGACGCCCGCAGTGTTGGCGTTTTTATACCCGAACTTATCCGCGTGATACGAACTCTCGGCCCAGTTTTTCATCACGTCCGCGGCGATCCGCGATTCGTCCCCGGAACTCACGTCGATGCGCTGGACGGCGAGGAACTTGCCGTCCTCGGGCGTCAGTAACGCTTCACCTCCCTCTTTGGCGAACTGACACATGTGGTAGAGCTGGTGGTCCCGGTAGAGCCCCTCGATGTCGTACGCGACCGGAATGTCCCAGGCGCTCCCGTTCGCCAGCATCTGGCGGCTATGAAACCGGCTCATCTCCCTGATATCGACCGCAGTCGTACTATCCGTCTGGAGCTCGCTCAGTCCGCGACGCGCGCGATAGCGGTTGATCTCCGTTTCTATCTCCTCTTCCAACAGTGTACGGTTCGGCAGCACAGTCGGCGTCGCGGTGGGTGTCGGGGTTGCCGTCGGCGTCGCGGTGGATGTCGGGGTTGCCGTCGGCGTCGCGGTGGATGTCGGGGTTGCCGTCGGCGTCGCGGTGGATGTCGGGGTTGCCGTCGGTATCGCCGTGGAAGTCGGGGTTGCCGTCGGTATCGCTGTGGAAGTCGGGACCGATGTGGTCGTCGCCGTCGATGCAGCCGGGAGCGGCGTCGGCGGGTCGCTGACGAATCCGGGATCCGTCGGTGTCCCGCCGCTGCCGCCGCCCCCGCCAGCGAGCACGAGCGCCCCCACGAGCCCGCCGCCCATCAGGAAGACGACGGCCATGACGACGATGACGATCACTTTCCAGTTCACCATACCACCGGGTACTTCAGCCCGCGTTAAAACTTCAGGGGGGTGATACGGCCGGCTACTGGGACTGTTCCCGAACGCCGAGTCCGCTGGCTGGCGAACTGGAACACCCGTCCGAGACAGCAAACCGGAACACCCGCCCGAGACAGCAAGCCGGAACGCCCGCCCGAGACAGCAAGCCGGAACGCCCGTCCGAGACAGCAAACCGGAACGCCCGTCCGCGACCGCAATCGTTTCGTCGGTGTTGGTGCCACTCCCGGCCGAGAGGCGACCCCGCGCATTCCGATACTCATGATCCAGGACTCGCCGGCGGACGATGGTTTCGACGCGTACAGCACGGTTCGACTGCACAACGTCCGGGCGCTGTCCGACCCCTCGTGGACCGATGGCGGCGACCGACTCGACCGCGTGCCGCCCGCGGTGGCGAACGAACTGAACGTCGCAGCCCGCGGCCGCGTGCGCCACCCCGCCGGCTGTGAGGTCCGCTTTGTCCCCGAGGCGGGGGAGACGGTCACGGTCACGCTCTCCGCGGCGGCGGAGTCGGTCGTCCGGCCGTTCTGGGGCACGTTCCAGGGCCAGGAACCGGTCGAGGTCGGTCCCGACCCCGAACCGATCGAACTGTCGGTCCCCGATCCGATCCGGTCGTTCGACCACGACGCCGGCGACGCCGGGCCGTTCGACCCCCGCGTCTGTCGGCTCCGCTTCGAGCCCTGGGCCCCGGCCGCCATCCACGCTGTCGAGGGCGCGTGTCGCCCGCCCCGCGCCGGGGAGGTACCCGGACGCCGGTATCTCGCCTATGGAACCTCGATCACGGAGGGCGCCGCGGCGTCGGCGGCCCACCTCACGTACGTCGCCCGCGCGGCCAGACAGGTGGGCCTCGACCCGCTGAACCTCGGGATGTCCGGATCGGCCTTCTGCGAACCGGTCGTGGCCGACCACGTCGCCGCCCGCGAGGACTGGGACGTGGCGACGCTCGCGCTCTCGGTCAACATGGCCAACCGCGGCTTTACGGTCGAGCAGTTTCGCGAGCGCGCCGAGTACCTCGTCGAGACAGTCGCGAGCGGCGCGCCCGACCGTCCGGTCGTCGGCGTCTCCCTCTACCCCTATCACGCCGACCTGCGGACCGACGGTGACCGCGAGCGAGCACGCGCCTTCCGCGATGCCCTGACCGCTGTCGTCGAGAACTGTGCC
>Ga0207720_100677_pt1 | contig 18709 bp, 16 predicted proteins | sample A23P2SouthBayCA_2_FD_187751 | JGI IMG/M metagenome (GOLD analysis project Ga0207720, IMG submission 187751) | Aerobic enrichment media microbial communities from Eden Landing Ponds, California, USA - A23 E3 (2) (SPAdes) | ecosystem: Environmental > Aquatic > Marine > Unclassified | place...
TTAGGCGATCGGCGTCAGCCGGGAGAACGCACGCAGTCTGGACGTGTGATGTGAGGACGACTTCGATGTTTTCGCCGGTGTGAGCCTGGATGTACTCGGTCAACCGTCGAGTTCGCTGTTGGGAGCGGCGGGCTTGCGCTGGACGGTCGGGGAGAACGGACCGTGCGGTGTCGGCGCCGCTCGACGTGGCTGTGAGTGATGGCATAACTGGAATCACCTCTGATGAAGACGGGTGGACGCGGCTACGTGCCGTCGCGCGCGAGAAATCCCTGCTGGCGACGGCAGGCCGGAGAGTCAGGTGTCTTCGAGTTTGTCGTAGCTATCGTCGGGGTTCTGGTGGGGTTCGGCGCTCGCCTTCACGACGTGCTTGAGGGCACCGCGAACGCTCGCCCCCATATCGTACCAGTCGATGGCGTCTTCGAGCTTCCGTGTGGAGAGCGTCGGCCACGTTTCGTTGTCACGGGTGGCGTTTGCGAACTCGACCATCCGACGGAGGCTGTCTCGGTCGATGCGCTGGCGACTTGTGTTGTACTTTTGATCGAGAAAGTCGATCTCGTCCTGGGGGTCCATATATTCGAAGAAGATAGTTTGGAAGCGGTCACGAGTCGCGGCGTTCATCGGTTCGCTCCCTCGGTATTCGCGCGTTGGTGGGTTCATCGTGACGACAATCCGAGCGGCCGGGTTCGGGATGATCTCCTCGCCGGATTCCTTGACAGTGAGGACGTTCTGATTGAGAACCTTCTGGAGTGCCATCATCACACCCGCCGGCGCGGCGTTCACCTCGTTGATGACGATCGTGTAGCCGTGCTTCATCGCTTTCGTGAGAATGCCGTCGCGAAAGACGACGATGCGGTCCTCGTTGACCGTAGAGATACCGAGGAGATCCTGGGCGAGCATCGAGGCGTCGGCGTCGACGCTGGCGAGGACGCGATTTGTCTTGTAGTGGAGGTATTTGAGGAGGTAGTTCTTCCCGGCGCCGTGAGGGCCGACCAGTCGGAGGCCGCGGTTGCCGCGGGCGAGCTTCATCGCAGTCGCTTCAAGCGTGTCGAGCTGGACATCCTCCATCGTCGTCGTCTTCGGTACGATTACCTCATCGGCCCGCGTAGGCATATCGCGCTTCCGGACGATGTGTGGGTGGTCGTTGTCCTCGAGAATGGGGAGTCCGTAGAAGGTTGCCTCTTCGACCGGTATCGAGGAGTCGACAACTGCGAGCGGGTCGCCGACGTCCTGATCGACGTCAGTGATGGAGTAGACGGTCGCCGAACCGGAGGTGTCATCGCCGAGGCGTTCACGGTACCGAGTGAGGGCGTCTTCGGCGATCTTTGTCTCGACCTGGACGTGCTGACCGGCCTGTTGAACGATGAGCTGGGCTTTGCTCCCTGTGAGGGTTGGGATATCTGTGAGGTTCTCAGGGTCTGCACGGTGGAGTTCGCCGTACGTGGTGTACCCCGCGTCGATGAGGTTCTGCTCGACGCTGTCGCCGACGCCGTCCAGGATGGTGAAATCAATACTGTCGGCAGAGGCAGTGAGAGCGTCGACGTGTGCGGCGAGTTCAGTCGGGCAGTCGCCTTCTGGGGTAACGCTCGTGATGCGCTGACCGCCGTCGCTGTCGCGGTCGAGCGTGTAGATTCCGTTGCTAGCCCCGTCCTCGACGAGCCGGGTGACGGTGTCGCCATCGAGGTCGAGATAATCGCTGGCGCGGAGGTGAAGTGTCTCGATTGGGAGATCTCCGCCGGTTTCTTTGATGAGGCCGGCAGCGAGGTGGCTGAGGAACCGTTGCTGGTCGTCGGTACTCATGGACTGTGGGGCTACTTGTGACATAACTGGTCAATCGCGTTCACGGAGCGAAGTGCGGGAAAAATGTTCGACTGTGAGACCGTAACAGGATGGTGGTCGCAGTTGGCGCGCTGGTTAGTCGAAGTGGGAGATAGGATCTCGTGGGGGATAATCTCTGTAGTAGGCGACGCGGTCAGTCTTGAGAGGTGATGGAGGGTGACGGGAACGCATCTCTCAGACTACTGGTTCAGGGATTCTTGGATGGTGTTCTGGACGCGCTGGGCGTCAGTATCTGAGAGGTCGCGCTCAGAGGCGACTTCGACGCCGGGAATAGCGAATGCCTCACCGAGAGCATCACTGAGCGTCTGCTGGTCAGGCGCGATGCTCGGTTCGTCGTCATCGGCCTGCAGGTCGTGCTCGCGGGCGGCAAGCTGGATGGATTTGCCGGGTGAAATGAGAATGTCGCGGGCAACCTCATTGTAAGCCTGGAAGGTGTCGGAGGCTCGGGCGCCCTCGAATTCACCGAGGGCAACGAGGAGCGACAACTGGAGATTCCAGAGTGTGGGACAGGAGTCAGGCATCGCGATGCGCGTAGCTCGAGTACTCGCACTCTCAGCGTACGTGCTGGGGATTCCGAGGTAGACGTAGAAGTCGTCGACATCGAAGGGGAGTTCCTCGAAGTCGATCGCAACCGAGCGGGCACGAACGAGGACATCGTCGACGGTGGTCGTTCGCTCGTCGAGATCGTCGTAGATGTTTCCCCACCACTCCATAATGGGGACGCGGTCGTGAGCGCGTTCGTGCGCAGCGTTCGTGACATCGCCGACGTGTCTCCGCGAGTACCGCTGACCGACACCGTACATAACCGTGCCCGACCCCGGGAAGAAGAGGAGGGGCTTCGCCCACATCGTCTGGGAGCCACGGAAGTCGTATCCGGTCTGGATGCCGCCGTAGACCGTCACGGTCGCCGTCTCGTCGTCCTCGTCGCTACCATCGCTCATCGCGGGGTCGACATCGGCAAGCGCATCGTGTTCGCGAATAGCGGCCTTCGTCGATCCATCCGACTGGCTCATATCGAGTTCGCGGCGGAAGCCCGGGACGATGACGGTGAGTTTCGCGACGCCACCCCAGTCCCGCATATCCGCCCATCCGAACGCCTCGTCAGCGCCGTGTTTCTGGAGCGCCCCCATCAGTGGGAGGTAGGCCTCCTCGGGGTTGACGATCGAGTACGTGGAGGTCGCGATCTGCCAGCGGAACTTGACGGGGTAGCCGAGTGCTGCGAGGGCGAGGCGACGGCGGTCGATAATGTCCTGGTGATCGGTGACGTCAAGGAGACGGTCACTTGGCGCGTTCGCGGCGAGCTCCTCGATGGACTGGCCGGTCGCAGCTTCGAGGAGGTCAGCGTTGAGGCCGTCGACATCACGAATCTCTTCGGGGTCGACCGTCTCGTCCGCTGGATCAACGAATTCGTTGACCGCGTGGAGTTCTCCGCTGCTGGCCTGCGGGAGCGCCTTGATGACGGCCTTCAGGGAGCGGGACTCGCTTGCGTCCGTGTTGAGAAAGCGGCGACCAGCGGGCTCGATACCGTCCGGATAGTCGGCTGTTGTCGCGTCCGCGGGGGTGAGCCCGAGGAAGGGGAGTGTCTGCTCCTTCGCTATAAGCGATCGGACGTCGATGCTCTCGTCGACTGCGAAGTCACGGTCGTTCCGTGGCGTCTCGCGGTGCTCTGAGCTGGGGTGAGTTTCAGCTGACATCATGGATGACCTCCTGGATTGGGGTCTGCGTGGGGTGGTGGCTGCCCGCCTGTGTGTGGACGGACGTTTGCACCGCCCTCTGCCACCCGATCGGGGGGAAGAAAACTGCCTACACCGTGCGGCGCTGTGCGGGGGGCGGGGCGGTGGGGGTTCGGTCGGTCGTGGAGCGCCTACGTCCGTTCGGGGTGGTGCTCGACGACCTCGTCGCGCTCCAGAGACCGACGAAGCATGGTGCCGTCTTCGACGACGGCCGCGTTCGGGTTGGTGACGTCCATAATTCGGTTCTCGAGTGACTTCCGGTTCGCGAGATTCGTCTTCCGGACACTTCCCTTCGAAGCGTCCCAGCCTCGGAAGTGCGGGTGGTCGGCTGCCAGCTCGCGAACCGCGGCTTCGCTCTCGCCTTCGATGAAGCACGCAAGCCGCGTCGTGCCTGCACCGACGTCGGGGAATCGGACTCTGTAGTACATATTTGAATACGCCTCATCTCCCGTAGGTGGAAAGAAACCGGGGTGAGAGGGCCGATTTCGGTCAGTAGGCGGTTCGATTTTTTGTAGTCAGGACGGCAAGCCGAGTCACCCGATGCTTCGATGTTCGCCGCAGCTCGTGCAGCGTTGGTCAACCGAACCTGCTGGCCTCGACGAGGAGGAGAGTTCGCCTCCGCAGTAGGGGCACTCGGCGTCTTCGTCGGGCGTGAGGGGAAGGTCGTCACGACTGACGTTGTCGGCCATAGCCTGCCGGTAGAGTGCGAACGCCTCGGCAAGGTTTCCTGCTGTCCACTCGTCCGTTGGGACGGCAAGACCTTCGCCGAGAGCGCCGTGCCAGAAGTAGATACGCTCATCAAAACCATAGAGATCGATAGTGAAGACGCGCCACTCAGCGGTTTCCGCGAGCAGAGTGATGTAGTCCTCGTGGAGTGCATCGGCGTGGATGTCCGGGTCAAGCTGGGGATGGTTTTCGGCGAACGCCGCGACCTCGTTTTCGTCGAGTGGGAGCGGGTGCTCTGTCAGTACTGTGAAGGTCCGTGGTCTGGTGTTGGTCATACTGAGTTACCTCGCGGGTCACCTGTAATGGCCGGAGAGAAATCCGACGGAATGATGGAAAATTCTTGTCGTCGGGTTTGCTCTCGGAGCCACACACGGGGTCCGCCGAGTCACGAACGGACGTCACGGATTCGAGCGGCAAGTTCTCGACGAAGAGTGACGAGTTCGTCTCTGTGCTGGTTTCGCTCGATGGTTTTCTCTCTGAGTTCGTGGTGGAGGTCCCGCAGCGACCGGCCGGATGTCGGGGATGGGGAGGGGGCAGGTTGGTCGGACACCTCCTCGTGGTCGGAGTCGGCTTCGTACTCGGGGATGTCCGCGCCACGAGCGCGGAGTTCGTCGACGGCCTCCCAGAAGTCCTTCCCGGATGGATACTCGCCGGCGGTCGTGATGATGTCTTCCTCGAGAGCGACGACCTGGAGGGCGTCGAGAACGATGAGTCCGTCCCGATAGATCCAGCCGTCTTCCATCTCGGCGAGACGGGTCCCGGAGTCCGAATTCGTCCAACAGGGGTTCCGTGATTTCGTGCCGTCACTACGAGTTTCCGTAATTGGCGAGGCGAGGCGGATTTCGGACGGTCGCGTCGTCTCGACCGCCCGGTAGACATCTTCGATATTGGTCGTGAATGTTGGCGGTGACCGTTGAGATGGAGACGGTGAGGGGGCCTCAGGCAACGCGTCCGTGGGCGGCTCTGAGACCTCAGATGAGGTATCTGCCTGCGGCTGCGGGGCCGTGAACGCATCGACAACGTCGTCGATGAACGCCTGCGCTGGCTGCGTTTCAGTAGGCGTCCCGACGAGATGTTGGCCGGACATCGCGACGAAACGGGCGGAATCGTAGACTTCGATAGAGGGGTTCGGAAAGGTGTCATAGGTGGGAAGATCGTCGGTAACAGTCGTGACGTCATCGGGGAGCTGACCACGGCAGAGGATGTGAACGCCGGTTCCAGAGGGGGAGACATCGGCGTACGAATCTGCAGTATGCAAATGTTCGTGGACGACGGGGTGGATAGCGCCAGTTCCCGGATCACGAGCATCGTCGTAGTCGACAACGACGAGGTTTTCGTCGGGGTACTTGTCACGGTTGCGGATGACGTACGCAAGCGCGAAGCCGGCGGAGAGTTTCTCGACCCAGTCTTGGGCGGTGTCGAAGTCCGTCCAAACCGCCGGGTTCTGAGCATTGACGTACCGCTTGGGCCAGTCCGGATAGGCGTAGGGCGCTCGTGGGATCTTTCTGGCGTTGTCGGTTGGCTTCCAGGTCAACCACTGGTCGTGGTCACGACAGTCTGCTGGATAAGTGGCCGTCTCAAACGCGGGGGTTGGGGGACTCGTGAATGGCATAGTGGGATATGACGAGGGGAGGTGACGATGTTATCTGCGCGTCTATTCCGGTCGCGCGGGAGAAATTAGTAGAGGAATCGACGAGGGTCTACAGGGGTAACAATTCAGAGGTCGCCGTCGGACACCCTAACGCGGTGGCTTAGAGGAGAAAATCAATACGTCGACAGTCGTGTGGATTAGCCTACGGCTGTATATTTTGAAATGGTCAAATCTCTTGATTGTTCGGAGTCGATGTGGTCGGCTTGAAATTAGATTCAGAAGCATCCATATTCAGGAAGAACTGTACTTATTTGACCAGTATGCGATGAGGGGAACGCCGAGGAGGGTTGGCCATAACCACGCGATAATCCCCAGTTCGGACGTGAGGTTGACAGCTGAAACGGCACTAACCGTAGCAATAAACGCGCCAATCATCCGTTGGAGGTGGTTGACCATCCATTCTCCAGAGTTCTCACCATAGAAGGAACGAATATCCAGTGTTCCGAACGCAATTCCGATTCCACCGAAGACGATCATTACGACCCCGAAAGAATTCCCATCAAGAAACCAGTTGATGCCCCACAGACCAAGTCCCACACACGCAAGAACGACGCTCCCAGCAGCTCCCCAGTCGACCATATGGGCAGTGCTGGTCGGCCGTTTCCGAGAGAGTACACGGTATCCCGAGAACGCAAGGTATCCACTAAAGATCGCGACGAGCGTGAGGATGATGCGGAACGCCACAGGGTCGATAGCTACTAGAACGAAGACTGTCGCAACGACAACGCCCATCGATACGAGAAAGACCTTCCCGACTTGTCGATGTCTCCATCCTCCCTTTCTGGTCACGAGTGCACCGAGGCCAGCGAACAGAGCGACTATGCCTGCAGCAATGTGCAACCACAGTGACCACACCTCAACTGTCGGCATAGCTGAAATTCAGAAACAGCCTTCATAAAGATTGGTGCGTAATGCAATGTTCCTTGGTTGAGCTTACCAGTCGTCAAAATGTGGTCGCTCACGTTCGAGAGGTCAGGCTTCGACCATCGGGAAACACGTATCCTGGATGTCGTGGTAGCGGTTGCGAATCGTGACCACACTCACGTTCGCGGCCTCCGCAAGTTCGGATTGCGTACACGAGTCACTGGAAGGCGAATCTGAGTGGTGAGTGGCAACGTAGAGGGCAGCGGCGGCGATCCCGACGGGATGCTTCCCGGAGTGGATGCCTGCCTCCATAACGTCCTTGAGGAGTTCTGTCGTAAACCGCTTGGTCTCCTGGCTGAGATCGAGTTCCGAACAGAGACGGGAGAGATAGTCCCGTGGATCGGGTGGCGGGACTTCGAGTTCGAGTTCACGGACGAGATACCGGTAGGTGCGCTTGATGCGGATTGTATCGTCGATTCGACTGACCTGCGTGAGGGCTTCGAGATCCTGTGGGAGACCGGCCTGCCGGATAGCGGCGTAGACGGCTGCAGTCGCGACGCCTTCGTAACTCCGACCGGGGAGGAGGTCCTGATTACTGGCCCGGCGGCAGATGACGGCGGCGATGTCGTAGTCATCGTCGGGGAGATCGAGAGCGGCGGCCATACGCTGAATTTCTGAAAGCATCGCCTTGAGGCCGCGTTCCTTCGAGTTCCCGGTCCGGGACCGTTGTTGCCACGTGCGAAGTCGGGCCAGCTGCGCTCGCCGTTGTGAGGAGATGGTGTTCCCGTGGGCATCCTTGTTGCGCCAGTCGATCTCGGTGCTGAGGCCAAAGTCGTGCTGGGTTGGCGTGAGTGGGCTCCCTGTGTGAGACTTCTGTTCGCGTTCGTCCGCAGAGAAGGCCTGCCAATCGGGGCCGCGGTCGATAGCATTCTCCGTGACGACGAGTCCACAGTTAGCACACCGGGTTTCTCCATGAACGTGGTCGACGTGAAGATCTCCGTCGCACTCGGGACACGTAGCGGTACTAGCAGCGACGGCGGCGTCAGTGGTCTCGGATGGTCCAGTCGTACGCTCCGAGTCGGGTATCTTGCGAGTCCGAATCCGGTTGCTATCGGGAGTAGATGAATCGTTCTCGGTCATAGTGAGGGACGGAGAGGGATCGGTGATGACTCCCGCCACCTCACGTCGGGGGCGAAAAACAGGAACCGAGAGGTAAGACGGTGGATATGGCTTTAGGATAGGGTGTACACCCCTGGTACCGAGTGAAAATCACCAGGTGCTCAGCGGGAAGTTGAGGACGAGGAGTCCGAGCGAAGGAAGGACTTGAGACGAGCGAGACGTCCACCTGAGTCGTCGGCTGTGGAGTGCTCGAGATTGCCATCGTCGTCAGCGTGGGTGTCGGCGACATATTCAAGGATCGCGACGAGCGTTTGTTCATCCAGGATGTCGACGAGCGTGTCAGTGTCGAGGGCACGGACTTGGACTTCGGCGTCGTTCTTGAGGGCGTCTTCGAGTTGGGAGTTACGGACGTGGATACGCCGAAGTTTCTTTGTTCGCTCATCGAGTTCGGCTTCGAGTTCGTCTATCCGCTCCTGTCGAGCTTCGAGTTCGGCTTCAAGGCGGTCGATTTCTGCCTTGTAGAGTGATTCTGCGCCCTCGCCGCGTCGGGGAGAATCGCGACCACGCGTCCGACCGCTGCTGTGGGATGACCCCGGGTCGGACGGTGATGAACTGCCCGTCGCCTGGGCGTCGGCGTCGCGGTCAGGGGTGTAGTCGGGGGCAGAGTCGGGAGCAGGCGACCAGTCGCTTGCCGATGGGGCGGCCTCCGACTTGTCCTCCTCGTACTCGGGGATGTGCGCGCCGCGAGCACGAAGCTCGTCGACGGCCTCCCAGAAGTCCTCCCCAGAGGGATAATCTCGTTCGTCGGTAATGATGCCTTCCTCAAGGGCGACGACTTGGAGAGCGTCGAGGCCGATGAGACCATCGCGGTACACCCAGCCTTCATCGAGCTGAGCGAGGCGCGTGCCAGACGAAGAGTTCGCCCAAGATGGATCCAGTGACTGCGTACCGTCAGCGCGCTCCTCAGTGACAGTCGAGCGGAGGCTGATGTCTCTCGGTCGGACGTGCTGGATGGCGTCGAAGACATCCTGAATGTCGCTCGTGGTCTCGACGTCTTCGATGTCCTCGCGAGTAGTATCCGGTTCAAAGGCGACTTCATCGGGGGTCGCTGCGGAGACAGTCGCATAGTCCTCGACGAGCCCATCAAGGAAGGTCCGGCAGTCGCGCGTCTCGGTGGGTGTACCGGCGATGTGTCTGCCGGTCATCGTGATGAAACGCGCGGATTCATAGACCTCGATCGACGCCTCGGGAAAGGCCTGGTGTTCGGAGAGGTCGTCAGAGATGGTCTTGACGCGCTCGGGGAGCTGACCGCGGCAGAGGATGTGAACGCCGGTTCCAGACGGAGAGACATCGGCGTAGGATTCGGCGTCAGCAAGATGATCGTGGACGAGGGGATGGATTTCACCCGTGTCGGGGTCGCGGGCGTCGTCGTAGTCGATGACGACGAGGTCGGTCTCGAAGTCGTTGCGGTCGGGAATGACGTACGCAGGTTGGTGATGGGGAAGTTTATCTGCCCATTCTGCTGCGGTCTCGAAGTCCGTCCAGATGGTTGGGTCCTGCGCGGAGACGTACCGATCTGGCTGATTCGAGTTGTGATAGGGTGCGCGGGGGATCTTGCGGCCGTCGTCGGCTTCCTTCCAGGTCAGCCATCGTGAGACCTTCATACGGTCCTCGGGATAGACGCCTGACTCGGTCGGTGGGGCGGGGAGATCGCTCGCCATGAGCAGTCAACTCGCCAGAACATATACAGTTCTCTGACTTTAGTCCATGGGTGGGTGTCGCGAAGAGGACGATGTAATGGTCAGGCTGCCTGCGTATCATCGAGGAGGAGTTCCGCAAGGAGGCGCGCGCCGACCTTGTCGAGCGTCTGGTTGCTCAAGGCGTCGTGAGGGTGGTGGATACAGGCCGGGCATCCCTCATCACATTCGCAGTCGGCAACGCGAGTCTGTGCGAATTCGAGGGCATCCTCGAGATGCTGGAAGATGCTACGAGCGAGGCCGACACCACCAGGATGGTCGTCGTAGAGGACAATCGTAGGGTGGCCGGTTGTGTCGAAACGCGAGATTGCGAGCCCGCGCATATCGCTGCGGTCGCAGAGGACGGTTGCTGGAAGGACGCCCAGCAGGGCGTTCGTGAGGGCGTAGAGGCTCCCCTCGAAGGACGGCGATGGCGCGTCAGGGTCATCGGCGTTGGGATGCTCCTCGGTGAAGGCATCCCGAATGGTGGGTGGGATGCTGATGACGAGACCATCCGAGGCGAGTTCGGTTTCCGGAAGGTCGGTCTCGATGGGAACAGGTCCATTCGAACTCCCGGACTGGTGGGTGTAGTAGCTGACGACGGTTTCGCTGACGGTCAACTCGGTGAGCTGAACGGCGGGAGGTGCTGTGTCGGCGCTTGCGTCACCGCCGTCAGTCGCAACCTCAGGGTCGGCTGTGCCGGGAAGGCCGCGTGACTCGTCGGCATCTTGGAGCGTGAGCGTGCGGTCTGTGACCGCGCTAGTCGTGTAGGTCGCGTTTGTAGACTCGACCCACGCGATTGGCGAGGCAGAACCGGATGCTCCCGGCGAGGTTTCCGGATCGAGATCGACGTCGATGACGCGGTATCGCTGGCCTTGATGGAAGTAGATCGCGCCGGGGTGGGCATCACGAAGACCGGAGGCGAGTGGAAGTTCACCGAGGACATCGAGCTCGTTACTCGCGGGGATATCCGGGGAGGACTGGTCGTCCGGTGTCACAACGATACGGAGCGAGCGCGAGTTGATCGACCGGAGGGAAACGTGCTGGCTCGGCGGCGGTCCCCCGTCGGGGACGTACGTCCACGTGAGATCTGTCGATGTGAGCGAGCGGTCGAGGACGCCGGCATCGGTGAGTGCTGAGACGTACTTCGGGAGGTCGTCGCCAAACCAAGTGTTGTCGTCGGTGGAGAGGGGGGCTTCGGCGGCGGCTGCCGGGAGGTGTTCGGTAAGGACACGTGGGTTCTGGGGGTTGCATTCGACGGATTCGACGCTGCCGTCAAGGAGATCGTCCGGATGGTCGAGTGCGTATTGGTCGAGCGGATCTGCGCCGCCGACGAGGCCGACAATGCTCGGGTCGGTCCCCCGGCCAGCGCGGCCGGCTTGCTGGAAGAGTTCCATCCGTGTTCCCGGATAGCCGTCGACGAGGACAGCGTCGAGGTTCCCGATGTTGACCCCGACCTCGAGGGCGTTCGTACTCCAGACGACGCGGATGTCGCCGGAGTGCAGCCCGGCTTCAAGTTCTTCTCGCCGCTCGTTCGAGAGTGCGGCCTGATATGCGGCCACGTCGGCGGCGAGGCTGGGATAACCGTCACGCTGGAGGCGGCGAGCGGTGGCCTGAGCGTACTGTTCGGCCGCTTGTCGGCTTCGCGTGAAGACGATAGTCTGGAGACCGCGTTCGACGAGCGCCGCTGCGAGACGTGCGGTCGTCCGGTGTGTCGATCGCGCTTGCCCCTGCTGGCCGCGGGGTGGTTGCCAGAAGAGCCAGTGCGTCGAGCCGCCGGCACTTGTGTCCTGGTCGACGACGTGAACGTCGGCTGGGTCGACGCCAGTCAGCTGGACAGTATGCTGTCGGGGGTTGTCGATCGTGGCTGAGCAGGCGACGATCGTCGGGTCAGCATCGAAGGTTTTCGCGAGCCGGCGGAGTCGTCGAAGGACGACGCCGACGTGACTACCAAAGACGCCACGGTACTGATGCTGTTCGTCGATGACGATCAGGTCCAAGTTGGAGAGGAACCAGCCCCAGAGTTTGTGGGCGAACGGGAGGATGGAGTAGTTGATCATATCAGGCGTCGTCGCGAGAACGTGCGGTTGCCGCTCGCGGACGCGACGTTTCTGGTGTCGAGAGAGTCCGCCCGTGTAGCGCCCTGCGTCAAGACTGGAGTCGACGTTCTGGAGGAAGTCGTAGAGATCGTCGGCTTGGTTGTTGATGAGAGCGCGCGTCGGTGCGATATAGAGAGTACGGGCGTCGTCGACGAGGGCGCGCTCGGCCGCCAGAATCGAATACGGGAGTGATTTCCCCGACCCGGTCGGGGTCGCGAGGGTGACGTGTTTGCGGAGTCGAGCGTGCCGAATCGCTTCCGCCTGATGGTCGTAGACTTGATCGATGCCCTTCTTGCGGATCGCCTCGGAGAGCTCCGGGCGCAGAGGGACATCCGTAGTCTGCGCTGACCGTCCAGTCATCACGCGGTGGTTCACGAGGGTTCCACCGACGGTGGCCTCGTTCTCGGCAAGCCAGTCGACAGTATCGTGGATCGAGGGGCGTTCGCCGGCTGATCCATCGAAGGCGCGTGTCCCTGTTTTGAGCTCTACGTGCTGGGAGACTGCCGCGTCGGTGCTCGGCTTGGAGCGACTCTTCGAGCCGGCACGCGATACGTTCGACTCTGACCGTGGTGACTCCTTTGTCATAACGTCCTTCACCTCCAGTGGAGGGAGAGAAATGCCGTGCGGGGATGCCGGAGATCAGTGATGGTTCTTCGGATGACGATGCCTCGACGAGCGGAGCGAGATGTTCTGGAGGCCGACTACGGAGTAGCCTCAACGAGTGCACTTGTCTCGTCGTCCGTCGACGTCGAGCGACGTGCGCGCACCGCCGTCGGGGGAAGGAGTTCGAACGCGATATGGCGGAACTGCACGAGTCCGCACGACTCGTTCGGGCAGACGATAACGTTGGCGTCGGCGTCAATCGCGCTGCCGGGGACGGCGGGAGCGTCCTCAGGGAGGATGCTGTCCTCACCAGGGTCGCGCTCGTCGTCGTAGAGGGCGAGATCGGTGTAGTAGTAGATCCCCTTGTGCTCGCAACGGGGGCAGCTGTACGCGAGGATCTGACCAGCGGGGGCAGCAGCAGAGGGTTTCACGGGCAATCAATCGAAAGTGCGTTGCCCGGACGTTTAACCTCAGGGGTGCAGCCGGGGCCGGGCGGTACGAGAGTGGGGATCAGGGATCGGCTTCCCAGTACTGGATGGCGAGGCGGCCGTTGCCGAGATCGTCGACATCGTAGGCAACGTCGTCGGGGATGTTGAGGTCGACGATGGCTTCACCCTCGACGAGCTGGGAATCATCGAGGCCAGTCTGTTCGGCGCTTGTTTCGAGTTCAGGATCGAGTGGTAGAGTCGAATCGGACGTCATGGATTCTGGAGACATCAGTCACTTTGAATCCGGGGGGCGAGCATCTGGGTGACAGTGGCGGCGCCGTCGGCGTACTCGTAGTTGAATTTCGCGGGGAAGTCCTCGCCGAGGAGGATTTCGACTTCGGCGTCCTTCGGGATCGCCTTGTTGAGATCCTTGAGGTAGTCCAGCGAGAAGAGCGAGTCGGCAGCGCCGATCTCGAGGTCGATGAGGTCGTCGCGACTGAGTTCGAGGTCGACATCGTCGGTATCGCCTTCGGCGTGGACGCGGAAGGCCTCGTCGTTGGGATCGACGATGAGTTCGACGTGGTCGGAGACCATATCGGCGGCCCGAACAGCACGGTCGATGTCGCGACCTTCGAGGACGACGCGTGCTGGGAGGTCGAGGTCGGGGATGTCGGGCTCTTGGCGGATCGTGTCGGGGTCGAGGAGTGCGAGCGTGTACTCGAGACCGCCGAACTCGATGATGAGCTTGCGGGTTTCCGGGTCGAGCGACATCTGGATGAGGTCGTCGTTGTCAGCCATACCGACGACGTCGGCGAGCTTGGTGAGGTCGACGCCGAGGACGCCACCATCGGCCTGATAAGACTCGAAGGCGGTTTCGGTGATGTTCGTCTCGTCCATCGCGACGTTCGCGGGATCGACAGCGGCGAGGCGAAGGCCGAGATCGTTCAGGTGGACGCGAGACTCGTCGACGAGTACGCTAAGCGTGGTGATCGTCTGGTCGAGGCGGTCAGCCTCGATGATCGCCGAGAACGCCTGGGGTGGGCGGGAGTCGGACGGCGACTCCTCATCGCTGCCGTCACTATCGGTCTCAGCGTCATCTGCTTCCTCGACGTCTGTCCCGTCGGCGTCAGGGACTTCGGCCTCCGTTTCAGAGGCGTCAGCCTCAGTATCGGCCTCGACGCCGATGTCGGGCTCGTCATTTGGGTCGGTGTCTGTACCGTTGGGTGATTCGGGTGTGGATTCTGCCATAGGTGTGATGGATTGTGGTCGTTGGGATCGTGGTTGTCGGTAGACGCGAGTAGACTGTTCTCGAGGCTGGTGTGGGACGTCTCACTCGAGCTTACATCTCCCGTGGAGTGCGAAAAACGGCCGTACTGGACGGACCCGTGAGTCCTTGGTGGAGGCATCGTAGTCTCGACGGTCAGTCCAAGTGGAGGGTCGTCCAGAGATCGAACGCGGCGTCCTTGTAGAGGACAGTCTCGCAGTCCGCGCACTGATACTCGACGGCGCCGAGCGGGTCACCTCCGCCGAGTCGTGTGACTTTTGCCGCCACGATGCCGCGCAATTTCCGTCCCGATGAAGGAGGACACAATCAGTCTCGATCCACAGTGCGGGCACGGCTGCCCAGGCTTCCAGTCCGGACGGCGACTCGTATGCACGTGATGAGCAATACCATCCGAGTTCGTCGAAGTGACGGCGTACGGTTTGTACTTCGCGAGGGGGTCGTACTCCTCATCGGCGAGCACGTGGTCATCCGAGTGCTGGTTCGGAGACTGTCCGTCACCATTGTCAGTCATAGGAAATCCCTCACTCTCGGCAGGGGAGAACAAACTACTGCCTGTCCGATACGCGAGCGGACGGCTCTAGAGGAGTAGAGGTACTCGACGGAGATTGAGTAGTCCACGATCGATTCTCTTTCGTCGACAGATGCGAGGGACTGCGCTTCGTCGATGAGCCAGTTGTTCGCGGCGTGGACAGCCGCTTCTACATCGTGACCGAGCGCAGGGTGGGGTCGGGAGCGTATGCGAAAAAATCTTGCCGGGGAGAAACCCCCCCGAAGCGTGGATATAGAAGTGCGTGAGACGAGTCCAACGACGGAGGGAGAGACAACGTCAGCGGGGAGTGCGCCGCCCTACTCGTCGTCCTCTCCTTCGTTGATCTCGCCGGCCTCGAGGTCGTCGAGAGCGTTGCTGACCATCGCCTCGTAGGCATCGAGGTCAGGGTCGTAGAGGTCGACCGCCATCGCATCGTAGTTGCGCTCGTCGTCGTTCTCGGTGGGGTCGTCGGGGTCGAACGCCTCGAGCCGTGCCTTCGTCTGCTCGGCGGTTTCCGCGACCCACGCGTCCCGACCCTCACCGTCGACAATGTTGATCGACTCGGGACGGATGGAGACGTTGACGTCACCGTCGTCGGTCTCGTAGGTGCGCGCCTTGCCGACCACTGCGACGTACGCCGGGGCTTCCGCGTTCCGTAGGACGCTGGCAGCCTCGGGCTGGTACTGCCCAGCGTAGGCGAAGAACGTCCCGGTCGGGCCCACGATGCGGGCCTGCCAGTACTCGGAGTCGTTGCCGACGTCCGTCGTCTCGGTCAGCGTTCCGACCACGAAGACGCGATTGGCTTTCTCACCCGACGGCAGCAGCGAGTACACGGGCGCACGGTCTTCGTCGGATTCGGTGAAAGTGCTCGTTGCGTTGTTGAATTCTTCTGCGAAGACGCGCTTGGCGACCTCGCGATCACCGTTCGCTGCACTGCCGGGCGAGACAGCGTCTTCGGAAAGCGTGTTCCCCTCCTCGCAGTCGTTGACCACGAGGTAGTTGCCGATGACCGGCCCGGAGACCGTGTAGGAGTGTCCGAGGATCTCCTCTTCGACGGCGTCGGCGACGACGCTCGTGTCGAGAGCGTCCATCGCCATCTGCTTGGCCTCCTCGATGGTTATGCCGGTGAGATCCTCGGTGGCTTCCTGATTGAAGAGGACGTCGTAGGCCGTCTGGCCGTCGTCGATGACCGCCTTCACGCGGAGATCGAACTCGCCGTCGACCTCGCCGTGTTCGGAGCAGCGCCCGTTCTGGAGAACGCGCGTGCAGTCCTCGCCGGGACATCGCTTGACGAGGCCGCTTCCGGGTTGGACAGCCACGACTGCGCCAGCGGCCTCGACATCGGTCGAGCCGACTTCGAGGTCGGCGGCGTCCTCGTCGTCGACGGGAACGATGTCGGACGCGGAGTTGACCTGGACGCTGAGTCGGTCCTGGTACTCGTCGGAGACGACGTTTTCGAATCGGTACACGCCATCTTCCTCGATGGTTGGTGCGTCGGCGGACTCCCACACGGTCACCTTGATGGTGCCGGTCTCGTCACCGATGAGGCCGACTTGAGCGATGGAGTCGACGTCGTTGTCCCAGAGTTGGACGACCTTCGCCGTGACCGAGAGCCACTCGTTCGGGCCCTCAACGGTCGCGATCTCGCGATCGTCGGCCGGACCGTTGGAACCGCTCTGGCCGTCCAGATCGTCGTACTCGAGTCCGTACGCGTCGAGGAAGTAGTTCCGCGTGGTGCGGACGGCCTCGTCCTTCGGGACGCGGTATTCGTCGACGAGCATCGAGAATCGCTCGGCGATCTCTGCTTCGTCTACGTCGACGTCGTCCGGGAATTGGTCAGCGAGCTCTGCCGCTTCGTCGGGAATGGAATTAGCTACTGCCATCGTTGGTCACTCCGATTCGCGTTCGCGAATCGGCTGGTGGGACGTCTCGAGTCAGGTCGACGCCCTGCGCGCCTTCCTGCTCACGCCCCTGCACCCCAATCCGGGGGAAATAAACCGCCGTTGCGACGGGAACGCGGGTGGTGGGTGTCGCCACGCGCGCCGGGATTCGGCTCATTACCTGCATAGTCGTGAGTCCCCCTTCACCCCCCGCGGGGGGATAAACCGCGTGCGGTGCGTTCGGTCGTTGGTCAGAGGCGATGCTCGGCCAGCCTCCGGCGAGCGGTGCGGATCGTCGAGGCGAGACGGGCGACAATCCGTGTCCTCCAAATGCGTCTGTAGGTAGAGGCGGCGGTGCCGTCATCTGTCTCCCGCGAATCGGCGTCAAGGATATCTGAGTCGTCGGGGCCAGGGTGGGCGCGGTCGGATGTGGACGACCACTCGTGGTCGTCAAGACTGGGGATCGCGGCCGCGACCTCAGCATCGGTTGCACCCGTTGGAACGCCCGTTGCCGAGTCGAGGCCAGAGTCGGGATCGGCCGGGTCCGCGGGGTCGTACTTCCGGCGGACGACAGCAGAGGCGTCCTCAAGAGGGACACTCCAGTTGGCGAGGAATTCGAGATCCTCGACGACCGCGTCACGGGTCGGCGGCGTCTCAGTCGTCCGAGCGAGATGGGTGACGAGGTACTCCGCCACTCCCTCGCGGGACGCAGTGAGGTACTGCCGAGTGGCTGTCTGTGCACGATCTACAGAGAGGCCGTAGTCCGCGACGAGTCGCTGCATATGCTGGTCGACGATGTCCTCGGACGCGACGTCAGCCGGAAGGTCGTTCATCAGCTCGTTGACCGCCCGTTCGATGCGAAGCGTCCGTTCGGTCATCGATCTTCACCTGCCTTCCCAGGCCACCAGTCGTCGTCCTCAATCGTCGGTGGCTCGTAGAGCCCCGGTTCGCGGGGTCGCCGACGGAAGTCGGACAGCTGTGCTTGACGCGGTCGCGATCGCTCACGGAGAGCTGCTGCGCTGGACATCTGTGAAGTCACCTCACCCCCTGTTGGGAGGGACAAACTCACGTCGGTCGCCACGGGTGATGGCGTCGCCGAGCGCCCCCACGGGCCACGCGGTGCTGTCGAGGTTGTGGCTGCGCGCGCAGCGACGCTCGCGTCGCGAGCACGGAGCGGTGGGCGGGGCGGTGGGTAGTGGGTGCCGGGAGCCACACACTAACCAGCCGGTTGCGATGCCTACCTGAGGACTACTCGCGGCACACGCAAAAAAGCGGCCGAGCGATGGCCTACTCGTCGTCCCGCCGTCCGAGCGTGACCTCGATCGCCCGCTCCATATCGATGTGGTTGATCCACGCGTGCTGGTCGCTATCGGCCGACCACGGAGCGATTGTCGGATCATCCGACTGCCGCTTCCGCCGCGTCATCGGGCCGTCACCCCGGTCGAGGATGGTGAGGTCCGTATCACCGACGACTGCCAGGGTCGCATCACCCTTGTAGGCGTTGACACGCACCCGCTCCGCCCGAATCCGGTCGCCCACCGCGAGCGTCGGCTTGTCACCCGCCGCGAACCAGACCGTGAACTTCGCCGTGTCGCCGGCCTCGTCTTGCACCAGTCCCACCTGGTACTGCGACCGATGCTTCGGCGTCCACAGCGTGGTCACCTCCGCCTCGACCGTCGTCTCCCACTGCTCGTAGGGATCGATCGACCCGATGGGCTGCTTGATCTCGAACATCCGCTCGAGTGTCTCCTTGACGGCGATCGTCGCGTTCATCACGTCCGACCCGTCCTGGATGTGCCGGGCGATGCACTTCCCGAACGTCGCTCTGGACATCGCTGCTTCGCCTTGGAAGTGCTCGGCCAGCCGCGCCGCGCCCTTGTTCACCTGGGCGAGCGTCTCCTGGTCGAGTGACGCCCGTGGGTCAGGGGCGTCACTCACGGACGTCGTCGTGACCGGTTCGTCGTCTGCCGGGTCGACCCGCTTGACGCCGACCGTCTCTGCCGGCGGGCCCTCCCATGGGTCGTCGCTCTCTGAGACGGAGTGGCGAATCGGCACCCGCGTCCGCATATCGTCTCGCGACCGCGCCGCCCGGTTGATGCCCGCCACCTCTGCCGCGATCGCCTTCGCGCGGTTCCGCTCATCGGCCTCGAACTCGCCGCGCATTCGCTCTTCAGTCGCTAGCGTGTAGTGCTCCGGGGACACCTCCGCGAACGGCGCTTG
>Ga0207720_100680_pt1 | contig 18550 bp, 17 predicted proteins | sample A23P2SouthBayCA_2_FD_187751 | JGI IMG/M metagenome (GOLD analysis project Ga0207720, IMG submission 187751) | Aerobic enrichment media microbial communities from Eden Landing Ponds, California, USA - A23 E3 (2) (SPAdes) | ecosystem: Environmental > Aquatic > Marine > Unclassified | place...
CCCGCCGATCGGCAGGCGAACTCCCGCGGTGTCGCCGACAGGGTCGCTGACAACGCGACTCGGCGGCGGTTCCTCGCGCTCGGCGGCGCGACCGGGGTCGCCGCGCTCGCCGGCTGTAGCGCGGCGCCGGTCGGCGGCGGGAGCGACGGCGGGGGGACGCTGACGGTCGCGACCTACAGCAACTTCATCGACGCGCCGTCGGTGAGTCCCGGCGAGTGGCTCAAAGAGGAGTTCGAGTCGCGCGTCGACGCCGAACTGGAGTGGGCGACTCCGGACAACGAGGTGAACTACTACGTCGAGCGCACCGCCTCGGGTGCATCGATCGACGCCGACCTCTACGTCGGGCTCACCACCGAGGACCTGGTGCGCGTCGACGAGACGCTCGACGACGACCTGTTCGCCGAACGCGGCGACGTCGGGGGGTTCGACGACGTGCGCGAGGGGCTCCTGTTCGACCCGTTCGACCGCGCCGTCCCCTTCGACACCGGCTACGTGAGCCTCGTGTACGACGGGACCGCGACCGAGGCGCCGGAGACGTTCGAGGGCCTGCTCGACGACGAGCACGCGGGCGCGCTCATCGCGCAGAACCCCGGCGGCTCCGCGACCGGTAGGGCGTTCCTCCTCCACACGATCAACCGCTTCGGCGACGGCGGCGTCGCGAGCGACGGCGACGGGGAGGCGATCGAGGGCGAGGACGGCGACCCCGAGTACGACTACCTCGACTACTGGGCGGACCTCCAAGCGAACGACGTGCGCGTGCTGGGGAACTGGGACGACGCCTACGCCGCCTGGAGCGAGGGCGAGGCGCCGATGGTCGTCTCCTACTCGACCGACCAGGTGTTCGCGGACATGGAGGGACAGGACCTGGAGAAACACCAGATCCGCTTTTTGAGCGATCAGGCGTACGCCAACCCGGAGGGGATGGCCGTCTTCGCCGACGCGGACGAGCCAGACCTCGCCCGCGAGTTCATGTCGTTCATGCTGGAGCCCGACGTGCAGGGACAGATCGCTCAGCGCAACGTCGCGTTCCCCGCGACCGACACGGCCGAGCTTCCGAGCGACTACGCCGAACTGGCGCAGGAGCCGTCCGAACCGGTGACGTTCACGTACGACGAACTCCAAGGCTCGGTCAGTGAGTGGGTCGAAAGCTGGGAGCGGCAGTTCGCCGGGAACTGACGGCGGCGTGTCCGACGCCAGTCGCGGCGCCGTCGACAGTCGTCGCCCCCTGCGCGAGCGCGTCGCGGGCCGCCTCCGCGGGCGCCTCCTGACCGCGCTCGCGGTCGTCACGAGCGCCGTGCTCGTCGCCGCGTTCTACTACCCGGTCGGAACGGTCCTGATCGAGGCGGTCGTCGTCGACGGCGCCCCCACGCTCGCCGTGTTCGCCGAGGTGCTCCGCGATCCGTTCTACTTCGGTGAGTTCGCCCGGCTGTTCGCGGGCGAGTCGCCGCTCGCGGTCGCACGGGGCCTCCTCTCGCCGGACCGCCGCCTCGGGATCGTCGGGTTCACCGCCTATCAGGCCGCGCTGTCGACGGTCGCCAGCGTCGCCCTGGGGCTCCCGGCCGCCTACCTCCTCGCGCGCTTCGAGTTCCCGGGCCGGCGCACCTTACGGTCGCTGACTATCGTGCCGTTCGTGCTCCCGTCGATCATGGTCGCGGTCGGCTTCGTCGCCACGTTCGGCGACAACGGCACGCTCAACGCGGTTCTCGGCGCGCTCGGACTCCCCCCCGTCGACCTGCTGTTCACGCTCGAAGCGGTCGTGATCGCTCACGCCTTTTATAATGCGCCGCTCGTCGCTCGGGTGACGACCGCGGCGTGGGAGTCGGTCGACGCGAGCGCGGTCGAGACCGCCCGGAGCCTCGGCGCGGGGCCGGTCAGGGCCTTCTTCGACGTGGTCGCGCCGCAGGTGTACCCCGCCGTGTTGACGGGCGCGGCGCTCACTTTCGTGTTCACGTTCGGGACCTTCCCCATCGTGCTCGCGCTCGGCGGGTTCGAGCTGGCGACCGTCGAGGTGTTCGTCTACCGGCTCGTCCGCGACCTGAGCTACGCCGAGGCGGCCGCGCTGGCGATCGTCGAACTCGTCATCTCTCTCGGCGTGCTGCTGGCGTACCTGCGCTACGAGGCGCAGAACACGGTCAGCTCGCGGGGAGTCAGACCCCTCCCCCGAAAGGCTCTGCTCCCCGACGCCCCGACCGCGCGGGAGCTCCTGCCACGCGCCGGCCTCGCCGCCTTCGTCGCCCTCGCGGGACTCGTCTTCGTCGCGCCCATCGCCTCGATGGTCCTCGCGAGCGTCACGGGCGGGGACGGCGCGCTCACACTCGCCCACTACCGGTTCCTGATCGACCGCCAGCAGACGGGGGCGGCGTTTCAGGTGCGCCCGTGGCCCGCGATCCGCAACTCGCTGACGTTCGCGAGCGCCGCGACGCTCCTCGCGCTCCCGATGGGCGTCGTCGTCGCGGTGCTGACGACCCGGCGGTACCGCGGGCGGAAGCTGGTCGACGCGGCCGCGATGGCGCCGCTCGCCGTCTCCGGGATCATCGTCGGGCTCGGGCTCCTCCGCGGGCTCGTCTTCGGCGTTGAGATCGCCGGCTGGCGGTTCGCGGCGACCGGCGCGGTCGCCATCGTCGTCGCGCACGCGGTCGCCGGCTACCCTTTCGTCGTCCGGACGGTCGCGCCCGGGTTAGAGGGGCTGGACCGCTCGCTGATCGAGTCGGCGCGGGCGCTCGGTGCCTCGCGGGCGCGGGTGATCCGAGACGTGGAGCTCCCCCTCGTGTGGCCCGGCGTCGTCGCCGGCGCGGCGTTCGCGTTCGCCATCTCGATCGGGGAGTTCACGGCGACGGTGGTGCTCGCCACCGGCGCCGACGCGTACACGATGCCGGTCGCCATCGAACGCTTCATCGGGCGTCGGCTCGGACCGGCGACCGCAATGGGCGTCGTCCTCCTGGTCGTCACCGGGCTCAGCTTCGTCGTCATCGAGCGGCTCGGAGGTGAGACGCGTGGGCTCTGAGCCGGACCCCTCGCCCGACTCCACCGAGGCCGACGCCACGGAGGCTGATGCCACCGGGGCCGGCACCACCGAGGCTGACGCCACGCCGGCGGTCGAACTCGACGGCGTCACCAAGCGCTACGGCGACACCGCCGCCGTCGACGACGTGAGCCTCCGGGTGCGCGACGGGGAGTTCTTCACGCTCGTCGGCCCCTCCGGCTGCGGCAAGACCACGACGCTCCGGCTGATCGCGGGGTTCGAGGAGCCGACCGCGGGGGAGATCCGCTTCTCGGGCGAGTCGGTGGCGGGGGTCCCGCCCGAGGACCGCGACGTGGGCGTCGTCTTCCAGAACTACGCGCTGTTCCCGCACATGACCGTCGGCGAGAACGTCGGCTACGGGCTCAACTTCGCGGACCTGCCGGAGGGCGTCACCCGCGACGAGCGCGTCGCGGAACTGCTCGACCTGGTGGACCTCCCCGACGCCGCCGACCGCGACCCCGAGAGCCTCTCGGGCGGGCAGCAGCAGCGCGTCGCGATGGCCCGAGCGCTCGCGCCGGGTCCCGACCTCCTCCTCCTCGACGAGCCGATGAGCGCGCTCGACGCGCAGCTCCGCGAGCGCCTCCGGGTGCAGGTCCGAAAGATTCAGTCGGAGCTCTCGATTACAACCGTCTACGTCACCCACGACCAAGAGGAGGCGCTGGCGATCTCCGACCGCGTCGCGGTGATGCGCGACGGGCGGCCCGAGCAGGTCGCGCCCCCGCGGACGGTGTACCGGGAGCCGTCGAGCCGGTTCGTCGCCGAGTTCGTCGGCGACAACAACGTCTTCGCGGGGCGGGTAGTCGACGTGGAGGCGGGCACGGTCGAGGGAGACGGTCCCGAGAGCGACGTCGCCCCCCGAACCGCCGGCGTCGACGTCGGCGGTGAGACGCTCCGGGTCGGGGTCGGCGGAGAGGGTGGCGACAGTCTCGCGCCCGGCGATCGCCTCACCTTCTGCGTCCGGCCCGAGTACCTGCGGATCGCCGAGGGGAAAAGCCGACTCACGGCGACCGTCGCGAGCGCGGAGTTCCTCGGCGAGACGACTCGGGTGACCCTCGACCGGGGCGGTCGCGACCTCGTGGTCCGGACGCGAGACCCGCTCTCCGGCGATGTCGTCGTCGGTTTCGACCCCGAAGACGCGCACGTGATCGGTGTCGATGAAACGTGATCGACGTCGATGAAGCTCGGTGAAGCGCGACGATTTATAAGTGAACGAGGCGCTTTGCGCCTCGCGGCTGGGTCTTTGGTGGTGTTCGCTGTCGATCCGGCGTCAACGGTTTATAAGCGAGCGGCTGGGACCCTGGAGGGATCCACCGTCGATCCGCTGTCAACGGTTTATAAACGATCGCTCGCTGAAACACGCCGATCGTCCCCGGTCACTTCCAGTGCCAGAAGTGGTCGCGACCGTCTTCGACCGGGTCGGTCCGCTCGCGGAGGTCGGCGACGTCGTCGGCGGTCGGCTCGTGGTCGTCCGGCAGCGACTCCATGCACTCGAAACAGAGGAAGAACTCGGAGCCGTCGGTGAGTTCGAGGGTCAGCCCCTGCGTCGACTCGAACGCGAAGTTCCACAGGTCGCCGATTCCGCCGGCGATCCTGACGGACCGCTCGCAGACGTCACAGGACTCCGAGGCCATACCTCCGGTTGCGGCTCCGCGCGCTAATGCGTGTCGCCGTGGAGCCGTGACCGTTCACCGCCCGCGAAGCCCCAACAGCTCCCGCGTTTCCTCGGGCGTCGCCACGGGTCGCCCCAGCTCCTCGGCGATCCGCGCCGCTCGCGCCACCAACTGCTCGTTCGTCGCCAACTCGCCTCTCTCGTAGTACCGGTTGTCCTCCAGTCCGACGCGGACGTGGCCGCCGAGGAGGATCGACTGCGTCGTCAGCGGGAGTTGGTGCGGCCCGAACCCGATCACGTTGAACTCGACGCCCTCGGGCAACGCCTCGACTCGGTTCAGTAGGGTCCGCGGGTGCGGCGGCGACGTGGTCCCGCCGCCGAACAGGAAGTTGAGGTACGGCGGGTCGTCGAGCTCCTCCAGCATCGCCAGCGACTCGTTGAAGTGGCCGTCGTTGAACACCTCCAGTTCGGGCTTAATCGACCGCTCCTGCATCTCCGCGTGCAGCGACGCGACCAGCCCGCGGGTGTTCTCGGAGGTGAGTCGCTCGTAGCGGTTGAGCGGCCCCATGTCGAGCGACGCCATCTCGGGGGCGGGATCGGTCCGCAGGGGCTCGTGGCGGAGAGCGTCGGGCGCGCCGGTCCCGCCGGTGGAGTGCTGGAGGACCGCCTCGTCGGTGGCGTCGCGGACCGCGTCGGCGACCGCCTGAAAGCGCTCGGTCGAGAAGGCGCGCTCGCCGTTGTCGCGGCGCGCGTGCAGGTGGAGGACGCTCGCGCCCGCGTCCTCGCAGGCGGCCGCTGCGGTCGCGATCTCCCCGGGCGCCTCGGGGAGATCCGGGTGGGCCTCCTTGCCGTGGACGCCGCCCGTCAGCGCCGCGGTGATGACGACCGGTTTCCCGTCGCGGTAGTCCTCGTAGGTCATCGGTCGCGGTCGCCGGTCTCGCTCCCGTCGGGCGACGACTCCGCCTCGACGTAGAACTCGCAGTCCGTCTCCGGATCGAGGCCGTACCGGGCGTTACAGACGTCGGCGCGCATCGGCTGCACGAACGACCCGGTCACCGTACAGAACGCGCGAGCCTCGTCGAAGGCCATCCCGTCTCCCGCCTCGCGGTACGTCAGGTGGTGACACTTCTCGGTCATGGCGGACGGAGGCGGGCGAGCGGCTTGAAACCATGCGTCGGGGCGGGTGACCCCTCCTGACCGACGGTGTTTAACCGAACGCCCGAAAAAGGGGCGACATGGAGCCGGTCGACGACTGGCAGGCGGCGATCGCCGAGGCTGGTGAGCTAACCGGTCCGATCGCCGCCGCTATCGTCGACGACCACGGCGACCGCGGGAAACGCGCCGTCGAGGCCGTCGGCGAGGGGCGGGTGAAACGGTACCGCGATTTCACCGTCGTCGTCGGCCACGACGACGAGTACGTGGTCGAGGGGGGCGAGTGCACCTGCGCGGACGCGACCTACAACCTCGACGCCGACGACCCCTCCGAGCGCTGCTGGCACGCGATCGCGGTCGACGTCGCCGACGCGGTCGGTGCGGTCGACCACCACGACATGTGGTACTCCGAGGTCCGCGAGTTCCTGTGAGCCGGGTTCGCTCGCTAACCGAGGCGGAGCGCCGGGGCAGCTACCGTTCGGCCGGGTGAGCCGCCGATACGCCTGATTTTCCGCCCGGCCAGTCGAAAACGTTTCAACGGCGGCCGGTCTGCCCTACGGTATGGCGGACTGTCCACTCGCCGACGACTGCCCCAGTTTCGACGAACGAATCGAGGGGATGGGGTGTCAACACTACGGCAACAAGGGCGGCGCGGAGTGGTGTAACCACTACGACATGCCCATCTACGAGCTGAAACGGCAACCGGTCCAGCCCGGCGAGGAGGTCGTCGTCGAGGTCGACGACATCCACGAGAGCGGCGCGGGCGTCGGCCGCACCGACGACGGCTTCATCGTCCTCGTCGACGGCCTGCTCCCCCCGGCGCGCGCCGAGGTCCGGATCCACCGGGTGAAGTCGAGCCACGCGACCGCACAGGACGTCGTCGAGCGTCTCCCCGAGGATCTGGAGGGGGGCGACGGCGACGCCGACGAGGGCGGCGACACCGACGACTTCGCCGGCGACGACGAGGACGACGAGGACGACGAAGACGAGGCGGGCGACCGACGCCGCGACCGCCCGGACCGCGAACGGCTCGGCAGCCGCGAGAACTTCTGGGGCAAGTAGGCGCGTCCCGGGGACGGCCCCACCCCACGGACAGTCCGGACGCCGCCGATCCGTCGCTGACACCGACTTCGACTCCGCTTCTCACACTCACCGAAACCCCCGCTTTTTGAGCGCCCGGCCCCTGGTGACGCGTATGGTCGAAGATGACGGGGCCTCCGACGCCGGTTCCGAGCCGAATCTCGACGATGTCGACGCCGCGTCGCTGCTGGAGCGCGCGGGGTTCGACGCGGACGAGAGCGTCCTCACGCGCCGACAGGCCGAGGTGCTGGCACTCCGCGAGCGGGGGCTCCGCCAGTCCGACATCGCGGACCGGCTGGGCACGTCGCGCGCGAACGTCTCCAGCGTCGAGGCCAGCGCCCGCGACAACGTGGCGAACGCTCGCGAGACGGTCGCGTTCGCGGAGGCCCTCGCGGCTCCGGTCCGCGTCGAGATCGAGGTTGGAACCGACCTCTACGACGCGCCGAAGCGCGTGTACGACGCCTGCGACGAGGCCGGCGTGAAGGTGAACCAGACCGCTCCCGACCTGATGAAGACGATCAGCGAGGGCGCGGGCGATGCAGTTCACGGACGCGAGGTGCGCGACCGGTTATTCGTCACGGTCGACGCCACGGGGACGATCCGAGTGCGGCGGCCCTAGGCCGATCCGACGGGCCGACCGCGGACGCTAAGTCGGTGGGCCGTCGACCCCGATCCGAGATGCGGGTCACCCTCCTCGGCACCGGTGACACCACCGGAACGCCGACGGTCGGCTGCGACTGCGACACCTGCGCCGCGGCGCGCGAGCGCGGGGTGTCGCGCTCGCGGTTCTCGGTCCACGTCGCCAACGAGCGCACCGGCGAGTCGCTGCTCGTCGACTTCAGCCCCGACTTCCGGAGCCAGTTCCTCGCTCACGACGTCCAGTTGCCCGACGCCGGCATCGTGACGCATATCCACTTCGACCACCTCGACGGGCTCGGCAACGCGTATCGGTTGGTCGACGGGCTCCCGGTCCACGCGCCGTCGGAGACCGACCCCGCCACCGACGAGAGCGTCGCCGAGACGATCCGCGACAAGTACGACTACCTCGAAGACCGGATCGGCGTCCACGCCCGCGACCCGTTCGACACCTTCGAGACGTGCGGGTTCGAGGTCCGGTTCGTCCCCGTCGACCACCCGCCGCTTCTGTGTTACGGCGTCGTGATCGAGGACCCCGAGACGGGCGCGAAGCTCTCCTTGACGGGTGATACGAGCTACGACGTCCCCGAGCGCTCCCGCGAGGCCCTCTCGGACGCCGACCTCCTCCTCGCCGACGCCATCGTCCCCGCCTCGCTCTGTGACTACCATCCGATCGGCGGGCGTCACGAGGGGCCGGACGGCGTCCCGCGCACGTTCGGCACGAAACACATGACTCGGGAGGGCGCGCTCGCGCTCGCCGACGAGCTACACGCCGACCGGACGCGGCTCGTCCACCTCGCGCACTTCTACCCGCCCGACGAGGCGTTCGAGGAGCCGCTCGCGGTCGACGGCGAGACGTACGAACTGTAGCTCCGGCGCCGCGGCGGTCGCAGACGCGACCGGGCCCTACTCGTACTCGCTCCCGACGACCTCGCGGATGCGCTCCGCGGTCACCGGGCCGACGCCGTCGACCGCCAGCAGGTCGTCTTCGGGAGCGGTCATCACGGCCTCGACGGTCCCGAAGTGTTCGAGGAGGGTGCGCGCGGTGACCGGCCCGATGTCGGCGATGGCGGAGACGACGTACTCCTGCTGTTCCGCGCGGGTTTTCGTCGTCTTCTCGCCGTGAACGCTCACCTCGCGGTCGCGCGTCTCCTGCTCGCGCTTGGCGATCGTCGCGAGCAGTTCGGTGGTGTCGCCCTCGCCCTCGGTGCGGAGCACGCTCACGTCGAAGTCGACCGCGAGCGACGCGAGCGCGCCGCGGATCGCGTTGGGTTCGATGTCGCGCTGGCCGTAGAGGTTCGTCCCCTCGACGACCATCACGGGGCGGGCGTACGCCCGCGAGAGTTCACCGACCTGCTCGAACATCGACCGGTCGGCGTCGAGCATCGAGTCGACGAAGTCGGCCGCGGACTTGCGCTCGACGGCGACGCGGTCGGAGAGCACGTAGTCGCCGACCGCGAGCGTCTCCAACCGGGTGACGAGCCCGTCGCGCGTCGAGAGGTCCTTCGCGATCGAGGAGTCGAGCTCGCGCTGATCGACGACCACCTCGACGCCCTCGTCGACGCCGGCGGTCGCGACGACGCCGGAGTCGTCGCTGTCGGTGCTGTCGTCGTCCTCTCCGTCTCGCGCCTCCTCGGCGAAGTCGGTGAGTCCGGCGTCGGCGTCCCCATCATTGCCCTCCCCGTCGTTGTCGGCGGTTTCGCCCCCGCTATCGTCGGTGACCCCGTCGGCGTCGTCCTCGGTGGACCCGCCGGAGAACGCGTCGAGCCCCGCCTGCCCGTCGTCGCCGACGGTCTCTTCGATGTCGTCGGTGGCCTCCTTCAGCTCGGCGAGCTGGCTGGCCATCTTCTTCTCGCGGCGGCGCGAGATCCAGAAGAACGCCTCGTCGCGGGTGTCTTCGGCCATCAGGACGACTACCTTCCCTTCCGCCTGCCGGCCGGTCCGGCCCTTGCGCTGGATCGAGCGGATCGCGGTCGGGACGGGTTCGTAGAAGCAGACCAGATCGACTTCGGGGACGTCGAGCCCCTCCTCCGCGACGCTCGTGGAGACGAGCACCTCGAACTCGCCCGCCTTGAACTCGTCGAGCGTCTGCTGCTGCTGTTTCTGGCTCATCCCGTCGGAGCCCTCCTTGTCGCCCTGCCCGACGAACTTCCGCACGTCGAAGCTGGCCGAGAGGAACTCGACGAGCGCCTCGGCGGTGTCGCGGGACTCCGTGAACAGGATGGCGCGCTCGCCCTCGTTGATGCCGAGGGTTTCGGCCAAGAGGATCCGAGCCTTCGAGAACTTCGGGTGGAGCCCGTCGAACGACTCCGCCTTCCGCATCGCTTCTCTCACTTTGGGGTCCGCGACCATGCGCTGGCTCGCCTTCGAGGCGCCCGACGAGCGGGCGGCCTCGCGCTGGCGCTCGAAGTAGCGCCGGACCGACTCGACGGACTGCGTCTCGACCAGTTCGGTCGCGCGCCGGAGCTTCATCACCTCCGCGTGGGTGCTCATTCCCTTGTACCCCTCCGACTGGTCGTTGTCCATCATCTGCTTCAGCTGCCCCCGCATCTTGTTGAGGTCCTTCTGCGAGAGGTCCGGGTTCGTCGTGTTCGTCACGCCGAGCGACTTCAGCTTCTCTAACCGGTCGGTGATCACCTCGTTGAGGGCGTCGCGAATGTCGAGGACCTCGTCCGGGAGCGTCACCTGCTCCCACTGGACGTCGGTGTCGTGCGTGTACTCGTCGACGTCGGCGTCGTCCTCGGTCATCACCTCGACGTTCACGAGCCCGAGGTTCTCACAGACCGTCTCGATCTCCTCGGTGTCGCCGCCGGGCGAGGCCGACATCCCGGTGACGAGGGGGTCGGCCGCGTCGGCGTGGTAGCGCTCCGCGATGTAGACGTACGCGTAGTCGCCGGTCGCGCGGTGGCACTCGTCGAAGGTGCAGTGGGTCACGTCGCGCAGCGAGATCCGGTTGCCGACCAGGTCGTTCTCGACCACCTGTGGAGTCGCGATCACGATCCGGGCGTCCTCCCACAGCGCGGCGCGGTCGTCCGGCTTCACGTCGCCGGTGAACACGACGATCTCGTCGTCCGGAATCTCCAGCGCCTCGCGGTAGAAGTCGGCGTGCTGCTGGACGAGGGGTTTGGTGGGGGCTAAAAAGAGCGCCTTCCCGCCCGCCTCGTGGAGGCGCTCGGCGGTGACGAGCAGGCTGACTGTCGTCTTGCCGAGGCCGGTCGGGAGACAGACGAGGGTGTGTTCGTCGGCGGCGGCGTCCGCCAGTTGGAGCTGGTAACGGCGCCGCTGGAGGAAGTCGTCGACGAGCAGGGGTCTGTCCATGCCGGCGGCCTCGGTCGCCATCGGCGGCTCTTGGCCGGCACCGGCCTAAAGCCTTCGCGAAGCGGGTTGAAAGTTATCGATCGCCGGAGCGCTCCTCTCGAAGCTCCTCCGGAACGGTCTCGTCGACCAGCTCCGCCCACTCGGCGAGCCGGTCTCCGGATGGCGTTTGCGCACTCATCACGCGACGGATCTCGGTGGTACGTATTAACACTTACCCCGTTTCCACGCGTGTTGGGGTCGGTCCGGCCGTGCGCCGCCTGCGTTCCGCGGGCGCCGCCCCCGCTCCGCGGGGTCGTCGGCGCCGACTCGCACGCCTTTTACCGCTCACGCGCCTCGGACCGGCATGAGCAATCTCGACGAGTTCCTCGCGGGCGAGCGGCTCGACGACGTCGTCTTCTACCTGAGCGACGCGTACCTCGACGACGACTCCCGACTCCGCAGCGTCGGCACCGAGACGGACGACGGGGTCCGGCTGATCCTCGACGGCGAGACCGGTCGGTCCGCGTTCGAGGCCGGCACGGGGATGGGCGCGATGGAGTTCGCCAAGACGGCGATGGGCGCCGAGGGAGATATCGCCCGCTCGCTCGACGGCGGAACGTGTCCGTTCGCGGACGGCGGTGGAGACGAGGACGGCCCCGACGACGACCACGACGTCAACTTCGTCTTCGCGTTCGCGGAGGCGCAAAACGAGGAGGTCGGCGGCCTCTACGCCGAGGGCGACGTGGTCCACGCGTACGCTCACTGCACCTGTGGAGAGAGCTACTCACGCAAGTGGGTCGTCGGCGACCGCGACGACTGACGCGACGGTTCGTAGCGGGCGTTACTCCTCTTCGCCGGTGGGTGGGCCTACTCTTCTTCCGGCGCGTCCTCTTCCCGCACCGCCCCCTCGACGAGCGACTGGTCGGCGTACTGCTCGCGGAGGTCCTTCTTCGAGAACTTCCCGGTCGCGGTCTTGGGCACCTCGTCGATGAATTCCACCGCGTCCGGTACCCACCACTTCGGGTACTCGTCGCGGAGGCCGGCCTCGATCTCCTCGACTACGGCCTCGCGGTCGACGCCGTCGGCAGCGACCACGAACGCGACCGGTCGCTCCTGCCAGCGCTCGTGGGGGACGCCGACCACGGTCGCCTCGCTGACGCCGTCGTACGCCATGATCGCGTTCTCCAACTCGACGCTGGAGATCCACTCGCCGCCGGACTTGATCACGTCCTTGGTCCGGTCGACGAGCTGCATGTACCCGTCCTCGTCGACGGTGACCACGTCGCCGGTCTTCAGCCAGCCGTCCTCGAACCCCTCCTCGCTGGCGTCGGGTCGCGCGAAGTACTCCTGGGTCACCCACGGGCCGCGGATCCGGAGCTCGCCGAACGCCTCTCCGTCCCACGGGATCTCCTCGCCGTCCTCGTCGATCACCTCGAACTCCAGGCCCGGGACGACAAGTCCCTGTTTCGACCGCTTGTCGACCTGCGTCTCGTAGTCGGCGTCGCGCAGGTCGTTCGTGAGGTGCGAGACGGTGCCGATCGGCGACAGCTCCGTCATCCCCCACGCGTGGAGCACCTCGACGCCGCGCTCGTCGTACCACTCGATCAGCGCCCGCGGCGCGGCGGCGCCCCCGATGATGACGGTCTCGAGCGTCGAGAGGTCGACATCGTTCCCCGCCTCGATGTACTCGCGGAGCCCGAGCCACACCGTCGGGACGCCCGCCGAGATCGTCACGCCCTCCTCTTCGATCAGGGCCGCGAGGTCTGCGGGGTCCGGCGACGGTCCCGGATAGACGTGTTTCGCACCCGCCGCGGTCGCGGTGAACGGCATCCCCCACGCGTTGACGTGGAACATGGGAACGACCGGCATGACAACGTCGGAGTCCTCCATCGGGATCCCCTGCGGCGTCTGGGAGGCCATCGTGTGGCTCCACAGCATCGACTGGGTGTACTCGACGCCCTTCGGCTTCCCCGTCGTGCCGGAGGTGTAACAGAGCCCGGCGGGCTGGTCGCCGTCGAGATCGGGCCAGTCGTAGTCGGTCGAGTGGTCCGCGATGAACTCCTCGTAGGGCGTCGCGTCGAGCGCGTCGATCTCGGACGAGCCCATGGAGACGAAATCGACGTCGTCGAACTCCGCGGCGCCCTCCGCCGCGCCGGCGAGTTTCGGCGCCAGCGACGCGTCGACGAAGACGATCTCGTCGTCGGCGTCCTCGACGATGTAGCGGATGTGCTCGTCGGGCAGGAGGGGGTTGATAGTGTGGAGCTGCGCGCCGGCGTTCGGGACGCCGAAATACGTCTCGAAGTGGCGGGTGTGGTTCCAGCAGAACGTCGCGATCCGGTCGCCGCGCTCGATCCCGTACTCGTCGAGCGCGTTCGCGAGTTGCGCCGTGCGATCGGCGTACTCGGCGTACGTGTGTCGCGTCCGCCCCTCGTGGGTCCGAGAGATGACTTCGGTGTCCGGGTACAGTCGTTCGGCGCGCCACAGGAAGGGTCGCAGGGTCTGGGAGTGTCCACCGGGCATACCTCACACACCACGAGCGCAGGAACTATGAACGTCATCATGGTTGATCATTATGGTTGTCGGGAGGGGGAGTTCGACAACGCGGTCGCTTAGGTATAAATGACTGCTGGCCCCGGTCGACGGTGAACGCGCCCAAAGCCCCGCACAGCACCGCCGGAAGACGGCCCTTCTCGATCACTACTGTTTAAAAACCGTTAGCTATCCCTTAAAAAGGCTCGCGTGGACGGGCGCGTGGTCCGACTCCGGGCGCGGGGTTTCGTCGCTCTCGCCGCCGCCGTCGTCGGAGACCGCCCGACCCTCGACCCCCTCCGCGAGGAAGTCGCGGAGCGGCGGGCCGACGTGTTCGGGTTCCACGAGGAACGCGTCGTGGCCGTGGTCGGAGTCGATCACGTGGTGCGCGACCGGGGCGTCGCCGGCGCGGAACGCGTCGGCGAGCGACGACGACTGTTCGACGGTGAAGTGCCAGTCGGCGGTGAAACTCAACAGGAGCGCCTCGCCCTCGAAGGCGCCGAGCGCGTCGGCGTCGGTGCCGTGGCCCGCGGCGAGGTCGTACTCGTCCATCGCGCGCGTGAGGTAGAGGTAGCTGTTGGCGTCGAACCGCTCGCTGAACCCCTCCGCCTGGTAGTCGAGGTACGACTCCACCTCGCGGTACGGGAAGAACGCCGCCGTCGGCTCCGGCGGGAGCCCCAGGTCCCCCTCCTCGCGGGTCAGCGAGTCGCGGCCCGCCGAGCGCCGCCCGAACTTCCGTTCCATCGACGCCTTCGAGAGGTACATGATGTGTCCGATCTGGCGGGCCAGAGCGAGTCCCTCGTCGGGCGAGGGACGGTCATCGCCGTAGTAGTCGCCGCCGTTCCAGTTCGAGTCCGCGCGGATCGCCCGTCGGGCGACCGCGTCGAGCGCGAGACACTGCGCGTCGAGCCGCCCGGCGGTCGCGATGGCGACCACGCGGTCGACGTCGTCCGGGTAGCGCTTCGCCCACTCCAAGGCGTTCATCCCGCCGACGCTCCCGCCGACGACGGCGCGGAGGCGCCCGACGCCGAGGTGGTCCAGCAGGCGGCGCTGCGCGCGCGCCCAGTCCTCGACCTGCACCGGCGGGAAGGCGGTGCCCCACCGGTCGTGATCGGGCTCCTCGGGGAGGTCGAGGTCGGCGGGGCGCTCGCTCGTCGGCCCCGTGGTGCCGTAACAGGAGCCGGGGACGTTCGCGCAGACGACGTAGTACTCGGTGGTGTCTATCGCCTTCCCCAGCCCGACGATGTCGTCCCACCACGCGCGGGCCTGCCCGGCCTGTCCGGCCCCGCGGGTCCCCTCGTCGCGCTCCGGCGCTGGCGACCGGGCGACGTTCTGGCTGCCAGTGAGGGCGTGACACACTAACACGACGTTGTCGCCGTCGAACTCGCCGTGGGTCTCGTAGGCGACCTCCAGGTCGGGGACCGACTGGCCGCACTCGAAGGTGAACTCCCCGAGGGAGGCGACGCCGTGGTCGGTCGAGAGGGTGCTCACGGCGTCACACCTCCGAGTCGCCGGCGGATCGCTCCGCCGGGTCGTTCGCGCCCTCCTCGCCGGCGGCGAGCCCCCGGTCGAGGTCGGATATTACGTCGTTCGCGTCCTCGATGCCGACGGAGAGTCGGAGCATCTCCGGATAGACGCCGGCGTCCCGCTGCTCCGTCTCGTCCATCTGTGCGTGGGTGGTCGAGGCGGGGTGGATGACGAGCGTCTTCGCGTCCCCGATGTTCGCGAGGAAGCTCGTCAGGTCGACCGCCTCGCAGAACGTCTTGGCGGCCTCGTAGCCGCCGTCGACGCCGAAGGTGACCATCCCGCCGTAGTCCTCGAGGTACTCGGCGGCGTTGCCGTGGCTCTCGTGGTCCTCGAAGCCGGGGTACGCGACCCAGTCGACCCGGTCGTCGTCGCGCAGGAACTCGGCGACGGTCCGGGCGTTCTCGCAGTGGCGCTCCATCCGCAGCGGGAGCGTGTTGAGCCCCTGAATCGTCTGCCACGCGTCGAAAGGCGACTGCTGGCCGCCGATCGGTCGGACCCCTCGCTGGCGGGCGACGTTGGCGAAGGCGGCGTCGCCGAACCGCTCGACGAAGTCGATCGGATAGGCCGGCGACTGGCCGTCGAGTTCGTCGTAGTCGGCGTCGGGATGGTCCCACGGGAACTGCCCGCTGTCGACGACGACGCCGCCGACGGTGGTGCCGTTGCCCGTGATCCACTTCGTCGTCGACTCCCAGACGATGTCGGCGCCGTGCTCGAACGGGCGGCAGAGGTAGGGAGTCGCGAACGTGTTGTCGACCACGAGCGGGACGGCGCGCTCGTGGGCGACCTCGGCGAGCCGCTCGAAGTCGGGCGTAACGAGCGAGGGGTTCGCGATCGTCTCGGCGTGGACGAACGCGGTGTCGTCGTCGATCTCCTCCGCGTACGCCTCGTAGTCGAGCGTGTCGACGAGCCGCGCCTCGACACCGCGGCGGTTCGCGATGCTCGTGAGGTAGGCGGCCGTGCCGCCGTACATCTCGGAGCTGGCGACGACGTTGTCCCCCGCGCTCGCGAGCACGGTCGTTATCGCATCGAGCGCCGCCATCCCCGAGCCGGTGGCGACCGCGTCGGAGCCCCCCGACAGGTCGGCGATGCGGTCCTCCAAGACGCTCACGGTCGGGTTGGAGAGCCGGGAGTAGATGTGGCCCTCCGCCCGGAGCGCGTACATCTCCGCCGCCGTGTCCGCGTCGTCGAAGACGTAGGAGGTCGTCTGGTGGATCGGGGTCGCACGCGACCCGGTCGCCGGGTCGGCCTCGGCGCCGGCGTGGAGACTCCGGGTGTTGAACCCACGTGTCATGTGTGTAGTGCATATATCTTCAAGCATCTATAACCCTCAGTTACGGCAAGTGATGCCTCGGCCTGCGCCGGATCGGGGACGACGAGACGCGGGGGCGGCCCTCCCCGCTGCCGACCGGTCGAAGCGTGAGTTTATGCCCGATCGCGAGCCAACGATCTGGTAATGGCAGTCACCGATCTCCCCGTGCCGGAGCTCACATCGCGCGCGAGCGCCTGCGCCGACCGGCTCCGCGCCGCGGACCGCGTGCTGCTCGCCTCCCACATCGACGCCGACGGGCTCACCAGCGGTGCGATCGCTTCGACGGCGCTCGCGCGGGCCGGGATCGACCACGAGGTCGTCTTCGAGAAACAGCTCGACGCCGAGTCGATCGCCGGCATCGCCGCCCGCGAGTTCGACGTGGTGTTGTTCACCGACTTCGGTTCCGGCCAGCTCGACGTGATCGCCGAGCACGAGGACCGCGGCGACTTCGTCCCCGTCATCGCCGACCACCACCAGCCGGCCGACCGCGACACAGAGTTCCACCTCAACCCGCTGCTCGAAGGGCTCGACGGCGCGAGCGAGCTGTCGGGCGCGGGCGCCAGCTACATGCTCGCCCGGGCGCTGGAGGGGCCGGACGGCGACAACCGCGACCTCGCCGCGCTCGCGGTCGTCGGCGCCGTCGGCGACATGCAGGACTCCGACGGCGGGCTCGTCGGGGCCAACGAGGCGGTCGTCGCCGACGGCGTCGACGCCGGGGTGATCGAGGCGCAGACGGATCTGGACCTGTACGGCAGGCAGACGCGCCCGCTGCCGAAGCTGTTAGAGTACGCCTCCGACGTGAAGATCCCGGGCGTCTCGAACGACGAGGCGGGGGCGATCGCCTTCCTCACCGACCTCGACGTCGACGTGAAACGCGACGGGGAGTGGCGACGCTGGGTCGACCTCGACGGCGACGAGCGGCAAGTACTCGCTTCCGGGCTGATGCGCCGCGCCGTCGCCTCCGGGGTCCCCGCCGACCGGATCGAGGCCCTCGTCGGCACCTCCTACACCCTCGTCGACGAGGAGCCCGGCACGGAGCTACGGGACGTGAGCGAGTTCTCCACCCTCCTCAACGCAACCGCCCGGTACGAGCGGGCCGACGTGGGACTCGCGGTGTGTCTCGGCGACCGCGGCGACGCGCTCGCCGAGGCGCGCCGTCTCCTCCGGAACCACCGGAAGAACCTCTCTGAAGGGCTTCGGTGGGTCAAAAACGAGGGCGTCACGGACGAGGAGCACCTCCAGTGGTTCGACGCCGGCTCGCGGATTCGCGAGACGATCGTCGGCATCGTCGCCGGGATGGCGATCGGCTCGCCGGCGCTCGACCGATCGAAGCCCGTGATCGCGTTCGCCGAGGAGAGCGCCGAGGAGCTGAAGGTGTCCTCGCGAGGGTCGCACGCGCTGGTTCGGCAAGGGCTCGACCTCTCGGCGGTGATGCGCGAGGCGAGTCAGGCGGTCGGCGGCGACGGCGGCGGTCACGACGTGGCCGCGGGCGCGACCATCCCGTCGGAGGAGCGCGACGCGTTCGTCGCCGAGGCGGACCGGCTGGTCGGCGAACAGCTCTCGTGAGGCGGTCGCGCCCCCCGGACCGACCGAGACGCGGAGCCGATCACTTCAGCGTCGCGTAGGTCAGCAGCGACACCGCGAGCAGTTCGAGTACGCTCATCCCGAGCACGACCCGCCCCACGAGCGGGTCCATCGCGTACAGCGCCTGCATGCTGCTGAAGAAGAAGGCGATGGAGACCAAGTTCTCGACCAACAGGACGGCGCTGAATCCCACCAGCCCCAGCAGTAGCGTCGAGCCGAACTCGCGGTAGTTGCGGAGCCAGACCGACGCCAGCACGGCCAGCAGTGCGCTGCTGACGACCGCGATCAGCACGGCGATCCCCGTCGGCGACGCGGGGTTCATTCGCCGTCCACCTCCGACGTGATCTCCTCGAACGTGTCGGAGTGGTGCTCGAACTGGTCGGTCAGGAAGTAGAGCTTCCCGTAGTCGTGGTCGCTCGGCTCGACGACGTCGTGGTCTTTCAACATCTCGAGGTGGTGGGTGATCGTGTTGTAGTCGACGTCCAGTTCCTCCGCGAGTTCGTTCGCGTTCCGGGGGCGGGCGCGGAGTTCTCGGACGATCCGGACCCTGTTGGCGCCACCGCGGCTCGCGACGAACAGGTACCACAGGGCCTTCTCCATCTGGCGTACTGTTGTGTCGGGTGTGGTGTCAAAGTCGTTGCGGCGCGGACGGGCGACGGCGAGTCGATCGAGGGACTGCGAACGGACGTCACCCGACCGTCCGCCGGACCCAGCCGGACGACCCGGTCGGCGACGGGTCGGACGGCTCTCGGATCTGGCGGTTCGCCTCGCCGTCGGTCGCGCGGACGACGACCTCGTGTTCGCC